>Ga0187886_1000113_pt1 | contig 117109 bp, 116 predicted proteins | sample June2016WEW_20_1_FD_133001 | JGI IMG/M metagenome (GOLD analysis project Ga0187886, IMG submission 133001) | Peatland microbial communities from SPRUCE experiment site at the Marcell Experimental Forest, Minnesota, USA - June2016WEW_20_150 | ecosystem: Environmental > Terrestrial > Soil >...
CAGTCACAAAAACAATGGGAATATCGCTTGTCTCTTTGTCTTGACGTAATATCCTGGCGGCTTCGGTACCGCGCATATCTGGAAGCCGCACATCCATAATTATAATATCCGGTTTTTCTCTCCTGGCAATGGCAATTCCGTTGGAAGCATTTTCAGCTTCAAATACTTCAAAGCCAGCGACCTCCAAAAGGTCTTTTTCCAGCCCATTTTCTATCTCCCTGCGTTCAGTGATGTCTTCTATGGCCAGGAGGATCATCTGAGAACCAATTTCTTCTTGAATGATACGACTGGCATTGAGCAACATTATTTTGTGCCCGATGTTTGAAAACACATGTTCAACTTCATAGTTATCGAACTTGTTATTTTTTGGAAGAATATCTTCAAGCAACGTCCGAAGCCTGGGGATATCCCATTGTCGGTTTCCGAGGTTATAGATAAGATTACCTATAGTTTCCTTCGGTGTTACCTCGAATGTATCATAGAAACTGCGGTTGGCTGAGAGAACCCTCAGGTCTGAAGCCAGCACCAAAAGGGGTTCACGTATTGTTTCCACGATGCTCTCAGTGTATTCTTGAGCTTTCTCAAAGGTTCCCTCTGCTCGCTTACGCTCGGCGATTTGAGCCTGCAATATTTCGCTAGCCTCCTGTAAGCGCCGCTCCGTGGCATCAAGCCTCGTCCGAAGCTCCTCCACCTCAAGGAGAAGTTGCTGCTTTGTTAGGAGGTTTATTTTGGGTTTTCTTTTTATAATATCACCCCTCCCCTGATCGCTCTCAGATCTTTAATCCTCGCTCTCCAGTCTTCTTTCATTTTATGCAGAATTTTAAAAAAAATCAACTCGAAAAAAATGCGTTGTTTCCGGTCGTGATAAATTGAGCCAAAAATGGTCGTTTAAAAGTGAGCCACTTTGGGGGTGGAGTTGCTGAGAGAAAAGGGTATGGTGCATTTTTTATCTCGGCGAGAGCGAGGTGGCGCATTGAAAAAAAGGAGACCGTTTTGGAGATATTGGTGCTCAAGAAAAAGGGGTTGACCCAGAGGCAGATTACCCAGAGGCTGGGCATGAGCCGCGATGTCTCATGGGGACTGTACATCGCCCAGTTCACCTTCCTCGTCGGGATCGCCGCTTCGGCGGTAATGGTCGTCCTGCCCTACTATCTTCATGACTACAAGGCATTCGGAAGGATCACCGTCCTGGGAATGTTCCTCGCCATCGGGGCCGTGATCATATGTGCATGACATTTGTTTTTGTCAATCTCGGCCAGCCGGCGCGCGTCCTGTATGTCATGTTCTATCCTTCCCTCACGTCGGTGTTTTTCTGGGACATGGTAGTTCTCAGCGTTTATCTCGTGCTCAACATCATCACCGGCTGGACGATCCTCTCCTCCGACAAGAATGGCGTCCCGCCGCCGGCGTGGGTAAAGCCACTGATCTATCTCTCCATCCCCTGGGCCATCATCATCCAAACTATGGCGGCTTTCATCTATTCCGGTCTCCCCGGCAGGAGCTTCTGGCTCACCGCAATCATGGCCCCCCGGTTCCTGGCCGCAGCCTTCGCTTCCGGCCCGGCACTTCTGATCCTGTTGTGCTTCGCGCTGAGGCGCTTCGGCCGGTCCACCGGAAGGACTTGTTAGGAGCGACAACCATTGGAGAGCGGCTTTTCCTCTCGATCAGTACAGAGAATTGAGTCCTTTCATGAGAGGAAAAGGTACATATATAATTTTGTTATAAATCATACTGAAAATGTTTCTGTACCATGGTGGAAGATTTTTCTGAAGAGGACTTTTGTGGCATATTTCATCAATATCCGTGCGTATTGGGCTCCTGCAAGCCAGGCGCCGGCGAGAAAGACCAGGTGGGAAAAACCATAGGTAATCGGTCCGCCAAGAACGATGATCATTGGTTCCCGTGAGTAGAGTGCCAGTATGCCCAGTGCCGTGACGGCCGGCCATCCGATGATGTAACTGAATCCGACGAGGGCAAGGCCGATGATCATCCTGGGTGTGGGCTGTTTCCAGATATCTTTCATATCCGTTTGATCTTCCATCGCATCACGGATGTATTTCGTTTTGGCAAGACGTTCGGTGATTTTTCGAATCATATGAGCAGGCTTTTCTTGCCGGAATGCGGAAATCTACCGACTCACGCGAATGTTCTGAAACGCAAGGTCGTGCTCTTGCCATTTCCAGACAAAAACTATGCGCCAATAGATGAAAGGATGGATCGTCAGTTTCTTAATTGTTTTCAGGTTGGAAGAGACTTTCTTGAAAATGAGTTGCCCCTCCTGCTTCGTTCCCGCGTCTACAGGTACTCCCCGACTCCCTGCGTCGTGCATGGAGGTTTTTTGCTGTCCTTTCCAGAAAACCACCTGCGAGACTTCATATTCCTTGCCCGTGGTGTCCGTCAGCTTCGATTTCGACCAACGGAAGTTTTCGTCGTAGATTGCGATATTCCGGGTGGAGTCCTGCGACATGTTCGTCATGTCTACAAAGACGGAGATGTCATTGCCCGATAACTTAACGCTGGTTACCTCGAACAAGATATCATTGGCCTCAGCGACCCCAAGCGCTTTAGGGTTCCGTTTTACCGGCTCCCTCACCGGAGCAACCTTTTCTGGTTCAGGCGTCCTAAAGGTTTCTTTCTTTCCCTCATCCGTCGGCTTGGTGAACGAAGGAATCAAACGGGAAAACTTTTTCTCGGCAGGTGCCGTCGAAACCGGCTGCGGCTTTTCCCGTGGGACTTCCCCACCCGGCTCTTCCAGCACTGTCCTCACCCGAAAGGCCATTTTTACCCGGACGCTGTCTCCCTCATTGATGAAAGATATCAAGCGAACAGCGGTGATATGTGCCTCCGTGACGGCCTGCAATGATGATTCGGCTGAAACCTGAAAATTTGTCACTTCCGTGGTGGAACTGGAGTGCTGCGTCTTCGCATCGTTCTTTACTTCAGCCAGTTTATCGATGATAGCTTCTGCCGAGACCTCAGCAGGACTTTCGGACCCTCGAGCAGTTGTAAGGGCAGTCTTAATGATGATGGATTCCCGCATGCGCCGGATGTCATGGAGCGATTTCTGGGTCTCCTGAAAAAGCCGGTCAGCCTCCTCTTTTTTAGATTGCATAGTGGCCACGTCCAGTAAGGTCTTCTTGTATGGTTGCTCCTTCTTGCTCATGAGGGATAACTGGGTATCCTTTTCCAACCTGGCGGAGGTAATTTTTTCCTGGACGGAATTGATCCTGTCCCGGAATGATCGGACCTGTTCCTGGAGGCTTTCTTCGGCAGCGGTGTTCATCTGCGAGGTTTCCTTGATCACGTTGTTAGCGCGGTCCAAATCATAACTGGCTGAGGAATAACCGTTCGCCTTAAGAAAGTCATCCAGTTCCTTCCTGGTGGTGATTACGGAGGCCTTGATGTTTTTTAAGGCCGGAGCAGGTTTGACCCGTCCCCCTTTTGGATTCTGGAAGGGGTATAGCTCGTAACGCTTAAGGCGCAGATAGGTAGTACCCTTATTCCCCTTTTCAAGTTCGATCCGCAGAGGTTCCTCGGTGTTCCAACTGGCCGTTCCTTCCTCTATGGCGCGGATGAAATCTACAGAAAGGACGGAATTGATGACTTTTGTGAATGACTGGATATAAGTGCCCATGAGCTGTGCCATCAGAGGAGCCGAGGCCTGATCGGCTATGCTTTCCAGAGTGTGGGCCGCATCCTTGAACCCCCGGGTATAGATCACAGCCGCGAGAGCCTCCCCTTGCTTTTCGGTCTGAAGCCATTTCTTGAGGGCGTCCTGCTGCGACTTGATATCCTGGCTATAGCGGGCGATCTGGCTGTCGAGGTTTTCGATGCCAGTCTTTATTGTCTTGATGTTTTTCTGCTGATCTTCCAGTTCTGTCGAAACTGCATGGAACTGGGTTGTCAGATCGTCTCGTCGCTTTTTGGCCTTGGTGAATTCCTTGTTCGCAGCGGCAAGTGCCTTCTTGTATCCTGTATCCTCTTTCTCCTTCTCGTCTTCCACGGCATTCAGGTTCGCCTTCTCTTCCTGCGGGGCGGAGAAACCTTCCCGGCTGTCCACCTCGGAGTGGATGATCTTCTTGACCTGTTCCCTTGAGTCGGAACGGAGTGTTACCCAACGGCTCAGGAGAGGTGGGGCGGAATAGCCCTGAAGAGTCAGGAGAAGGATGAAGATAATAATTAGAGGTATCCTAAATTTTAACATGAAAGGTCCTTCTGGCTGACATGGATTTGATTGCAATTTAATCTAATGAAAAGTCAAAATGTTGTCAAATCATTTTTGGAAATGAGATATTACATAACCAGCTTTATCTATCTGTTGAGACTAACCTTTCTGATTTGAGAAAAATCCAGGACACGGCAAAACCCCACATGACGGAATATTTGGTTTTTACTAAGGGAGAATCCTCAAAAACTGCGCCCTGGAGGAAATCCAGACTGACAAAAGTATTAAAGATAAGTTGTTTATAACCTTTATTTAAGCCGACGGTTAGCCTGGAACCGCTATATCCGCTGCTGGCGGAATAAGAAGGACGTAATTGAGTGGCAAAAGCCGGATCCACCGAATAATAATAACTATGATAATCACTGGTGGCAAACATCGGCCCGGCTGAAATTCCCAGATTTAAACCGGTCTCGGGAATTAAATCGTCTTTTTCGAAATTCAGTCTCGGACTGAATACAAAGCCTTGACGATACACCGATGAAGAATTTATCGCAAAAACGGTACGCACAGGCAGGTTGACACCGAATTTATAACGATCTTGTTTATTTTCCAGAAGCTTAATTTCTAACGATGGGCCTATTTCAAAAGTCGGATCCAGATCCGGCATGCCGCTGCGGGCGCTATTTCTTGAACTATCAACAGGCACACTGCCGTAAAGACTGACATCTAATAAGAGTCTGTCAGTTTTAAATATGCGTCCCGAAATCCGCTCCCTGTCAACTTTTAAAATATCGCCGCGGTAGATTATGTAGGGAAAAGGCAGTAAGTAATATCTGTTTTCGTCTGAACCCCGGTAATCAGGCAGACGGAGAAGTGCTAACCCCGCACCCAATTCCCAGAGAGGCTTTTCCTCGCAACTAGCGCTTTGGGGCAATAAAAAACCCCAGATTATTAAAGCAGCCACCAACCATCTATGAATACGCATATGTACCTCGCAAATTTGGATCCCATCATGTGTACTTCATTTACCAGGCTCAAACTGGCGCTTCGCCGACCAGAATGACGGCAAATGACGAATTAAGTACATCAGACTTCTACGATGCTGCCAGAGACGACGCCGGAATTTGCTACGCCACTCAGGATCTGAATAAAAGCGCTTCACGTGCTCATTGTAAAGCAGATCCATTTTCTCTTTTGATGCAATTCCTTTTGGGACAAAAACAAAATTCAGGCAATTCATCAGCCTCCAATCTTCATTAAAGGCCCCTTCTTCCCTGATTTTTGACCAAAGCGGAGCGCCGGGGAAGGGGGTAAACTTGGACATATTCATATCGTCCAGCCCCAAGGATATAATAAAATCAGAAGTCCGTCGAATAGATTCTTCCGTTTCGCCCGGCAAACCCATCATAAACAGCCCTTTTGCCCGTAGCCTCGCGGCCTGGATACGCCTTACGGTATCACATACATCATCAAGTGAAACCCCCGATTTGTGCCTGGCTAATATGTGCGGGTCTGCTGATTCTATGCCCAGTGAAACCATGAGGCAGCCCGCATCTTTCAGCATCTTAAGCAATGCGTTGTCCGTGTAACCCACCCTCACAGCACAGTTGAAATTTATCCCCAATGGACGACGGGCGAGTTTCTCGCAGAGTTCAACAATCCGCGCACGGTCTGCTGTAAACAGGTCATCATAAATATTGATATGTTGCACATTGAATCTTGTCCGCAGATATTTCATGTGTTCGTAAATGTAAGATGCCGAGTTATAGCGGAATCCCTTTTTGAACACGGAACGGTCACAGTAAGAACATTGATGCATGCATCCCCGTGACGTAATCATGGTCGCCCCGGGCGCATTGACATAGCTGAACAAAGGCAGATGGTAATCGGTAGGAAAGCCTTTGAGTTTTTCATAAGCGGGAAAAGGAAGACTGTCCAGATCAGCTATCTGGGGGCGTGGCTGATTTGTGACTGCATGGGAACCTTGACGCCATATCAAACCCTTGATTTCAGCGGGATCCATGCCCTGGGCAATCTCCGCCATCGTCAACTCGCCCTCGCCAGCGCAAAGAAAGTCGAATGAAGGAAAGGCACTAAGAAGCTTACCCTCCAGCGCGGAAGCATGTGCACCACCGCAGGCAGTCGTAATATACCGAGAGTGTTCCTTGATCTTTTGCGCGATCTCCGCAGCATCTAAAAACGAAGACGTTGTGGCCGAAAATCCTACAATCTGCGGCTTATAATCCAGAATTGCTTTAACCTGCTCATTGAGGTCAAAGGGAATGCCCGGACCAAGGCAGTCATATACAAAAACGTCATGTCCCTGGTTTGATAGACAAGAGGCGATTGAAAGCAGCCCCTGAGGGACCATGCGGTTGGCGACATCTGTAATATCACGCTGACCGGGAAACCAGTTAAATCCACGCGGATGGACAAGAGCTATACGTTTTTTGATAGAAATACTCTTTTTCATTGGTCAAGTGTAAGTATAATGTCCCTGCGTGTCAAAAGAATTATGATAAAATGCTCCCATTCTGCTCATACTGGCGGAATTCGCAGTTTTATGTTTTAACGGAAGCCGCATATGGCATTAAAGAAGAAACAGCACTTGGTCGTTTCCCCTTGACACTTACTAACCTTCTTCCTATACTCCCCCAGTAAAAAAGGTAAATCATCATGACAGGAAAGCATCATCCCAGCTGCGAGATTGTGCATAGGGTGCCGTTTTACGATCTTGACCCCATGCAGATCGTATGGCACGGGAATTATTTTCTTTACTTTGAGGATGCCAGAGTGGCCCTTTTCGCACAGGTGGGCGTGGATCTCTATGAGTTTTATCTGAGGACACAGTATCTGTTCCCCATCATCAAGACGACCACAAAACACATCTATCCCCTGAGGCACGGCGATGAATTTATCTGCAAGGCCACTGTGGTTGAGGGAAAGACAAAAATCGTCGTGGATTTTGAAATCAGGCTTAAAGCTGACGGCAGAGTTTGTACCCGCGGGAGAACCGAGCAGGTTGCCGTAAAGGCACCGGAGATGGAAATCATGTTCACCATCCCCGATGAAATCAGACAGGCCCTGGGGTTCTGATCAATTGGGGAGTTGACATAAAATGATCGGAATGAAAATAAAATCTATTTTCAATCACCCCCTTCTGAAAAGGGGGTGAGTAAGAGACTATATATATTATCGGTAAAGGTTCAAGTTATAGGGTGAGGCGGATAAGTTATTAAAATGCGCAATGCGGTTATTGCATCAACGGGCAGCTACCTACCGGAAACAGTCGTCAGCAATGAAGACCTGAAACAATTTCCACAGGAGGCGATTCAACTGATCGGCGAGAAGACCGGTGTGTTTTTCCGAAGGATGGCATCCGATAAGGAATGTACATCGGATCTGGCGGTGCAAGCGGCGATTGCGTGTCTTGACAAGATTGCTTATTCACCGGAAGGAGTAGAAGGGATTCTTCTTGCCACCTCCTCTCCGGATCGCATGCAGCCCGCGACAGCGGCGCGGGTGCAGCATATTATAGGTGCGAAAAAGGCCTTTGCCTTCGACATCAATTCAGTCTGTTCGGGAAGCACCTTCGGCATCGCCGTGGCCGATGCCCTCATTAAATCAGGATATTGCGAAAATATCCTTTTGGTTGCTTCGGAAGTCTATTCCAAAATCATGAATCGAAAGGATTTTTCATCATATCCCTTTTTCGGAGACGGTGCCGGGGCCGTCCTCTTTCAAGCAGGCGACACCTCTGCCGAAGGAGTTCTTCATTCCTGTTTGAGGACAGACGGAAGCGGCAGCGATACCATCAGCGTTCCCGCAGGGGGGACGATGCTGCCTTTTGCAAAAATGACCAATACCAGGTCGGCGTTTTTCAAGATGAAAGGCATCGATGTATTTAACTTTGCCGTGGACAAGGGTTCCGAGATCATCCTTCAGCTCCTCAAGGATGCTGACGTGGATATAAACGACATCAAGTGCTTTGTCTGTCATCAGGCGAATGCGAATATCATTCACAAAATCGCAGGCATTCTCGCTGTATCCGCGGACCGGTTTTTTATGAACCTCTCTTCCTACGGCAATACCGCTGCCGCGTCCGTTCTGATAGCCCTCGATGAAGCGATTTCAACGGGTGTCGTTGCGAAAGGCGATCTCGTCGTGACAGTATCTTTTGGTGGCGGGCTGTCTTGGGGAGCGAACCTGATAAGTATCTGATGTGAGGAACATGGCATGAATGATATTTGGCAAACGATGAAACAAGTTCTTTTGGATAATTTTTTTGAAAGCGGCGATGGATCTATCACCCCGGAGACAAAACTGGGTGAAATACCCGACTGGGATTCAATGGAGGCTGTGAATTTACAGATCCTTTTACACGATACCTTCCATGTGGACCTCCCGCTGGAACTTCTACAAGAATATACAACATTCAGCGAGCTGATCAGATTTATGGAACAACCGGATATGATTTCCGAAGCGGTCAGAAATTTCAGGGAAAGAAATTAATATCTCAATGGACAAAAATCGTATTGCTGTCGTGATTCCCGTCTATAATCATGAAAGCAAGGTTGCACAGGTGGTCAAGGAAGCCTTGAAGCTTCATTTGCCCCTCTTTATTATCGATGATGGATCAACGGATTCCACCTACGGCCGGATAAAGGACATATCGCATATCACCATCATCCGCCATGCCACCAACAGAGGAAAAGGCGCTGCCATTCTGACCGGTTTTGCCGCGGCTTTTCCGTCGGTGGATTGGATCATCACGATGGATGCCGACGGACAGCATTGTCCCGAAAATGTCTGGAATCTAATCAGGGCTGTTCCCCATGGTGAGAGACCCATCATCGTCGGTCTGAGGGAAGGAATGGATCACCGCCATGTGCCGTGGTCAAGCCGTTTCGGCAGGGTGTTTTCGAACTTCTGGGTGCGGGCATCCGGGGGTCCGGACATTCGGGACACGCAAAGCGGATTCAGACTGTATCCTCTGCCGGAGGCCATGCATCTTAATGTCAGGGCACGGCGTTTCCAATTTGAGGTTGAAATTCTGGTCAGGGCTAAATGGCATGGTATACCTGTTCTGGAGACGCCCGTCGGAGTGACGTATGAAGCCGAAGAGGAGAGGGTCTCCCATTATCGCGGCTTTGTCGATTTTTGCCGGAATACAGGCACCTTCAGCCGTCTGATTTTCATGAGATTATGTGTATTGCCCTTTATACAAAGAAGATAGCCTTTTGATAACCTTTCATGATGAATGCGCACAGATACCTTTTGAGATGGTCCCTTGTGATCGTCGTGATCTTAGCTGTCATAGGGCTATTCACAACAGGGATATACCGTCTCCAATTTGATACCGATATCCTGGCCTCTCTACCCCAGAGCGATCCCGTTTTAGCCGATGCCCGCTATGTCATCATGCATCATCCGATTCATGACCGGGTGGTCGTCGATGTGGGACATCCAGGCGGGGACATTGATGTCCTTATTGAAGGGGCGAACCTGATTGAAGCTAAAATGCGGGCAAGCGGCCTCTTCAAAGAGGTGGGATTCAGTCACATCGGTCAATTGATGCCGGAGCTGATCCGGTATATTGTCGATCATCTACCGATCCTTTTCGATAAGAAGGAGCTTGAAGAGAACGTCAAACCACTTCTCTCGCCCGAAAAGGTGCGGCAGACCATGGGGGATTATTTCTCTTCCCTGCACCTTCTTGAAGGGATCGGCCAGACGGGGCTTATCTCCGATGATCCCCTCGCATTGCGAAATCTGGTCCTTTCACGCTTATCGTTTCTTTCACCCGTAAAAGGCGCCAGGATATATAAAGGTCAGCTCGTCTCATCGGATGGAAAGCATATCTTGATCATCGCCGATCCTTTAATCTCCGGCATGGATACGAGGTTTTCAAGACATGTCACGACGCTGTTGGATAATATCTCTGAAGAGCTGCATGGGAAATATGGCCGGCAGAACGGATTCACCCTGATGCCCATTGGCGCCTATCGTGCCGCTCTCGATAATGAGTTGAGCGCCAAACGTAATGTTAAAAAAGCAGTCCTGTTTTCCACTGTCGCTATCGCCCTCCTGCTCTTTGTCGGATTTCCCAGACCTCTGATCGGTCTCTTGTCCCTTCTGCCGGCCTTCGCCGGAACCATGATGGCGATCTTCGTGTATTCCCTTTTTCACCCTTCCATTTCCATGCTGGCCGTCGGTTTTGGCGGGGCGATTATTTCCTTTACCGTTGATTACGGCATCACCTATCTTCTTTTTCTTGACCGTCCATACGAAACACGCGGCCTGGAAACTACCAGGGAGGTCTGGTCTTTGGGGCTCCTTGCCATGCTGACGACTGCCGTCAGCTTTGCATTTCTGTCCGTGAGCGGTTTTCCCGCCCTCACGCAGATAGGCCAGTTTGCCGCTTTGGGGGTAGTATTTACCTATATCTTTGTTCATACTTTTTTCCCCTTGATTTTTCCCGTTATGCCTCCCGCAAAACGTTCTCCTTTATTGCCACTGCAGCGTATCGTCAACATAATCGTATCTTCCGGCGGTATGTGGAAGACTTATGCCGCATTGGCTTTTGCGGTTGTAATGCTGTTTTTCGCCAAGCCGGAATTTCATGTCGATCTGAATGACATGAACGCAGTAAGTCAGGAGACGCTAAACGCAGAGAAGATTGTCCGCGATGTGTGGGGCGACATTAGGAGCCGGTTGTATCTTATGGTGGAGGGATGCGATCGGCAGGATCTGCAGCGGAAAAGCGACCGTCTTGCTGATATGCTTTCTCAGGAAGTTGCCGCCGGCCGGATTTCACAGGCCTTTGTCACTTCGATGATTTTCCCGGGCGAGGAAATGGCGCATAAAAATTTTGCGGCGTGGCAGGGCTTTTGGAATTCCGATCGAATAGCCGGGCTTCGAAAAGCCATGGGGGACGCATCACGGCCTTTGGGTTTTTCGCCGATGGCCTTTGATCCATTCTTCGCATTGCTGGAGAAGCAGGACATGGAGGGAACAGACATGCCGGAGAAGTTTTCCGGCCTCCTCGGTATATCGGTAAATAATGATCGGACTTCCTGGGCACAAGTAGCAGCCCTGACGCCCGGACCGTTATATAAAGGAGAGGAATTTTACAATCGTTTTACAGCAACGGGTCTGGCGAAGGTGTTCGACCCGGCGCTGTTCGGGAAACGGTTTGAATCAACCCTCATGTCCTCCTTCATAAAGATGGCAGCTATTGTGGGCATTATCACGATATTGACGGCGTTTTTCTATTTTCTCGACTGGCAGCTTACTTTGATTGGCATGGCGCCGACAGTTTTTGCTCTGATCTGTACCCTTGGCACATTGAAAATAATGGGGCAGACACTCACTATACCGACGCTCATGGTATCCGTCGTAGTCATCGGGATGGGAACGGACTACGCTCTTTATCTGGTGCGTTCGCATCAGCGTTATCTTGATGAATATAATCCTTCCCTTGGTTTGATCCGCCAGTCCGTTTTTCTCTCTTTTGCCACGACGTTTCTGGGGTTTGGCGTCCTTGCTCTCTCGGATAATCCCATGCTGAGAAGTGCGGGGCTGGGTCTTGCCCTGGGGATTGGTTATTCTTTCCTGGGCGCGGTGACGATTACGCCGCCCATTCTGAAACGGATATTCACGCCGTTGCCTCTGGCAGATGAAGTGATCGTGCCCGGGTCGAAAAGACACAGAGAGCGTGCAGTCGGGCGTTACCGGCATATGGAAAGCTATCCGAGGCTTTTTGCCCGCTTCAAAATCATCCTCGATCCCATGTTTCCATGCCTCGCCGATTTTGTCAGAGATCCGGAAATCATCATTGATGTTGGATCAGGTTATGGAGTGCCTGCTGTCTGGCTTCTTGAATTGTTCCCCCATGCACGGGTCTACGGGATCGAACCGGATCGCAAGCGTGTGCGGTTCGCATCGCGGGCAATGGGGACGCAGGGCGCCGTCAAAGTAGGAAAAGCTCCCGATATGCCTGATGTCCCCGGGATGGCCGATACGGCGCTTCTCCTCGATATGATCCATCTGTTAACCGACGATGAACTTCTGCTGACCTTGCAGCGTCTTCACAAGAAGATCCGTCCGGACGGCTCTTTGATTATCAGGGCGACGGTTCCTTCGGGAAAACGCTTTCCCTGGAAGCGATGGATCGAGACGACGAGGATCAGGATTCAAAAAGGTATACCGCACTTTCGGTCGGAGACAGACATCATGGCTATCATATCGAAGGCGGGTTTCAATATCACGCTCACAGAAATCAGCGCACCGAGTGATGAAGAATTGTGGTTTGTCGCCAGTGTGAACATTGGGGAAAAGGAAACGGATGTACCGGCATGACAAAATGAGGACAGGATGAAGGACATTTTCTACCGGGTTTTAATTGCCCTTTCAAAGCGAATGGGACTGTGGGTGTTCCGGTTCATAGCTTGGTTTGTTGCCTCCGGCTATTTTTTCCTTTTTCCGGGAAGGGTCGCGGTGAGTCTTCGATTTTACGGGGCGCTCTTTCCGTCAAGGGGGCTATTGTACCATCTCTGGTGCGCATGGAGGCAATATCACAATTTCACCAATGTCTATATGGATCGGTTTCTCATCTTCGAGGAACATAATGTTACCATCACCCCTAAGGGGTGGGAATTCCTTGAGGATGCCGTGAACAGAAAGGTGGGCGGTATAATTCTTATGTCCCATGTGGGAAACTGGGAAATTGCAGCTCATATGCTTAAGATGCGGGGCCGGAATAATCCGGAGATGAAACTGCTTCTCTACCTGGGTCAAAAGAACAAGGACCAGATTGAGCGTACGCAGAAGGAGCGCCTCGTTCAGAGCGGCGTGAAGATTATAGTTGCGGAAGAGAATGGAGGCTCCCCTGCCGATATTATCGAAGGTATAAACTTTCTGAAAGCGGACGGTTTTGTTTCTCTGACGGGCGACCGGATATGGCGTAAAGACCAGCGTTCCATACCTGTTCGATTCCTTGGGCATGAGGCATTTCTGCCGGAAACTCCCTTCATATTTGCTCTGCTGTCCGGCGCCCCACTTTTTATTTTTTTTGGGTATCGAATGGGAAAACATGCGTATCATTTTCAAATCCTGCCCCCGGAATATGTCCATACAAAAGACCGCAAGGGCAGACAGGAAGCCATCAGAAGGGCGGCTCAGTTCTATGCCGACCGTCTTGAGGAAATGGTGCGGAAATGTCCCTTTGAATGGTTCCACTTTGAACCTTTTATCGGACGAAAACTGGATGAGGATTTGAGTTGAATAAACTTGACTAAATTTTTAAAACATCCATTATCTACGTTCTATCATCACCTGACAATCAAGGATTTCACCATGAAGAAAAAAAGAATATACCTCATTAATCCAAAAAATCCCGAAAATTTTTGGGCAATGCAAGGAGCTCTTGACATTGTGGGCAAGCATAAAACCCTTATGCCCAACATCGCCCTACTCACCATAATTGCTCTTACCCCAAAAGACATACATGTCGAATACATCATATGCGATGAAAATGTTGCACCTATTAATTGGAACATATCATGCGATCTTGTTGGGATTACCGGCTACACACTCCAATTTGAGCGGATGCAAATAATAAGCGCAAAATTTAGAGAGCGCGGCATACCTGTTGCCGTGGGCGGCATTTACGCGACCACTGATCCCGGCAAAGTAACAAACATTGCAGACCATCTCTTTATCGGAGAGGCGGAATATACCTGGCCTCATTTTTTAAGGGACTGGACAGCAGGCAAGGCCAAGCCTGTCTATAGGCAAGATGCATTTATTGACATGAAAGACAGCCCTGCACCCGATCTATCGTACATAATGGCAAAAAACTACAATTCCTTTTCGGTGCAGACGAGCCGCGGATGCCCCAACGACTGCGACTTCTGCGATGTTGTGCGGGTTGTGGGAAGAAAGTATCGGAGTAAGTCCATTGATCAAATTATGTACGAGGTGAAAAATGCCCATGTATACGGCGCTGAAACCATATTTTTCTCCGATGATAATTTTTTTGTTAACAAAAAATTCACCACTGATCTTTTACTGGAACTTATTAAATGGAATAAAACACTTGATCGGCCCCTTTCCTTCAGCACGCAGGCGACCGTAATGATCGGGGCAGACGAAGAGCTCCTGAAGCTTCTTGCTGATGCACGCTTCAGTTTCATTTTCATCGGGCTCGAAACACTCCGTAAAGAATGCCTTGAGGAAGTCAATAAGGGGCAGATGGCCCGCTATAATCCTTACGAAGTCATCCCCCGCATCTCGAGTTATGGGATTGTCCCTTTTCTCGGGATGATCGTCGGATTCGATCATGACACCCCTGAAGTATTTGAGGAAATCGAGGAATTTCTTAACAAAACGGCGAGTCCCCTCGCCTCGATCAGTGTTCTCAATGCGCCGAAAAACACCGTGTTATACGAAAGAATGAAAAAGGAAGACCGGATAATTGAAGACTTCAGGGGATTCTGGCACCTTACTACTAATATCATTCCAAAGCAAATGTCTCTGCAGGAGCTTTATCTGGGACATAAAAATCTTTTCAAAAAAATATACGAACCCGAGTATTTTGAACGGCGCATGATTCGGTGGCTCGAGAATGTAAAATATTTCTCTGATCTCTATTCTACCAGGAAGAAAAATATTTATAGATTCTTTATAATAATAAGAATCATGCGGCATTTTCTTTTCCGGGCGCCTCCTTCCGTACGGGCCATGTTCTGGAATATTTTAAAGGCTGCGTGGAAGATCAATCCGCGGCTCATTTCGCGAGTTATGTCGATGTTGGTCCAATACTGGCACTACTACGACTTCGGACACAAGGATTCATGGCAGAAAGCGGGGCTTGCAGAAGAGATAACTACCGAATAGGCTCAAGTCTTGTTTTTTGCCTTTCCGATATTATGATAGCAAAACGCGAGATCTGAGCCTTTGCCTCCTTAATACCCGCTGGGGCGTCATCAGAAAAACCATTGATGTTGGATGTGATCTTCGTGTATATACGAAGCAGCCGACGGTATTGGTTATAACTGGTTTATATCTCATTCTGATCAGTTACGTCATTGGTTGGCCTGCCCGCAACGTCCTTCATAACCTACCTGGAAGGAAATGAAATGAATGAATTAATCAACGAATTGAAAATTAAAATTATCGAGACTCTGAATCTTATCGATGTTTCTCCAAACGAAATTATTGATGACGCTCAACTCATAGGAGGCGATCTTGGGCTTGATTCCATAGATGTTCTGGAACTGGTTATGATGCTTGAAAAAGATTATGGGGTTAAAATAGACAGTAAAGATCTTGGTGTTAAGGTTTTTTCTTCAGTTGTGTCTTTAGCGGACTATGTCCATCAGTGCCGGATAGAGAAATTAAATTGAGCAAGACAGGCATTTTTATTATTTCGATGGGGATTATAAGCCCTGTCGGACAAGGTGTAGGCGAGACGATAAATTCCATCAGGAAAGATGTGCGGGGCATCAGACCGCTTTGTCTTTTCCCGACAGGACACACGCCACCTCTGCCTGTCGGTGAGATCGATTCTTTTTCATTCATGGAGAATGTGCCTCGAACACATGCCCTTGCCCTTTATGCCGCCAAAGAGGCTATGAAGGACGCAGACAGAGCACCGGATGCCGTCGTTATCGGTGTAACGACTGGGGGCATGTCCGTCACGGAAGAACTTTTAAAGAGAGGCGAAATCGATTTCAAACAGTACAGTTACCACTCGACGGGCTCCGTTTCGGAATATATCGCCCGTCATGTAGGATGCAAGGGACCGGTACTGACGGTGTCAACGGCATGCTCTTCGGCAACTGTGGCCCTGAAAATTGCCCTGGAAATGCTTCGATACGGCAAGGTCAAGCAGGTTCTGGCCGGCGGGGCCGATGCACTTTGTCGATTGACGTATTACGGTTTTCACGCCCTTCAGTTGGTTGATGCAACGGGTGCGCATCCTTTCGACAGGAACAGACTGGGAATGTCAGTGGGTGAAGGGGCTGCCATGCTGCTGCTGACCGCTGCTGATAGCCCTCCTGAAAATGCCATTGCCGAACTGCTTGGAGTCGGGTTGTCCTGTGACGCATATCATCCCGCAACACCCCATCCACAAGGCTTTGGGGCGTTGCGCGCCATGATGGCTGCCCTTTCAGACGCCGGTATAACGCCTGCGGATATAGATTATATCCATCTCCACGGAACGGGTACGATCGATAACGATCTTGCCGAGGCAAGGGCGGTACATGCCCTTTTCGGGAACCAGCCTTTGCCGTTGCTCTCTTCCATCAAAGGGTCTGTCGGGCATTCTCTGGCAGCAGCAGGGGCGATGGGCGCCATTGCGTCTGTTTTAAGCATTTCCGAGGGCCTCATACCCGGCAATGCGGGTTTTCATGATCCTGATCCAGAATTGAACCTGACGCCTGTCAATGCACCCACGACGGCGGATGTAAATACGGCCCTTGTTAATTCGTTTGGTTTTGGCGGGAACAATGCCGTCGCCGTCATTGGCCGTCCGAAACGACAAGAGGACGCCGGAATATCTTCCCGTGCCAGACGACCTGCGTCTTTCGCCGTTCTTGGAAGCGCATGTTTCACTGGGGCAGGCAATGCCGATCAAACCATTAAAAAAATGAGTGATGGCGAGGAATTAAGAGGAGTCGTCTCTTCTTCCGACATATTGAGGCATATCTCTGAGAAATCTGTCCGCCGTCTGCAGCGTCTTCCCAGGATGGTCTTGTCCATGGCCGTTTCAGCCTGTGAAAATGGTGAAAAAGCCGGAGACCCATCATCGATATACTTAGGGACCGGCTGGGGCGGGCTTTCTGAGACCCATGACTTTCTGACAAAACTCTTCGCATCGGAAGAGCGGTTTACCAGTCCGACGGATTTTATAGGATCCGTACACAATGCCGCAGCGGGCAATGCGGCCATCCATTTCAAATCCACCGGTCCGAATGTGACCATGACAGGCGGCGATTGTTCCTTCGAGCAGGCACTGCTGTGCGCGAGCCTTCTCACCGGGAATAGCGATGACCCTCTTCTCGTAATCGGCGCGGACGAATATCACGAAAAACTATCTCCTCTGTTTGATGCCTCCGTGGCGCAGGCGGGAGTCCCGGCAGACGGAGGCGGCGCGCTCTGCCTCATGCCGATGACATCGACATCCCCATTGCAAATATATCCTTCGTTTTTCTCTTATACCGGAAACAACGGGAAATGCATCACGGAACTCATCAATGCGCTCGGTGGAAGGGAAAGAATAAACGACGAATTCGGGGCCGTACTGGCGGGGATTCCTGCCGCACAAAGAGAAAAGGGAGAGGGGCAATTAAATAAATTCCTGTCTCTCACGGGATACCCCCATCCCGTTATTGATTACAGGCGGTTCGTCGGTGAGTTCGCATCGGCGTCGGCCGTTGCGGCGGTTCTGGCGGTCTCGTTTGTGAAAGCCGGTGAAATACCCGGGAACGTCTGCCATCAAGGCCCGGTGCCATTGCGGGGGAAGGGTGTTCTTGTCATGGGATTCGGTAATTACATAACGGCGGTGGAGATAAGGCCATGATGCAGGAAAGACGCGTACATGGAGACGTCCTGATCATCGGGTCCGGTGTCGGTGGTTTGACCGCCGGCATCATTCTGTCGAAGCTTAATCATCGTGTCACGGTGGTGGAAAGAAACTCACTGCCGGGCGGATTGATGCGCAGTTATATCCGCTCCGGCATTGATTGTCCTGTGGGTGTGCATTATATGGGATCCCTCGACAGGGGGCAGCCTCTCAGAAGGTTGTGGGATTATCTCGGCGTCACCCCGTTGATACCTGTCGAGCGCATGGGCGTAAATGGCGTCATAGACCGCTATATTTTCGATGATTTTACCTTCGACCTTCCCGAAAGCATCGATGCTTTCGAAGACAACTTGAGACGGGCCTTTCCCCTAGAGCACAGCCAGATTATAACGATCATGGGCGATCTGAGGCAAATATCCCGCTCCTTGTCCTCGCTCGACATGTTGATGTCCCCGGAGATGAATTTTCTTTCGCCAGAGAATTTTGAATCTATAGGGGAACACCTCCTGCGCACGGGTTGTTCCTCCCGTTTGTTCTCTGTCCTAAGTGTCCCTTCCACACTGATCGGAGTTGATTTACGGGAATGTCCCGCTTTTTATTATCATATGACCCTTGCCTCCTATCTCCTGTCCTCCTGGCGATTGGCCTGCAGCGGTTCACAGATGGCGGATGCTTTTGTATCCCGTCTCAAATCACAGGGTGGTGATGTCGTTACTGGTGACGGTGTCGAAAGAATCCTGGTAGAGTCGAAACGGGTTAAGGGCGTCGTTTTGCAGTCCGGCCGCGTCCTTGAGGCGGAAGCTGTCATCGCCGCCGTTCATCCCGGGATCCTTATTGCCATGCTGCCCTGTGATGCTCTCCGGCCCGCCTATGCAGAGAGAGTCACACAACTTGAAAATACGAAAGGACTCTTTTCCGTCAATCTTGCCATTGATGCTGATGCGCATGAGTCACTATCCTATAACATCTACCGGCTCCACTCGGAGGAAGACGGCACGCTGTCCCGTGGAATATTCCATCAAGTGCGAAACAGCGGGCAGCCGGGAGTAAACATCTTATCCATGATGACAATGAGCGGCATTGATGAATGGCGGAAGTGGGAGGGAACAACGTCAGGACGGCGCGGCAGGGATTATGCGGAGGCAAAGGAAGATAAAGCCCGTTTCTTCATCGACGAGGCCTCAAAGTTATTCGGACATCTCAGGGGAATGAAGATACTTGATATCTATACCCCGTTGACCATCAGAGACCGGGTGAACTCTCCGGGCGGTTCAGCGTACGGGATTCTTCGGTCGACAAGACAATTGATGAAGACGGCGTCTTTGAGGCGCACATCCATCGGGGGCTTGTTTCTTGCCGGTCAGAACAGCGTGGCGCCGGGGATTATGGGGACAATGCTGGGATCTTTCCAGACTGTCAGACAAGTCATCGGTCATGAAAGATTCACCCGGGAAGTCATGGGGGATTTTCTGTGAAGGTATTGCTTATATCGACAAACACTGTTACCGAGCCTTATCCGTCGTATCCGATCGGTCTTGATTATGTGATAAGCGCCATATCACCGCCGCATCAGGTGAAAGCAGTCGACATGAATGAACTTAGGGACGGGAGTGCCCTCGCCGGGGTTCTATCTCAATTCATCCCCGATATCATCGGGTTATCAATCAGAAACATCGATAATGTCGACGATGCCAATGTGAAGACCTTTATAGGTGAAATCCGGGAATTGATCAGTATCATCCGTCGGCATTCGAAGGGAGTGATCGTCCTGGGAGGCAGCGGGTTTACCATCCTGCCCGGCGAATTGATTACACTGCTTGATGCTGATTTTGGCGTCATCGGCGAGGGAGAACGGCTCCAGATCCTTCTTAAGGCACTGGAACGGAATGAAAGTGTTTCCGGTCTTCCCGGTATTGTAACGAGAAACAGTCCTATTGAGTTCCCGGAACCCTCGTCACAGCCATTCCCGCGCGGCATTTTCCCAGATCATTCCTATACATCTTTTTACCTGAAACGGGGAGGCATCCTCAATCTACAGACGAAAAGAGGCTGTCCTTTCAAATGTGTCTATTGCACCTATCCGCATATAGAAGGAAAAAAGTTTCGTTTCGCACCGCCGCGAGAAGTCGCTGATACGGCCAGAATGCTTCAGCAGGCTGGCGCCAGATACCTCTATGTGACGGATTCGACGTATAACGGCAGCTATGAGCATAGCCTGAAGGTTGCGGCGGCGTTTAAAAAGGCGGGTATTTCGATTCCCTGGGGCGGCCTTTTTGTACCAACGGCCCCCCCGCCTGACTATTACAGCATCCTTGCCGATGCGGGGCTGATGCATGTAGAATTCGGCACGGAGACCCTTTCAAACCGGGTACTTGAATCATACGGCAAACCTTTTCAAATTGACGATGTCTTTTCCTCACACAGAGAGGCTCTCACTGCCGGTCTGCACGTGGCTCATTATCTCATGCTGGGTGGGCCGGGAGAAAATAAAGATACATTGAAAGAGACTCTGGCCAATGCCGATAGGCTGGAAAAAACCGCTTTCTTCGTTTTCAGCGGGATCAGAATTTATCCTCACACTGCCCTGTATGATATGGCCCTTGAGGAAGGACAGATAGAACCAAACTGGAATCCACTCGAACCGAGGTTTTACTGGTCGCCGGCCTTGCACCGGGAGACAGTTATGGAACTTATGAAAAACCACGCCGGCAGTCGGAGCAACTGGATTGTCGGTTCCGGGTCGAAGCAGACGTTCAAGAATATTGCGAGGCTGCATGAACGGGGCAATGTCGGACCCCTGTGGGAGCGACTGATCCGATGAGGCATGATGGAGAAAGGGTCCGATATGTCTCTCCTGCATCTGTAACCGGCTTTGTCGCCATCGCCCTTGCGTTCATCCTTGTCCTCTTTGATGTTCCGTTTGCCGTCATTCCCCTGTATATTTTCCTTTTTCTTTGTTTAGTGGCCCCTTTTTTTGTATCCAGAGGGTTCTTTTTGCCCGTCCTCAGTCGCGGACATACGGGAAGATCCGTTGTATCCCTGACATTCGATGACGGACCCGATACTATGACGACCCGGCCACTTTTGCAACTGCTGGACCGGCACGCCGCAAAGGCCGCTTTCTTCGTTATCGGGGAAAAGGCCGCCAAATACGGCGACCTCATTTCGGAGATACTTGCACATGGTCATGACATCGGCAATCATTCATACAGCCATGACCCGCTTTTGATGCTGCGCTGTTCGGAAAAGCTGTATCGGGAAATTGAATCAACGCAAGTCTTGTTGAGACGCTTCGGTATTTCCCCTGCTGCTTTCCGGCCGCCCGTTGGTATCACCAACCCAGGACTGGCGCATGTTCTCTCTCAACAGAATCTGTACTGCGTGACGTTCAACTGTCGGGCTTTTGACGGCGGGAACAGGTATCTTCAGGGATTGTCAGATAAAATATTGAGAAAGGTGCAACCGGACGACATCATTCTTCTTCATGATGTCCGGCCAAAAAGTATAAAGGATGCGGGATACTTTCTGCATGAAGTTGATTTGATCCTATCGGGTTTAGAAAAAAGAGCTTTAAGGGTAATACCCCTTGCCGAACTTTTGGGAAGACCGGTTATGGTGCGGATTAAAAATATTTTTGACACGCAGATAGATCAATGATAAATAGTATAAGTTATATATACGGCAAATAATCATGGATGAGGCATGGCACAGCATATCGTATAAGGAGGAGCCGTCAGGCAGTGAGATTCTTGCAGAAGCTCGCGCAGAGACCGGATCACCCTGGTTTTCCGGGCATTTTCCCGATGCCCCGATTCTGCCCGGCATTGCCATCCTGTCCATGGTGACGGATGCCATCACGCATCATGAATCCGAAAAGGGGAAAAAGATAAGGATAGCCAGTATCAGGGGGGTCAGATTCAGGCTACCGGTCAGACCGGACGAGTTGTTGAAAATATCCCTGTCTTCCTCCCATCAGGATGGCGGACTTTCCTATCATTTTGATGTTGCGGTGAAAGGTAAAACGGCATGCACAGGCATCATTGTGGCTGAGTTGCTACAGAAGGAAAGTGAAAACCATGGTTGAATTGACGATCACCGCAGTTTGCTGTAAACATAATGTTCAAGAAAAAAATTATGACTGTGACGATTTATTTACGCGGGGAGGATTGTGAATGCTCATGAGTATGAATAAAAAGGCACTAATATTTCGCGTTGCCGAAATTATCATCCTCGAACTGAAGCTGGAAGAGATTACGCCGGAAACATTCGATCCCGATCTTGATCTGGTGGATGAACTTGGTGTTGACAGTATGGATCTTGCCACCGTAGTTCTTGTGCTTCAGGACGAATACGGTATCACCATCGATGAGGACGATTATCCCAAACTCAGAAACATTCGCATGATAGCCGAATATATAGAGCAGAAACAGGCAGCATGAACCAGATGAACCCCTTCTTGAAAGATTCATGAATACCACGGATATCATAACAATTCCTCAATGCGATAAAGGGACAAAAAAATGGAAATTTTCCGAGCTGCTGGCCGAGCCTGAGGTACGCCGGCGCTGGGAAAAGGTGAGGAAGTTTTTTTTCCTCCGGGAATCTACTTATGATATGACGAACCGCTGCAACATACGATGCGACGGTTGTTATTATTACGAAGGGGAAAAGCAGTTCGCACAAGGAAACGAGGACCCGGAGGCATGGCGGACACTGATGAAAGAGGAAAAGGCGAGGGGAATCACCTATGTAGTTCTGGCCGGTGCAGAGCCGTCCATGGTCCCGCAGCTTTTGGAGGTCTGCTACGAGGAAATGCCGCTGGGGTGTATTGCCACGAATGGTTTTAAAATCATCCCCGAATCAGTCGGCTACAAGATCCATATCTCCGTCTGGGGAAACGATGAAACGAGCCTGCGTGTAAGAAGGGCAAAGAATCTGCTGTCGAAACAGATCGACAATTACCGGGGTGACCCCAGGGCCGTGTTTGTATATACCTTTACGCGGGATAATATAGATGAAGTCTATGAGGTGATGGACACAATTGCCGCACATGATTGCAAGATCACCTTTAATGTTTTTTCATCTCCTATCGGCTATGCCGGTCCGCTACGACATAACAAGGATTCCCTTGAACGGACACGGAACGTCATGCTGGATCTTCTTTCCCGATATACGGAATATGTACTTTTTTCCCCCTACAGTGTGGTAGCACATACCCATAAATATGGTCTGCACGAACTCTATGGATGCTCTTATCCGAGAAGGAATCCCTCGACAGACATCGGTCTAGGACGGTCTTTCAGGCAATACCGGGCGGATCTATCCTGGGACCGGGACGTGGCCTGCTGTGTTCCCGACACGGATTGTGAAGAATGCAGGCATTATGCAGCCGGCAGCGCCGTTGTTACGGCACGCCTGTATCGTCATGTGACTGACCCGGACACGTTCAAATCATGGCTTGACTATGTGGATACATACCTTGCCGTTTGGGTTCTGGGTTATGAAAAGGGCGATAACCTCTGCCGCGGGGTGATTGCGCCACCATGAAAGAGGAGATGATGGACGCCCCTATTTTCTGTTTTTTTAAGTCGATCAACATGTACGTAAATAGGTATCTATGAAAACAGTCAGCTCCTTACTGGATAAAGCATGGCATGAGCGTTACAAAAAGATATCCAGTCTGAATATTCGCAGTTCCATCTATGATGTGACCAATCAGTGCAATTTGCGCTGCAAGGGCTGTTTCTTTTTTTCTTCCAACGAACATCAAGCCGCCCCCGAGGAAACGGATGTGGGAAAATGGTTCCGGTTTGTTCAAAAGGAAAAGGAGCGGGGCGTCAATCTCGCCATATTAATCGGCGGAGAACCGACTCTGTACCTTGACCGGGTCGAGGCTTTTTACAATCTACTGCCAACGTATTGCGCGACCAACGGTCTGATAAAGATTCCCAGAGAACGTTTTCCCGATATGATGGTGGGCATCTCGCTATGGGGTGATGAGGAAGACGAAAAATTACTCAGGGGGAAAGACACGTTTGCCGTATCCGGCAAAAATTATGAGGGAGATCCTAATACCTATTATCTCTATACGATTACGCCAAAGCAGGTTGGACGGATAGAGCACGTAATCAGCAAGATCGCCGATGTTGGTCTGAAGGTCCATTTGCAGTTGCTGACGAACGATGAAAATGTCGATGGCTTTTTCTGGACGGAAGGGAAGCTGAAAGACGTTCGGGCCGAGATGGATGATATGCTTAAAAAATACCCGATGACCGTTATTTCCTGCAAGTATTATCATGAGATCATCACCACGGGGAGGATGATGAACCGGGCATTTGGATGGGCAGAGTGCCCGTCTGTTACGGAACCGCTGGATAACAGAAATCCTCAGCCCAAAAGGCTCATCCGGTTTATCCGATGGGCTTCCGATCTTCAAACCATGCACCGATGCTGCACCTCTGCAACAAGGGATTGTTCGACCTGCAAGGACGGCGCTGCGCATATGAGCTGGGTTATGGTCAATAAGAGAGAACATCTGAATTCAACGAAGGATCTCCAGAACTGGATTGAAGTGTATGAAATGTTCGCCAAACTTTACCGGTTCATACCATGGTAGCGTCACGTACTCCCCCTGTGCCCGAAACCAAGCAGACAAGGATGGAAAGAATTCGACCTGTGATACTGGGTTATGACGCAGTATCACCCCTGGGTATCGATATGGAAGCCCAGTGGGATCGTGCATCGTGCGGCGCAAGCGGTATTGGTGCGCTGACGCGCTTCCCCCTCCGCGAAGGGTTCCCCGTGAGAATAGCCGGTCAGGTTGAGGATATCGACACTAACGCCTATCCTTTCTTGAAATCCCGCGACATGGCACTGTGGACATCACCCGTTTTCAGCCATGCGATGCTGGTTGTCCACCGGGCGCTCGCAAAAAGCAGTATCGAAATAACGGATGACATCGCTCCCAGAGTAGCCATTACCTTCAGTACCGCCGTCGGCGGTCTCGATGCCGTGATACGCGCGGACAGGATGTGGGTTTCCGGAGGTAAACTCCCCCATCCGTTTACCAATGCGAACTCCTGCATCAATATGGTAGGGGGAAAAATTTCCATCATGACCGGGGCGACAGGTCCCATAACTTCGACCATTACGGCCTGTGCTACAGGTTCTACTTCCATGATCATCGGGGCCATGTTAATAGAACAGGGTATGGCGGATGTCGTTATCTGCGGCGCTGTTGATTTCCCTCTTGTTGAAACTATAGTGGGCGGTTTCTTTACGATGAACGGCGCGTACCGGCCGAAAGAGGGGCAACCGGAAGAACCTCCGGAGAAGGCAAGCCGTCCCTTCTCCATCAACAGAAGGGGCTTTGTCGTATCGGAGGGCGCCGGCTGTATTATCCTGGCAAGTGGGGATTTCGCGAAGACCCATGGAATAACACCCAAAATTGAAATGGCGGGATGGGGCATGACATCAGACGCCCATCATTTTGTTGCCCCGAACCTGGAGACGGTAAGGAGGTGCATTGCGGAAAGCATTGCTCGTTCCGGCTTGAAGCCGGGAGATATTGATGCCGTCAATGCCCACGGGACATCGACGAAGATCGGGGACCAGGTAGAAGGGGATGCATTGAGGGACATTTTCGGCAAGGACATGCCGCCGGTATCGGCAAACAAGTCCCAGACAGGTCATGCAATGGGGGCGTCTTCTGCCATTGAGATAATCCTTGCAATGGAAGGGATGATTCATGATACCGTCCTCCCTACGATTAATTATATACCTGATCCGGATATAGCTATCGATTGCGTACCGGAAGGGGCAAGAAGAGTGGCTCAAGAGCATGTGTTAAAAAATGCATTTGGATTCGGCGGCTGTAATTCATGCATTGTCCTTCGCAGAATTGGATGAGCACTGTAAACATCAGAATGTAAAAATATGAAGGCACCAAAGAACAGAAGGGTTTTTGTCATTGGGTATGGCGCTGCGACGCCGCTGGGAAAGACCTTTAAGGAGACCTGGGAACGGGCGGTTAGGGGCGAGGCCGGTTTCCGCAAGGTTACCCGATGTCACGTGAAATCCCTAAGCAATGTTGTGGGAGAGATACCGGATTGGGATCCCAGGACTTACGATTTTTCGAGTGAAAAGGAAGTTTACAACTGGAACGCAGCCTTTGTCATTCTTACCATGGCAGTCTGTAAAGAAGCCCTGGAAAATTCCGGGCTGCAAATGAACAAAGAAACAGGGCCGAGAACAGCCTGTCTGATCGGCTCTGCCATAAACGGAACGGACTCCTTCCGCATCGCCATGGAAAATTTGAGGGACAAAGGACCGTTGAAAGTGAGTCCCTACCTCCTTCCCAATCTCTGTGCCAACCTGCCGTCGGGCAAGGCGGGGATGCTTCTCGGCTTTACCGGTCCGATATTCTCTCCTCAGGGGGCATGTGCCACGGGGAATCACGCCATCGCCATCGGGTCAAGGATGATACGGGACGGGGACTGCGACTTTGTTCTCGCCGGCGGCGTAGAGATGCCTATTATACCGGAGATTATCCATGGCTTTGCCAATATGAATGCCACAATAAAGATGCATCACAATGATCGCGCCTATGACGATCCTTCCCAGGCGTCGCGGCCTTTCAGCATCGATCGGAAAGGTTTTGTAGTTTCTGAAGGGGGAGGGGTTGTTGTTCTGGCTGCGGATGAGATGCTCTCGAGTTACGGACTCAAGGCAAAGGCTGAGGTCATGGGTATAGGTTGGACGTCAGATGCCTATCATTTTACGAGACCGAACAAGTCTACTGCCATACGGGCTATCTTGGAAACCATTGACGATGCGGGACTCAGGCCGAATGATGTGGGGTATATAAATGCCCACGGAACATCAACGACCACAGGAGACAGCATGGAAGTAGAATGTCTGCACACCGTTTTCGGAGATAGATTGAAACATATTCCCATATCATCCAACAAATCCCAGATAGGCCATTCCCTGGGTGCCACCGCTGCCATAGAAAATGCACTCACCATCGAAGGGATGCAAAAGGGAGTGCTCCTCCCTACAATAAATTATGTCCCCGATCCGCAGTTTGGCGGCTTGGACTTTGTTCCGAACAAGGCACGGAGGCAGCGGCATGAAATCGCCCTGTCAAATGCCTTCGGTTTTGGAGGTACAAACTGTTGCGTTATATTCAGAGGAGTGTAGGATGAAACCGAAACCATTCAGACCGGAAGCAACCGGGCTTGATGACTGCTATGTCCGTGATCAGGAAACCGGCCTTGTCTGGCACCGATGCGAGATGCGGACGCTTTACGCCGATACGGACCGTTCGTCGGTGGTCTATCACGCAAACTATCTCCGTTACTTTGAGTTCGGCCGCACCTCGCTGATGCGGTATGCGGCATATCCTTACCGGGAAATAGAAGAGAGCGGCTATTTATACCCCATTATAGAACTGGGTATATGTTTCCATGAACCGCTCTTTTATGACGATCTCATGTTGGTGTATACCCGTCCGGCGGAGCTTGAACGGGTGAAGCTTCGTTTTGATTATGTGATCACCCATCCTGAGACCGGGGGAATCATCTGCAAAGGATTTACCAGGCATTGCGCCCTTAATTCATCGGGAAAGCCTGTAGCCGTCGATCCGAAGACGGTTCATCTCTGGAAAACATTCCCGGTATAACCGGTTTGCAGAAGACGAGAAAATGCCCCTCTGGAGTTTTAGAGATTCCATATGACACGTGACGAGATTATAACGCAAATCCTTAATTTTTTTCGAAAAGAATTTGAGATTGAAAATCCGGGACTGGATGATAACCTGAGAGAAAAGCACGGGTTTGACAGTATAGATGCCATCGAGCTGCTCCTCAAGATCGAAAAAATGCTCGGTTACGAATTGACCCAGGAGGAAAAGAAACAGGCCATGGATATCCGGACTATCAATCATATCTGTGATTATATAGAGTCGCTGGCCAGGACAAGACCGGCACTGCCAAGCGGTTAGGCCAGTTTCACATAAACGGGAGCCTTATGGAAAGAAGGGTCGTCATTACAGCGTGTTCATCAATCACCCCCATTGGCCGCACCAAAGCGGAGATTCTTCACAGTCTGGTTCACGGGATTTCCGGGGTTAAAACTTTGCGGGAGGACGGCCTGTTGTCTTCCTACATCCACTCCAAGGTTTTTGGAACCGTTGATTACCCCATCTCCTACGATTTCAAGCGCCAACACCGGAAAACCATGGGGCCTGTTGCTTATTATGCCTGCCAGGTGGCGAAGGAAGTGATTGAGGGTGCCGGTCTGGATCAGGACTTTGTCACGTCCGGCCGGTTGGGTGTTGCCTTCGGCTCGACCCACGGGAGTCCAACTGTTCAGCGGGATATCTACAGGACTTTTTTCGGCGCGTCCCGAACTGAGTTTTCCACCATTGGCGCCGTCGATTACCTGAAATCCATGGTTCACACCACAGCCGTCAATATTACCAAGATGTTCGGTATTACGGGCCGTGTCATTTCATCATGTACGGCATGCACGACGAGCAGCCAGTCTATAGGCTATGGCTATGAAGCAATCAAGTACGGCATGCAGGACGCCATGCTTTGCGGAGGTGCTGATGAATACGATACGACCACCGTCGCTGTGTTCGATAATCTTCTCGCCTGCTCGACGGCCTTTAACGATTCGCCCCATCTGACCCCGCGTCCCTTTGATACCAAGAGGGACGGCCTTGTCGTAGGAGAGGGGGCCGGGGCCGTCATGCTGGAGGAGTATGGATATGCACGAAAAAGGGGCGCCCCCATACTCGCTGAGGTCATAGGATTCGCCTGCAACAACAACGGCGGTGACCTGATCCTGCCGAACCTGAACGGCATCAGAGATACCATTCGGATAGGTCTGAAAGATGCGAAGATCAATGCGGATGAGATGGATTTTATCAGTGCCCATGCTACAGGGACCAAGATGGGCGATGTGATTGAAGCACAGGCCATTTATGACGTTTACGGGAATCTGCCCGGTGTTGTCGGGTTGAAAAGCTATATGGGACACACCATGGGCTCATGCGGCGCCATTGAGATCATTATTGCGATTTATCTGATGGAGGAAGGGTTTATAGCTCCGACCCTGAACCTAGACGAGGTTGATGAAAGGTGCGCCATGATCAACCACGTGGCGAAACTGAGGGAGCATCCGATTCGGGTCGCCACCATCCAGAACTTTGCCTTTGGCGGTGTCAACACCAGCCTGATCATAAAAAAGATGCCTTGAGAACTTTGCAAGAGGAATTTATCATAGCTCAAAAAATCCCCGCATGCCCCCTTTAACAAACGGGAGCAAGGTGGGATTTTACATAACGTCCAGGTTGTTCAAAAATCTCGCTATGACGATAAACGATACGCGAAACAAGTTTTCTGCACTGCTAAACCCCGCCAAAGATTTTACTATCACCGTCATTCTCTGGACATACTACATTATAGGATACCTCGTGTTCTTTTCTCCATTCTATCTTTCTGACTTCTTTTTTTCGGCCAGACGTGAAGAGGCCTTTCAAAAACTGAATCACAAGCTCCACCATATTTTTTTCTCTCTTTTGAGAACCATTGTTCCCAGAGTGAAATGGCACATATCGGAAGAGGTCTCCGGTATTCGCTCCTCCGTTATCATTGCCAACCACCTCTCCTTCCTTGATCCCATTCTCTTCGTGTCTCTGTTTGAAAAACAAAAGACCATCGTCAAAAGCGACTATTTCAGACTTCCCGTTTTCGGGTGGATTTTAAAGACATCCGGCTATATTCCTTCCATGACGGAAGACCTGTTCACGGATAACATGATTGACCAGATAAAAAACATGAAAGATTATCTGTCATCAGGGGGGAATCTATTTATATTTCCCGAGGGGACGAGAAGCCGCAATGGCCGGATAGGTCAATTTGATAAAGGTGCATTCAAGATTGCGAGGCTTTGCCACGCACCCATTACGGTGGTACTGATACGGAACACCCATAAACTCTTTCCTCCCGGGAAGTTTTTGTTTAATACCTGCGACGAGAATGTCATCGAGATGGAACTGGCAGGAAGCCTTGAACCGGATTATGAAAGTGATGACTTTTCCATATCCGCTCTTATAGCGGAGGCGCGAAGGTTCATGGAAAGAAAAACGGATTTATGAAAATTGTCCTTATATCAATGCCGGATTCCGGGGCATTTTCCTGGGGATTGAAAATGCATCGAGTCATAATCTCAGGACGATGGAAAAGGATGACATTGTTGAAGCGGCGAAGCAGGCAATAGAGAATTGCCACCGGTATGGTATTATGGTAATTGGCGGCCTGATCTTTGGATTACCCGATGATGATGAAGATGCTATCAGGGAAAACTATGAGTTTCTCAGTGAGTTGGAAGCGGATGCATCCTACTGCCAGATATTGACGCCCTATCCGAAAACCAAGCTCAGAGAATATTTGATCGGTGAGGGCCTAGTCACGAATCACGATCGCTATGAAAGGTATAGCAGCTTCTGGGCAAATGTGAAAACCCGGCATCTGGAATCTGATCAGTTACAGTATGCCTTCTGGTATTACCGGCAAACCGCTTTGGGCTGGTGGAAACCATCGGCCTTTGCATGTAAACAGGGCAAGGTATGGATGTCCTTCTGGATGTATATGGTGAAGCCTGTCATGAAATTTTTCATAGAAAGGCAGACCCGCAAGATCGGCTGGGAGGAACAGTATCGAAGATATGTCCATCGATTGGGAATGATGAATCGCTTTCACGATCTGGAGAGGTTCAGAGGAGATTAAACCATGGAAGACCATTCCCTGATGAGGGAACGTATCCGTCTACCCCTTATAATCCCCGTTGATCCTTATCTCAGAGATCATCATTTTGAGGGAAGAGTCATTCTCCCCGCTGCTGAGATTCTTCAGCGCCTGGCTGGTTCTGTGCAGGCTTACTCCTCTGATGCCTATGTTAGGTGTATTCGTTCAGCCTCATTCGATAAGTTCTTGCAGATCGAAGAGTATTCCCAAGTCATCGAAGCCTGTCACGAATTGGAGGTCTGTGAAAGTGGTCGGATAATATCAAAATTGATCACCATAAACAGGATCAGGGGCGCCATGATCAGGACGAGAGTCCATGCTGTCGCTCATTTTGTGAAGGCGGGAGTACATATCGCCGGATCGCACACGGATATGACATTATCGCAGGGTGGCCGATGCTATGAAATAACATCCCAAAAGTTATACAGTGACCTCGTTTCGTTCGGACCATCCTACCGGAATGTCAGAGACGTCGTTTTTCTATGGGAGACCGGCGCTATGGCCAAGGTGTTTGCTGCAGACCATCCGGCGCCATTAGAGCCCCTCGGTTCTCCTTTTCCTTTTGATGGGGCCCTTCATGTCGCCTGCGCCTGGGGACAGCGGTTTCATCATATCGTGGCCTTTCCTGTGGGTTTTGAAGAACGCTTCATCGTCAAACCTACGGCACGTGGAGAAACCTACATCTGTGAGATATCGTCCGTTTCAGCAACTGAAAAATCTCTTCAATTCGACATATGGATTCGTGATTCGGCCGGTAGTCTTTGTGAGGAGATAAGAGGCGTGGTGATGAGGGACGTCTCCGGAGGTCGCATCAAGCCTCCCCGCTGGGTCTTATACAGACCTCCAGTCGGTTCCGATGCATGAAACAAAGGCTCTCATCCCCTCTTTGAAAAAGGAGATCCAACTCATTCCTCCCCTATGAGAAGGGAAAACCCGCTCGTTTCCCCCATTTGAAAAGGGGGGGCAGGGAAGATTTTAAGTTAACACTCATGGGAGATACAGGGTCAAAGTAACAGCAATACTTTTCCCCCGTCTCACTATGTCATTTCGACTGCAGGGAGAAATCTTGCAATGATAGTGGCGCTATTGCTCGCATTAGCCTATTTCGCAGGTTCAGTTAATTTTTCCATTCTGCTCTTCAGGATATTGGGAAAGGATGATCCAAGATATTACTTTAGCGGGAATGCCGGAGTTACGAATGTCTATCGACAGGCCGGAATATTCTGGGCCAGCATCGTATTGATTCTTGACGTAGGCAGGGCGCTGGCAATCGCCGCCGCCGCTCTCTATTTACTTGATAAGCCACTCGTGCCGTGGGTCGGGTTAGCCCTGGTTGTTGGCAACAGCTATCCCTGCTTTCATGGGTTCCAAGGGGGGAAAGGTGTGGCCAGTTATATCGGCTTCACCGCGGTACTGTCTCCCGTCTCTTCCATACTCTCCTGCATTATTTGGGTAATTGTGTTCCGCATTTGCCGGATTCCCTTCATATCTTCCTTTTTCATGATCATCGCCATTACCACAGGAATCATTTATACATATAGTCATGAGGTTATTGCTGTTTCCGGTGTTTTGGCAACATCCCTGTTGATATTCTATAATCATAAAAGGAATATCATGTCCCTGATGGAGAAAAGTAAGTGAGAAAATGACAAGTAATGTTTCATAGGGGAATAAGGCTTTCTTAAAGTAGTGAAAGCGATCACGTCGGGACGAAAAACTGTAACACTCCGAAATAAGGTAAAAATAATCTTGATTAGTAGAGGTCATTTTGATGCCAAATTCATGATATATTGTTTTAATACCTGATATCACAGATGCAGGCGCCTGAGGATATAGGCTGTTTTTAAATAACACAATATGAATGAACGGTCTTTTTACATAAACGTAAAATTTGCATTTCAAATCCAGGATTAATGACGATCGATCTTTATCGAGACCCCGAATGTACCTGGGACGCTTATATCCAGACTTAATCCTGAAAGGAAAAACGGGATGATGTGGAATGGTGCGCCCGGATTATGCCTGAAAATGCCCACTGCATCTGGTAACACCAGCAAAATACTTCAATGCACCCCTTCATTGAGCATTAAGAAACTCGCACAGTCATACTTTTTGAAATCGACAGCGGTACCTTCCCATATTTTGTAAGAAAATTGACTTGACATAGAAGAAAAATTTCTGTTATACTTCTCTAATAAAAAAGGGACTTCTTATCAATTAACTGATCTGAAAACTGATGCTCTCTCGTACCATGTGGTCGGAAAGTTCCATAGCCATAGAATCATTTTTTATGATGAGCACTACACAGCGTGAATTGGGTGAGGTTCTTATCCAAGGCTTCAAGTTCTAACTAACCTCATAGCGTAAACTATATCATCTGGAGTGCCATATGAAAACGTATTACCGGAAGGTGCCAATACGATGCCTCCAGGGGGGTTCAATACCCACTTGGAGGGTCTTGATTTCTTGCCGATGTTGAAACATTACATGTCGCTCAACAGATCTTTACAGTTCATATACGTGATTTGCAAAAAAGGACATTCTTATCAAATTGGAGGTGTTGTATGAATTCGAGAAATGGTTATTTTAGAATAATACTAGTCATATGTTTTGGTCTCTTCCTTGCGTCTTGCGCAGTGCCCATGATTGAAGGCCAAAAATGGCTAGATTCGAAGAACGATAGACCTGAAATAAATATTTCAGGTGTGTGGACTTCTCCCGAATGGGGTATAGCAATATTCAAACAAGACGGGAAGAATGTCACTGGAATGCTTGGCGATTATCCTGTAAGAGGTGTTGTCAGTGGGAACAGCATATCGCTACTAATGTATCACGATGACGGTGTATATTATTTTGCAGAACTAAAAGCATTAGATAATAACACATTTAAAGGATTTTACTCCCTTAAGTATGCGACTGTTGATGAAATAAAAAAAGAGCAGTCTTCGTATAAAAAGCCAATGAGTATTAGATTCATTTCTGCCTTGCGATGATCGCATTGGTGATAATTGTAGGCTTTCCATGATGCCTCCCTGGAAATCAAATTCAAGGTCACTAGGGTGTATAATGGAGTTACGCTCATGGCTGAGGACTACTACATAGGGATCAAAATCAGATTGGTTGGCATTCACGACCCTCAGTCAGATCTCTGAGTGAGAAAAAAGGGATCAACTTCCGATGAATGAAGATCACATCTATGGAGGCCCCGAATACACCTGGGACGCTTATATCCAGACTTAATCCTGAAAGGGAAAACGGAGCAACTGTCTGGAAAGAATTTGTAATATCGGAATATACCGCTACTATGAACGATGCGTTTGCAGGGACAACACGACTGAGGCTCACAACCGAAGGTGAGGCGAGAAACAATATCGCTTAGGGGCTCGCCAAGATCTCAAGACCTAACTTAATAGGTAAGCAGTTGAAGCGCTGAAGAATCAGAAGGAAGCCTTTCTATTTCAAGGAAAAACAGATCGCGGTGGCAATACGCCTCACTCCGTTGAAAAGGAGATTCTCAGTCAGAACACCATTCATTAAGGTAAATCAAACGGGATGATCACCGCCATGTGTACCCATGTCCCGGACAAAGGAGTACATATGATCCGCGATCATTGTTACTATAAGAACTAATAATTCGGATTTTTACCGGTTAGCAGATTTATTCCGTGCCTGTAGCCATCGTTGAATGGACTTTTAATTTTGCTGATTGAGAAAATAATAGTGGATTTGTCCTCGGTTTTCAACACTGCTTCCTTAATGGCCGCAGTCTCGCCAATGAGTTTCACTCCGGCAAGATCAACACTGCTTTTTGAGGTAAGTATGGCGATATCTGACTCAATGCTGCATCCGCTCAAATTCACGACGGAATCAATCGCCTTCACTCCAATGTCTTTTGATTTTATATAACTGCTTTCAATTGATACTATAGACCTTTCTATGTATATATGCTTTGCAGTTACGTTTACAATCTGTGTATAATTACTGTTTTTTACTTCTATACGATCATAGCCGCCGGATATCACGCAGTCTTTTCCCTCGCATATATACACTTTGTCACTTGTGAATGAAGGTTTATTGATTTCCTTTCTCTTTACCGGTACCAAAAGCCAGTCCATTATTATCTTATTGAAGTCATCTGGACGTTCGTCCATAGGGCAATGTCCAAGCTCCGGCATGATCCTTAAATCTGATTCTGAAATCATCCATTCCAGAAGTCTCCCGGTGCGTAGCGGTGTCACAGGGTCTTTCTCGCCCCACACCACGAGCACAGGCACATTTATTTTATTGATAATTTTGCTGAAATCGGTATGGAACAGGATCATACTGGCAATTTTCGTGGGATCTCCTCTGTACAGTATTTTACTGAGAAAATCAGATTGCAGCGATTCGTCTACTTTTTCCGGCGTCAGGTCTTTGTCCATTTTATCGAGGCCTGAAATTATGAAGTTATTAACGATTGAGGCCGGAGTATCGATTATATCGAGAAATTTATTAGGTTTTACGTTGATATAGTTTTTGATGAATGCCGAGCGGTACAGTATACCCGCTGCATCCACGACAATAAGACGTTCCAGATTTTCCGGATATGTACCCGCATAATAAAGTGAAATTGCTCCACCTAGTGAATGTCCTATGACAACTACTGGTCCATTCGTGTATTTCTTAACGATCCAGTTGACGAAGGCAGAGAAGTTTGCGGGAGAATAGAGTTGGGTTCCCTTGCTTGAACGGGCTAATCCGGGGAGGTCGAAGGCAACTACATGAAATTGTTTTTCAAGCTCCGGTATAAGGTTCCTCCATATTCTGACGCCTTCATTCCCAACTCCGTGTACCAGCACGACGCTTTTAGTATGTTGTTTGCCCGATTCGTAAAAATAGATTTCGGAGTTAAATATTGGTTCGTGTATGAATTCTTCTCCACTGCCCGTATTCCCGTTTGCATCTGTTGTGAATAAGATGGAACAAGCCATCAATATTATTATTAGAGTTTTCATAATAATATGAACCCGAATTTTTCGGTAAGTATAAAGATAAAGTGAGCAATGTGTCAAGGGATGGGAACCTTCCGAATGAAGATATTCGATATTTCCTTGATCAAGATTAAGAACATGCCTGTGATCCCATGCCGCATGATACCGGAAGCGATCATCAAGGGGGCCGTGAAAAACATCGATATCGAAGTCAAAAACCGGAGGTATCGTGAGAAGGGAAGAGCGGTCATGGCATTTGGATGTCGGGAAGAAAGGCTACTGCCCATGTACCGGGTCCCATGTGAGCGCCTGAGGTCAGAGACAGGGGATGTACAATAATCTGTGCTCCCGGATAGCGCCTTGTCACCTCACTTCCGACCTCTTCCACCCAGGGAAGGTTGTCCGAATATTCCAGCATGATAAGGGCATTATCCTGCGGCTGCAGGGTTCGTCCCAGGGCTTCCAGGGCAAAGCGCAACTGATCTTTCCGGTTACGCACAACGCCGACCCTGCGGGCGCCTTCGGCCATGGGGCTCACAATAGGTTTCATGCGGAGCATATCGCCGAAGAAAGCCCCTGTTGTCGAGAGCCGACCTCCGGCAGCCACATATTCAAGGCAGTCAAGAAAAATATATTCCTCTGAGCGCGATACGGCCTGTCTGGAGAACTCTATGACTTTTCCGGAATCGTTGGCCTTGAAGGCATAATCCGCCACAGCCAGGGCGATGACCCCGAGACGTCCCGATGCCGTGCCGGTGTCTATGACCTTGAGGTGGTCTTCCGGATCATGCTCCCGCTTCCAATCCATGACCACGTGGTAGTTTCCGGTGAAGGCGGAACCGACGCACAAATACAGTACACTCTTGTGACGACTCATAACGCTTGCGTAGATTTGGTATCGCTCAAAGACGGAGGACTGGGCGGTCGATACCCGTGTGCCGGATCGCATGGCGCCGTAGAGTTCCTCCGGGCTGAAATAGGTCTCCGGCAGAGAGCGTTCCCCGATGACGATGTAGCTGTCCAGGAGGCTCATCCCCAAGGTCTTCGCCTCCTGCCTCGTTAGTGAACCGGCTGCATCGGTCATGATATGGATGACGGGTTCTCTGACTGATTCGACGAATGCAGACGTTTGTTGATACAGGTCATCCTCAGCCCAGTCGATTACCCGGCCAAGATGGATAAGCTTCCGGCGGGCATCCTCCCGGTCATGGGTATGGAAATGGACTTTCAGATAGGCATCCTTCCGGGTTACGACAACGGATTCACAAAGAGAGGCAAGCACCTGTGCAGCTTCTCCCGCATCCGCCCCGCTGTGGAGAACTGTATCCACGCAATAACCAGCCTCCGGTTCCTCACCGTAGGAAGGCGAAACTTGAATTCCATCCCGAAATGTCTCTGTCACGTCACGGAGGGGTATCCGGCCGCGTGTGAGGACATGGAAGAATCCCTCAAAGTAAAGGAACATGCCCAGAGCGCCCGCATCCACAACCCCGGCTTTTTGCAGCTTAGGCTGCTGGCTAATCGTATCCCGGACAACGGCCTCCAAGTGCATCAGGATTGCTGCGATCTCCTCGTGATTGGATGAGGCATCGACGTCGGAAAGAGCCGCCGCGAGGGCATCGAAGAAGCTCAGCATCGTCCCCGGGCGGGGATCGTGCACAGCCTGCCAGGCGCGGTCACGCCCCAGCCGGACGGCATTGCACAGGTCTTTCCTTGAGCTTGCATGAATGAAATATTGGAAGAACCAGGAGGCGATGTTCCCCGAATTCCCACGTGCCGCGAGAAGAAGATCACGGGAGAGGGACTGCATATCCCGGTCAGGCCGGCGGAGCGGCGCTAAACTTATGACAAGGTTCCGTCCTGTGTCCCCATCGGCAATGGGGAAGACATTGATCTGGTCAAGAATATCCGCCCAGGCCGAGAGGCGCTCAACGCCGGTGACAAGGGCCTGCCGGAAATCCTTCATCATGGCTCGAAACCAAAAGTCTGTTTCATCTCATGCCACTTAGGGGTTATCATGTTTCCCCTCGAAAAGGTCTGATTCGGCGATAGCAGTGGCAATGCGTTCGATGTCAGCATCCATCTCCCGGTCTTCCAGGAGAGTTGCTGAAAGTGACCGAATTTGTCCGATAAGGGTAACCAGCATGGGACGGGCATCGAGGTTCCCCCGGATCTCGCAGCCCTGACCGGCAGCGAGGAGATGGATGGCCAGGACCCGTTCCGTCAGGGTGCAGATCCGTTCCGCATCCCTGGCTGCGATGGTCCCCATACTGACCTTGTCTTGGTTGTGAGATTCCGTGGAGCGAGAGAAGGAAGCGGCAGGCATGGTCAACTTCAGCGCCTCTGCCGCCAGTGCCGACGTGGAAATGGACATGGCTTTGAAGCCGTGGTGAAACACGGAGTCCTCCCCCGCAATCCGAACCAGGTCTGCCGGGAGACCGCGGTTGAGAAGCGGGTCCACCAGAAGGGCCACCTGCCGGTCAGACATATCCGCTATGGATGCCAGGGCCGCCTTCAAGGAATCCATGGCGAAGGCCATGTGTCCACCGTAGAAATTACCACTCATGAGCGGATGACCTGTCTCCGGATCGAAGATGGGATTGTCATTGGCGCTATTAGCCTCTGTTTCCACCCATTTGCGAATCCATGTCAGGGCATCATAGAGAACGCCTGCGATCTGCGGTGTGCACCGGAGGGAATAGGGATCCTGCAAGGCTCCCCTGGCTTGGGATTCAAGATCGCCATTATCTATATCCACCTGGAGCAGCTCTGTCAGCCGCCGAGCCACATGGATCTGCCCCGGGAAGGGTTTAGCCTTGCCGATGGTGGGATGGAAGTGGAGGAATTTACCTTTCATGGCATGCACGGTGAGGGCCGTGGCGCATACGGAAGCATCAAGGATATGCCCCGCTCTCTCAACTGCGAGAGCGGCTATCCCCGTCATGGTGGATGTGCCGTTCATCATGGAGATGGCCTCTTTGGGTGCAAAGGCATAAGGAACAAGTCCAGATAGTCTCAACGCCTCAGCGGCGGGCATGCGCTCGCCCCGGTAAAAAACCTCCCGCTCTCCTGTCAGTGCCGCCGCTACATAGGACATAGGGGTAAGGTCCCCGGAAGCCCCCACGGAACCCTCACAGGGAACGACAGGTGTAATGCCGTGGTTGAGAAAAGATGCCAGCCTCTCCAGAAGTCCAAAGGACACACCGGAATACCCCGTGGCGAGACAGAGGAGACGACAGAGCATCGCCGCCCGTGTAGCGGGAATGCTGATGGGTTCGCCGGTGCCGCAACCATGAAACCGGATGAGATTGGCCCCCCGGTGCTTCCGCACCTGGTCCCGCTTCAAACGCTTTCCGCAGGACTTGCCAAACCCCGTAGAAACGCCGTAGACGGGAATACCGTCATGGATGGCGGTATGGAGCCAAGCCTCGCTCCGGCGGATCCGCTCTTGGAAGGAGTGAGTCTGGCTGAGCTTAACGGAAGATTTTCCCCGGGCGACGGCGACAATCTGAGGGAGTATAACCGGTCCCTCGCCAATAATCACTTCTTCTGTTGTACGTCGTTTCATGACTGATCTCCGGTGCTCCCTTCCATTTTTCCGAACCGGCTATCCATCAGTTCACGCCGGCGGCCCCGGAACGTCCCGTCGGCCTTCTCCTTTTCCATCACCTTCTGCAAGAGCTTAAACATCTTGTAGCTCTGAGGTTCACTCTTATAAAATGCATCCCAGGCGTGTGTGTAAAGATCCTGGAGCTTCTCCGGCGTCATATTCTTTGGCTGGAACACTACCTTGTCCGCTGCGTAATCGTTCCAGTCGTAGGAGATGATACGCCCTGCCTGGTGCAGGTCGTCAAAGGCCTGAGTTTGGGGAAACGGTGTGAGGACGGTAAACTCTGCGAGGTCCAGATTGATCTCCATGAGAAAATCCACAAGCCGAATAATGTCGTCCTCTGTATGGTCGTCGAGTCCGAGAAGGATTGTCCCTTCCACGGCGATGCCGTGATCATGATAACGCCGGATGCGGTCCCGGATATAGTCAGACGTATCGAAAATGGCCTGATAGACATACCAGGCCCCTGCTTGGGCAGCCAGATCGAGGATCTCATCATCATCCTCGATAGGATGGCAGCACCATTTTTTCTTCAGGGGGATCATTGCGGTAAACAACTCTCGTTCCCAGTCCTTGTCCTGGGCGAGGGAATTGTCCACGATGAATAGGCGGTTGTTATCTATTGCCTCCAGTTCCTCCGTCACCCGATCGATGGGGCGGGGGCGGAACTTTTTCCCTCCCAGAAAGGCCACGCAGCAAGGGTAGCAGTCGAAGCGGCATCCCCGCGATGCATGAACGAGATCGACCATCTGTACACCCCTGTAATAGTAATATTTCCTTTTTAATATGCTTCGCCTGGCAGTCCCGATAGATTCAGCGGATGGAAAATCGGTCATGTAATCATATCGCTTATGGAGTCGGCCGTCTCTGAAATCACGAAATACCCCCTCCATTCTCCCTTCCGCTTCGCCGAGAAAGACTGCATCAGCATGTTGCATCGTTTCTTCGGAATGAAGCATCGTCGCGATGCCGCCGAAAATGACTTTGATACCCTTCTGCCTATACCTGTCGGCTATTTCCCAGCCACGTTTTACCTGACACGTAAGCATCATTGATATACCGACGAAATCAGGGGAATCGTCGAAGTTGATGGATTCAACATTTTCATCTATAAAATCTACTTCAACATCATCGGGTAATGTTGCAGCGAAGACGACGGGACCGTGGGGTGGAAGGTGGAATTCCGTCTGCCTTTCCAGTTTTTTCCATCTTGGATAGATAAGTTTGAACTTCACATCTGTAACCTGTTTCTTAAATAAATTACTCAGCTCTTTGAAAATCTACCCCCATTATCATTTTTTTACAACGTTGCACCTTGTTCCTTGATCCTCTCACCTCGAATCCTATTCATCATCTTCCGGGGCATCATCGGGGCGCAGCCGCAGCGCCTCAGGGGAAACAGGTTCTGCGTTAATCAAATTCAAGCGTAGAGTGTATTCCCGAAATCCAAAGGCGTTCAGTTCCACCATGCCGGGAATCCTGTCCCGTACGGAAAATGTCATGACCTTCCGCAGGAGTTCATGACTGTCGCTATATCTTTCTATCTCCCATGTGTTATCCTTATGGACGATCACATCGATAACCCAATTCTGTTTCACATAATATCGGCAGACGGTTGATCCGTCCTCAAATACACCGGTATCCGAGAGTCGTCCATCGGGGGTAAGAAAAATGAGACGGACATCATCCATCATGTATCCGGCAAAATGTTCTGCATTAAATGGCGGCACCGCTCGATTGACGCGCACTTCTTTCTCATAACTGGCGTCAAATAGAACGAATCCCTCAATAGTCATGATCACACTTTGGATTGTTTTAGTCGCCGGATCAAAGGCGGTGACGCCCACAACCGTTCCAGTCCTGCTGCCGGGCAAGGCTACCTCGATGGCATGAATGAACCGATAGGGAATATCGAGGAACGGCAGGTGACATCGCCGCATGGTGTCCGGCGCCATCGCCGTATCCACAGGTTTGATAACGGGGAGCCGGCTGCAAGAAATGATGAAAAACGCTGACATCAATATGAGAAAACAGCGTTTATGCAACGCGAAAGCCTTCATTCCACTTCCCTGAATATCGTTTCAGAGATTTTCCCATTAATCTGCACATCCGTAAATTCAAAGAGGGTATAATTACCTTTATTTTCTATTATTTTAACGAAGCTTATAACACCCCGTCTGTCCGGCGAGAGCGTTATCACGATACGCGATATCATGGCCGAAAGCCCTTTTTCCTTTGGCGTAAGAATAATCTTTGGTACTTGTCCCCCTTTCAAAGTCGCCGAAAAATGTTCATTCCCGGTGAATTGGCCCCTGCTCCACTTGCTGATCTCTTGAAGTACGATTTGCATTGACTCAAGGGAACCGCCCGAATCCTCAACAAAACCTCTTCTTCCCAAGGTATATCGTTTTATATCACCCTTGCGCATAAGCAGAACGCTCTTCACAGGAGATGTATATTCCCATCTGACCGAATCTGGCGCCAGAAAATAAAAGTGTCCCTTTGAAATAAGGGCTTTTGTAAGGATATGCATGTGTTTTTCCTGAGAGAAATGAGCGCTTACCGATTTTATATTTGATGATTTCCTTTGAATATCCTCCCAGTTATCCGCCCATCCAAGCATAACAGCACAGCAAAAAAGTATACCGACAAGGAGGACACCTCTTTTTGCACGGCCTTTTGTCGTCATGAATCTCATTAAAACATGCCGCCATTGACGGAAATGACCTGGCCCGTGATATAAGAGGCGTCATCGGAACACAGGAAACGCACGACCTTCGCGACTTCCTCCGGCTTTCCAATTCTTGCCATGGGAATGATCTCCTTAATTTTATCTACCGGCGCCCCCTGGATCATTTCTGTATCGATCAAACCCGGAGCAACAACATTGACCCGGACACCCAACCTTGCCACTTCGGATGCCAGGGAACGGCTGGCGGCGATCAATCCTGATTTTGCGGCAGCGTAATTTGCCTGCCCCCTGTTCCCGATAAGGGCTGCCACAGATGAGATAGAAACCACGGACCCCCTGTGGTTTCGTACCATTCTCTTTATGACCGGTTTCGTCACATTGTAAAAGCCTTTCAGGGTCGTTTGAATCACCCTATCCCAATCTTCCTCTGACATCATAATAAAGAGGCCATCAGCGGTGACGCCGGCATTATTGACCAGAACTCGAATGTCTTTATACTGCAAGATGATTTCATCCATATGCTTCATCGCTTCTTTCGAGTCGGCCACATCAAACCGGACTTTTTCTCCACTGCCGCCCTTAGATCGGATAATTTCCACGGTTTCATCGGCTGCCCGATCGTTCGATTTGTAAGTGATAATGACCTTATACCCTGCTTCAGACAGTTCAACTGCGATGGCACGGCCAATGCCTCGACTGCCCCCCGTCACGAGGGCGACATGCTCTTCGTTCATGCCGTTTACTCCTAATGTTTAAAGTACGCCTGCGGTGGGATTTATACTAAACCGGATTCTGAACGAAACACCTGTATCTGAATCCTGCACAGAATGTCCTCTCCTGACGTGACATTTCCTTCCAGAACATTATAATTTTCAGCGCAGTACAAATTATTCACAGTAGTTATCAGCGGCGTAAAAAGCGGAATCCGATACAGAAAAAAATCGGCGCTCTTAATACCAACAATCCATCCTGTACCGCCGCCGCCCTTGTCATCTCCCTTTTTCCAGCTTATATGGACCCCTGCGGTCTGAGCTACGAGTTCGATGAGGATTATGGGATCTACAGAAGAACCATTAAAGAGGGGCCATTGATCAGAGACGAGCGATGACGTTACGGCTGTATCGGCGTTTATATCCAGAACATTGTCGATCAGCTTCATCCTGCCCCGGTGCGGGATCAGCTTCTCAATATCCAGGTGAAGATTATTCAAAGCTCTCAGGTTTTTTCCAGATGTTCAAACTCATCAAAGTATGATAATGATCGATGCTATAATGGGAAAATGCAAAAGAAGTCAAGGGGAATTATTGATGACAAAGCATCCCATCATCACAAAAAGCAACACCGTACCTGAGTTGTATCGGGATATCTTCCCCCCTCAGCCTGACCCGACAAGGGAATTTATCCTGAAGCGCTGCACCTATAAAGAGGTATATCGCCTTGCAGCAGGGATTCGGCAGCTTCAATCGCAGAGGGAAGAGAGCCGTACCTTGATCTGCCTTTGCACAGATAATAAAGCGCTTATTGCTGCTGCCATCATTGCATCACTTGCTGAAGGCCCCCATATCGTTCTTCCCTATGCCTTCTCGCGGCAGGCTGTCAAAGAAGTCTTTGAGATCCTGTCTCCCTCATTAATACTCACGGATCAACCGGTTGATTTCCCTCCCGGACCTGAAGTCATAACCCCCCCGATGCTGCGCTGTGACCACATAATCCCGGATATTTTCCATGATCCTGATGAGCCTTTTCTCTTGCTGTTTACCGGCGGATCAACGGGGAAACCTAAAGTGTGGCCGAAGACACCCAGGAATATACTTGCGGAGGCACGGTACCTGGCCGGAAAATTCAGTATAACTCCCGACGATCTCTTTCTGTCAACGGCGCCGCCTCAACATATTTATGGTCTTCTCTTTTCTGTAATGATTCCCTTCATCAGCTCATCGCGTGTTCTTGATGGGGTATATTCTTTTCCGAGAGAGATTCTCCGGGCCATACAGGATCACAGGGCATCCATACTCGTCAGCGTCCCTGTGCATTACAGGGTTTTAAAGGTGGATGATTTACAGCGCCATAATCTCAGGATGGCTTTTTCATCAGCGGGAGCGCTGGATAAAGAGGATGCCGCATATTTTCATAGTAAAACAGGCCTCGACATTATAGAGATTTACGGATCAACGGAAACGGGTGGGGTTGCGTCAAGATCCCGTTCAACGGACGGCGAATCCTGGCGATCCCTTGATCCTGTTGTATGGAAGATACAGGAGGGGAGATTGCATGTGAGATCGTCATTTATCTCTCCGACGCTGCCTCGCAACGCCGATGGATTCTTTGCCACAGCCGACCGTGCCGATTATGAAGGTGATGAACGATTCATCCTCCGGGGCAGGGCAGACAATATCGTAAAGATAGGCGGAAAGAGGGTAGATCTATCCGCTGTGCAGGCTAAACTGAAACAGATACCGGGGGTCCGTGATGCCTTGGTTGTAGCTATTCCCACCGGGAAGGGTACTCAAAACAAACTGGCTGCCCTCGTGGCGACCGATCTCGATGAGCTTCAATTGAGACGGGATATCGCTTTGGTCAGTGAATCTTATGCTGTTCCCAAGCGCATTGTCGTTGTTGAAGAAATCCCTATGACATCTTCAGGCAAATCTGACCGGACAGTTATCGAACGGATCCTCCTATCGGGACGACAAAATGCTGATTCCTCCATGGTCCCAGTTCGCGGAGACTCAATGTCGAGAAAGTCTTTGAAATTGTGGAAGTAACTCTGCATACCACGCCGAAGGACGCAACGCACTGGTCTACACGGACGATGGCTAAGGTCCAGGGTGTTAGCCATACTACCGTGCATCGGATTTGGGATGCCCACGGCCTGCAGCCGCACCGCGTGGAGACCTTCAAGCTGTCCAAGGACAAGCGGTTTGTGGAAAAGCTGACCGACGTTGTAGGCGTCTATTTGAACCCGCCGGACAAGGCTGTGGTGTTGTGTGTGGATGAAAAATCGCAAGTCCAAGCTCTGGATCGTATGCAGCCGGGTCTGCCAATGAAGAAAGGACGTTGCAGAACGATGACACACGACTACAAACGCAATGGCACCACGTGCCTTTTTCATTTTAACGACTCAAAATCTCCCGCCCGCAAGGGCATCCCGGTTCGATTCCGGGCTCCGGCACCAGATGGAAAAAGATGTCGGTCATTTCTGTCCGACCTTCTGAAATCCTCATGATCTCTTTTCGCAATCCTGTGATTTATATCTTGGCCCTTTTCTTATCTATGGCGGCATTGAATTTTTCCGCATTTATGACGAATCTCTCGTGGGTCGCCTCGGATATCTTTTCAACATCGTCGTATGCTTCCATGGAAAACGTCAGTTTGCGCCCCTCCATCTTTTCCAGTTTCCCTTTGACGGTAACTGTCATTCCCGCAGGAGTGGCCGCTGTATGGGTCATATTCATGTCCGTACCAACGCTCTGTTCATTGGGCCATTCAAGATGAGGGTTGAGGGCCTTGATACAGGAAAATTCATACAGCGCCAAAAGAAAACCTGTCGCAAAAACCTTGGGCATGACATGCCCCTCACTGAATTCCGGATAAATAAACGGCACGGTCTTGTTTTCCGGAACCTTGTATTTGAACTCCACAGTCAGTCCGGGCTGCAAGGAATCTTTCATGGCAAACCTCCATTATGTAATTTGAACGGCATCGGCTGCAATAAAGCGAAATTTTCCAAATAAGTCAAACATAAAAAATAATCTCTCCCAAAGGCCGTTATGTGGTAATCTGCAATGGCAAAGCCCGGCCAGAAAGACGCTATCAATAACATCGAGCGAGCGCGATTGCTATTGAGGAACTCTATGGATGATCATACTGCCTTGAGTCAACTTGAGGGACTGGCATACATGCTGGGCATTCCTATACGCTATGAAAAAATCGCGGAGGAAGATGTGACGAATACGGGTGGTCTCTGCCGGTTAAAGGGAGAATGCGTCATAATTGTCAATTCCAGGACGTCCGTGAAAGATAAAATCCAGACCCTGGCAAAGGCCTTGAAGAATTTTGACCTCCATGATGTCTATGTGCGACCCGCCGTAAGAGAGTTATTGGAAAGATAGACATTCACAGATTTCATGCCAGCAACGCAGGTGATCCTGAGCAGGTTATCTTCCACGGCTTAAACCCCTTCTTTGACCTGAGCAAACCTTGGTCCCATACTGATCTCATAATCCATCTCCTCTGCCGGGTATGGCTTTAAAATGGAGAGCAGCATGGCTCTGTCTTTCGTCCTGTCGCTGATCCAGATATGCTCCTGTTTCTTTGGCACGATTACGGGCATCCGGTCATGAATGGGCGCCATCAATTTGTTCGCTTCCGTCGTGATGATTGTGCAGGATTTAATCTCCTTTTTATCCGGTGACGTCCACGTTTCATACAGACCGGCAAGACCGAAAGGCTCTTTCGACTTCAGGTGGAAATATAACGGGGTCTTCTTTGCGCCTTCTTTCTTCCACTCATAGAAACCGTCGGCAACGATGAGGCAGCGTCTTTTCGAAAAAGCGCTCCTGAAGCTCGGTTTTATGTCGATGGTCTCGGCCCTCGCATTGATAAGCTTATGCCCTATGGAAGGGTCTTTAGCCCACGACGGGATGAGTCCCCAGAGAAAAGACGCCAGCGAGTTCCGGCCGTCCCGGTGGATAACGGCGGGGATATACTGGCCCGGAGTTACATTCCAGTTCGGCTTGAAATTATAAGAGCTATTCCGAACGGCGAATGTTTCCGAGATGGCCGCTGAATCGGAAACCAAAGCAAACCGGCCGCACATATTTAACTTCTCCAAATGAGAAATTATAACAGATAACAATTCTGGGGGATATGCAAATTTTCCTTGACAATAGAACGATTGTTCTATATATGGGAGTTATGGAGAAAAAGAGAAACGTCAAAACAGTCGAAAAAGAAATCCAGTCCTTCTTCCGCGAGGAGAGGAGAATGCCCACATATAAAGAGATGCTCGACCTTCTCGGAGTCCGCTCGAAGAGCGTCGTCCACTATTGGATGGAGAAGCTTTGCGCCCAGGGCGCCCTCGCGAGGGATTCGAAGGGATTTCTTAAGCCCGTAAGGATGGCTCCTGGTATCCCCATGGCCGGAGCCGTAGCTGCCGGGTATCCGTCACCTGCTGAGGAAGAGCTTCGGGACATTATATCCATCGATGAGTATCTCATTACACGGCCGGAATCTTCCTTCCTTGTCAAAGTAAGCGGGGACTCGATGACCGGCGCCGGCATCATGGACGGCGACATGGTAATTGTGGAGAAGGGAAGGGAACCGAAGAATGGGGACATCGTTCTTGCGGAAGTGGACGGAGAGTGGACAATGAAGTATTTCGTAAGAAAGAAAAAAGAGATTGTCCTTGAGGCGGCAAATCCGAAATACCCAACCATCAGGCCGAGGAATGAACTGCGGCTGGGCGGCATCATCACGGCCGTCATAAGAAAGTATCACCTTTAGCAGGAACTAATCAGAATGAACGCAAGCAGGAATTATAAAAGACAGGCAAACGCAGATTTCCTAGCGTATATGCGGCGAATGGGGAAAGCAATATCTGTTTCATCGCCCACGGGACTTATGAGGCGGTTCAGATGCTTCGTAGTGGAAACCAACTGGGATCACGATCTTTGGGGATTGGAGAAATGGATGGACCTTTTCTGCTGGACCGTTATCGCGTTTTCTCTCCTGTTCCTTATCCCTGTAACCCTGTCTGCATTCGGGAAGTGAGAGAGGCGACGTCTCTTGGATACTGCTCAGATGCCGGCAATCATAACCCGGGCAAAAATCGTTCTGAAAATCGATGATGATGAGCCCTTTCTTCTGCATGCCCCGTAACTTCCTCACCATCGGCCTTCTACCGGTGCGGCACAGAACTCACATTTCCCTTCCTTCACATGGGATTCCTTGACGGTAAAATAGGTCCGCTTTGCAAGGAGGGCATGGCAGTTATAACAATATGTATCCGATTCTTCATTGACGTTCCCCATGTAGACGTAACGGAGCCCGTGTTTTTCTCCTATTGCCTTCGCCTTTCTGAGAACTCCCAGAGAGGTGGGCTCATGGGCATCGAACTTGTAATCCGGATGAAACCTGCTGATGTGCCAGGGGATCTCCTTTCCGGTTTCAGCGATGAAGGCGGCAATGGCATTGAGCTCCTCCTCCGAGTCGTTCTCACCGGGGATAATGAGCGTTGTAACCTCAACCCAGATGCCAAGTTTTTTCATGAGTCTTATGGAGCCGAGGACAGGCTGGAGACTTCCGGCGCAGACCTTCTTATAGAAATCATCCCGGAAACTTTTCAAATCGCAATTGGCGGCGTCGAGAAAGGGGTGAATGGTTTCCAGCGCCTCTTTGGTCATATAGCCGTTGGTGACAAAGACGTTATACAGGCCGTCCTTTTTTGCGAGCCTGGAAATATCATAGGCATATTCAAAAAAGATTGTCGGTTCCGTATAAGTGTAGGATATGGATTTGCAACCGTTTTCGAGCGCCCCTCTGACAATATCTTCCGGCTTCGTTTCATAGCCAGCGAAATCGCCTTTCTTTATGGAAAGCTGTGAGATCTGCCAGTTCTGGCAGAAACTGCACCTGAAATTGCAGCCGATGGTTGCAATGGAGAAAGATCTTGATCCGGGGAGAAAATGATACAGCGGCTTCTTCTCGATGGGATCGATATGGGAAGCGATGATATTGCCGTAGGCGTAAGTATAAAGCTTTCCCTGCTCATGCTGGCGTACCCCGCAGAAACCGAATTTGCCTTCAGAAATCTTACAGTGATGGTTGCAGAGAAAGCAATGAAGAATACCCCCTTTATATTCTTCATAGAACATCGCTTCTTTTTTCATGTTCCACTTCCTGACTTTTTCCGGTTTGCGGAAACGTTCTCGGAGATGTACCTAATCTCTTCGTGGTGCCCCAGACAGGCATGAGCGCTTGATAAGAAGTTCCTTTCGGCCAAGTTAAGTATAGAAAATGATGTTCTTCTCTGTCAAGAATAAAGGGTCGTGGACGCGGGTTCTGCCCTCTCGCATCCGTGCGGGTAATGGAGTCCTTTATACAAGTTTCTACCTACCATTAAGCTACTACTTAACCATCATTGCCTTCTACTGTCAACTAAACTACCTTCCTCAATATAAGAATGTTCCGTTCTTTTCGTGCAAGAGAACATATTTCGAAAGAGTTGGTTTCTTGCAGGCCGTGGCAGCCTTATGTGACATTTGGTAAGGGCCTTCAGATCTGGCAAGCAAGAGAAGAGAGGAAGAGGCTGATTAGTAAGGTTCCAAAGAGGGATGGTCCCGTCTTTTTGACCTTATACAATTTTTGCACTAAATAAAAAAATTTAAGGGAGGTAGTCATGAGCAAGAAAGTCATTGATTTATTGAACGCCGCGAGATCAAGAGAGATTACCGCCATTACTCAGTACATGGCCCAGCACTATGAATTGGAAGACAAAGATTTCGGCAAGCTCGCCAAGAAGATGAAAGAGATTGCCATCCAGGAAATGAAGCATGCCGAAGCGCTGGCGGAAAGGATTCTGTTCTTGAAGGGGGTACCCACTACCAGGCCGGATTCGGAAGTACAGAAAGGCCAGGAGATTGAGGCTATGCTGGCCACGAACATCAAGCTGGAGAGTTATGCCGTCAAGATGTACAACGAAGCCGCCCTCGTCTGCGCCGCCGAGAAAGATCAGATCTCCAAACAGCTCTTCGAGAAGCTTCTGGGTGAAGAAGAGGACCACCTCAACTTCTTTGAGAATACCGAAGACCACGTGGAGAAGCTCGGTGCCGCCTACATGGTGACTTTGGCTGATTGATCCTGAAGTTTCACTGGTACTTTTTTGCAAAAAAATATTCATGGATAATATTCCCTGCATGAGTCCATGGAGTATATCCGGTTGCTCCCCTTTGTCTCAAGTTCAGAAAAAAGGGTGGGGGGTCCTTTTGTCAGTATTCTTTTCTCATAACTGGGGATGAGCAAGTCACGAAATCTATTTTCCTTTCAAAGGGAGGAATTCATGGAATTCAACGTCGTCATCGGCGGGGAGGCGGGGCAGGGTCTTTTCTCCGTCGAACTCGGGCTGACGGAAATCCTGTCACGGCTCAACTATTATTTTTTCGCCACCAAGAACTACATGTCCAGGATCCGCGGCGGCCACAACTTCCATATGATCCGCATCTCCGAGGAGCCAGTTCATGCCCTAAGCGGGCGAAAATGGGATATGGTCATCGCCCTCGACGGAGAAACGGAGGGCCGGCACAGGCCGGACCTCCGTGACGACGGCATCTACCTTTCACGGGAATTGACAAAAGAGATCGAAAAGGAAGCCCGGGAAACCTTCCAAGACATAAGATACGCAAACACGATGCTCGTCGGCTGTGTGCTTGCCGTAATCGGCGCGAGTCTTGAAAAAGTGACAGAGGCCGCTGAAAGCGAAATAGGGCAATACTTGAAGAAGGGTTTCGACTACGCCCTCAGCTCTAACCTTGCAGGGAAATATCCTCTCCAACCTATGGCGGGTGCTCACTGCAAATTCGACGGAAATCAGGCCATAGCCTTAGGGGCGATCATGGGCGGCTGCCAGTTCATGGCCGGGTACCCCATGACGCCGGCCACATCCATCATGCACTATTTTTCCACGGCTGCCCTGGAGATGCCTGTCCATTTTGAACAGGCCGAAGACGAGATCTCCGCCATCAACATGGCCCTGGGTGCATCCTATGCGGGCGTGCGATCAATGGTGGCCACTTCCGGCGGAGGCTTCGCCTTGATGCAGGAGGGGGTTTCACTCTCAGGCATGACGGAAACGCCTGTTGTCATCGTTCTTGGCCAGCGGCCCGGCCCGGCCACAGGGCTTCCCACGCGGACCGAACAGGGGGAACTCAACCTTGTCCTTCATGCGGGCCACGGAGAATTTCCCCGGATTATTTTTGCACCGGGCTCAATCGACGAAACCATCGCCGTTGCCCGAAAGAGCTTCGCACTGGCCGATCGCTACCAGATACCCGTTTTTATCCTGACGGATCAGTACTTCGCCGACTCCATCCAGATCATGGAGGATGACATACCGAAGGAATGCCTGAGCCGTGAGTACCCGGTCTTCGACATTACCTACAAGAGATACATGCTTACGGAAGACGGCATCTCCCCGTTAACCTATCCCGGCCTTTCCGATGCCAGGGTCAAGCTTGATTCCGATGAGCACGATGAAGAGGGGAAAATCACGGAAGACCTGGGTCTGAGGGTCCGTATGGTGGACAAGCGTCTGAAGAAATTCGCAATGCTTGCGAGAGATTTCATGCCGCCCACATTCTACGGTGACAGGAACGCCGCTTCTGTAATCGTCTGCTGGGGTTCCAACAAACTCATCGTGAAGGAGGCCCTGGAAAAGATCATAAAGGACGGGCAGAGCGCCTCTGCGTTGCATTTCGCACAGGTCTATCCCCTCACTGCGGCAATGGTTGCGCCTTATGGCCTGGAAGCGAAGAGGCTCATCTGTGTGGAAAATAACGCGAGGGGACAGTTCGCAGGACTTCTGAAACGTGAATTGGGTCTTAATGTTGCCCACCCCGTGCTGAAATACAATGGTGAGTGTTTCACAGTTTTAGAGCTCTATTATGAACTGAAAAAATTGTTAACGTGAGGAATGGAGATGCTGAAGAGAACAGATATGGCGTGGTGCCCCGGCTGCGGTGATTTCCCCATCCGGGACGTTCTGGAAAAAGCCCTCCAGGAGCTTTCCATCCCTATGAAAGACATCGTCTTCACATCGGGAATCGGGCAGGCCGCCAAGATGCCCCATTACCTGGACGTCAATTACTTCAACGGCCTCCATGGCAGGGCCCTGCCCCTTGCCGTGGGGATCAAACTTGCCAGACCTGACCTTACCGTCATCGCCTACTCCGGTGACGGCTGCAATTATGGCGAAGGAGGAAATCACTTCATCCATACTATCAGAAGGCGGCTGGATATTACGATACTGACATCGAATAACCAGGTATACGGCCTGACCAAAGGGCAGAGTTCCCCTACGACAGACCCGTCCGTGAAAAATGACCTGTCCCCCCAGGGGAATCAGAACATCCCCCTGAACCCCATAGCCCTGGCTATCACCATGGGAGCGCCGTTCGTAGCACGCGGTTTCGCCGGCGACAGAGACCACATGAAAGAAATTATTAAGGAAGCCATCTTTTTCAAAGGGACAGCCCTTGTAGACATTCTCCAGCCCTGCGTCACTTTCAACAAGATAAATACCTACCAATGGTTGAGGGAGAGGGTCTTCAAGATCGAGACGCCCATAGAGGACCGTTATGAGGCCTTGAAGACGGCGGAACTCTGGGGCGACAGGATTCCGATCGGCGTCATATACCGCAACGACGCGGCCCCGTGCCGGGAAATTAAAAAAATCTTCCGCGAGCGTATAACGGAAGAATATATTGAAAACCAGCTTGGCATGCGGTGCGTCATGATGAGATGACTGTGAACCCGCCGGCAGGCCATAATGGTAGTTTAGACCTGCCAATAGACCTTTAATTAATCACTATTGTCTTTATCCCTTCGATCACATTAGTAATGCAAGATTGTGGAGCATAATGAAGGACAAATCTCGACAGGCCTGCGATGGATGATTGGCATTGCCGCGCCTTATGCACGGAGCGCCGACATGGGGTTTCGATTTCAGAAGGACCAATTCCTTTCAAAAGGAGAATGCATAATGAATAACACAGGAACAGACCAGGCATGGCAGCAGATACAGGCCAAGGTCGAGGAACTGCTTCGTCAATCCATTGCGGGAAATCACTTCTACAGGATAGAATACAAACCCGGGGATGTAATCCATCTGTTAGAGATGCCCCAGGAGTATAGAAAAGATTATCAGGAAAGGAAACCTTGACGAAAAGCCCAGGAAAAAATAGCGCCGCACTTAAATTAGCAGTTGATTGTATTTGAAAAAAAAGTTAGGAGACCCTGGCAAGAACAAGATTCTGTGCACAACCGCCCGTGGCGGACAAATCTAAGACCTGGGTCCTGTCACACTTGAGCTATGACATGCAGTGCCATATCCGCTGTGTTTTTATTTTACGCTGCGCGTGAAGGAGTGACCTGATTTCGTGGATAATATAGATATCCTGATCGTTGAAGATAATCGTCACGATGCCGAGCTGATACTGGAAGCCCTGGAAGGGCTGGATATTGGAGACAAGGTTCGTGCCATACACAATGGCGTGGAAGCCTTAGATTATTTTTTTGGTCCCGAAGGGTCCCTCAAGAAGGCGGATGTCCATCTGCCCAAGCTGCTCCTCCTCGATTTGAAACTGCCCAAGGTGAGCGGCCTGGAGATTCTGAAACGCATCAAGTCCGATAAGCGGACAATGCACGTCCCCACCGTCATATTTACTTCCTCCAGCGAGTCGCAGGACAGGAGCGAAAGCTACAAACTCGGCGCAAACAGCTATGTTGTAAAGCCCATGGACGCTGATATGTTCTCGCGTTATGTTTACGATATCGGAGAATACTGGCTTTCGATGAACACAACAATCTATGACGGCGGTGCGACCCGGGCTCGATAAAAATCGAATTTGTGTATGCGCCTCAGTCAAGGGGAGATCCCTCTTAGTCATGCTTGATCAGGAATGAATGTCAACCTGTCAGGATGCAGCCACAATAGTAGGTAAATACTACCAATAAGCTACCAATAAATCCCTATTGTCTTTACCCCTCCGATGACATTAATCATAAAGCGGTTTACATCATTAATTAAGTCCTTGGGCCAAGATCAGACTCAAGTTGAACACAATAAAATGGGATAAATCGCCTCAAGAAGAAAGGAGCACATCATGAAGATTCTCATCGTTTACTATTCCATGTATGGCCATATTCACCGCATGGCGGAGGCCATGGCGGAAGGCGCGAGGACGGTTAAAGGGGCTGATGTTTCCATGTATCGTGTCCCGGAAACCCTTACGGAAGAAGTCCTGGGAAAGATGGGCGCCCTCGAGGCGCAAAAGGGTCTTGCCCACGTCCCTGTCTGTACGGTGAATGAACTCGCCACTGCGGATGCTATCATCTTCGGAACGCCCACGCGCTTCGGCAATATGTGCGGGCAGATGCGGCAGTTCCTCGATGCGACAGGCGGCCTCTGGGCCAAAGGGGCCCTTGTAGGCAAGGTGGGGAGCGTCTTTACAAGCAGCGCCACACAGCATGGCGGGCAGGAATCCACGATACTCACTTTCCTAACGAACCTTCTTCACCACGGCATGGTCGTTGTCGGCCTCCCGTACTCCTTTGACGGGCAGATGCGCATCGACGAAATCACCGGCGGTTCCCCCTACGGGGCTTCCACCATTGCGGGAACGCAGGGCGAGCGCATGCCCAGCGAAAATGAATTAAATGCGGCCCGGTTCCAGGGCAGGCATGTGGCTGAGATAGCGGCCAAACTGACATACAAGGGCTGACATAGAAAATTGAGGGTGAGCCCGACCGGCCAAGACAGGACATGGCAGGAAATAAAAAAACCCCATGGAGCGGATGCTCCGCCAGTCCCCGGTAGGAAGTCCCTGTCAGTCGGAATCGCTCTCCGTGGTTCACGTGCCGGAAATGCCTCCGAAGCACAGAGAAGAGAACAGGATATGACGCGCTTTAGATATCTCGTGGATTTTCATGCCCGCACCTTTGCCATCAATTTATATTTCACCGGCTCAAATAATAATCTGTTTTCCGCCAAGACCCCTCCCGCGGCGTTCTTGCCCCGGGCAGTTGCAAAGGCAAAATAAAGGGATAAGGCTCATATGAAAACCTCAAAAGCCATACTCTTTCCCGTGATAGGAAGAATGATATCATCATGAATCTCGGGAACTTCTTATTTGAATATAACCATCTTCGTAGACATGGAGGATTGAATTATGAAACACCTTTTGATAAACTCCAAAAAGTTACCGAATTATTGAGCTAGTACAACCGTCCCCTTTTTCTGATGAAATACCGGCGGAACCATGACGAAAAAAAGACCCGCAGCAAATAAGCGCTTTGATGACCTCCGGACGAGGGCGGAAAATGCCCTGTCCGGGAAAGCCGTCAGCAGCGGTGAGATATCCGCCGATGTCCAGAAGCTCATCCACGAACTCGATGTTCATCAGACGGAGCTGGAGATGCAGAATGAGGCATTGCGAAAGTCGCAGATGGAGACCGCGGAAGAGCACGGCAAGTACACCGACCTGTTCGACTTCGCCCCTGTCGGGTATTTCACTTTCGATAGGAAGGGCAATATCATCGAGGCGAATGTCACCGGCGCTTCTTTGCTCGGCTCAGAGAAGCGATCCCTGACAGGACAACCGTTCCGTCGTTTTGTCACATCTGGACATTTCAGTATCTTCCAGTCCCATCTTCAGATGGCTCTTGAAATTCAAAGTAAACAGAGTTGCAAACTGAAGCTCACCCGGAAGGACGGCAGCCTGTTCGACGCGCTGATCGACACCATAGCAGTAATGGATGGTGACGGCAATTTTGATCACCACCGGTCTTCGGTCACCGACATCACCGATCTCAAACTGGCGGAGGCGGCTCTTAAGGAAGTCAACGAGACCCTTGAGCAGCGGGTGGCCGAGCGCACGGCGGAGCTGCAAGGGGCAAACGAGCAGGCGGCCTCGCTGGCGCGGTTTCCCGAGGAGAATCCCAACCCAGTCATGCGCGTGTCCACCGATGGGAGCGTTCTCTATTGCAATCCGGCATCAGTGAAAATACCGGGGTGGGCGTGTAAGGATGGCCAGCAACTGCCTGAGCCCCTTCTGCCCCTTTTCGGACAGGCTATTACCGGAGAACAGGAGACGCAACAGGACATAGAACTGGGCGAACGGCTTTATTCCGTTGCAGTTGTGCCGATACCTGGAAAAGGCTACGCCAACGTCTATGGTCGCGACATCACCGAGCGCAAGCGGGCAGAGGAGATCCTCAGGGAGCGGACGGTACAGCTCGAGGCGGCAAACAAGGAGCTGGAGAGCTTCAGTTATTCGGTTTCCCACGACCTGCGGGCGCCGCTCCGCGCCATCGACGGGTATGCGCGCCTGATCCTCAAGAAGCAGGGGGATAAGTTTGACGCGGATACCCTCGATAAATTTAACGTGATCAGATCGAGCACGCACATGATGGGCCAGCTCATCGACGATCTTTTGACATTCTCCCGCCTGGGGAGGAAACAGATGTCTTTAGCGCTGCTGGACATGGATGTCCTCATGAAGGATGCATGGAAAGAACTGCAAGCGAGCGACCCGGAGAGGAACATGCGACTTACAGTAAACAGTATACCCGCAGGCTACGGGGACAGGGTTCTCATCAAGCAGGTATTGATCAACCTTCTTTCCAACGCCGCAAAATTTACAAAATACAAGGATGCGGCCAATATTGAAATGGGAGGCTACGCCGATGGAAATGAGCACGTGTATTATGTCAGGGACAACGGCGTAGGCTTCGACATGGCTTATTACGATAAACTCTTCGGCGTCTTTCAGAGACTTCACAGTACGGACCATTTCGAAGGCACCGGCGTCGGCCTGGCAACCGTACAGCGCATCATACACAGGCATGGCGGCAGGGTATGGGCGGAGGGAAAGGTGGATGAAGGGGCTTGTTTTTATTTCGCACTAAACATGGAGGAGTGACATTTTTCATGGGTAATATTGATATTCTTCTCGTCGAAGATAATCCCCACGATGCCGAGATGATTCTGGAGACCCTCAGCCAGCAGGATATCTCTACCAGGGTTCATGCCATAAGCGATGGCGCGGAAGCTCTCGATTATTTATTTGGACCGCAGGGATGCCTCGCGAAGGCGGAGGTTCGTCTCCCCAAGCTGATCCTCCTCGATTTGAAACTCCCCAAGGTCAGCGGCCTGGAGATTCTGAAACGCATCAAGTCCGATGAACGGACAAGGAACATCCCCGTTGTCGTATTTACTTCCTCCGATGAAGCGCGGGACAGGACCGAAAGCTACAGGTGCGGGGCGAACAGCTATATTGTGAAGCCCATGCAAGCGGCGGCATTCTCGCGGTTTGTTGCCGATGTCGGAGCATACTGGGTATCGATGAATATGACAACCTATGCGGACGCTTAGCCATATGGCGAAGGCGGATTGGCCAATTGCAAAAAAAGCCTTGCATGCATGTTATGATTCAGTTCTTTTATGGAAAGATCTTTCATTGTCACCGGAGAGTTTGGAGGCTTAAACCATGTCCGAGAAATTAAAAGTCTTGATCCTTGAAGATGTCCCGACGGACGCGGAGTTGATGATAGAGGAGCTCGCGGAGGCAGGCATGACCTTTGTCTCAAAGCTGGTCGCCACAAAGGCGTCCTTTGTCAGCGCGATTGCGGATTTTTCCCCGGACATTATTCTTTCCGATTATTCCCTGCCCTCATTTGACGGTCTTGCGGCCCTGAAGATCTCCAGGGAGAAGTGCCCCGATGTGCCCTTCATATTTGTTTCCGGGGCCCTGGGCGAGGAGATGGCGATTGATCTTCTCAAGAAGGGGGCTACGGACTATGTTCTGAAGAACAGGTTATCGCGTCTGGAGCCTGCCGTTTCCCGCGCCTTGCATGAGGTTGAGGAGCGGACGGAGCGTGAGCGCGCTGAGCATGCGCTGAAGGAATCGGAGGTCAGGTACCGGACGATTTTTGAGAATACGGGTACGGCCACGGTTATCGTTGATGAAGAAACGACGATTGTTCTGGCGAACAGGCAGTTTGAGAGACTGACGGGATTTTCCAGGTCCGAGATCGAGGGGAAGAAGAAGTGGACGGAATTCGTGCTTGAAGATGATCTCCCGAAGGTGAACCTCCTGAAGCGCGCAGGAGGGAAGCACTCCAGGACGCCGTCTGACGGCCATGAATTCCGGATTACCAACAATCGCAACGGGGTCCTGAATGTTCTGGCAAATGTGGCGGTCATACCGTCAACGAAGAGAACCGTTATGTCTCTTCTTGATATTACGGAGCGGAAAATGGCCGAAGAAGTCCTGAAGAAAAGGGAGCAGGAACTGCAATTGAAATCGCAGAGTCTTGAGGAAGCCAATACGGCGTTGAAGGTACTGTTGAAGCACCGGGAAGAAGATAAGGCTATCCTGGAAGAGCAGGTGCTGGCCAACGTCAAAAAGCTTATTCTGCCATATCTGGAAAAATTGAAGGGTCCCAGGTTAGACAGCAGCCAGCGGGTTCATATAGAGATCATTGAGGCCCATTTGAATGACATCGTATCGCCTTTCTTGAGGAATCTGTCCTCGGCGTACCTCAGTCTGACGCCAAGGGAAATCGAGGTGGCCACCCTTGTCAAAGAAGGAAAGGCGACCAAAGAAATAACCAGGCTTCTTAATATTTCCACCACGGCCGTAGACTTCCACAGAAAAAACCTTCGTTCCAAATTTGGTATAAAAAGCAAGAAAACGAATCTGAGGTCATTTCTTACATCCCTCTATTCATAGTGGCTTGCACCTACCATTATTCTATGATTTTAACGTCATTGCTTCGGCTGGTAAATTTACCAGTTTATGATAGATTAAGTTGATGTTTCAGCATGCAGGTGGCGAGTCACCGGAAAGAAAATAAATTTTTGTGCGTCATTCCGAGTGAAACGAGAAATCTTTATGATTAATAAAATGACATGCTAAGATTCTTCACATTCGTTCGCAATAACATTTTTCCTATAATGACACAGTCTTCGCAGGAATGACAAAGTGGTGATTTTCCCTGTTACAACACAAACTCTCAAGGAGGATGCCATGGGAAAAAGAATCAGGGCCCTTGACACTGTCAATGTCTTGTTTATTATCGCTGCGGTCTTAATCGTCTTCGCCGCCGCCTGTCTCAATGACAAGGGGCACGCGGAGGCAATCGGCTTTCCCCAGTCCTTTGCGGAGCTTGCCAAGAAGGTCACGCCCGCTGTTGTGAATATCAGCACAACAACAACCGTCAAGGTCCCCGGCAATCCTTTCAGGCAGTTCTTTGGTCCACACGGCGGGCCGTTCGGGGATTTCTTTGGTGACATGCCGGACAGGGAAATGAAGCAGCGAAGCCTCGGTTCGGGCATCATCGTCGATAAAGAAGGCTACATCATCACGAACAATCACGTCGTCTCGGGGGCTCAGGAGATCAAAGTCAGGCTAGCGGACGGAAGGGAATACCAGGCAAAGGTTATAGGCAGGGACCCCAAGACGGATCTGGCCTTGATTAAGATATCATCTATCTTCAAAGATCTCCCGACACTTGCCCTCGGGGACTCAGACATTATGCAAGTAGGTGACTGGGTGCTGGCCATCGGGAACCCGTTCGGGTTGGAACACACAGTTACGCAGGGAATCATCAGCGCATCCGGGCGGGTTATCGGTTCCGGACCTTACGACAATTTCCTCCAAACCGACGCCCCTATCAACCCGGGAAACAGCGGGGGACCCCTGGTAAATCTGAAAGGCGAGGTCATCGGGATCAACACTGCCATCGTTGCCGCCGGTCAGGGTATCGGGTTTGCCATTCCCAGCAACACCGCAAAGGGTGTTGTCGCCCAGCTTCGGGAAAAAGGCAAGGTAGTGCGGGGCTGGCTGGGGGTCTCAATTCAGATGGTGACACCCGACCTGGCGCCGTCCTTCGGACTGAAAGAGGCGCGCGGAGCCATTGTTGCCGATGTTATCAAGGGCAGTCCCGCCGAAAAGGCCGGCATCAAACAGGGAGACGTCATCCTTGCCTTTGACGGCAAGGCCGTCAAGTCCTCGAACGACCTCCCCTGGATCGTTGCAGAGACTCCCGTTGGGAAGACTGTCAATGTCAAGCTGATACGGCAGGGCAAAGAACTGGATGTTAAAGTGACAGTTGTGGAAATGACGGAGCAGCGCCTGGCGTCACAGGCGGGCAAGGCAAAGAACGTTTTTGGCTTTACAGTCGACAACATAAAGCCTGAATGGAGGAGGCAGTTTGATATAGCTGCAAAGGCGGGAGTCGTAGTTATTCAGGTTGAGGCGGACGGCCTCGCGGATGACGCAGGGATAGAGCCCGGCGATGTGATCCGGGAAGTGAATAAAAAAATCATCAAAGATTTGAACGATTTTAAAAAGACAATGGCACAGATTAAGTCGAATGAAAATGTGATTTTTCTTTTGAGCCGCAATGATCAGTCGTTTTACGTGTCCATCGCGGTGCCTTAGGGCTCCCTAAGAATTTGCCAGGCTCAATGGCAGCCTGCCCGCCCGTGTGGCAGGCTGAAGGATCAATAGGATTAAGAAAACGATTAGAAAGGAGAGAGAGATGAGAAGGCAAAAGATTTTTATGACGTTATTTTTGGTCGCCATCATATGTGCCTTTGTTCTGCCCGCAGGATGCGCGAAGAAGGCAGTCATGAAGGAGGAGCCCGCAGTGGAAAAAGAGGCGGCAGTGGAGAAGCAGGCGCCCGCCCAGGCTGCTCCCGCGAAGTCCCCGGAAGAACAGAAGGTCGATGAAGCGGCAATGGCTGCTGCAGCAGCGGCTCCCGCCGACAAAGAGGCCTCCCAGTTTGCGGACATTAACTTTGCCTTTGACCGCTTTGACCTCAGGCCTGATGCACGGGAAGTTCTCGATATGCATGCCAAGTGGCTTACGGCGCATCCGGAATTTAGCGTGCGCATTGAGGGAAACTGTGATGAACGCGGAACAGTTGAATACAACATGGCCCTCGGCCAGAGACGGGCGGTTAGTGCCATGAAATACCTTGTAGACCTGGGCGTCGGCAAGAATAGAATAAGCACCGTGAGCTACGGAAAGGAACGCCCCCTCGATCCTGGTCACAATGAAGAAGCCTGGGCGAAGAACAGAAGGGATTATTTCAGCGTAACGCGGCAGAAATAGAAATTTATCGTTTTATTGCCCTTCACCCTTTTCCGCCCCCCAATTGTATTAGGGGGATCAAGGGGGATTTTAGATGGCGGAACAAATTCCCCATTGCCCCCTTTATTAAAGGGGGCTTATGCTCAGGGCATATAGGCCGTGTTTGCGGATGTTTGTCACTGCGGGGAGGGCTTCAGCCTGACGTGGCAGTCTCAGAGATTGCCGCGGGCTGCGCCCTCGCAATGACTGTTTAACTCTGCTCCGGACATGAAGTGTTCATTGATGAACCGTGTGCGAATCGCTGGAGAGGATCTTTTCGAGCTCATCCAGAAGCCCGATCTGGCCATTGAAGATTTTCTCTCTGGCCGTTGTCATTTTGCCCTCCTATGAAAACCCACCTTCTTGATGATCAGTTTTTTCTTGCGGTCATTCCATTGCGCCTCTTCATCCCTGAGATTGCAGGCACCAGGAATCCCTATACAGAACCTGACATTTCCCGGGAAAACTAATTTATCCAACGGTTAGATTCAATGAGGATAAAATGGCCGTGAATTGGGAGGAAATAGCTCCTATTTCTCTTCCATTTAATACTCATTGCTTTTCCGTACGCGACACGCTTATTTTATGGCGTCTTTCGGTGTATGTTCTCTTCTTGAGCATGATATTTTGAGGTAAACCAGAAAATACGGAGGTGTACGATGAAGCGATCAGCGAGGCCCTTGATTTTTACGTGGAAGGCAGTTTTGATCTTAATCTTATTGACTCTTTGCTGTCTGTATCCCCGGACGTCTTTTGCCACGTCGCCTCAGGACGTGAAACTTGAATATGATGCAAGCACGCAAATGCTGACAGTCACGATCACGCACCCGTCTGCTTTTCCTAATTTTCACTACATAAAATATGTCGCAATCAGGAAGGACGGAGCCGACGTGACGAAAAACACTTATGAAAATCAGCCTGACCAAGCAACCTTCACATACACATACAAGGTGCCCGCTGCCGAGGGCGAAACGCTGGAGGTGACAGCCACGTGCAACATGTACGGATACAAGACGGTGAATCTGACTGTCGGCAAAAAATAGCAGACCTTCAGGTCTGCCTGTATAAGCAGGACCAAAGTCCTGCGAAGGGGTCAAGGATTAAGCTGAAAGCCAACAGCTCACTTCTAATTGGGAAATAAGCACTTGAACCCTTGAACACGCGAATCGTCCACGCAGCTAAACGGGAGAAGAAACAATCACGAATAACCGGAGGCATGTGTCATGAATGCAGCTTCATATATACTGCTGGGGCTGGCCGCAGGAACTCTCAGCGGGCTTATCGGCATCGGGGGAGGCACGATTATTGTCCCCGCCCTCGTTCTATTCTTCGGCATGTCACAACACCTGGCTCAGGGGACAACCCTGGCCCTGCTGGTTCCACCGATCGGCATACTTGCGGCGTGGCAATATTATAGAGAGGGCTACGTGGATTTGCATGTAGCAGGCCTCATATGCCTGGGCTTCGTTATCGGAGGCCTGGCGGGTGCGAAAATGGCAACGAGCCTTTCGAATACAGTATTGGAAAGGATCTTCGGCGCAGCCCTTCTTCTGATTTCATTGAAGATGATATTTGCCAAATGACAGGCCGTAACCGCTTAATCTGAGATCATATCTCCATTCTTATCAACAGGTAGCTTATACCTAAGGGTTTGGAAGATATAGACGAACCGCAATGAGAACAGGCCTCTAACAAATTGTTTTATTTAACAGTTTTTCCCTTCAACACGAGTTCCTGTGTTTTCATAAACACCTCCGTGTCCGGAGGCGCCGAGTCTGTAATCCAGACATTCCCGCCGATCACTGAACGGGCTCCGATGACGGTCTTCCCGCCCAGTACGGTGGCGTTTGAATAAATGATCACATCATCCTCAATGGTTGGATGGCGCTTCTGATTTCTGAGACTTTCCACTTCTTCGCGGCTAAGTGACAGGGCACCCAGCGTCACGCCCTGATAAATTCTGACACGTTTACCAATGGTGGTCGTCTCTCCGATTACCACACCCGTGCCATGGTCGATGAAGAAACTTTCTCCGATATCGGCTCCGGGATGGATATCTATCCCCGTTCTGCTATGGGCATACTCCGTCATGATGCGCGGGATAAGGGGAATGTCGTTGCGGTGCAGCTGATGTGCGATGCGATACACCGTGATGGCAAAAAGCCCCGGATAACTGAAGATGATTTCGTCGAAGCTCTTGGCGGCGGGATCGCCTTCATAGGCGGCCATAATATCGGTTGCAAGCAATACACGCAACTGCGGCATGCCGCGCAAAAAGGCGATGGCGGCCTGCTGGCCGCGTTCTTCGCAGTTTGTGCAGATCTGATTGTGCCGGACGCAGTCATGCCGTATTGCGAGCATAATCTGTTCGGAGAGGGCTTCAAAAAGAGCGGTCAACTCCTGACCGAAATAGTAGCCCATATTGACCTCATCCACGCGCGTGCGGATAAAATAGCCGGGATAAAGAATGCGGCTCGCCATGTGCACCGTGTCGATGATGGCCTCCCGCGAGGGAATGGGTTCCGGCCCCACGTGGTCAAAGCAATCATGGCGGACGCAGGACGATACAAGCTCTTCAACGATGGCCGGTATTTCGTCGCGAAACTTCCGGGTAATCGCAATATCCGTTTTGCATTGATCCATTTTGGCCTTGTCATCGTCCATGGTCATTTTTCCTCCTTTACCGGACAGAGCATGCCTGATCGCCTAAGTTCCAGTATGGCGACATGCTGCGCAACCGTTCGATTATGGAAGGCAGCTTTTCTATGACGAAGTGTATTTCCTCTTCGGTATTGTAGATTGAGAGGCTGAACCTGATGGAGCCGTGGGCCATGGTGAAGGGAACACCCATGGCGCGGAGCACATGGGACGGCTGCAATGACCCTGATGTACAGGCTGATCCGGAGGATGCGCAGATGCCATAATCGTCCATGAGGAGGAGGATGGCCTCACCCTCGACGAACTCAAAGCTGATGTTCGTCGTGTTGGGGAGCCTGTACAGTCTGGTTCCATTGACCCGGCTGTTGGGAATGCGGGCCAGAATCTCGGCCTCCAGCTTGTCCCGGAGGAGCAAGACCATCCTGTTCTCTGTATCCATATTGCCCGCCGCCAATTCGCAGGCCTTCCCCAGTCCGATAATGCTGGGCGTGTTTTCCGTGCCGCCCCGGCGCTCCTTCTCCTGATGCCCGCCTATAAGGAAAGGCGAGAACTTCGTTCCTTTGCGGACATAAAGGATTCCGATGCCCTTTGGCGCATGAAGCTTGTGACCAGATATGGAGAGCATATCGATGGCATTCGCCTTCATGTTTATGGGAATCTTTCCCACTGCCTGGACGGCATCTGTATGAAACAGAATGCCTCTCTCCGTTGCAAGTTCTGCCGCCTTTCCCACGGGAAAGAGAACCCCTGTTTCGTTGTTCGCCCACATGAGGCTGACGATAGCCGTATCCGGCGTGAGAGCCCTTTCATACTGGGTCATGTCCAGGATGCCGTCCTTGTCAACGGGGAGCTCTGTGATGCGATAGCCCTGCCTTGACAGATGGGCGCATAGAGACTTGACTGCGGGATGCTCGACCCGGCTTGTCAAAACGTGGCGCCTGTCAGGATGGGCGGCCAGGGCTGACCGGATGGCTGCATTGTCGCTTTCCGTACCGCAGCTCGTGAAGATGATCTCCTCCGGTTGAGCGCCGATCAGGGCCGCCGCTTGTTCGCGGGCCGCACGTATTTTTCGTCCGACCTGACCTCCGAAGGAATGCATGCTGGACGGATTTCCGTAAAGGTCGCGGAAATAGGGCAGCATGGCATCGAGAACCTCTTTTTCGACCTGCGTCGTCGCATTGTTGTCGAGATAAATCGTCTTCATGTAGTCACCTCTTCGATTACGAGCTCAGGCGATACGAAATCCCGGAGCTTTAATTCGACAAAATGTTTCAACGTGATATCAGACGCTTTGCAGGTTGCGCAGGTTCCCCGCGTGGCGACGAGAACGCGGTTGCCAATCACATCAACAAGTTCAATATCACCCCCGTCCTGCTTCAAGGACGGCCTGATTTCACGTTCGATGGTCTCCTCGATCATTCTTATCTTCTGGATGTTCGAGAGCTTCGGCCTGACGACGGGGGCGGCACCGGCCCGGACCCTCTCGATAATCTGCCTGATGGCGTCATGACAACCCCCGCAGCCGCCGCCGGCCTTCGTGTAGTTCGTTACCTCTTCAACGGTGGAGAGATTATTTTCCCTGACGGCCTGCTCGATTTCGCGTTCCGTTACGCCGAAGCACTCGCAGATGATCTGCGCCGCCGGTTCCGTCGGAGGGCCCCCCTTATAATTTTCAATAGCCTTCTCCATGGCCTGCTTTCCCATGACAGAACAGTGCATTTTTTCCTGGGGCAAGCCTCCGAGATAGGCCGCAATGTCCTGGTTTGTAACTTTCATGGCTTCTTCGAGGGTCATCCCTTTGACCATCTCCGTCAATGCGGATGATGTCGCAATCGCGCTGGCGCAGCCAAAGGTCTTGAACTTTATGTCCTTGATCCTCTTATTCTCATCTAATTTGAAAGAAAGTTTGAGGGCATCTCCGCAGGCGATGGAACCTACTTCGGCTATGCCATCGGGGTTCTCAACTTCCCCGACATTGCGGGGATTAAGGAAGTGCTCCTTGACCTTGTCCGTATATTCCCACATAAGTTCACTCCTTTTTAGAATAGCAAATAATATTTATGCCTATCGCTTAAGATTACTCCTATCTTTGCAAGTAAACCTCAGTACACTTATGCCGCTGTCGGCTTACTCTGTCCTTTTTCCAACCATCGCCTCAGGCCGCACCCAATCGTCGAATTCTTCACCCGTGACATAGCCGAGCGAGAGGGCTGCATCGCGAAGTGTGGTGCCCTCCTTTTGGGCCTTCATAGCAATACGGGCTGCTTTCTCGTAGCCGATGTATGGTGTCAACGCAGTAACAGGCATGAGAGAATTTCTCATCTGAGATTGTGGCAGAACTGACAGTTCTTCTTAAATAGTGTTTCCCCTGCGCCGTATTCGTCACTTCCGGCATTTCCGGCAAGAAAAATGAACATTCCTATTAATACCAATGCTGTAGAATAGATGAGAATCTTTTTCATAAATAATATGACCCATAAGAATATTCCCGCAGCTGTATCCAGACTTATACTATATTTTTAGTATTAAATTATATTCTGTCAAGACTTTAATAACTTTCGATAGAATTTGCAATTGGCAGAATCTGCATAATTTACCCGATTCCCTGGTCCGGACTCGCTCATACGGAAATTCCTAAAGATTCACCCTCTGATAAAATATCTTTTTGGCGAGCTCTGCCATCAGGATATAGAGGATAACAATTAAGCCCATCATCAACAGAAAAGAGAGAGGAAGCGATATAAACCCGAAGATCGTCCCGATTGGAGTAAAAGGAAAAACGAGCGTGGCTATGACAACAGCAATTGTGGCAACGGACAGATACTTTCCCGGCCGGCTCTTAAAGAAAGGCCTGCGGCTGCGGATTACCAGCACAATGATTGCGGCAGAAATGACAGATTCCATGAACCATCCCGTTCTAAATTGATCGGGTGTGGCATGGAGGATGAATAATAAAACCCCAAAGGTAAGATAGTCGAAGACAGAACTGACAAGGCCGAAGGTGAACATGAATTTCCGTATAAAGGAAATATTCCAGCGCCTGGGCTGATCCAGCATCTCTCTGTCTACATGATCCGTAGCAATGGTCATTTCCGGAAAATCCGTCATCAGATTAGTAAGCAGGATCTGCTTGGGCAATAGGGGAAGAAAGGACAGAAAGAGAGATGCGCCGGCCATGCTGAACATGTTTCCGAAATTAGCGCTCGTGGCCATAAAGACATACTTCAAGGTGTTGGCAAAGGTTGTTCTTCCTTCACGCACGCCCTGTACAAGGACGGCCAGATTTTTTTCCATAAGGACGATATCCGCGGATTCTTTGGCTACATCAACCGCGGTGTCCACCGAAATGCCGACATCCGCTGCATGTAGGGCGGAAGCGTCATTGATTCCATCTCCCATATATCCCACAACATGCCCGGCCTTCCGAAGTGCAAGGATAATCCGTTCCTTCTGGTTAGGCTCTACCTCTGCGAAAATGTCCGTCTCTGTTACCTTTGATAAAAGAGCCTCATTGCTTGTTTCACGGAGTTCACTTCCTGTAACAATTCTTGCATCCGCCATTCCCACATCCTGACTCACCTTGGCGGCGACAAGGCGATTGTCCCCCGTAATAATTTTCAGAGAAACACCAAGTTGCCTGAGGCGGTCAATCGTTTCAGCGATCCCTGCTTTTGGCGGGTCGAAGAAAACAAGATATCCGAGAAATGTCATATCCTTCTCACAATCCTTATCGATGCGAGGCTCTGCGCCCATATCCCGATAAGCAATCCCCAAGAGGCGAAAACCCTGATTGCTGAGCGTCTCAAATTTCTGATGGACCTCCTGTTTTACCGAAGCTATATCCACCTTATCGCCCGAGGGAGCCTCTGCCGTCGAACAGATGTCAATCACATTGGGAAGAGGACCCTTGATGACCATCAAAGAACTGCCATCCTTTACGACCAGGATACTCAGGCGCTTCCTGATGAAGTCGTAAGGCACCTCGTCTGCCTTTTCATACCCGGATACATCCGGCTGTTTGTAAGAGCGAATCGCTTCATCGATAGGATTTGAGAAGCCCTTTTCAAAGAAGGCGTTCAGATAGGCGTGAAAAAAAACCCGCTCACTGGAATTGCCTGCGAGATCTAATGCCGAATGGAGATGTACCGTTCCCTCGGTCAGGGTGCCCGTCTTGTCGGAGCAGAGGACATCCATGCTCCCGAAATTCTCTATGGCGGCGAGCCGCTTCACAATGACCTTTTGCTGTGCCATCTTCTTGGCGCCATGAGCCAGATTGATACTGATAATAGCGGGCAGTAGTTGAGGCGTCAGCCCCACCGCCAGAGCCAGAGAAAAAAGAAATGATTCCAGGACGGGCCGGTGGAAATAGACATTGACGGCAAAAATCAGGAAAACCAGGACCAGCGTCACTTCGAGCAACAAATACCCGAATTGCCGGACGCCATGCTCAAATTCAGTTTCCTGGGGTCTCAGTTTCAGCCTTTCCGATATTTTGCCGAACTCCGCTTCCTTCCCTGTGAAAACAACAACGGCTCGGGCCGTGCCGCTGATGACGTGGGTTCCCATAAAAAGGCAGTTGGCGCGCCCGCTTAAGGATGTTTGCGCCGGCAATTGACCGGCCTCCTTGTCGACGGGGTACGTTTCGCCAGTCAGGGTTGCCTCATCCACAAAGAAATCTTTTGATTCCAGAATCAGGCAGTCTGCGGGGATGGCATCCCCGGCATTCAGGATAACGATGTCTCCCGGGACGACATCTTCTATGGGAATGTCATTGGGGCTACCATCACGGAGAACGGTCGTCTTGATTTTGACGATTGCCAGGAGCTTTTCGACAGCGTCAGCGGCGCCTCGTTCCTGCCAGAACCCCAAGAGGCCGCTGACCAGAACGATAAAAAGAATAATAGCGGCGTCCACATGATCTTGCAGGAAGAAAGATAACCCGGCCGCAAAAATAAGGGTGAGGATAATGGGGCTCTTGAATTGGGCAATGAGAAGCGCGACTGCGTCGGATCGCTTAGGCGGCTTGAGCAGATTAGCTCCGTAATTAATCAGCCGCCTCCTCGCCTCGCTGCTCTCCAACCCTTCTTGCCGGGTATCGAGCCCCGCCAGCACATCGGCCTGTGGGATGCTCCAGAAATCAGACGGCTGTTGGCTCATTTAGCTTACCTGTGGCGATGACGGGCTAATGGTTTGTCCACAATTATCAACTTGATCTATGCTACATGCAATATAGGGGAAGGCAGTTCCCCTGTCAAGTATACTAAGCGTAAGCGCTGTAAAATGGGAGTATAGACCTATATAGAAGGAGCAGGCAGGCACCGAACCAGAAATTCGCCAGAGCAAGCTCAGCGGATTTGACGAAATCCCCGTTCACCGGCTAAGGACCAGTCGGACTAAGTTTGTTTCTCCATCATTACCTTAAAAAAGGCCGACGCCCATCTCATCACATCCCGGCCACTGTTCTTTTCTTGCTATCTTCCGGGTATCGCAAGACCACGCTCAGTATGAATCCGGCAAGGGGAATAATCATTATCGATTCCAGGGCGGCAGGCACGCCAAAATAATCCGCAATGACTCCGAGCAGTGTGACACAGACGCCGCCTGCTCCGATAGCAAAACCTACCATGAGACCGGAGGCAACACCGAGATTCCTCGGCAGCAACTGCTGCGCCATGACAACAGTGACAGAAAATGTTGAAATCAAAGTCATGCCGAGAAGACCCAGTACGACAAACAACATGTAGCCATCAATGATGAATGTTAACGGCAGGAGAAGTGTGCTGAAAAGCATGGATATTGTCAGATAGCGTTTATGGCCCCATCTGTCAGCCAAAGGCGCTCCGCCCAAGGTACCAAGGGCTCCGCCGAGAAGAAAAACAAATACCAGCTTCCCTGCATAGAGAGGGTCTCCCTTGAGATGGTTTATGTAATAAAACGGGATGTAAGTCATAAGGCCCATCTGCGTCCAGGATCTCATGATCACAATTGCGATTAGTATTGATAGAGATATGTAAGCGCCCTTTTGTCGCTCCTGTGCAACCCCTTTTTCCGCTGTCCTATCTCCTTTGAATTCAGCAATGGATATGTCCCGCCAATAGAAGATTATAATCGCAACAAAAACCAACGATGGGACAATAATAACGGGCAGTGATGAAAATCCCATGTATTTGATTATGTAGATAGAGATTATAGGGCCGAGGGCGAACCCCATATTCCCGCCTACCGAGAATAGGGCCATCCCCGTTACCCGCTTTTCGCCTGTAAAGAAATGGGCTGTCTTGTATCCTTCGGGATGGTATGAGGCAATGCCGAATCCGCTGATAATGACAAACATGAGGATAAATACATAGCTTGAAGGAAGGGACAATAGAGAAAAACCGACACCGGCGCAGAGGCACCCAATAGGTAGAAGAAGAGCCGTTTCCTGTCTGTCTGAGAGAAAACCGAAAAGCGGCTGGATCAGAGAGGATGTAAAGTTAGCAGCCATGAGTATGACACCGGCCATGGTGTACGAGAGGGAAAGGTTCTCTTTCAGGAAGGGGAGTATGGCGGGAAGCGCGCTCTGGTATATATCTGTTACAAGGTGCCCTAATGAAAGGACCATGAGAATTTTCAGGTTGAATTTGCTCATTGTAATCAGCCGGCAATAAGAGACAGGATGCGAGGTTTATAAGAAGAAACCGCCATCATGTCAATGAGATTAAGCCGGGGGTTTTCTAATATGACCATTCAAATAAATTCTCATGCAGTCCTTGATTGCCTATTCAATCGGTTAAACGATTACTTTATTTGCCTTTGAATATCTTGGACTGTGGTGAAAAAGGATTAGGATTTGTTTAATGCACAATATGTTATTTGAGAAATCGATGCATTGTCACGGCGTCATTAATCGCCGCACTATCCGGCTATTCGCGATGAGTTCTCATTACGGAGGCGCATTCTGCAGCGCCCAATAGGAACCTATTCCGGTGACAGCCTCAACAAATCTCTCATATGCCATGGGCTTTACGATGAAGCTGTTTGCTCCCAGCCTGTAGCTATCTATCCTGTCCTGGTCGCTGGTTGAAGATGAGAAAACAATCACGGGGATCATCTTCGTCGCCTCGTTGGATCTGAGCATCCGAAGAACTTCAAGTCCGTCCACCTTCGGCAACCTCAGGTCCAGCAGAATCACGCTGGGTTGTTTAAAGGAATCGCGGTCTGAATACTCACCGGCTGCAAAGAGATAGTCCAGGGCCTCTCCGCCGTCACGAAAGACTTTGACCCTATGGGCCAGGTTATGATTCTTCAGGGCTTCGAGCATAAACTCCACGTTATATTTATTGTCTTCCACAAGCAGGATGTCAGACATATCTTCCATCAATATTTTACCTCTTTTTCCGCGACTTCAAGATAACAGATCCGAGTTTCTTTCCTTCGCTCTTCCTTCGAGCATTATCGCGCAATCTGCGTCTTTTTCTTAGTATAGCTTATGAGAGAATAAGTGCAATGCGTCAATAACTGATTTTGAACCGCTTTATGCCTTAGTCCGACATTGGAGAACTAACGAGAGGCTTGTAAGAGTTTTTTTAGGAGAGACGAATATTCTTGCTCTATTTTAGCTGCGTAAGAAGCTATGACGCACACTTTTCCCGAAGGGAGAAATAAAACATGGCTCCTTCACCTACTTTGCTTACCGCTCTTAAGAAGTATTGACTAGCTTGTAAGCAACACATAATATAAAATTACAGATCATCTCCGAAAAGGTTTCTGGCACATTCAGGATTACAGCGGCCAAGGGACCAAGGATTCGAGTGAAATGTTTGAAAGCCACAAGGCTTTATCGGAAAACAAAGCGCTGGACCATTGAATCCTCGAATCTTTTCTGCACCTAAGCGGGAGAAAGACCAATATAGTTAACATTGGCAAAAGGGAGGCAACTTTGAAAAGAGCCCATGCACGAATCTCAGAAATCGGCTTTATCATTCTGATCCTTGTGGCTGTTCTGATTTCCCTGTTGCCTGCGGCCTGGGCATCGGCTGAGGAAAGAACAGGGGATGAAGATATACTAAGAGCCACTCTGGAGAATGGATTGCGGGTCGTTATTGTCCGAAACACCCAGGCACCGGTCGTCACGACAATAGTGAATTACCTTGTTGGTTCAAACGAGGCGCCGGCAGGATTTCCCGGCATGGCCCACGCCCAGGAGCACATGATGTTCAGGGGCAGCCCGGGCCTTTCAGCGGACCAGCTTGCAGACATCATCGCCTTGATGGGCGGAGATTTCAATGCGGACACACAACAGACGGTTACGCAATATTCGTTTACCTGTGCTCAAGAAGATCTGGATATAGCCCTGCACATAGAATCAATCCGGATGAAGGGCGTACTCGACAGTGAGGAATCATGGAAGGAGGAAAGAGGGGCTATCGAACAGGAGGTGGCCCAGGACCTCTCCGATCCCGACTATATCTTTTACGCAAGGCTTCTCGAAATTATGTTCAAGGATACGCCGTATGCGCACACACCTCTGGGAACGGTTCCTTCTTTTGAGAAGACAACAGGGGCCATGCTCAAAAACTTTTATGACACCTGGTATGCACCCAACAATGCAATTTTAGTGATTGTAGGCCATGTCGAGCCCCGGAAGGCGCTGAAGGATGTTGAGAAATATTTTGCTCCCATACCGCGCAAGAATGTTCCGAAACGTCCTGACATACGGATTGGACCCCTGAAACCGGAATCCTTCACGATGAGGACGGACCAGTCGCACGGGCTTGCGGCTATTTCTTTCCGCATGCCCGGTTACGGAAGCGGCGATTACGCGGCAAGTGAAGTGCTTGCAGATGTATTGAGCAGCCAGCGAGGAAGTCTGTTCGAATTGGTGGTTGATGGAAAAGCCCTCGACGTCGACTTCAGTCTGCTCACCCTCCCTGTGGCGGGCCTGGCCTACGCAGCAGCTTCCTTCCCAAAGGGAACCGATCCTCAACCTCTGATTAAGGAGATCAGGAGGATCCTCGCGGACGATGTGAAAAAAGGATTTTCCGGCGACCTTGTTGAGGCAGCCAAACGCAACAGGCTTATGAGGGCCGAACTTCAGAAAAATTCAGTCCCGGGTCTTGCTATGGCCTGGTCTCAGGCGCTGGCAATGGAAGGAAGGCAATCACCGGACGATACCTTAAGTGCCATCCAGAAGGTTTCTGTAGCCGATGTCAACAGGGTGGCGAAGAAGTACCTGCAACTTCATCAATCTGTAGAAGCCATTCTCGTCCCGCAAGCCGCAGGCAAGCCTGTCTCTGCGAGACCCCGCGGAGGAATGGAGTCCTTCGCGCCGAAAGAGACAAAGAGCGTTGAACTTCCCGGTTGGGCGGACAAGGCATTGAATCGGCTCTCCGTGCCGGCTTCAACGGTTAATCCGGAGGTCATAGTTCTTCCCAACGGACTCAAAGTCATCATACAGTACGCCTCTGTGAGCGACACTGCAAGCGTATACGGCCATGTGAAAAATAATCCTAACCTTGAGGCGCCGGAGGGAAAGGAAGGATTGGATCGTGTGCTGGGACCGCTATTTTCTTTCGGTACTGCTTCACTGGACAGGCTGGCTTTCCAGAAAGCTCTGGACGACATAGGGGCGGAAATATCTGTGGACACGGATTTCGCTCTCCAGGTGCTCGCCAAGCACTTTAATCGTGGCGTCGAGCTTCTTGCGGATAATCTGCTTCACCCTGCACTGCCCGAAGAAGCCTTCAAAACATTACGGAAACAGGTGGCGGATGAAGTGGCGGGCGAACTTGAAAGTCCCGACTACCTGACAAAGCGAACATTGAGAACTTCCCTCTTTCCTGGGAACGACGCTGCCCTCCGCGAGGCTACGCCATCGACCGTTTCTTCTCTGACTTTGGACGATGTGAAATTATATTATCAGAAGGTCTTCCGCCCGGACTTGACGACGATCGTCTTTATCGGCAAGGTGGCGCCGGAGGCGGTCAGGAAGGTGATCGAGAAATACTTCGGATCATGGAAGGCTGAAGGACCGAAGCCCGATACGCTCGTGCCCTCGGTTCCACCGAATAAACCATCTGCCACAGCCGTGCCGGACCTCAGTCGGACACAGACGAAGGTGATTCTTGCCGAAACACTCGGCTTGACCAGATCTCATCCGGATTACTACGCTTTGGAATTAGGCAACCACGTGCTGGGCGGCGCGTTCTACTCAACCTGGCTTTACCGTGATCTCAGAGAAAAGACGGGGCTCGTTTATCATGTTTCTTCATCCTTCAATATGGGCAAAACGCGATCCCTTTATGAAGTAAGGTATTCCTGCGACCCTGATAATGTGTCTAAAGCGCGAGCCATCATCGAATATGATCTGAAAAAGATACAACAAGAACCCGTCGCACCCGATGAACTGAGGAAGGCTCAATCTCTCATAATTCGAGAGATCCAGCTTGCGGAGGCGAGCGCCGACAGCATAGCGCTGGGACTTATTTACAGGGCGACTAATGACTTGCCCCTCGACGAGCCTATTGTCGCTGCGCAAAGATACTTGAAAATCACTCCCGAAGAGGTACAGGCTGCTTTCTCGAAGTGGCTTCGTATTGGTGATATGGTTCAGGTTACTCAAGGGCCCTTTCCCAGGTAACGGCAATTTTGATATTGCCACAAAAGCAGGGTTTTTTGAATTCGGTAGCGAGCGAATGCCGAACTACTGTTCCTTAAGAATCGAAGATTCTCCGCAGCTTGCTGCGGAGAGCTTCAATCCACATTTCCCATTTTTTCGAACTTGACCAATCTAAGATATTTTCGCGTAATAAATAACTGAATCCCTTATAGAACTATTCTGTATATCTAATATTATTTTTGTCGGTTTCTGTTCATTCTGAGGATGAAGCGCAATTATTGAGGTCTGCATGAGTCTTTGCGGCGGGTCGGGTCTTGTCGTGCTATGTAAGCTCTCACGACACCGAAACATATAATGGGCCATCCTGGGCACAAAGATGGTGCGGCAATACTTCTCGAAAAGCAGTGCCATTCATTTCTTGACAAGAAAGTGAGCACTTGCTATATAATTAAACTTATGAAAGCAAAGGGAAGAATGTCACGTGAAGAAAGGCGAAAACTTATACTCATAAGAGTTCGCGAACTCTTCGCGCACAAAGGTCTCCATGGAGCTACGACGCGGGAACTGGCGCAGTCAGCCGGCATATCGGAAGGCCTGTTATTCAAAATATTTCCTAATAAAGAGGCGCTCTATCATGCCATGCTGGCTTTATTCTCTGACAACATGTCCGAGAAGACGAAAAAAATAATGTCTCTCAAACCTTCCACCTCAACACTCGTGTTAACCGTCCACTTTTTGGTGTCTGAACTGATATCAGTCAGTTTGGCTGAACGTGATGACTTTATCCGGCTTTACCTCCGCAGCCTCGCAGGGGACGGAGAATTTGCGCGTCGCGTACTCGAAGAGACTGATAGACAGCTGATCCCGATGCTCCAGGCAAACATTAAGGCCTCTATCGCGTCCGGGGATATCCTGGACAGCCCGGTGCCGCATCGTTTGCGCGCCTGGTTTACAGATCGTTTACCCTTCGTCATCATGACGGATTTTGTGCCGGCGACCCCTGTCTTGGATTATGGAATTTCACGGGAGAAGCTAATCAAACATGTCGTCTGGTTTTTGCTGCGTGGCATTGGCCTGAAAGAGGAGTCCATACGCCGTCACTATAATGCAAGGGCGTTGAGCATTCTAAAACGCTGATTTTTTAAGCGCTATGCATGAGGACAGTATTATACGCGTGGCCGGGGATAGACCTTTGATGTGTAAACGTGTGAAAGCCGCTCGGCCCTCTATGATAGCCGTCTCCGCGATGATCATCGGCGTCCTTTTAGGGTACGCCGTCGGTCCGGACTTTCAGGCTCCGAAGGCCCCAACCACCAAAGCCTACACTGCGGAGGTGCTGCCGGCGGAGACAGAGGCGGCACCCGGAATGGAGGGTGCGGCACAGCGTTTCGCCCTGGGGAAAGATATCCCTCAGGAATGGTGGACGCTCCTTCATTCCGAGGAATTGGATCAGCTGATCCGGCAGGCACTGGCAGACAGCCCGACAGTCGCGGCAGCGAAAGCAAGGCTTCGGGAGGCGGACGAAAACAGACGGGCCCAATACGGATCCCTCTTCCCTGCTGCGGATGCCAACATCTCCGCTTCGCGTCAGAAGATCTCCGGCGCCGGGTTTGGGCAGCCGGACAACGACATCAGTGCCTTCAACCTTTACAACGCCTCCGTAAATGTTTCTTACGCACTCGACCTTTTCGTGCACTTCGCTTTGGCTTTCGGCCCCCTGATTACCCTGACGCGGGACCATATCCTCGGGTTCGCCATACTGGACGATACTCTGATCGAGCGAGCCGTAGAGGCCTGTTGGGACGGCATTAAAAGGTGAATGAGACAAATGGAGCGAGCCAATCTCGTCCCTTTTTTTGTCCCACCCTTTAGAATAAACGTTCATTCACAAGAGTGCGACTATTCCAGTTTAAGGCTGTAAGATGATTTGAGACATCAAAGATTCATTACCTAGATGCTAACAATAATTGAAATTTAATTTAAAATCACAGAGGTGTTGCATGCGAATCAATGACAGAGCCAAGCTGATTGCCATCGTGGGAATAATCCTTGGGGGGCTGATGTTGAACTGTTGCGGGCAACAGCCAACTTCAGGAGGCCCTCCCCAGGGCGTCGCTCCCGAAGTGGCCGTGGTGGTTATTCAACCGGAGCGCGTAGCGATCACCACAGAATTGGCCGGTCGAACATCTGCCTATCTTGTGGCCGAAGTTCGTCCTCAGGTGAGCGGCATCATCAAGGAACGATTGTTCAATGAAGGTGGGGATGTAAAGGCCGGTAGCATGCTCTACCAGATTGACCCGGCCATATACCAGGCGGCCTACGCCAGCGCCAAGGCGGCGCTTGCCAAGTCCGAAGCCAATCTCACCCCCACCCGACTCAAGGCCGAGCGTTATAAGGAGCTTGTTGCCATCAAAGCGGTCAGCCGGCAGGACTACGACGACATAACCGCCGCACTCAAACAGGCCGAGGCTGATATTGAAGCCAGCAAGGCGGCCGTGGAAACAGCCCGCATCAATCTGGCATACACCCGCGTCGCCGCGCCGATTTCGGGGCGCATCGGTAAATCCAGTGTGACCGTCGGTGCGCTGGTGACAGCCAGTCAGGGCGCAGCGCTCGCTACAATTCAGCAGCTCGATCCCATCTATGTGGACGTTACCCAGTCGAGCGCCAACCTGCTGCAGCTAAAACGGAGCATGGCAAGCGGCAAGCTCAAACATGATGGCGTCAATGGGGCGAAGGTCAAGTTGCTTCTGGAAGACGGCACCCCTTATCCTCTGGAGGGCGTCCTGAAGTTCTCCGATGTCACTGTCGATCCCAGCACCGGATCGGTCATCTTGCGCACCGTTTTTCCGAACCCGAAACATATCCTCTTACCGGGCATGTACGTCCGCGCCATCCTGGAAGAAGGGGTGAACGAGCAGGCGATCCTCGTCCCGCAACAGGGAATTACCCGCGACCCGAAGGGAAACGCCGTTGCCATGGTGGTGGACACCGGCGACAAGGTAGAACAGCGCACACTGAAGATTGACCGCGCCATCGACGATAAATGGCTGGTAAGCGAGGGGCTGAAACCGGGAGACCGCCTGATTGTGGAAGGATTTCAGAAAATAAGGCCGGGTGTTTCCGTGAAGGTTGTACCGTTTGAGAAAAAGACCGGTACGGCGCCGCTTGCCGGCGCCGCCGTACCCGCAGAAACCAGGAAGTAAAGGAGAGGATCCATGTCCCAGTTCTTCATCAACCGCCCCATCTTCGCCTGGGTCATTGCCATCATCATCATGCTGGCCGGCGCTCTGGCAATCACCACGTTACCGGTTTCCCAGTATCCCGCCATTGCCCCGCCGCAGATTGCGATAAACGCAATCTATCCGGGGGCGTCGGCGAAGACGGTGGAAGACACCGTTACCCAGGTCATCGAGCAGAAGATGAACGGGATAGACCGTCTTCGCTATATGTCCTCCTCGAGTGACTCAGCAGGCTATGTGAGCATCACCTTGACCTTTGACGCAGGTACCGATCCGAACATCGCCCAGGTCCAAGTGCAAAACAAACTGCAGCTTGCCATGCCTCTGTTGCCCCAGGTTGTTCAGCAACAGGGGATTCAGGTTATAAAATCCACCAGAAACTTCCTGTTGATCGTGGGTTTCATTTCGGAAGACAGCAGTTTGGACCGCTACGATCTTACGGATTATGTCATAGCAAACATCCAGGATCCGATCAGTCGTGTCGAAGGGGTCGGCGAAGTCATGACCTTCGGTTCCAAGTATGCCATGCGAATCTGGCTCGACCCGAACAAGCTGAACAATTTCCGAATGACACCGGCGGACATAAAACATGCCGTCATGGCCTATAACGTTCAGGTCTCAGCCGGGCAACTGGGCGGAGCACCGTCCGTCAAAGGCCAGCAGTTGAATGCCACCATCACCGCCCAGACCCTGCTCCAGACCCCCGATCAGTTCGGCGAAATCCTGCTCCGCACCAATAGCGATGGATCGACGGTGCGTCTGCGGGATGTGGCCCGCATCGAACTAGGGAGCGAAAGCTATGACGCAGTGGGGAACTACAACGGTAAGCCGTCGGCAGGTATGGCACTCAGACTGGCTGCCGGCGCAAATGCACTTGAGACGGCCAACGTTGTCAAGGCGAAGATGAGTGAATTATCGAAATTTTTCCCTTCCGGCATGAAGGTTGTGTATCCCTACGACACCACTCCCTTCGTCAAGATATCCATTGAAGAGGTGGTGAAGACCCTGTTCGTTGCCATTGGACTGGTCTTTCTGGTGATGTATCTCTTCCTGCAGAACTTCCGCGCAACCCTCATCCCCACCATCGCCGTGCCGGTGGTGCTGCTCGGCACTTTCGGCGTATTGTCGGCCTGCGGTTTCTCCATCAATACGCTGACCATGTTCGCCATGGTGTTGGCCATTGGCCTTTTGGTAGACGATGCCATCGTGGTGGTGGAAAACGTGGAACGAATCATGACCGAGGAAGGGCTCCCCCCCAAGGAAGCCACCCGCAAGTCCATGGGACAGATCACGGGCGCCCTGGTGGGGATCGCCCTGGTGCTGTCGGCGGTGTTTGTACCGATGGCCTTCTTTGGCGGTTCCACCGGCGTCATCTACCGTCAATTTTCCATTACCATTGTCTCGTCTATGGTTCTCTCGGTGGTGGTAGCCTTGATCCTCACCCCGGCGCTCTGCGCCACCCTGCTCAAACCGGTAGCAAAGGGACATCAGGCCGCGGAAAACGGTCTTTTCCAAGGTTTCTTCGGCAGGTTCAATCGCGGTTTCAGCAGCGGCAGCCGCCTGTATCAATCCATCGTCGGTCGTATGCTGGTCGGAGGCACGCGCTATCTGGTGATCTACCTGATCATCGTGCTGGCGATGGGGTTCCTCCTTATGCGGATGCCGACGGCATATCTTCCCGATGAGGACCAGGGTATCCTGCTTACACAGATTCAACTCCCCGTCGGCGCGACCCAGGAACGGACCCTCAAGGTGATCGAAGAGGTGCAGCGCTACTTCCTCATCGATCGGAAGGATGCGGTGGATTCAGTCTTCGCAGTGGCGGGATTCAGCTTTGCCGGCAGGGGACAGAATACCGGCCTGGCTTTCGTCAAGCTCAAGGATTGGGATAAGCGTAAACGGCGGGACCTGCGCGTGGACGCCATTGCCGGTGAGGCCATGGGGGCCTTTTCACATATCCGTGATGCCATGGTCTTCGCATTTGCTCCTCCGGCAGTCATCGAAATGGGGTATGCTAACGGTTTTGACTTCCAATTGCAGGATTACGGCGGAGTTGGCCACGAGAAATTGATGGAGGCCCGCAATCAGCTTTTAGGCATGGCTTCCAAAAACCCAACCCTCATGGCGGTACGGCCCAACGGCCAGGATGACACCCCCGAATTCAAACTGGACATCGACAATGAACGGGCCGGCGCCCTGGGCCTCTCCATCGCCGACATCAGTGACGCCGTGTCAACTGCCTGGGGGAGCGCTTACGTCAACGACTTCATAGACAAGGGGCGGGTCAAGAGGGTTTATCTTCAGGCCGACGCAAACTATCGGATGCAGCCGGAGGATCTGGACAAGTGGTATATCCGTAACAACGCAGGTACGATGGTCCCATTCTCCGCCTTTGCCACAGCCCACTGGACATATGGCTCTCCACGGCTGGAGCGCTACAACGGGATCCCTTCGGCTGAAATACTTGGACAATCGGCCCCCGGTATGAGTTCAGGGGACGCGATGAAGGCGATGGAAGAGATGGCCGGCAAGCTGCCTGCCGGCATCGGTTTTGAATGGACCGGCCTCTCGTACCAGGAAAGGATGTCCGGTTCCCAGGCGCCCGCGCTTTACGCCATCTCGCTCCTGGTGGTCTTCCTCTGTCTCGCTGCCCTCTATGAGAGCTGGTCCATCCCCTTTTCCGTCATGCTGGTGGTGCCGCTGGGGGTAATCGGCGCCGTCTTGGCAACATGGACGCGGGGACTTCCGAATGACGTTTATTTCCAGGTGGGGCTCCTGACCACCATCGGGCTGTCGGCAAAAAACGCCATCCTGATCGTCCAGTTTGCCAAGGAGCAGATGGTGAAAGGCGTAGGGATGATCGAGGCGACGCTCGAAGCGGCGCGGCTGCGGCTCCGTCCGATCCTGATGACCTCTCTGGCCTTCAATTTTGGCGTGCTGCCGCTGGCAATCAGCACCGGCGCCGGTTCGGGCGCCCAAAATGCCATCGGCACCAGCGTCACAGGTGGAATGCTCTTCGCCACATTCCTGGCCATTTTTTATATTCCGCTGTTTTTTGTTATGGTGCTCCGTATATTCAAGGGAAAGCAGCCGGATCAGGCATCAGAACAACATCCAGATTTCACTACTTCTCCGGAGGCGCATTAACATGATCCGAAAAACGTTATTGATCTCCGCAATGATTGTCTGTCTGGCCGGGTGCACCTTGGCCCCAACTTACACCCGCCCGGAAGCGCCGGTCCCAGCCGCCTGGCCGACCGGCCCTGCCTATAAACACGCAACAACCGCACCGATTTCTCCATCTGCCGCCGATCTCAAATGGCGTGATTTCTTCGTGGACGAGAAGATGCGAAAGGTGATCGATCTGGCGCTGGACAACAACCGCGACCTGCGGGTCGCAGCGCTTAACATCGAAAAGGCGCAAGCGCAGTACCGGATTCAGCGTGCCGAACTCTTCCCGACGGTGAACGCTGCCGGCAGCTTGAGTAAACAGCGGCTGCCCGCCGATGTCTCGGGAACCGGACAGCCGGAGACGATCACTCAATACGGAGTCAACCTGGGCATAAGCTCGTGGGAACTTGACTTCTTCGGCCGTGTGCGCAGCCTGAAAGATCGGGCGTTGGAGCAGTACCTTGCCACAGAGCAGGCCCGCCGCGGCGCACAGATCTCGCTGGTGGCAGAGGTTGCCAACGCCTACCTGACCCTTGCTACAGATCGCGAGAGTCTGAAACTCGCCCAATCGACCCTGGAGGCCCAGCAAGCCACCTACAACCTGATCAAGCGTCGCTACGAAGTCGGGGCCTCCTCCGAGCTTGATCTCCGTCAGTCTCAAACCCGTGTCGATGCAGCGCGGGTTGACATCGCCAGATATACCGGCCAGGTAGCCCTGGACGAGAACGCCCTGAACCTTTTGATCGGCTCACCGGTGCCGGCCGAGCTGTTGCCGGGTGAGCTGGGTGCGGTTACGACGATGCAGGATATCACCCCAGGATTGTCCTCCGAGGTGTTGCAGCGTCGCCCCGACATCCTCCAGGCCGAAAACCAGCTCAAGGCCGCCAACGCCAACATCGGCGCCGCACGGGCAGCCTTTTTCCCCCGCATCACTCTGACCTCCAACATCGGCACAATCAGTGCCGAGCTTTCCGGACTTTTCAAGTCCGGCCAAGACACCTGGACTTTCGCACCACAAATTATTCTCCCCATCTTCGATGCCGGTTCACGATGGGCGAATCTCAAGGTAGCAAAGGCTGATCGGGAGATCGCCCTGACCCAGTACGAAAAGGCGATCCAGGTAGCCTTCAGGGAAGTGGCCGATGCCCTTGCCAAACGGGGAACCGTGGGGGATCAGATGGAGGCGCAACAGTCCCTGGTGTATGCCGCCGCCGAGAGCCATCGCCTCTCCGATGCCCGCTACACAAAGGGGATTGACAGCTACCTGACCGTTCTGGATGCGCAGCGTTCGCTTTACAGCGCACAGCAGGGTCTGATCTCCCTCCGCCTGGCCCGGCTCACTAGTCTGGTGACGCTTTACAAAGTACTGGGTGGAGGTGAGTGAAAGAAGGTTCAATCAAAACAGGCTCGAGGAAAGAGGTGGCGGAGGAAACAATGAAAACAGGTAACATCAGACCCAAACAGATCATGCACAAAGGAGAGATTGCCATCATGAAGATGCAGAAAATTCGCGAAATTGCAATGACCTGGGGCGTAGACGCAGGAAAAGGCCGTTCCAAACAAGATATCATCCGGGATATCCAAATCAAAGAAGGCTATTCCCCGTGCTTCGAAACTAAAGAAAATTGCGATAACGACTGTATGTGGAAGGCCGACTGCCTCGGCAAAAAGTAATGAACGATTTAGACGCCGCCAGCGTATGCTTCAATACAGCACAGCAGCGGATAATCGCCGTTTGCTGACGCCCGGCTGACCAATTTGTAAAGTATCTATTATTGCATGAAACACCTGACACTTGCCGTTATTCTCTGCCTTATCCTGCTGCCGGCTGTCGGCCAAGCGGCGGGTGACGGGTATGGCTACCCGATTCCGGGCTCCTATGATGCTACGATCCTGGGGACCCCGGACAATCTCAAACCTCCGCCCCCTGCCAAGATATCAGTCAGGCAACTCGTCCTCGACGTCATCCCGGACCTCAAGAGGCCGGATATCTTTTTTTACGATGAGGGGCTGCGCTGCACCTTGGCCTATCAGGATAAGAAAGCGCCGCTGGTTTTCCTGATCGTCGGAACCGGCGCCGGCGACCGGTCTCAGAAGGTCGTGGCGATGATGAAGGAGCTCTACAAAGCGGGCTACCATGTCCTTACCCTGCCGTCCCCCACCCACCCGAACTTCATCGTCTCTGCTTCCCATAACCACGTTCCCGGCGATCTGACCGAAGACGCGGCGGACATCTACCGGGTGATGGAGAATGCCTGGAGCAAGGTGAAGGGAGATATCGAGGTGTCCGACTTCTACCTCGGCGGCTACAGCCTGGGCGGGACCCAGGCTGCCTTTGTGGCCAAGCTGGATGAGGAGCGGAAGAGTTTCAACTTTCGCAAGGTCCTCATGGTCAACCCGGCGGTGAACCTCTATAACTCGGTAACAAGGATCGAGGGGCTGCTGGACAAAATCCACGGTGGCCCAAGGAAAATAGGCGCCTATTTCAATAACATGCTGGCCAAGTTCACCGAGTTCTACCGCCATGGCGATTTCATCGACATCAACGATGAGTTCCTCTACGCGGTTTACAAGTCCAAGCTTTTCTCCCATGATGAAGACGGAGGACTGATCGGGCTCTCCTTCCGGATCTCTTCAGCCGGGATGATCTTCGCCTCCGACGTCATGACCAACGGCGGCTACGTCGTCCCGAAGAACCGGGTACTGACCGCCACCGATCCGCTTAGCGATTATTTTCTGGTCTGCGTCCACCTGAGTTTTATCAACTACTTCGACGAGTACTTGTATCCGTACTTTCAGAAGAAGCGGTCGGGACTCACCCGGGAGGCGTTCATTGACTCGCTGGGCCTCAAGAGCATCGAGGGGTACCTGAAGTCGTCCCCCAAGTTCGGCGTGATGACCAACGATAACGACTTCATCCTGTCGCCGGCTGAAATTGACTACCTTCGCTGGCTGTTCGGCGAGCGGACCAAGGTCTATCCCCGTGGGGGCCATCTTGGCAATCTTGAATACCGGGACAACATGGCCGACTTTGTCGGGTTCTTCAAACGATAAGGAGGTGCATCATCGTGCCTGTTACCATATTCCGGATTTACCCGGTCCTTCTCGCCCTGTATCTGGCGCTGTCTCTTACCGGGTGCGCCACCACCATAGCCAACCGCCCCCCCGAGGAGCCGGCAATGCACTCGGTGAGCGAATTCAGCGACGATGAGCGGGTCGTCGATATTGCGGATCCCTGGGAGGGGTTCAACCGGGGCGTGTACAAGTTCAACTATCACTTTGACAGATACTTCTTCCTCCCCGTGGTGAGCGGCTATGAGTTTATCACCCCCACTTTTATCCAGAAAGGGGTTTCCAACTTTTTCGCCAATATCGGGGAGATCCGCACGCTCTACAACAGCGCCTTCCAGTTGAAAGGGAAGAAGTTCCTGACGACGTTCGGGCGCTTTTTGACCAACAGTACCATCGGCATTGGCGGCCTGTTCGACCCGGCCACCCCTTTTGGCCTGAAAAAGCAAAGTGAGGACTTTGGCCGGACCTTGGGCTACTGGGGCGTCGATTCCGGCCCATACCTGGTCTTACCGGTGCTTGGCCCCAATAGCCTGCGCAGTACCGGCGGGTTCGCGGTTGACGCCGGCATCCGTTTTACGACCATCGCCGCCACCGACCCCTTCGAGAATGTTGACCATGGAACCGGCATCATGGCGGGGATATCAACACTGGAGGCCATCGACATGCGGCACAAGGAAAAATTCCGCTACTATGAGAGCGGTTATCCCTTCGAATACTACATGGTCCGCTTCCTTTACCATAAGAAGGGCGAGCTTTTGCTCATGAAGTGACACAGAGCCCCGATGAGAATCCGGCGGGTGGATTTGATTGCGCATAAAAAGACCGCAGGAAAGAGATAAGATATGGTGTTCGAAATATTGAGAATAACCGTAAAGACGCCCATCCTGCAGATCGCTCCCGAAACGGATCGTTTGCCGGTACAGTTCGTTATCGGCACAACAGAATCTTACGAACGGATGAACGAGGCTTCGCAAGCGCTGATGGATAAGACCCTGAGGAGCGGGACGTTTGCATACATGGACACGGATCTCAAGATCGACAAGCCGCAGACAACCATAGAGATAGATCGCGATAAGGCGGCACAACCTGGTCTTACGATGCGAGACATAGGCGATGCACTGGCATCGATGCTGAGCGGGGGCTATGTCAACTACTTCGGCCTTGCCGGGCGCTCTTGCAAAGTGATTCCGCAGGTGATGCAGCGCGACCGGCTCAATGCCGGGCAGTTGCGGAACTACTACATAATATACTGCCGGCGGGGCATCTATTCCCGTTTCAACCTTTGTGCGCCTCAGAACAGACGTAGTGCCGGAGTCACTCAACCATTTCCAGCAACTCAATTCCGCCACGATCTCCGCCGTGCCCGCTTCTGGTGTTACTCTCGGCGAGGCGCTGGATACGTTGAAAAACCTCTCAAAAGACGTGCTGCCCCAGGGCTACAGCATTGATTACAGCGGCGAGTCACGCCAGTTTGTACAGGAGTCCAGCGCGCTCATAGTGACATTCTTCTTTGCACTGATTATCATTTTCCTGGCCCTCGCGGCGCTATTTGAAAGCTTCCGTGATCCGTTCATCGTGCTCGTGAGCGTGCCCATGTCGATCTGCGGGGCAATGATATTCATCAGCCTGGGCGTTGGTGGTGCAAGCCTCAACATCTATACGGAGGTGGTGTTACGGTGGGCATGATCGTCGATAGCTGAACCGTTCTTGACTATGGCGTCCACATCGGCGACTGCGACAAGAATCATTACGGAGTCTCCGGACATCGCCTGGGCGGCTGTGAGCTGATCAATGTCGCGGGTGTCATCATTGTCAATGGAAGCCCAGAGAATATTTCTGAGGTCACGAACCTTTTCACCATCAGTTACTGCGGGCGTTTGAATGCCGGCAAGTTCCGCTATTGCTTCATCGGAGAAATCAGGGAGTAGTCCTTTCTCAATCATCGCCCGCCTGGCAATTCTCCTCAGAAAGGACCGGTGTTCTTTATCGGTGAGACCCATATTCTATTTCCTTTCGCGCCTCCTGCACGTATATAATAGAATTAGAATGTTGGGAAGGCAAAGATCAGGAGAGACATGCATTTTCATTCGGCAGTCAAAAAAATGGGGCATATAGTTTCGTAAGTGAACCTAAGCCCCATTTATTTGTCGACAATTTATTCAGGTATGAACAGCTCTGCCATGCGCAAGTACATGCGTTGAATGCGGAGCAATCTACTCACTAATAAATTTCTGTTGACACCTAACTCTTTGGAACTATCGCAGCCGCCGGGGGAAGATATGGTTTCTTCGCACCAGCTTTTTTCCTCGCATCCTTGATGGCATCCATGGTTATGCCGCTGCGGGGAATCTTCAGTTTCTGGCCGGGGTAGATTAGATTTGCTTTCTTAATCTTTCCCTTGTTAGCATCATAAATGACAGTCCAGAGGAAGGGATCGTTGTAAATTTTCTTCTTCTTGGCTATTGTCCACAGGCAGTCGCCCTTTTTGACAACATAAGTCTCCAGTTTGCCGGCTGCAGCCTTGCCTTTCGCCCCTGCCTTGCTTTCCCCTGTTATGGCTCCACTCTCAGGCGAAACTTTCTGGCCTTCCGACATTGATTTCTGACCTGCGGTACCCTGAACGCCGGCTGCTGAATCCTTCTGAGCCGCAGCCTGCTGTTCGGCTCCGACGTCCTTCACAGTCGCCGACTTCGTGCATGCGCCGGTAAAGATCAGCGTGAGGCCCATAATAAATACCATTAACCCATAAAGTGCGTTTCGTCTTTTCATACGAAATACTCCTTTCTATGATTTTGAGCTACAATAATGTTTTCTTTTTACTACTTTTTAAAAAAAAGTCAATTGTTTTTTATAAAAATAATTTGTATAGTAACGATCAGCATAGAAATATTACGCGATATCTGGCGCGGGGGAATAATTGTGAAAAAAAAGCAGAAAGCCATTGCTGACATCTTTGATAATCTGAGAAGGGTGTACCAGGTCATTAACGAGCAGTCCAAGAAGGCGAAGAAACAGACGGGCATTACGGGGCCGCAGCTCTGGGCAATCAAGATGATCGCCGAATCCTCCCCCGTTCAGGTATCTGAGTTGGCCCATAAGATGTATCTCCATCCGGCAACCGTTGTGGGCATACTGAACCGTCTGGAAGAGCAAGGTCTTGTCTTACGGACGCGCACACGTGAAGACCGGCGGATCGTAGATGTCAATCTGACGCCAGAGGGAAAAGCCTTGGTTGTGAGGGCGCCCGAGGTGGCTCAGGGTCTTCTGGCTGCCGGCCTGGAAGTGCTGCCCACCGCAGGGCTTCTGGATATAGCTTCTGCCCTGGATGAACTTGTTCAGATCTTGGGAGCTCAGGAAGTCCCGCCCCATTTGATCTTATCGCCTGAAGTGAACGTACCGAGAAAGCTCAAAAAAGTTAATTTGTAATAAACAAAGGAAGAAGGAAGCAGGTCCAAACGGCTCTCAGGCGTTAACACCGAGAAAAGCGCGCATGGCGTAGCCGATCAGGAAACTGAGCGCAGCCACAGCAAAAGTTACTCCCGCCATCTCGAGAAAATGCCCTTTGAAAGCCACATCCTTCGTGACCGAAATGTAGTACGTAAAAACTGCTATGATAAAAACTGCCCCGGCCAATGCGCACATCAAACAGAGATAATAATTTTCCAATATCAGATAGGGTGTGATCAGAACTGCGATGGTGATCAAATAAGCGCCAATGGTATAGATCGATGCTCTCAACGGGTTCTTGGCGGTCTTTTCTGTCTTTGTGGCGAGGTACTCCGATGCCCCCATAGACAAAGCCGCTGCAATGCCTGTGATCGAACCAGCCAGGGCTATGAGCTTCGTGTCCTGCAAAGCTAAAGTGAGACCGGCGAGCACTCCCGTCATTTCCATAAGTGCGTCGTTCAAACCCAACACCATGGATCCCGTATAGCGCAGCCTTTCTTCATCCAGAAGTCCCAAGAGGGCAGTCTCGTGCTCGCTCTCATTTTGCGCGATGGCATCGGCTTCCGGAATTGTCTCTCGAAGATGCCCGTAAATGTCCTGTGCGCTCTCTTCGCCTTTCTCCAAGAGCTTGAGGCCGAATGTGAACCCGAAGACACGGCTGATTAAATAATATTTCCAGATTCTTAATCTGTCAGGTTCCACATCATGCTGTGTATATTCCTGCCACTTTCGATAATGCCGCAGCTCGTCATGGGCTATGTTTTCCAGTATCTTCCGGTTCTCAGGTGATTTGACCTTTTCGGCGAGTTTACTATAGATATGATGCTCGGTGATTTCATTCCTCTGAAAACCGAGCAGTTTCTTGCGCATCGTCTCGGTGATATTCATCCTTCAGCACACCATGTATATTCTATCTTCGTTCGAACTGCCTTTTGGGATCAACCTTATCTCTTAGCAATTCCGCCCTTCGGCAGGCTTCTTTAGCCCCCATTTTGCAGGCAGTCGCAAAATCTGCCTGGGCCAGACGGGGTTTTCTCATTTTTATGTAAACTTCACCCCTGATACGATATAGCCTCTGGCTGTCAGGTGCGATATGGAGTGCTTTATTGACGAGGCCAAGTGCGTCATCAACCTGATCCGGTCGGTCTCTTAAGATCAGCGCCTTGACTCCCAGATTTCTCGGGGATAGAGGAGCTATCTCTAATCCCTTATCCACGGACACAAGGGCTTCCTCCGGCCTTCTTAGCACATAGAGGGCAAAAGCCTTTCCCGCGTAGGCATCGACAAGGCCGGCATTAAGTATAATGGCCTGATTGAACGCATCGAGGGCATCTTTCCAGCGCTGAGTGGCGAGCGCTCCATTACCTCTCTCCACATATTCCAATGCGGACATTCCCTTGACAAGCTTCTCGTGCCTATCCTGCATTTCCTTGCTGGGAGGTTCTTTAGCCCCTGCTGCAGCTTCCTTCTGCCTCTGGGCCTTCAGTTCCGAAAGCTCCTTATGCAAAGTTGCCAACTGGCTTTGAATCTCCTTATAATTCTCCGTGCTCTCGCCTTCCTGCATCCTGGATATCTTGTCTTTGAGGTTCGAAGTATCGATGGTCGCCCGGATCTGGATAGTGACCACCATGTTTTCTCCTGACATCTTCCAGTCCTCTTTCAGAACCTCCACGGACATGATACCCGAGGCGAGCGTATTTATCTGATCTTTGGACAACTGGAAATTCTTTACTTCAGTGGAGCTTGTGATATAAGTGCCGGCCTGCTCGAGTGCCAGTCTTTTTGCTTCTATAAGGGCAAGGACCTTAGCGTCCTTCTTGGAGTCGAGATCGCCCATCACATATTTGCCTTCAGAGACAACAACAGATGGTCCTGCATAGGCCGTCGGACCGAACCACACTGAGGCACATAACAGTATGACAAAAATCTGCATCAATCTTTTCATCTTTCTCTCCTTGCGAATATGGTCGTATATAGATCGTTACAGAAAAATACCCTTGTCCTCTATCGAAGATCAGATTCCTTTGTGAGCGCTGCTTTGAAAACGGGATCTATTTATACATCAAACCCGGACAAACCACAAGGGGCGTCGTTGGTTTAGCACACAGGGTGAGAATTGCAGAATCGCCCTTCGTCCAGTAACAATCAGATTATCCTATGGTGTAATATCTGGGCCTTGCGGCGGCAAAGGTTATCTCTTGCACCTGAAAAATGCAGATAAACCCTCAGATACAAAGACCGCATATTAGCGAAGGGGAGGGTGCGGGGAGGAAAGATAGATCGGTGTGAAAAATCTCCGTGAATGTAATTTCAACTTGAGGTACCTTCCGCGGTAGATCTCGTCGAACAGAGGGTCGGCAGAGCGTTCAATAACAGGCTCTGCTAAGTATCAAACAACAACCTTTCATTCATAACAGAGGTGAAGATCTGGCATCTTAGTGTTGAGCAACTCACCGATTCTCATCCCCGTACGGAGAAGCACCGTGACCATGGCCCGGTCTCTCGGGTTGTCGATAACGGAGAGTAATTGCTTCACGTCGTCCGGGTCCATGGCTCGCGGCAATGTTTCGGGCTTCCTCAGGCGAATCCTTCTTGCCAAGACATCACCGCTGACAACCCCTGCTTCAATAACATAGCCTAAAAAGGCATTAACACAGTGAAGCCTCGTCCGCACCGTCGATATCATTAACCCCCGATCCTGCTCATGTTCAATAAAAGCCTCCAGGTCATTCTTGGTGATCTATTCCAGACGGGTCTTTCCGGAATCTCTGATAACAGTGAGAAAAATATAAATGGCTGTCAGGGCACCAGAGTATGTCCTTGGTCTAAAGTTCCGCCTATACATGCTCCGAAAATATTCCTCCACATGCGCTTTGCCCAGCAAGTCCCAGCCTTCAAGGCGATTCAACACCCAGTGAAGCGCTCGCGCCTCCTGCGTGTATTCAGGATAAAACACCTTACCTGATTTTCCTCTATAGAGTTCGGGTAAAATAATGGATGGGAGAAACCCTGCCTCTATGTCGTTTCTTCCAAAGTCCGCCAGGGTTTCTTTCTCTGATATGATACTGAAATTTTCTGTGGTCATCTGGTCCATCGCTACCTCATTTCCCATAAATCAATAGGAAATACAGATAGATGATGAACCTAACAAGCTTAAGTTTCAATCACCTTTTTGTTACGTATAGCGGGTTGGAAGAAAGAGCCGCCCCTTCTAACATGAGGCGGCTCGAGTAGTATCATAATAAATAGATGGTACCGTCTGTGGCTGCTCAATCATGCAGGAACTATGGCACCGCTAACCTATTTGCCTATAAAGCGTAATGTTCCTTCACCAATTTTGCCAAGTTTAGTTTCTTCAGCCAGGTCATGGGAACCTGCATAGTCACTGTAACAACCCCTGGCAGACGCCCAATCTCCACTGCACCTGAAATAGTTACTCGATTCTGAACTTCTTCTTTCGATATCTTAAAAAGTTCTGCGAGACGTGCAACACCATTGTCAGTGGCTTCATTCAGGTTTGCCCCAGAACCGACCATCTGGATAGCGGCCGCGTCCTCTATTGTGGTCTGACCGAACTTCTTTGCCAGATTCCTTGCTGCTTTTTTTTCGGCTGCAGTGAAAGGGCGGGCCAGATGGGGTAAATCCTTGGCAGGAGGCAGCAAGATTGGACCCCCAATTTTCAAGCCTTTAAGAACGTTTACTTGTAACGTGACTTCTGCAGAGACATCCGTGGTGTGCCCCGCTATCTCCCCATCCCCCTGCATTGCATGGGCATCCCCCACATAAACCCCGCCCCCTGGCACCTTCACCGGGCAAATGAGGATGGCCCCTGCCCGCACCGAATCAATGTCCAAGTGACCATCTGTGCGGTTCTCCAGTTGGTCCTTCGTGATGCCAAACTTATGGGGTGCACCTAATAAAAACTGTCCAAAATCACCTGCGTTGTGAGAATCAGGCATATCAATGGCAGGGGTTGTACCGATATTCCCGATGAACGGCCGCAACCGGGTCATTACACCGGAGATGTCCGCTGGACATAGAGAAACGGCAGGATTCTGGCAAGATTCCTTGGGTAAAGCCATAAGTTTGGAGGCATTCTTAGCAAGTTTCTTGGCTACTGCGGGACCTACGGTAAGTGCTATTTTGCGGGCATCGTCGAAGACAATCGTATATCCATTGGTTAGACGGAAGGGACTGACCTCAGCTCCACACTCAGCACAGCGAATAGCTTCTGCCCCGATGCCTTCAACTCGCGTAAGAGGGCTTTTCGTTCCGCAACCAGGACAATGTCGGGCCACAAAGGGATCAGCAGTGTAACGTCCCTCAACGAAGCTCATGGTACCGGATGCTGTGACTGTTGATGTCACGCGGACTTTCTTGATGCGGATAACAATGGCGTCTCCGGGTTTGGCGCCATCTACAGCCACAGGCCTGGTTACTTCATGTCCCCCTTGAAAGGATGGGGTGATCATCGGCCCCCAGCAGCCAGGGGCGGTTTCAGCTATGATGGTTCCGCCATCGGCCACCGGTCCAATCATAGGCAAGCTCGGTCCCACCAGACCGTCGGTAAACGTGGTGACGTGAATAGTTTTCTGCACTTTCATAAAACCCCTCCTTTTTACAGTCAATTTGTTGCTTCAAGTCATACTAATAACGAAACTAATTCTGAGACCTTTGCATAACTGTATAAAACCAGCAATTATGTCATTCCGGCGAAAGCCGGAATCCAGCATTATCAAGTATTTCCTAGATTCCGGGTCAAGCCCGGAATGACGAATAGAGGAGTTATGCAAAGGTCTCATTCTCTCACCGCTAAGACATCAAAAAACACAAAACCCCGCTTTCTTTGTAAGAAACGGGGTTTCAATAATCAGTCCATAACACCCTCAAGCAGGGTTTAATGGTTAAGGAATATATTTGCTACTGCTTCAGTGCTTCAGATGTTTTTCTGATTATCACGATTTACAAAAGAAATCTATTTAAAAAGGAAAAAAACAGCTTGATAATAGGAAGGGCTCTTTCGATCCGGCACTGCTACATTGCCGCAATCGATAACTAATGTTGGTGCTTGGGTTCCAATCCTAAGAGAAACTCCTATTGCAATGATATATTAAGTCCGCCGTCCACCGATAGAATTGCACCGACTATATATTTCGCCTTATCTGATATAATAAACGCTACGGCCTCAGCAACGTCTTCAGGATTGCCAATATGTTCAATGGGAATCCTCTCATTTTGATAGGGTCTGCCAACATACTCCCTGTAGCCCACCGGGGTACCTACAAGTCCTGAACCCACCGCATTGACACGAATATTAAAAGGAGCAAGATCTATTGCCGCGCACATGGTCAGGTAGTTTACACCTCCCGTGGTTACCATATATGAGAATTTATCCTTTGTGCCCCTTGTGCTGGAGACGGTCATATTTACAATAGAACCTCCGCCTTTCTCTTTCATGATTTCTGCTGCAAGCTTGGTGCATAAATAATAGCTTCTAAGGTTTGTATTTAACGTATACTCCCAGTTGCTCAAGTCGCAATCCAAGATCGATTCGTTTCTCGTATAGGCAACGTTGTTAACAAGGACATCAAGACGTCCAAAGGTCTCCTTTATAAATTCAAACAATTTTTCAATCTCGCCCGCTTGTGAAAAATCGACTCTGAAATAAGAACCCTTTTTAGCCAGGCATTCTGACACAATCTTTGCCTCGTCCTCATTCCGGGATGTGATAATGACGTGATAACCTTCTTTTGATAGAACATCCGCTATGGCTTTTCCTATGTTGTTCGTGGACCCTGTCACGAGTGCTATCCTTTCCATTACTTCCTCCCCTCTTTAATCCTGATCATTCAGCCCCTGGTCGGATACAGTTTTCCCCGCGCTTCATCTATTCACCGGGTTAAGCGGTTTACAAAATTTTCCGTGCCTTCCTTTTCAAAATATATGACCTTGCCCTCCATGACATTGCACTTCAATGTGATTTCTCGTTTACCAAGCTGTCATACACAACCTTCACAAACTGTTCCGGCTTCATAAAACCCTTTCCCCACACCTGGTCAAGATCGCGCGTCGGTTGGGAAGCAATAACTGCATCCAGAGGTTTTCCAGCTTTGATCTCACGATTGATCCGGTCTCTCACAGCCACCAGCATCTTGAGGTACTCTTCTAATTCAGCCTTGTCGGACAGATGACCGTGTCCCGGGATCACCTTCGTATTTCGATCACAAAGCAGGAGTATCCGTTTCACCGCCGCTATCATGCCATTTATCGAACCGCCCGCGGAGAGATCAATGAAAGGGTACATACCGTTAAAATAAATGTCCCCCATGTGGATGACATTGGATTTTTTAAAATGAACGATGGCATCCCCGTCGGTATGGGCTCGTTCAATGTGAAAAATGAATATTTCATTTCCATTCAGATGAAAGGTCACGTCCTGACTGAAGGTGATGACAGGCAGTGCAGACTCAGGCAAAGGGGGGACTGTTTTATTTAGAAGCTTGACGAACTGCTCGGTGCTCACCCGTTTACGGACATTCTCATGAGCTACCACGGTTGCCCCTGCCTTAACGAAATTTTCATTGCCGCCTACATGATCCTGATGCCAGTGCGTGTTCACGACGTATTGAATGGGTTTGCCGCTGATTTGCGCGATTGCGGCCTTGATCTTGTTCGTAAGGGGGGCATATGAGGTATCGATCATGAAGACACAGTCCTTTCCAGCGGAAACGCCAATGTTTCCACCCGCTCCGATGAGCATGAAAACGTTGTCCGCGACTTTTTCTGTCTGGATTTGTACATTGGCAAAATCCTGTGTTGCAGAATACGCTCCTGTTTGTCCCATGAAAAGAACTAACAGGAGAATAACTACCAGTCGAATTTGACGGATGAACATTTAAAACCTCCTTTTATATTCCTAAGGCAACTCGGATTTAATAAAAAAATTCTTATTTTTATTTATCACGTCCATAAAGGCGCTGGATTAACGATGATTACCAGTTGTAATTCCGCAAATTTTTCGAAATCCGTCAATTGAACAGTTCGGAAAGAAGGGGTGGGGAAGGGGTTTTTGCTTTCCCATTAATGTTTACGCCGACACTATTCTAAGCAGGCTGTCCCGTGATTACGCATGGGTGACTTCTTCGAAGGTACTGACTTCAATATTCACCACCTAATCTACCTTTGAGAGAAAGGTCATAATGGTTTGATTGAGTTGTTCCGGCTGTTCAAGGGGTGTCATATGTCGTGAATCACGGATGACGGCCACCTTTGCGCCGACGATTTTTGACGCATAGGACTCTTTCCAGGCGACGGGGGCATAATCCATATCAGCGGAGATGATCAAGGTCGGGAATGCTATCATATGGATTTTGTCCATAACTGTCCAGTTGGAAAGGGCCTTAATGGAGGCTATATAGGCCTGCTTGTCATTTTCCGACCAGCGCTGGATCAGCCGATCGCGAAGGGTTTTGTGTTCCGGTTTCGGGAATAGGGTGTTCGCCAGAATGGTGCCCATCTTGCGCATACCGAAGAGACGGACGATGACACGCCTTATGAAGAACGGAAATTTTTCTTTTAACGTGCGAAAGATAAGCTCCGGGCCGCTGTTGATAATGGTGAGACTTCGAAAGAGATCAGACTCTGTCACGGCGAGCTGGAAGGCGATCATGCCACCCATTGAAAAACCGACAACATGGGCAGGAATGATGTTCAACGTTCGCATGAAGGCCGATGTGTCGGCGGCGAATATGGAAATGGAATAGCGGCCACGGGGCTTACCCGATCGGCCATGTCCGCGAACGTCAAAGGTGATTACCTGGAAACGCTGAGAGAAAAAAGGGACTTGGTTTTCCCAATCACGGGTGCTGGAACCCAGGCCGTGGATGAATAAAAGAGGAGGGCCCTGACCTGTGATTTCATAGTAGAGGTCGACGTTGTTAACTCGACATGTGGGCATGGCTCTCAACACCTCTTTCGTCATCAAGGGGGGTTCTATTGAATTGATATTAACTGATAAGAACTTCCTTCTGAGTGTGTGATAATTCTCAGGAGATTTTGTAAAAAAGTGCGGCGGGACTCTTCAATATCCCCATTAATGTTAAGGGTTGATATAGGAACAAGAATTCGCCCAATAGGAGCAGCAACCCTTTTGGAAACAAAAAGTGCTTTTGGTCCAAAGATACCAAAAATAACCCCGTTGTCAATGCAGAAATGAGGTTGTGAAAATTATCTTTTTGAGGATTATCGCTTGAAATCTTCAATGCAGGGGTAAATCTCAGGATTCAGACTTTCAGGAAGAAGTTAAGCAGCCGTTCAACCCTATCTATCAGGTACAATCAGGGAAGCAAGTTGAGTGACGCTTGCCAATTCCTTTTAAGGGTAGCACTCATCTATATTCAAAAAAATATTTAATGTATGAAGAATAAGAAAAAATGGATACTGGCGGGACAATGTCCACAATATAAATTCTGGATTCCCGCCTGCGCGGGAATGACGATTAAATAATTCGCTGTGTCAAAGCAGAGTCTTGAGCCAACATGATAAACGAGCTCTTTCTAGATTCCCGCCGGAGCCTGCCCTCGAATGCTGTTATCGGGGGCGGGAATGACGATGAAAGAACGTATTTGAATGCACTTGACATTTAGGCGCTCAATGTCTAAAGTTTGTACAGTGAAAGGCCATTACGAAAAGAGGAAGACATGCCCATTTACGAATTCAAATGCAAAAAATGCAGCAATACCTTTGAGGTTTTATTCCTGTCCGGCAGCGATAAACCGGCCGTAGCCTGCCCCTCGTGTAAATCAAAAAAGGCAGAGCGGTTGATGTCTAAATTCGGCGGAAAGATCGGCAACACATCGTCGGCAGGCTGCTCATCCTGTGCGGTAACATCCTGCAGCACGGCCTGATCCCCCTGATCTCCTGTGGCAGGTCGCCACTTCAATCAAGAATCAGCAATAATTTTTATTGTAAAAAAAGACGTAATTTAATATAAGCGTCCATCCGACAATGCAAGCTTTGAAAACTAAGCCTGAAGTCATCTAAGATTTCTCCCTTCGGTCGAAATGACAAATAGGAATGGTCGAAATGACAAATTGGGATGGTAATACGGTCTCGCTGTGGAAATGGCAAAGTCGCAAGTTTTCGATACCTACAAAAAATACTTTTTTAGAAAGAGACGAAGACAATGAATATTCTTATGTTTGGACCAAATGGCAGCGGTAAGGGCACGTTCGGCGCGGTTCTGAGCGACAGATTTGGAATACCCCAGGTAGAGACAGGGGTAATTTTCAGGGACAACATCTCGAAAGGCACGGCATTGGGAAAAGAGGCAAAGTCATATATTGACAAGGGCGAACTGGTTCCCGATGGAATTACCATTCCCATGATTCTCAGCCGTCTTAAAGAAAAGGACTGTGAAAAAGGATGGCTGTTAGACGGGTTCCCGCGAAACAAGACGCAGGCTGTGGCCTTCTGGGACGCTCTCCAGAAAGAAAAGATAAAACTGGATTACGTTGTTGAGCTTATCCTCGACAGGGATACAGCCAAGAAGCGCATCATGGGAAGACGGTTGTGCCCCAAGGACAACAACCATCCAAACAATATTTACGTTAAGGCAAACCTGCCCGTGGAGAAAGACGGCAAGCTGTACTGCCGTGTCTGCGGGAGCCCAGGACTGTTAACCAGGGCCGACGATCAGGATGGAGCTGCCATTGACAAGAGGCATGGCATCTACTTCGATACGAATGCGGGCACACTGGCCGCCGTCAACTACTTCAAGGAGAGGGTAAAGGTCATTCAGGTGGATACTGTAGCCGGCGTCAAGGAGGTTACAGAAAATCTCTTTAAATTGCTCAAATAGAGCGCAACGAAAATAATATACAAAAAAGACTTCCGAGGATGCTTGAGGAAGTCTTTTTTTCATGCGCAATCCTGTTGCCGCACCGTCTTGCTTTACCCATCTAAACAGACGGTCTTATCCAAAAAAACCAGAATATCCCTGAAGTTTTCATAATGCACGCACGCCGTGCCATCCTGCCTGCATCTCTCATACAGGACTTCCTTCGCAAAGACGAGGTCTGCGTCCTTCGCAGGACACACATCGGAATATCCATTACCCACATAGATTACCCGGTCATAGTTTGACCGGTGCTCTCTGAGGACATCCTTTTTGCAGGTACCGCATTTCTCACATAGGTCGTTCATCCGGGGAAACTCTATTGAGAGCTTATTGCCATCCTGAAATACTGTCACATTGGAAAAAAATTCAATATCCTGGAGGTTGTTTTTTTTCAGTATCGCGTCTATATAAAAATCGAGGCCATCGGACACGATCTTGACATCGACTCCATTGCTTCGGCAGAACCGATAGAACTGAAGAAAATGCGGATCTATCCTTTCGCGGCTGCTGACAAATTCCAGCATCTGGGCCTTGCTGCCTGTAAAGAGCGAGGCCACCTGGGTATAGGCAACCCGGGAGCCAATCTCACCCGCGCAGTAAGCGCGGTCTACCTCTTCCCAGCCCTTATCTGTAAAGCGGTTCAGGAGTTCATACCCCATATCTACTGTGGAGACGGTTCCATCAAAGTCACACAGGACCAGCATTCTGGGTTTCTTTACGCCTGCATTCATGACTGCTGCTTTTTCTTATAATGCTTTATCAGAACATTGATACCGTAAAGGATCAGGAGCACGGGGAGGAGGTATCTCGCAGTTACATGAAGATCATACCCCCAGTTTTTTACCAGCAGGAAAATCACCCCGGCAACACCTATAAACCACCCCCCGATGTCCTTGACGCGCTGCATCAGCGTACCCGCTGCAATTACGATCAGCAGTATAGGCCAGCTCCTATCGAACCCATAGATATCCATATTGCTCAGGATAATGAGAACTCCGAGTGTAATGAGAATCATGCCGCCTGTCAGGATATGCCTTTTCCCCCTTACCTCCATTTACACCCAACTCCTTCTGAGGAAAATTATTTCGCCTTCTCTGCAAGACTTAAAAATGGTTTTATCAGATCGATGGGAATGGGAAAGAGTATTGTAGAGCTGTTCTCAGCTGCAATCTGATTCAAGGTCTGCAGGTACCGGAGCTGTAAGGACATCGGCTGCGTTTCCATAAGGGCGGCAGCTTCGATCAGCTTCTGAGCGGCCTGGAACTCGCCTTCCGCACTTATGACCTTTGCCCGACGTTCTCTCTCCGCTTCGGCTTGTTTGGCAATGGCCCGCTTCATCTCCTCAGGCAGATCGATCTGCTTGACCTCGACGTGAGAAACCTTGATTCCCCAAGGTTCGGTGCTCCGGTCCAGGATCTCCTGGATCTGGAGGTTGATCTTCTCGCGCTGCGAGAGGAGTTCGTCGAGCTCCACCTGGCCGCAGACGCTCCGTAAGGTTGTCTGGGCGAGCTGGGAGGTGGCATAGAGGTAATTCTCCACGTTAATCACGGCGTCGTTCGCTTCCATGACCTTGAAATAAACAACGGCGTTGACCTTGATTGATATGTTGTCCCGTGTGATCACGTCCTGCGGGGGGACATCCATGGTAATGGTGCGCATATCCACCTTGACCATCCTGTCCACAACGGGTATCAGGATGATAAGACCTGGGCCTTTGGTGTCAATTACCCTCCCCAGGCGGAAAATCACGCCTCTTTCATACTCATTGAGTATTCTGATGGCTGACGCCAGAAACATAACCACTAGTACTACTAATACAATATATGGAATAATAGAAAACATAATCACCCTCCCTGTTTATTTTCGATTTCTTCAACCTTGATTTTTAGACCTTCGATCTTTACGACCCTTACCGCCCTGTCTCTTTCCACACGTTTGTCGCTTGATGCATTCCAGTATGCACCTTTAATATAGACCTTTCCATCTTCATGAATATCCGTTACAGCCTTCCCTTCCTCACCTATCATACCTTCTTTTCCAGTAAGTCTCTTTCTCATCTGGGCCTTCAGGACGAGGGCAATTACACCCGCAAAAAACAGGCAGATGACGGTCAGCACGGGAATCATGACACTCCACGATACCCTGAGGGCAGGATCAGGCGATTCAAAGAGCAATAGTGAACCCAGGACAAGAGAGATAATCCCTCCCACCGTCAACAGGCCATGGCTGATAACTTTTATCTCTGCGATAAATAGAATGATGCCGAAAAGAATAAGGAGAATCCCTGCATAATTGACGGGCAGCGTCTGCAGCGCAAAAAAGGCCATGATGAGCGAGATGCCGCCGATGACTCCGGGAAGAATTACACCGGGATGGGCCAGCTCGAAATAAAGACCTGCAAGTCCGATCAGCAAGAGGATATACGCTATATTCGGATCGCTGATGGCCGCAAGAACCCTCTGACGCGTACCCATTTTTTTCTCATTGATGATGGCATACTTTGTCTTAATTACCCTCTTCCCGGACGATAGAGACACCTCTTTTCCGTCCATCTGTTCCAGCAGACTGTTCAGGTCGGGAGCAACAAAATCTATGACCTTGAGTTTGAGAGCCTCTTCGGCAGTAACAGATGCGCTCTGTCTTACAGATTTCTCCACCCATTCCGCATTTCGCCCCCTCTTGTCTGCGATACCTCTGACGTAGGCGACGGCATCATTTTCCACCTTTTTCATCATGGTCTTGTCCGTACCGCCTATGCCCAGTCCTACCGGATGGGCAGCGCCGATATTCGTGCCGGGAGTCATGGCAGCGACGTGCGCTGAAATCGTGATTATCACTCCTGCGGAAGCGGCCCGTGCTCCGGAAGGATGCACGTATACCGCAACAGGAATGGCTGAGTTCAAGATGCCCTTCGCAATATCCCTCATGGCGAGGTCCAACCCGCCGGGCGTATCCAGGAGAATGATCAGGCCGTCGGAACCGGCTTTCGCCGACGCATCTATGCTTTGCAGAATATATTCGGCAATCGGCGGAGTAATGGCGGCATGGACAGTGATACTATCAAAGACGGGCTTTTTTTCTTCTGCAAATAATTGGCCGGGAATAGGCACGATGAGAAGCAATGCGAGAATCAGGATTGGTATATTGATTTTATTTCTTGTCATGGATTGCCCCTCTCAATCTTTGAGCTGTATGGTAAATCGTTATGAAACCTGCTGCGGCAGCGCCTTCATTATCTTCTGGACATCTTCCCACACCTGCTTTTTTGCCCCCGCATTCCTCAGAAGATATGCCGGATGATAAGTAGGCATCAATTGTATCCCGTGATATGAGTGAAACTTACCCCGCAGTACTGTTATGGGTACATCAGTCTTGAGCAGGGTGCGGGTGGCAACCGTTCCCAAAGCACAGATTACCCGCGGGTTAATCGCCTCAAGCTGCCTGATAAGAAATGGTTCGCAGGCAGCTATTTCCTCAGGCCTGGGATTGCGGTTGCCGGGAGGACGGCACTTGAGGATATTACATATATAGACATCATCCCTCTTCAATCCCATGGCCGCGATAATCCTGGTCAGAAGCTGCCCGGCGCGACCGACAAAGGGTCTGCCCTGGATATCTTCATCTCCTCCCGGCGCCTCGCCAACGAATACGATCTCGGCCTTGGGGTTCCCCTCACCGAAGACGATGTTGGTTCTGACCCGTCCGAGGGAACATCTCTGACAATCACCGAGCTCTTTTTTCACATCTCCGAGAGTCAATTCTTTCCGGGGTGACGTCCGGCTCTGAGCCTGCGATTTTTCAGCAGCGGATGTGTCAAGAGCCGCGGGCTCTCCCGTCATACACAGGTATGCCGGCGTTTTCCCCGCATCAATCTCGGACTGGATTTGAGCTTTTAGAGATCTAACCAGCGCCAGGAGTTCATCTGCCGGATTCTCTTTTATACTTTCCATAATCAGACTATTTGTCCCGCAAGGCAGGGCGACGCCTGGAAGCGGATTGCCTGCCCGTTATAATCTTCTTAACCTTGTCAAGAATCCTGTCCGCAACCTCCATCTTGCCCATCAACGGTACATTTTCAATTTTACCGTCAGCACTGATGATCTTGATTATATTTGTATCGTAACCGAATCCCGCACCTTTCTTCGTTACATCGTTGGCAACAATAATATCCATATTTTTTTTCTTCAGTTTGTTCCTGGCATTTTCAACGAGATTCTCCGTCTCCACGGCAAAACCCACGAGGATACGATTGCCCTTCTTCCTGCCGACTTCCAATATAATGTCCGGATTCCGCTCCAGTTGCAAATCAAGCCCGTCACCGCCTTTTTTTATCTTGCGGGCAGAACGGGACGACGGGCGATAATCGGCCACAGCGGCGGCTTTGATGACAACGGTTGCACTATCTAAATGCTCCATAACGGCATCTCTCATATCGACAGCGCTTGCGACAGGAATGAATGTCATATCCCGCGGCGTGGGCAACGCCGTAGGGCCGCTTATCAGTGTAACATGTGCGCCCCTCCGCTTTGCAGCGATTGCCAATGCGTATCCCATTTTTCCTGAGGAATAATTGGTGATGTATCTAACCGGGTCAAAGGGTTCACGGGTGGGGCCTGCTGTTACGAGTATTTTCTCTCCCCTCAGATCCTTAGGCGTCAGTATGGATTCCACCTCTTCGACAATATCCGGTATCTCCGGCAGCCTCCCATAGCCCTCGGCCTTGCAGGCCAGCTCGCCATACCCGGGCACCATGAACAGATAGCCCAGGGCTGTGAGCCTGCTGATATTCTCTTTCACGACGGCATTATTATACATGTTCACATTCATGGCGGGACAGATGAGCACCGGGGCTTTCGTTGCCATAACTGTCGTAGTCAGAATATCGTCTGCCAGACCCGAAGCTATCTTCCCGATGATATTCGCTGTGGCCGGCGCAATCACGATAATATCCGCGTACTCTGCAAGGGAAATATGGGCCATATCGAAGTCCGTTAAGGGAGCGAACATTTCCGTAAAGACGGGATGCCCGGAAAGAGTCTGGAGGGTCAGAGGGGTTATAAACTCGGTTGCATTCTTTGTCATGATTACCCTGACGACGGCCCCCTTCTTTACAAATTCCCTTGTCAGCTCAGCGGATTTATAGGCAGCAATCCCTCCCGTTATGCCAAGAACGACTTTTTTACCTTTTAGCATTTTTTTTATTCCTCAAAATCACCTTTGAACGCCACAAAAAACCACATGGCCCTTATGGCTTCACATATAGCAAGTCTCGCGGACAACTTCAAGAGGTAATGCAGGCATTTGTCGGAATATTGTGCTTTTAACCTTGCAAAGCGATTTAAAAATCATTATAAATCAGCCCGGCATGACTCAATAACCGCATGAGGTATTTTATGAAAACCTATAGACCACACATAATAGCCGTCTTAGTTATATTGATTGCCGGTTTTGGCTTCTGGTTTTTCAATTCCTGGGGTGAATTGGAAAAGCCGGCCATCCTGCTGGATCAGGACTTAACGGCAATCGGAAGGTCTAAGACGCTTAATATAGCATTTGCGGACCGGAAGAGCGGCCTTCGCAATTCAACTGTCACCATAGTTCAGGATAATCAGGCACAGGTCATTTCCTCCCTAAACTATACAGACCAAGTAACAAGAGAAAGTAACGTAAGCGTAACTATAGACCCTATAGCGATGAAGCTTCATGAAGGGCCGGCCACGCTCAATCTTTCAGCTATGGACAACTCGCTTTGGAAGAACGAGGCCACCGTGACCATACAGGTCAATATCGACTTTACGCCGCCTCAAATATTTTTGCTTACTTCCACCAACAATATTAATCCCGGCGGCACATGCGTGATCCTGTACAGAACATCAAAGCCGGTTATTTCAAGCGGCGTCAATGTCGAAAATCATTTTTACCCGGGATACGCGACGACGATTTCAGACAAACCATGTATTATCAGTTATTTTTCTCTTCCCATGGATGCCAGGCATGGTGGAACAACGATAAAAGTAATCGCCCGGGATCAGGCAGGGAATGAAACTTCAGTTGCACTGCCAAGTCTTATCAGAAACAAAAAATTCCGCAGCGATAAGATGACCCTGAGCGAGAATTTTTTGCAGCAGAAGATGCCCGAATTTCAGAGTCATAATCCCGTTCTTCAGGGCAAAACACCCCTCGACACCTTCATATATGTGAACGGAAAGATGAGGGAAGAGAATGATAATACAATCCGGGATATCTGCCGGACATCGAATCCCAGGCAATTATGGGAGGGCACATTCCTCCGCATGAAAAATGCTGCTCCCATGGCCTTGTTCGGCGATAAGAGAAAATACCAATATCAGGGCAAGGCGGTTGGTGAGAGCATCCACATGGGCGTTGACCTTGCTTCCACGACAAATGCTCCGGTGGAAGCCGCCAATCATGGTATAGTTGCATACGCCGGCTACATCGGCATCTATGGCAATTTCGTGATCATCGATCACGGCTTCGGATTCTTCACTCTTTACGGCCATCTGAATTCTATAGATGTCAAGAAAGGACAGGACGTCAGAAAAGGTGACGTTATTGGCCATACAGGATCTTCAGGCCTTGCAGGTGGGGATCATCTGCATTTTGGAATGCTTATCGGGGGGCAGTTCGTAAATCCCCAGGAGTGGTGGGATGCCCATTGGATTGCGGATAACGTCACCAAAAAGATAGCTGTTTCTTTTTAGATTCTTATACGAGAAATAGTTAAGGCCGGCTGAAATTCCAAATTCGAATTTCTACCTTCTAAACATTTGCCACCCTTTATATTTGGCTAACTCTTATTGATGTCCCTGTGGTTTATGGTCACCATGTAATTTTTATCTGAAAAATAAGAGCCCAGTTTATTTGCCATAACGACCGACCTGTGTCTCCCGCCTGTACATCCCAGGGCTATATTAAGTCTCGCCTTCCCCTCCTTTTCATAAAGCGGGATGAGAAATGCCATCAGTTCGAAAAGCTTTTGAATAAATATCCTACTTTCGTCAGATTCGAGCACGTAATTCTGAACATCCGGATGGTGACCATCATAGAATTTCAGTTCTTCGACGAAATATGGATTGGGGAGAAACCGCACATCAAGCACGATGTCTGCATCGGCAGGTATGCCGTACCGGTATCCGAATGATGTCACATGAATGATCATCCTTTGATTTACGGATGATGAAATAAAATGCCTTTGGACCACGTCCTTTAATTGATGCACATTGTATGAGGTGGTATCAATGACTTTATCCGCCATCTGTTTCAAAGGGGCCAGCTTCTCCCTCTCCAGATTGACGCCTTCCATGACGGAACCCTTTACTGACGTGGGATGCACCCTTCTCGTTTCACTGAATCGATGTAAGAGGGCGTCATCACTCGAATCGAGAAATAGTATTTCTATCTTGTAACCCTCGTTCTTCAGCTGGTCAAAAATCTTTGTATATTTTTCCAGAAAGCTTTTCTCCCTCAAATCCATAACCATGGCGACCTTTGTGATGTCCTTGGAGGCATCGGACTGAATCTTGAGGAATCTGGGAAGAAGAACAACAGGCAGGTTATCGACGCAAAAAAAGCCGATATCTTCCAGTGCCCGGAGGGCAGTACTCTTGCCTGATCCCGAAAGTCCCGTGATGATTACTACACGCAGGTTGTTCATGAGTCGCCTCTTTCCATCTCCCTCATTAATTTTTGAACCCCGAACTCAACATGCCTGTATATTCTGCGGGTCTGCGGAAAACCCGGCAGCTCCATACAGGGCAGTTTAACCCCCATGATATCCCGTGATTTTTCTTCTGAATAGATGCTTTGCCCCCCGTTATGATCCGTTTTCTTCAATTCAACCATGAGGTTTATAACTGAATCGTCAAGAATGGCTTGAGCACCGAGAAGTTCTTCTGCTTTAACAATGCCTCTGCTTCTAATATTGATAAGACATTTGACGAGCTCGTGACTCCGGCCATACAAAAAATCCCCTCTTCTTTCGATCTCTACGGCATCGTCCGCTATCCACCGATGCCCTCTTTCCACCAGTTCCAGAGCGCATTCAGTCTTCCCTGTACCGCTGTCTCCTGCGAATATTACGCCAAGGCCTGAAACATTTACAAACGTCCCGTGCATGGAGATCGAATTTTCAATCTTTTCTCTCAAGAGGCGGGAGAGACGACTTTCCAAAAGAAACTCATCGTATACCGATGCAAACAGAGGGATGCCGTATAATTCTGAAAAAGAGAGCAATGGACCTGGTACTGCGTCTGTTTCGGAGACCGCTATGCAGGGAATGCGGTTTGAAATGATAGCTTGAAAGATCTTTTTGCGGGATTCGAACGGTATTGTTGTGAGTTCGGAAACACATGGAGAAGTGATTACAAGGATAACATCGGGAATAATCCTGTCCCAGAAGCTTTCGGCCTCCTCGTACCGCTGAACACGGATACTGCTTGTGGATCTGACCAGACCGACTTCACCGATAATTTGTTTGAGTCCTAATTCGTCCTCTGAACCTTGAAGAATGTCTTTTAATCGGAGCGGAGCCATGGAAGTAAAGTACCCTGAATATCAACTTGCGTCATCCTTGTCCGCAATTATTAAGTATAGCTCGTCCTTTGACTTGGCTTCTATGAGCTTCTTCCTGAATGCGTTGTCCTTCATCATCTTCGATATTTTAGCAAGCGCTTTCAGGTGCAGGCCGGTTGTGTTCTCTGGAGCCAACAGCAGGAAAAAAAGATTGGCCGGTTTGCCGTCCATGGAATCAAAATCTACACCTTCCTTGCTTCTGCCGAATGTGACAATCAACTCATCAAGATCTGCCAACTTGCCATGGGGAATAGCGATACCATCTCCTATGCCAGTACTGCCTAACTTTTCCCTGTCCAATAGTGTGTTCACCATTAATTCGTGATTAATCGTACCATCCTCACGCCGAATCACGCCGGACAATTCAGCAAGAACGTCCCTCTTGGTCTTTGCTTTTAGTTCTTCAATGATATATTCTTTCCTGAAGATATCCATGATTTTCATGATGTTTCCTCAAACCTCAGCTGCTTGTCTCTATGAGCGCATACTTTCCGTCATCGCGGACATAGATGATGCTGACGTTTTCTGTTGAAGAATCTCTGTAAACAACAAAACGGTTTCTTGATATATCAATCTCCATAATTGCATCTTCGAGAGACATGGGTTTCAACACAACTTTTCTCATTTCCACTATTCTTACTTCCTGCGCTTCATCTATATCATCGGGATACACTTCCCGAGGTGCTGCTCCTTCTAACCGCGCAGCATTCGTTTTATGACCCCGCATCCTTTCTTTGCGCTTCTTCAGCTGACGTTCTATCTTTTCAACCGCATTATCAATAGCAAGACTCATTTCCTTGGCTTCTTCCTTGGCATTCAGGGTTTGCCCATTCGTCATTAAATTTACTTCCGCCACATTTCTGAACTTTTCAACGGAAAGAACAACACGGGCCTCCACCGGCGTGTCCAAATATTTTTCAAGTTTTTTTAGTTTTTGATCGATATATTCCTTGTGCCAGTTATCCCCTTCTGTATTCCTGAAGGTTACGGAAATCTTCATAACTACACCCTCCTAGGTTTCAATACATTTTGCCGCGCCCTCTATGTGTTTCTTCCGTCTTCCGAGGGCGGGCATCCTAATCTTAAAATCATCTGAGGTCAACCTGTTTTTTAAGGCCTGACGGACTGCTCCGCGGGAAGTCAAAAATCGTTTGAAAAATGGACGGCGAAACAAGAAGTCCGGAGGCGAAGCGCCTCCACCCGCAGGCTTGGGATAAACAAATCTGAGGCATGAGGCGTATATAAACACAAGCCATAGCTTGACCTGAGCCTGCGCAGGGAAGGATGAAGCCCCATTTATGCCGGAGCCTGCCCGCGCAAAAGCGGGAAGACTTTCTACAATACCGTCAGAAATACTTTTTCCTCTTGGAAGAAGGCAGAACGCCCATCATTTCTCTATACTTTGCAACAGTTCTTCTCGCAATTGATATGCCTGATTTTTTCAGGAGATCGACGATGTCACTGTCACTGTACGGCTTCTTGGGATTTTCCGCACTCACGATCTTTTTTATATCTTCTTTAACGCTCTTCGATGCAACGGCATCACCGCTTGTTTTTTGTATTCTGCTGCTGAAGAAATATTTGAGTTCGAATATGCCTCTCGGCGTATGCATGTACTTATTCGTCACCACTCTGCTTATGGTTGACTCATGCATTTCCACATCATCGGCAATATCCCTCAGTACCAGCGGCTTTAAGTAATTGATGCCGTAATTAAAAAAGTCTCTCTGCAATTTCAATATGCTTTCCGTCACTTTGTATATTGTTCTTTGCCGCTGCTGTATGCTTTTGATCAGCCATGTAGCCGATTGCATCCTTTCCCTTATGTATTTCCTGCTGTTTTCTGCATCCGGATATGTGTTGCTGCCGCCCATAATCTCCTTGTAAAAGTTGCTGATCCGGAGCTTCGGCAGACCGTCGTCATTAAGAATAATCTTATATTCCTCCCCTGCCTTGGATACATATACATCGGGCGTAATGGTGTCTATCCTCTCTTCGGTGTAGACGCTCCCAGGCTTAGGATCCATGCTGCTTATTATACAGACAGCCTGCAGAACTTCAGACATGGGAACCTTCAATTTCCTTGAAATGTTGCTGTAGTTCTTTGTTTCCAAGTCTTTCAGATGTTCATTTATAATCGACTCACCGAGGGGAGTCAGCACACCCAGGATCCTGGCCTGAATTAGAAGACATTCCTTGATGTTTCTTGCTGCAATCCCGGGAGGATCAAATTCCTGAATCTTCTTCAAAACGCCTTCAACGAAACTTTCCTCAACCCCCTCCTGCTTGGCAATCTCCTCTATGGACGCCGCCAAATATCCATTACTGTCAAGGTTGCCAATTATCTGTTCTCCAATCTTCATTTCCGCGTCGGTAATGCGGGACAGCTTGAGTTGCCACATCAGATGATCCGTCAGAGACGGCTTTACCTTCAGCACGTTATCCCACGAGGGTGCATCATCATCCTTGCGGTCATATCTTACACCGGTTGGACCGTAGTCCTCAAGATAGCTATTCCAGTCAAATTCTTCCTTGCCATCCCCCTCCCCGGTAATCTCCTCCGTACGCTCAACAGCTTTAATCTCTTCCCTATCGGCTATTTCAACTGCATCGAATTCCGGAACGGTCGTATCTTCCGGGTATTCTTCTGATGTTAGTTCTTCAAGTAGCGGATTTTCCTCCATTTCCTGGGTGATTAAATCAGTCAGCTCCAGCCTCGAAAGTTGCAACAGTTTTATTGCCTGCTGCAACTGAGGTGTCATGACCAGCTGTTGGCTCAATTTTAGATTTTGTTTGAGTTCAAATGCCATTTTTCCATATGCCTGATCAATACTATCTCATATCCGCCGTTCAGAGGCAAAAATCTTCTCCCAAGTAAATCTTTCTCGCAATTTCACAGTTGGCTATGGTGTCAGGATCTCCTTCAACTATAATTGCTCCCTCGTTGACGATATAGGCTCTGTCACAGACAGAAAGCGTTTCTCTGACATTATGATCGGACACGACAACGCCGATTCCCTTGGATTTCAGTTTAGATATGATTCTCTTTATATCTTGAACGGCAAGAGGATCAAGCCCCGCGAAAGGCTCATCGAGAAGAATGTACTTAGGGGATGTAACGAGAGACCTCGTAATTTCGACACGCCTCCTCTCTCCGCCCGACAAGGAATATGCGCGTGCTTCTGACAAGTGAGAAATATCAAGTTCTCCGAGCAGTTCCTTCAGTCGCATGTCTCTCTCATCTTTATCTATATCCAGTGTCTCGAGAATTGCCATGATGTTCTCTGCCACGCTCAGCTTTCTGAATATAGAAGGCTCCTGCGGCAGGTAGTTCAATCCTTTTCGTGCCCGGATATACATGGGGCATTTACTGACATCTTCTCCATTTAAAAAGATACTGCCCTCGTCGGGCCATATCAAACCCACTATCATATAAAAAGTTGTAGTCTTACCCGCCCCATTGGGACCTAAAAGACCTACAACCTCTCCAGGATTGATTTCCAGATCAATCTTATTTACGACGACCCTCTTTCCATAAATTTTTACCAACCCCTTAGCCAATAGTTTTTCCATTAAATCATAACATCCATACACTTAAATTTATACACTCACAATTAACTTTCTTGATAAAGCGAATATTCAAAAAATGCCGCAACGGTTTTTCACTTTTTCTTGTCTTTGTTATCCTCAGGATATATTGTAGCTCTGACTCTACTCTTTTCAACGCTTTCTACAACACCTCTGTCCTCATCAAGAAATACTACTATCCTGTCACCGTGGATGACGTTTCTTCCTTCACGCATGACTGCATTACCCAGCATAATAATCTGTTGTGTATCCTGGTAGAAAATTGCATCGTTTCCGGTTACAATCCTTTCACCCTGTGTTATCGTGACATTACCTTTCGCCTCAATCTTCTCCAGATCACCGGCACTGCCAGTATCCTGAGTGCCAGCCTTTTCTGGCACCCGGGGATCTTTCTGGGGATCTTTCTGGGGATCTTTCTTATAATACAAAAAAAGGCGGTCCGCTTTTATAATTTTATCCCCCTGTGTTGCAACTGCGTGGCCTGAAAATACCACCAGTTTTTTTTCGTTGTAGGCGTCCAGGCGGTCAGAAACAATCTGTATCGGCTGATCCTTGTCCAACTTGATTTTCTTCTTCGTATCGGTTTCCTTAGCGCCCAAAAATGAGACAGTAAAAAAGACCATTATCACCGAGATTATTATCCTGCTTCTCATAATCATATCCAAAATAACTAATTGGGGTTTCGCGTCCCGAGGACAGCGTATATACTGGCTGCGCGCTGTTATGCTATTTTATGTTGGCTTTCACCTTGGATAACAACGCAACATTCTTATCGTCCAATGAAAACGACATGCCCACCCCTTTCACCTGCATGCGGGAGTTCTCCATTTTAACGGCGGAGTCGGTATATATCCGCTGCTCCGCGCCCGAATATCTCAGGATATCAGTAGTCAGGCGATCCCCCTTGTCTGAAGTGATTTCCACATTTCCGGAAACTTCCATATCCTTCGTTTCCGTGTTTGATTTGCCTTTGTCCCCCGTCATAACCAGGGTCCTTCCGTCAGACATTACAAGCTTCACCCTGATCCGATCAAAAAGGACAAGATTCTCGTTTTTGACATACTTTGCACTATCCGCATTGATCTCCCATTTCATGCCTGAAGCACCGACGTCTGTATAGTGGACATTCTTAACCCGGAGATCCACTTTGTCCGACATTATATTAAGCAGCTGGTTTTTGGAAGACTTACTGCTCTCCAAAAACAGGATGACAGCTGCCGCTGAGACGATTGTGGCAATCAGAATTATGATAACAACATTGCTTTTCTTAAATTTCATGAGACTTTGTCTTTTGGGAAGGGCAATTTTCATTTCTGCTGTAAATTACAAACTGTGAAAATGAGTCGCTCCCAAAGACCGGCTCATTTTATATCATCCGTTTCCATATATGTAAAGGTCAAAGGCAAACACGCGCGCCGGCAAAGGAAGTACAACAGCGTAACTTGCGCTGAATCCCCGGCCATGGCGCTGCACATCAACTTATGCGTTATTCTTCGAAATCCGGTCGCGCAGAGAGCGGCGCCCTGGGCCATGAATGACGGATGCGTCGCAATTTAACGTCCTCCATGCCGGGAAGTGCAGCATTGTGAACAGCATCTTATTTGTATGACCCGTACTCTGCGCTTTTTGATAAGGCCGTTATTTGCATGTTGCGTTGCAATCGTTTTCTGAGATCATCATCAATCATCAATTATTCATTCTTCACAAGAACTCATACCTTTTTGCTACATCAGTCCATTCACCCTTAGCCTTCAGGATAAGTTCACATACCTCTCTTACGGCACCGCGGCCCCCTTTGCTTATTGTAACATAATCAACGCATTTCCTTACATCCTCCGCAGCATCGGCTACGGCGGCTGAAAATCCAACTCTTCTTAACAAGGGGATATCGACTATATCGTCTCCTACAAAAGCTATATGTTCATAATTCAGAGACCGATTACGGAGTATAGTATCGGAGATTTCGAGTTTGTTAGTAACGCCCTGATGAACCTCGCCGATGCCGAGATCTCTGGCACGATGTTCAACTACGGTGGACCTCCTTCCCGTCACGAGTATTACATCGATGCCGTATCTCATCAGTACCTTGATCCCGTGTCCATCTTTCACGTCAAAATTTTTTATCTCGCGCCCCGCATAATCCATGATTATCCGTCCGTCCGTCATGACTCCATCAACATCCAGAACCAAAAGACGGATCAGTCTAATTTTTGCAATCAACTTATCGTCGAGAATCTCACTTACCACCTCTTCCCCCTTTTTATCTATTTAATCGGCTTTCATCTTTTTTGCTATCCCGTCAATATTCATCAATGTAGTAAGGAGATCATAGAGTGAATCGAGGCGCACTGAATTCGGACCGTCGCATTTGGCAAGTTCAGGCTCACGGTGTACTTCCAGGAAGATGCCGTCAACTCCGACTGCAACGGCTGCTCGCGAAAGGTGGGGAACCATATCATTCTGACCGCCGGAAGCAGTACCCATTCCGCCTGGAAGCTGCACGCTATGTGTGGCATCGAATATCACAGGATAACCCATCTCCCTCATCAGGGGGAGTGAACGATAATCAACTACAAGATTATTATACCCGAAAGTTGCTCCCCTCTCCGTGACCATTATATTTTCGTTCCCCGTTGAAGATGCCTTGAGAAGTATATTCGTAACATCCCACGGAGCGAGGAACTGGCCTTTCTTGATATTGACGACTCGGGCCCTTCTGGAAACCTCGATTATGAAGTCTGTCTGCCGGCAGAGAAAAGCAGGCACCTGCATCACATCGAGAATCTCTGAAGCAGGTCCAATTTCCTCGAAACGATGCACATCTGATAGAATTTTAATGCCTAAATCCCTCTTTATGTCGGATAAGATCCGCAGTCCTTTTGCCATACCAGGACCTCTGAAGGAATTCATGGAAGTCCTGTTCGCCTTGTCATACGACGCTTTAAATATGAAAGGCAATTTCAACCGGCCGGTGATGTCTTTCAGAAAAGTTGCCGTCTCTCTTGTTGTCTCTTCGTCCTCTATGACACAGGGACCGGCGATGAGAATGAAGGGGGCCCCGCCCCCAATAACCATATCATCCAGGATAATCTGCCTCATCACTTTCTACCTCTTCATCTTACTGACAAACCTATCAATGTGCTCTACCTCATCCATCTTCTCCAATCTCAACTATGCCGCAAATTATGATTCACGATGCTTCTGCTGCAATATCTTGATCTTCAAAGCAGGGATCTTCTTAGCCGCCACGTTCGAATCAGGATTGAGCTCATAGGCATGAGTATAAGCCTTGAGGGCATCCTGATACATCCCCTTCTTTTCATATGCCTTCCCCAGACTAAGATAAACATCGTCATCCTCTGCATCATACCTCAGTGAAATCCTGTAGTATTCAATTTCCTTATCTATATCGTTCCTGAGACCGTAGACATATCCAAGGCCCGAGTAAGCGGTCGCCCTTTTGGGATTGATGGCTATCATTTTTTTATAGATTTTGATTGCATTTTCATACTGCTTTTCGTCCGTGTAATATTCCGCGAGAATATCCAAAACATCCATGTTCGGATGAGACGAGGCTACATACTCGTACTCGCGAATGGCTTCTTTTTTTCTGCCAAGCTTATCATATGTGTATGCAAGATTATAATGAACCTGAGAATCTTTGATCCCATATTTGATCGCTTTTTCATAGTACTCAGATGACAGTTTATATTTCTTAAGTTCACCGTAGGCAAAACCAAGATTAGCATGAATCGATGCTTTTCTGGGTGATGATTTCAGAATTTTCTCATAAACCCTGATGGCCTCACTGTAACGTTTATTCTTAAAGTCGATGTCCGCCAGTTTAGTTGTAGCTTCAAGATCCCCTGGGTTTATTTTGAGTACGGCTTGGTATTCCCGCGAGGCATCCTGATCCTGATTTCTTTTTTCGTAGGCGGAAGCAAGATTATAGTGAACAACGGGATTCTTCGGATTCAGAGATATGGCCCTCTTATAATTCTCTATTTCTTCCTTCCACTGTCCCTTGCCGCCATGTGCAAGGCCCAGGTTTGCGTAGGCCGAGGCATTCCGCGGTTGTTTTGCAATAATTTCCTTATACAATCTTATAGATTCATTATAGTTTCCCGCCCTAAGGTAGGCGCCCGCTAAGGCAATCTTTACGTTTTCAGCTTCTCCCGCCTTTGTCAGAATAATCTTGTACTGCTCAACGGCATTTCTTAAATCATTGGCCTTTTCATACGCTTCGCCAAGCCTGAATCGTACCAGCGTATCATCGGGGTTCAGCTGCAGGGATTCCTTATAGTTGACAATGGCCTTTCCCCATGCTCCCGTATTGCCGTAAGCATATCCAACATTCGCAAAGGCAGACGCATCGCGCGGATTTATTCTAAGGAGCTTCATACCCGTCTTGATTGCTTTATCATAATCCCTGGTTTTAATATAACACTTCAAGAGCCCCGCCAAAGCACCGGCGTCATCCGGCTTCAGTGAGAGAATGTCATTATACTGAGCAATTGCTTTGTCTGCTATGCCCGCCTGCTCGTAAATGGCCGCCAGCATCTTGCGAACGCCAACGTCATTCTTATTCATGTCTATGGCCCGTTTCAGATACTCAATCTGGGCTTGCTGATTCTCCGAATTCTTGGCATATCTCAACCAGTCCTGCGGCATAATAACAACTTTCATGGGTACGGATGCAATGACTTCCCCGTTATATTTTACTGCTATACTGCCGGCATCGACGGCTGCATCACGCGCGCCTTTGCTACGGGTCATGACAACCTTGTCGACCAAATCGATACCTCGAAGCATTACCCTGAAGTGATCCGTTCCACCGAGCCCATCAACGTGCACTGTCACCCCGCGGCCGGAGAAAACGTCCGTGGCAATGTCTTTCACAACAAATTCATCCCGATAAGAAATATCTAATACATCACCCTTTTTCAACCTGTAGTCTTTCCCGTTTTTTTCCACGTCCAGATAATAAACCTCTGGTTTGTGTCCAAGAAAGACAAATGAAAAAGTGTTTTTTAATCTCACAAGACTTACGGGATACTTATGCATTTTCTCAGGAAATGCATAGTTAGCGATTATCCAGGCAAGAACGAGCATGGCCGCCACGAAACCTGCAATCCCTGCGATAAGCAAACGTCTGCCCGGCCTCTTAAGACTCTCCCATTTTCTTCTGATGAAGCTGGACTCCATTATTCGCCCTTTAACTCCCTTATTAACCTCTCGGGTGGTATCTCTTATGGATGGACTTCAGTCTTTCGCGAGTAATATGCGTGTAGATCTGCGTCGTTGCTATGTCTGCGTGACCGAGCATGATCTGAATAGAGCGGAGATCCGCCCCCCCTTCCAGCAGATGGGACGCAAAAGAGTGCCTGAATGTATGGGGATGGACCTTTTTGTTGAGACCTGCTCGAAGTACATACCGTCGCACAATTTTCCAGAAACCCTGACGTGTCAGCCCATCACCCGACCTATTGAGAAAGAGGATGTTCGTTCTTTGTCCCTTCATGAACTTCGGTCTTCCCTGATTTACATATTCAGAAAGACAGTTATAAGCGGATCTTCCTATGGGAACAATACGCTCTTTGCCGCCCTTACCCATAACGACAAGATATCCAACCTGCCAGTTAATGCTATTCATGGTCAACGTAATTATCTCCGAGACGCGAATCCCCGTTGCGTACATGAGTTCCATCATGGCTGTGTCCCGTATGGCCGCGGGATTCTTTGCGCCCGGTTGAGCAAGAAGCAGATTCATTTCTTCCTTGCTGAGTGTATCAGGGAGTCGTGCCCAAACCTTCGCCAGTCCGATATTCGCCACGGGATTTGCATCAATTTTTTTCTCGCGGAGGAGAAACTTAAAGAACCCTCTGACAGCCGCCAGTCCTCTGTTCACAGACCTCGCATTGAGTCCATCTTTCTTGACCTGTTCTAAATATGAAATGATTTCATCAGGCGTGACATCTACAACTTTTTGAATGCCGTGCCTTTGCACAAGGTTGACGAATCGATTCAAATCGTGGCTGTAGGCCTCTATAGTGAGGCGGGAAACCCCTTTTTCAACGGCAAGAAAATTCAAATACTCATCGATCAAATCATTCACGGAAAGGCCTTTGGACAATTTGCAAAAGAGGTCGTGACCGGCAAATAATCAACCTCTCTCTGTTTAACTGTGGCAAATATAGTTGTCCCCGCAGGCTAGCTGCCCATCGCGAAATGCGGACAATTAATATGCAGAGCCGCGTTACTCACCTCTCGGACTCTCACCGTGTTTTTAACGTAAATGGTAGAAGGAAGCAAAGATTTTTTGCCTGTCATGTTAATGATAAAACATGAAGTGCAAGGATGTTGAAAAATCAATAGGAAGGCATATCTTCATTTTGGCAGATTATCCAGAATCTCTTTCATCTTCTCAATGTCATATGGAATATCGACTGACCAGCAGAGTCCATCCTCCTTGAATTTCGAAATGACGGGATCATCTGCATAGCCGCATGAAATAATTGCCTTGACATGAGGATCTATGGCGAACAACTCCTGCAAGGCCTCCTTGCCATCCATCCCGTCTGGCATATTCAGATCCAATACGACTGCATAAAACGGATGACCCTTTTCTATGGCTATCTTATAGAGATCAACGGCTTCGCTGCCATTCTTCGCATACTCAACATCATATCCAAGATAGGTAAGGACAATGCCTGTTGCATTGCGCACCGTCTCCTCATCATCCATGACCAATATCTTACCCTTTCTGACACCTACTTGTTCCCCGACGCCTTTTCTTGAGGAGTCCACCTGAGGCGACGCAGGCAAATAAACGATAAAGGTGGACCCCATACCGGGTTCAGATTCGACGGTGATAACGCCATCGTGTTTTTTTATGATGGAATAACATAAGGCAAGTCCCAGACCCATGCCTCTTGCGCTTCCTGTTGGTTTCGTCGTGAAATAAGGGTCAAATATCTTCGGCAAATTTTCTTTCGAAATACCGATACCATGATCCCTGATGGACCATTTCACATAATTGCCTTCTTTCAGCGGCAGACCGTTGCCTGCTGATATATTCACATTTTCCGCATGGATTGTTATTATTCCCACGTCATGCACAGCTTCGCGCGCATTAATCAAGAGATTGTTGATGACCTGTCGGATCTGAACATCGTCCATTTCCACGGGCCACAGACTATCAGGCAGGGAAAATTCACATATTACCTTAGAACCGCTCAGAGGCAGATCAACAGAATTCATCAATAACTTCGAAATGGAAGCTATTTTTCTTACGGGTTCACCTCCCTTGGCGAAGGTTATCAAACGATGGGCCAATTCCTTCGCCTGATGACCGACCTTCTCAGCTATCTCGAGCCCCTCTCCCAAGACCTCCTGCTGTTCGTCTGGGAGAGATAATTTGGCAGCAAATATATTGCGCAGCATGACAGATACTAAATTGTTAAAATCATGAGCGATTCCGCTGGCAAGAATCCCGAGAGATTCAAGCTTATTAACTCTTGACAACTCCTCTTCCGCCCTCCGGCGTTCAGTGACATCCTCGAGTGTTTCTATGGCGCCAACAAGATCCCCGTGAGAATCCCTGATTACTGCTGCAGTAAAGCGAAGCCATCTCCCGCTCTCTCCCAGTTCCGGGAAAAAATCCGTCGCCTCATAAGCCTCGTCCATCAACAGGGACTTCGTATACTTGTCAAGATACCACTGGGGAATAGCATCCAGGGCTTGATCCACCAGCAGATCCGCCATGCACGGCCTCTCTTCGTTATAGAATGCCCGCCATTGCTCTCTTGTGCCTATTATTTCTTCAGCCTTGATACCGCTGAGTTCATCCAAAGCCCTGTTCCAGTATATAACTTTGTGGTCCTTTCCAATCACAAAAGTTGGAATAGGCGAACCTTCGATAACTCTGTGTAATCTCTGCTCACTCTCCCTGAGCTTTTCTTCCGCCTTCTTACGATCGGTGATGTCAGTAAAGATGGCGATGCTACCTACATACTGACCATCCTTGTCATATACCGGCTTTGGTGAAACTAAGACTTGAATCTTATTGCCATCTTTGTGGGTA
>Ga0187886_1000114_pt1 | contig 115606 bp, 108 predicted proteins | sample June2016WEW_20_1_FD_133001 | JGI IMG/M metagenome (GOLD analysis project Ga0187886, IMG submission 133001) | Peatland microbial communities from SPRUCE experiment site at the Marcell Experimental Forest, Minnesota, USA - June2016WEW_20_150 | ecosystem: Environmental > Terrestrial > Soil >...
CGCATCCTTGGAAGGTTTACAGAGACCGGTTCGCAAGCGAACTACCCGAGAGACCCTAGGTGATGACAAAAGCGGAAAGATTCACGTTGCCCAGGACCGGAAGTATTCACGTTGCCTTGACACATCTTCACGGTCAATTGACAGGAGGGTCATCCCCGGATTATCATCTTCTGGTCACTTACAAGGAGGTAAAGATGTATCGTCAACCCCGTTTCTTTGCCGTTCTCGCCCTGATCGTCTTCGGCCTCATGCTGGCCGCCCCGGCCACAGGGAGCGCCCAGACGACCCGGGTCAAGAAGCTCGACCTGAACACGGCCACCCAAGCCGAACTCGAAGGCCTCAAGGGCATCGGGCCGGCCCTGGCCGCGAAGATCATCGCCGCCCGTCCGTTCAAAACAGTCGCCGACCTGAAGAATGTCAGCGGCATCAGCGAGGCCACTTACGACGCCGTCAAGGGCCAGGTCACCGTCCGCGCGGCGAGAGCCGTCGCCCAAACGGCCGGGACCAAGGCCAAAGCGACGACGGAGAAGGCCGTCCAAACGACTGAAACCAAAGCCAAGACCGAAACCAAAGCCGCGACGGAGAGGGCCACTCAGGCAGCCGCTCCGGTCTCGGCCGTCGGACGGATCAACCTGAACACGGCCACCCAAGCCGAGCTCGAAGGCCTCAAGGGAATCGGCCCGGCGCTGGCCGCGAAGATCATCGCCGCCCGTCCGTTCAAGACAGTCGCCGACCTGAAGAATGTCAGCGGCATCAGCCAGGCCACCTATGACGCCGTCAAGGGCCAGGTCACCGTCCGCACGCCGAAAGTCGCTGCCGAAGCGAGAGAGGCCAAGGCCAAGGCCGGGTCGGAGACAGCCGCCGCCGTTCAGGAAGAAGAAGCCGTCCAACCCAAGCTAAAACCGGGTGAGACGATCAACATCAACACGGCCACTCAGGAACAGCTTGAGGCCCTGCTGGGCATCGGCCCGGTCAAGGCTCAGGCCATCATCGCCGGCCGGCCCTATGCTCAGATCGAAGACATCATGAAGGTCAAGGGCATCAAAGAAAAGACCTTCGCCAAGATCAAGGACTACATCGTCGTCAAATAGACGCGGGACGTCCGAGTTTGAGCCTGTCGGAATCAGGCAAAAGGAGAATACTCTGGGTTTCCTATCTAATATTCTGAAGGGGCTCGGGGGCGGCGGTTCGACCCAGGGAAGCCAAAGCGCTCTTTTCGACGCCCTGGCGGGAATGATCAGCAACCCTCAATCCGGCGGCCTGCAAGGCTTGCTGCAGACCTTTCAGGAGAAGGGCCTGGGCGACATCTTCTCGTCCTGGGTCAGCACCGGGCAGAACCAGCCGGTTTCGCCGTCCCAGATCCAGCACGCCCTGGGCGGGGAGCAGATCCAGCAGCTCGCCGAGAAGGCCGGACTGTCGGTCGGCGACGTGTCCCAGGCCGTGTCCAAGCTGCTCCCGGAAATCGTTAACAAGCTGACGCCCAACGGCAATATCGAGGCCGGCGGCCTGGTCGGAGAAGGCCTGAGCGCCCTGAAAAAGCTGCTGGGTTGATCGTCCGGGCCGAGCCGGTCAACCGCCCCTCTCCAATCTCTGCTTAGAACCGGGGGGAGCGGTCTGTCCAGGCTTCCCCTTCTGCTCCCCGATAGGGTTTGACGGCGAAAAGGGGGGAGTGCTATCATAAAATGAAGAGGTGTAGCCATGAAAAAGATCCTCGCGGGTTTCCTCGTCCTGGGGTTGACGGTCGTCTTGATGATCGCCGCCGCCCCCAAGGCCTATCAGGTCACGGGGACCGTCAAGGCCCTGACGGATTCCGTCATCAGCATCGCGAAGAGCAACGGCGAAGTCTGGGACGTCGGCCGTGATGTGGGCCTCAAAGTCACGGGCGGGACGCTGGCCATCGGGTCCAAGGTCACCGTCATCTACAAAATGGTCGCCGTGAGCGCGGAGATCAAGGCAAAATAGCGGCGATCTTCAACAGACCTTTTCCCCATCTGAGCGAGGTTTCTCTCGTCAGCCTCGCGAAGGTCCTGCGACCTTTTTGCGGACTAGCCTGGCCGCCGGGCAGGTCAGAGAAATAGACAAACCCTCACACCCACTCCCTGCAGGTTTCGGGCCGATTGTCCCAGGTCAGGATACGTTATGAGGTCGGTTACTTGCCTTTTTTCAGCCTGGCCGCCGTTTCGGCCTTGCTCGTGCGCCTCATGTCCGCGGCGTGGGCCCGCTTGTAGGTTTGGATGTCCTTGAACCGCCCCTTGCTGTCGCGCACGGCGTAGAGCTTGGTGCCTGCGACGCTCCGATGCGTTGTTCTTTTGATCGGCATCCGTTCCTCCTTCCACGAATGGAAATGCTGATGACTCAAGTCTAAATTTTCATCGAGGGGTTGTCAACTCGATGGTTTCTCCCGGGGGATCATCGTTTGCCCCAGAGAGAAATTTCTGATATATAGTCCCTTCATTTTTTATCAAGGAAGGACGTTGAATCCGCCGATCATCCGCACCGTCGTTTCAGACCTGGGACGCGTCGTCCTCTGGTTCGACAACAACATCTTCCTGCGGAAGCTGGCCGTGCGGGCCGGGAAGCCCTTCGAGGACGTGAAGGCGGCCGTCCACGGCGACCTCGAGCTTATCCGGCGATTTGACGGCGGGGCCCTAACGCCGGATGAGTTTCATGAGCGGGTCATGCGCGCCGCCGGAGCGTCCGTCTCCCGCGATATCTTCTACGAGATCTACAACGACATTTTTTCCCTGAATGCGGCCGCGGTCGACGTCCTGGCCCGGGTCAAGACGGCGGGCTACACGACCGTCCTCCTTTCGAACACTGATCCCGAGCGGTTCGGTTTCGTCCGGCGCCGCTTTCCGGAGATTCTCTTCTTTGATAACTATGTCCTTTCCTACGAGCTCCGGCTCCTCAAGCCGGACCCGGCCATCTACCTCGAGGCGGCCCGCCGGGCCCGGTCGAATCCGGCCGAGTGCGTCTTCATCGACGACATGGAGGAGAACGTCAAGGGTGCCGTGGGCGCGGGCCTGCAGGGGATCCGCTACCGGCCGGAGACTGACCTCGCCGCCGAGCTGCGGGCGCTCGGTCTCACCTTTTAGGGCGGCCTTTCGCCACACAATTCTAGTACCTGGTTTATAGTGAGCGACAAGCTCTGGGCGATGAGGCGGGGATATAGACCGCGCTCTTATTTGGAGGGGGAATCCGCTAATCAAGAAGACCCAAGACTCGTTTCAGATATTTACCAGAAGTGCAGCTCCGAGTCGCTCCGCCGCACTTCTGCTGGTCGCTCCTCAGAATCCGCTCCCTGCCGGTCCCCCCTCCGCTACGGGGGCTTTCGGGCAATCTTTATCGCCGCCCTAAAGTGGATGCCTCGGTTTATCAGAGGATTTTGACCCAGACCTGCCGCGTCCTCGGTCCGTCGAACTCGCAGAGAAAGATCCCCTGCCAGGTGCCGAGCCGGAGGCGTCCTTCGGCGATGATGACGCTCTCCGATGACCCGACCAGGCCGGCCTTCACGTGGGCCGGGGAGTTCCCTTCGGCGTGGGCATAAGAGAGGGCATCGGGCACCATCTTCCCGAGCGTCATCAGGATATCCGCCTTGACGTCCGGGTCGGCGTGCTCGTTGATCGTGACCCCGGCCGTCGTGTGCGGGACGTACACGAGACACACCCCTTCTTCGCGGCCCGACGCGGCCACGATCCTCCCGATCTCCGGGGTCAGATCGACGAGCTCTTCCCGCCTTTTCGTCCGGATTTCAATAGTATCCATAGCGGCCTCAACAACTTAAAAAAAATCAGAAAAATTGCTTGACAAGCCTTTTTGTTGGGTGTAAATTCGGGCCAGAAAAATACAACATTTAGTATTTTTCCATAAATAGCCACACAAGATATGGGATAGGACCTGAAAGGTGCTTTTCTTTGGCCATGGCTCGAAAACAGCTTGATTTTAGCATGTCCCCCGCGAAAACGACAGGCATTTAATCCCCAGGAAGAAGGAGGTTTTTCATGGTGAGCACGATCGCCCGGATCAAAAAGAGGGACGGGACCGTCACGGATTTCAACCAGGACAAGATCACCAACGCGATCCACAAGGCCATGCAGGGCCAGGGCATCAAGGACCGGGCCATCGCCAAGACCGCCTCCGACATCGTGACCTTCATGGTCGAGGAGAAATTCGGCGGCTACACCGTTCCGTCCGTCGAGCAGATCCAGGACATCGTGGAAATGGTCCTCATGAAGCAGGGCTATCACGACGTCGCCAAGGCGTACATCCTCTACCGTGAAAAACACAAGGGCATCCGGGAGGCCAAGAAGACCGGCGTCAACCTGGAGCGGCTGATCAGGGACTACATCGACAACGCTGACTGGAAGGTCCGCGAGAACTCGAACGAGGGCGTCACCAGCTTCTCGGGCCTCAACGCCCGCGTCTCGGGCGAGGTCCTCTCGAATTTCGCCCTCAACCAGATCTACACCGAGCCCATGAAGCAGGCCCACGAGGAGGGCGCGTTCCACATCCACGACCTCAGCTACCCGATCGTCGGCTACTGCGCCGGCTGGTCGCTCGAGAACCTCATCCGCCGGGGCTTCGGCCACGTGCCCAACCAGGTCCACTCGAACCCGGCCAAACACCTCGACACCCTGACCCTCCACATGGTCAATTATATCGGGACCATGCAGGCCGAGTTCGCCGGCGCCCAGGCCTTCTCGAGCGTCGACACCTTCCTCGCGCCTTTCATCCGCCACGACAAGCTGAGCTACGAGGACGTCAAGCAGGACATCCAGAAGCTCATCTTCGGGCTCAACGTTCCCTGCCGCTGGGGCTGGCAGACGCCCTTCTCCAACCTGACCTTCGACTGGACCATCCCCGACGACATGAAGACGAAGAAGGTCGTCGTGGCCGGCGAGGAGCTCGACTCCTGCTATGGCGACTACCAGAAGGAGGTTGACTGGATCAACCAGGCCTTCCTCGAGATCATGATCGAAGGCGACATGAAGGGCCGGGTTTTCACCTTCCCCATCCCGACCTACAACCTGAGCCAGGAGTTTGACTGGGATTCCCCCAAGGCCAAGCTCCTCTTCGACGCCACGGCCAAGTACGGCATCCCGTACTTCCAGAACTACATCGGCACCAACATGAACCCGGGCGACATCCGGGCCATGTGCTGCCGGCTGAACCTCGACCAGCGGGAGCTCATGCGCCGGCCCGGGAACATCTGGGGGCCGGGCGACTCGACCGGGTCCATCGGCGTCGTGACCGTCAATCTCAACCGGCTCGGCTTCGAGGCCTCCTCCAAGGAGGACTTCTTCGCCCGGCTCAAGGAGCTCATGGTCCTGGCCAAGGACAGTCTCGAGACCAAGCGCGAGATCGTCAACAACATCCTCGCCCGCGGGATGATGCCCTACACCAAGGTCTACCTTGGCCACTTCGACAACCACTTCTCGACGATCGGCGTCTGCGGAATGCACGAGGCCTGTACGAACTTCCTCAAGAAAGGGATCGGCACGCCGGAGGGTCGCGAGTTCGCTTTCGAGACCCTCATGTATATGCGGGAGGTCCTCCGCCAGTTCCAGGAGGAGACCGGGAACCTCTACAACCTCGAGGCGACGCCGGCCGAATCCACCTCCTACCGCCTGGCCCGGCTGGACCGGCAGAAATATCCCCGGATCCACACCTCCGGCACGGAGAAGCACCCCTACCTCACGAATTCCACCCAGCTCAACGTCGACTCGACGCGGGACATCTTCGAGGCCATCCAGCACCAGGCCGAGATCCAGGCCCTCTACACCGGCGGGACGATCTTCCACGCCTTTCTGCCCGAGGCCATCGACGGCGAGACCTGCAAGAAGCTCGTCCAGCGGATCGTCCAGACCAAGCTTCCGTACTTCTCCATCACCCCGACCTTCAGCGTCTGCATGAACCACGGGTATATCCGGGGCAAGCACTTCAAGTGCCCGGACTGCGGCGACGAGACCGAAGTCTACAGCCGGATCGTCGGCTACTTGAGGCCGGTCCGGACCTGGAACGACGGGAAACAGCAGGAGTTCAGCGACCGGACCCCCTACACCAAGATCGCCTGAGGGACCGATGGACTATTTCCTGTTCACCTACCCGAACTGTCAGAAGTGCGAGAGCCTGAAGAAGTCCCTCGGGGAGAAGGGGATCGCCTACGGCGAGTACAGCCTGGTCCAGACGGTGGGCAAGGCCAAGATCCGGGAGTTCATTCGGCACGTCAAACGCGACGGGACGGGCGGGATCATCCTCCCGACGCTCGTCCTCAACGACGAGGGCATCGTCCGGGGGGTCCTGAACTCCGCCGAAGAGCTGGACCAGTGGTTGAGATCAAAGGGATAGAGAAGTTCTCGAGCCGAGACTTCCCCGGCCACATCTCCTCGACGGTCTTCCTCGGCGGCTGCACGTTCCGCTGCCCGTACTGCCACAACGCCGACCTCGTCCTTAGGCCGGAGGTGATCCAGTCCGTTCCGGTCGACATTTTCCTGTCCTATCTCGACGGCCGGAAGGGCTGGCTCGAGGCGATCTGCATTTCGGGCGGGGAGCCGCTCCTCCACGACGACGTCGAGGACCTCGTCCGGGTCATCCGGGACCGGGGCCTTCTGGTCAAGCTCGACACCAACGGATCGTTCCCGGCGCGGCTGGAGAAGCTCCTCCGGGACAAGCTCCTGGACTGGGTGGCCATGGACGTCAAGGCGCCGCTCGAACGCTACCGGGAGGTCACCCGTTCGGAGGTCGATGTCGAGGCCGTCGTCCGGAGCGCCGACCTCATCCGGACCTCGGGGGTCCGGTCGACCTTCCGGACGACGGTCGTCCCCGGCCTCATCGGCCGGGAAGACATCGTCAGGATCGGCGAGTGGCTCAGGGGCGCGGAGAGCTACCTCATCCAGCAGTTCGTCCCTCATACGACGATCGACCCGGCCTTCCTCGAGAAAAAACCCTACGGCCGTGAGCAGCTCGAAGTCCTGGTCGAGGCGGCCAAGCCCTTTTTCAAGGAGGCCCGGCTCGAGGGGCCGGAATGACGGGGATGTCCCCCCGGAGGGGGACTGTCCCTCTGAAGGCCCGAACGCTGATTGAAAGGTGACGGCCATGGAGCTCAAAGTCAAGCGGATCCACCCCGACGCGAAAGTCCCGGTCTACGGACATCCCGGAGACGCCGGCATGGACCTCTTCGCGGTCGTCGACCGGACCCTCGCGCCGGGCGAGGTTTTCGCGGTCCCGACCGGGATCCAGGTGGCCATCCCGGCCGGGACCGTCGGCCTCATCTGGGACAAGAGCGGCGTCTCGCTCAAGGGCGTCCACCGGCTGGCCGGGGTCGTCGACGCCGGCTACCGGGGCGAGGTCCAGGTCGTCATGATCAACCTCGGGAAGCAGCCCTTCGCCGTCAAGAAGGGGATGAAGATCGCCCAGATGCTCATCCAGCCGGTGACGGGGGTCAGGATCGTCGAGTCGGAGACCCTCGACGACACGTCCCGCGGCGAGGGCGGCTTCGGCTCGACCGGCCTCTACTGATCATCTGGCATGCTCATCAGCGCGAGCCGAAGAACCGACATCCCGGCTTTTTATGCCGAATGGCTCATCAACCGGGTCCGGGCGGGGTTCTGTACCGTGCCCAACCCTTTCAATCCCAGGCAGGTTTCCCGCGTCTCGCTTCGGCCGGAGGACGTCGACGCCTTCGTTTTCTGGACGAGGGACCCGAAACCCCTCCTCGGGAGGCTCGCGGAACTGGATGAAAGAGGGTTCCGCTACTATTTTCAATACACCATCCTCGCCAACCCGAGGGCCCTCGACCCCGGGACTCCGCCGGTCGAGGAGGCCGTGAGCACGTTCCGGTCCCTGGCCGATCACGTCGGGTCCGACAGGGTCGTTTGGCGATATGACCCCATCATCGTCACGGATGCGACGCCGGAGGCCTATCTCCTGGATCGGATGGCCTCGATCGCCGCGACCCTCCGGGGATATACGAAACGCCTGGTCATCAGCCTGGTCGACATCTATCCGCACGTCGAAGCGCACCTCCGCCTCCTCGGGGGAGAGGGGAGGCCCATCAAGCTCTCCCGGGAGCCGTTGACGGCTGATGCGATCAGATCGATGGCTGGGATCGCCGCGGCGAACGGCATGGAAATCTCGAGCTGCGCGGAGGATAATACCGTTATGAAGCAGGAGATACGCCCGGGCAAATGTGTCGATGATCAGCTGATCGAAAAAGTGTTCGGGATCAGCGTGACCCATCAAAAGGATCCTCATCAGCGCCCGGCCTGCGGCTGTGTCGTCAGCAAGGACATCGGCGTATATGATACGTGCGCGTTCCGATGCCTCTATTGCTATGCGACCAGGAACGTCGGGACGGCCGGGCGGAACCGCCTCAAACACGACCCCGGAGCCCCATCATTGATCTGACGGATGCTTGTGAGCCTTTCCGTACGGCCTCGAGCATCGCCGGCTGCTCGACCGACCCAGGCCACCCTCACAATTTCCTCAAGGTGTGATAAGATGTCGCCGGATCTTGCCGAGGGGACGAGGAAGCTGGCCATCAACAGAAAAACGGCCTGGCTGGGGGGGCTGATGGTCTTCGGCCTCATCCGGGCCCTCGGCTTCGCCGGCGAGACGGCCCCGGCCCGTTTCACGCTCAGCCTCGCCGAGCGGTTCCGGTTCGAGGCCTGGGACAACGCCATCAACCTCGATGATGCCTCGGCCGAGGGCTTCGCCTATACCCGGAACAAGACGACCCTCGGGATCCGCTGGCTGGTCGCGAAAAATCTGGAGGTCACAGCCAAGGTCACAAACGAGTTCCGCGTTTATCTGGCCCCCAAGGACCGCGCGTTCACCTGGCACGAGGTTTTTTTCGACGATCTTTTCGTCAAATGGAGGATCCCCAGCCGGCTGCCCCTGACCATCACGGCCGGCCGCCAGGACATCTTTCTCGGCGAGGGGTTCGTCGTCGCCGACGGAACGCCGCTCGACGGCTCCCGGTCCTTCTACTTCAACGCCGTCCGGTTCGACTATGATCTCCAGGCGGACCATAAGCTGACCTTCTTCCTCCACGCCATGGACAGGACCGACAGGTTTCTGCCCGTCCTCAACGACCGGGCCCAGGCCCTCGTCGAGCAGCCGGAGAGGGCCCTGGCCCTCTACTATTCTGGCGGGTTACGGAAGCTCAAGCTCGATGCCTACCTCATCCGGAAATGGGTCACCGCCCCGGACCCGGGCACCGTCCGCTCCCGGATCAACACGTGGGGCGCCCGGGCCCAGTGGCCCGTCCTCGCGCCCCTTCTTCTGACGGTCGAGGGGGCGCTCCAGGCCGGGTCCTACGGCGAGGCGGGGAGGGCGGCCTTCGGCGGGATTTCCCACCTCGATTTCACTCCTCACTGGCGATTCCCATGGCTCAAAACCCTGATGCTCGGCGGGATCTATCTCAGCGGCGACGACCCGGGGACGGCGAGGAAGGAGGGCTGGGACCCCGTCTTCAGCCGCTGGCCCAAGTGGAGCGAGGGCTACATCTATACGCTCATCCGTGAAAGCCGGATCGCCTACTGGAGCAACCTGAATTCGATTTACGGCTCGCTCCTCTTTGATTTCGGAGCCCGGGCCAACGCCGCGTTGACGCTCCATCGCCTCGGCGCCATTGAGCCCCAGCCGGGCGAATTTCCAGGCGGGACGGGCCGCAAGCGCGGGACGCTCCTCGTCGGCCGGCTGAACTTCACCGTCAGCAGGACCCTCTCGGGACATCTCCAGTGGGACCATTTCGAGCCGGGGGATTTCTACAGGCCCGGCGCGAGCGACTTCAACTGGCTCCGGTTCGAGTTCTTGTTCAGATATTGATCATATCCATTTATTTATTATCCAGCCCGGTTTTGATATGATGTTTGGCTGGCCGGGTCATGGACCAAGCGAACCAACCAACCGTCTTTGATGTCGTCGTCATCGGGGGCGGCGTCGTCGGCTGCGCCGTCCTCCGGGAGCTTTCCCGCTACGACCTCCGGATCCTCCTCCTCGAAAAGGAGGCCGACCTGGCCGAGGGCATCAGCAAGGCCAACAGCGGCGTCATCCACGGCGGGTTCAACGTCCCTCCCGGGTCCCTCAAGGCCAGGACCAACGTCGCCGGCCTCAGGAAAATCTACGGGCTCGCTTCCGAGCTCCACGTCCCCCACCGGAAGACCGGGAAGCTCGTCATCGCCCTGACGGACGCGGAGCGTCCCCGGCTCGAAGAGCTCAAGTCCGACGGCGACCGGAGCGGCACGCCGGACCTCGAGATCGTCGGCGAGAGCGCGATCCGCGGGATCGAGCCCCTGGCCCGCGGCCGTTGGGCCCTTTATTCGCCGCACACCGGCATCATCTCCCCCTATGAGTTCACCATCGCCCTGGCCGAGTGCGCCCGCCGGAACGGAGCCCAGGCCCTCCTCGAGGCGGCGGTCGGGTCCGTCGAGTCCCGGCCCGGGTCTTTCCATCTCGGAACGCCCCGGGGGGCCTTCGCCGCCCGATGGGTCATCAACAGCGCGGGTCTGTTCGCCGACGAGGTCGCCCGGCTGGCCGGGATCACCGACTACCGGATCTTCCCTTACCGCGGCGAATACCTCATCACCGACAAGGACCCGGGGTTCCGCCTCCGGCTGCCCCTTTATCCCGTTCCGCCCAAGGACGATCCCGGGCTGGGCATCCACGTCACGCCGACCATGGAAGGCAACGTCATCCTCGGCCCGAGCGCCGAGGCCGTCGGCGACAGGACGGACACTGCCTCGACCAGCCCGGTCATGGACCGGCTCAAGGACGAAGCCGGCCGGCTCATGCCGGAGCTCGGACGCGCGCCCTTCATCCACAGTTATGCCGGAATCCGCCCGAAGCTCGTCGACCCCGGAGGCCGGGAGAAATTCCGGGATTTCGTGGTCGAGGAAAGCGGCGTCCGACCCGGCTGGGTCAATCTCCTGGGGATCGAATCGCCCGGTCTGACCTCGGCCCCGGCCATCGCGGAGATGGTCGCCGGGATGATCGGCGCGAGGGTAAACCTGCGGCTCAAGCCGGATTTTGTCCCCGAGCTTCCGGCGAACCCCCGCTTCGCCGCGCTCGACGACGACGACCGGGCCGCCAGAGTCGTGGCGAACCCCGACTGGGGCGAGATGGTCTGCCGTTGCGAGCACGTGACCCGGGCCGAGGTCGCGGCCGCCCTCCGCAACCCGTTCGGCGCCCGGACCATGGACGCCGTCAAGCGCCGGACCCGCTGCGGCATGGGCCGCTGCCAGGGCGGCTTTTGCACGCCGCGGATCGTTGAGATCCTCCAGGAAGAGGGCGTGCCCCTCGAGCGGATCACAAAGAGGGGAGGCGGCTCCCGCCTCTTTTACGGACGGATCAAGAGCTGAGCGATGGAAACGATGAGCGACGTAACGCGCCAGGGCGTGGACAATCGGGGACTGTCCCCCCGGGAGGGGCCTGCCCGTCCTTATGACGTCGTCGTCATCGGCGGAGGCCCGGCCGGGCTGGCCGCGGCCCTGGGCGCCCGGCGGGCCGGGGCGAAGGACGTCCTCCTCATCGAGCGCGACAAGCGGCTCGGCGGCATCCTCAACCAGTGCATCCACGACGGCTTCGGCCTCTTCCTCTACAACGAGACGATCACCGGCCCGGAATACGCGGAACGGCTGATCGAAGACGTCGGCCGGGAAGGGATCCGATGCGAGACGGGGGCCATGGTCCTCGACCTCACCGCCGACCGCGTCCTGCGCGTCAACGCCCGCTCCGGTTACCGGCTCATCAAGGCGTCGAGCGTCATCCTGGCCATGGGCTGCCGCGAGCGGACCCGGGAGATGATCGAGATCCCGGGGACCCGGCCGGCCGGGATTTTCACCGCCGGCTCGGCCCAGAACCTCGTCAACCTCCAGAACATCCGGATCGGGAACGAGGCCGTCATCCTCGGGTCCGGGGATATCGGGCTGATCATGGCCCGGAGGCTGACGTTCGAAGGGATCGCCGTCAAAGGCGTCTTCGAGCTTCTGCCCTGGACGAGCGGCCTCGAGCGCAACGTCCGGCAGTGCCTGATGGATTTCGGCATCCCGCTCGAGCTCTCGTCGACGGTCGTCGAGGTCAGGGGCCGGGACCGGGTGGAGAGCGTGGCCGTGGCCAGGGTGGACGGGGACCTCCGGCCCGTCCCCGGCTCGGAGCGCGAGGTCCGGTGCGACACGCTCCTCCTTTCCGTGGGGCTGATCCCGGAGAATGAGCTTTCGAAGAGGGCTGGCCTCGAGCTCTCTCCGCTCACCGGCGGGGCCGTCGTGGACGAGACCCTGATGACCTCCGTCCCCGGCATTTTCTCCTGCGGGAACGTCCTTCACATCCATGACGTCGCGGATTTCGCCTCCCATGAAGGGTTCGCGGCGGGGGCGTTCGCGGCCCGGTTCGCCCGCAGCGAGCTCCTCCCCGCGGTCAGACTCCGCATCACGCCGGGTCCGAATATCCGTTACGCCCTGCCCCAGCTTATCCGGCCGGGAACGGCTGACTTCGACCTGAGCTTCCGGGTGACCCGGCCCGTGCGGGCCTGCCGGGTCGTGGTCCGCGGCCGGAGCTCGGGGAAGGCTTATTTTCAGAAAAAGTACGGACGGCTGCTTCCCTCGGAACTCCAGAGGATCAAGGTCCGCCCGGCCGTCGGGGAGGACTTGGAGGTCGAATGCCATGAGTGACCATTCGCCCGTGGACCGCTTGACCTGCATCCTCTGCCCGGTCGGCTGCGAGCTCGAGGTCGGCCGCACGGAGAGGGGCCTGGATATTCAGGGCCACCAATGCGAAAAAGGGATTGAATTCGCGACGGAAGAGGTCCTCTACCCCAAGCGCAACCTGGCGACCTCGGTCCCGGTCAAGGGATCGGCCACGCGGCTCGTTTCCGTGCGGCTGAGCGACCGCGTGGCGAGAGAGATGATCTTCCCGATCCTCGCCGAGATCGCGAAGCTCAGGCCCGAGGCGCCCATCCGGCGCGGCCAGGTCCTCATCGCCGACGTCCTCGGGACTGGCGTCGACGTCATCGCCACCCGGACCGTCGAATAAGGATGGCCAGGGTTTCGAGGTGAGGGGTGTGGGGGAAGAAATCGAAGGGCGCGATCGTTTCGATCGCGTAATCATGGGCGATGAAGCGCTTCAGGTCCTTGGCCAGGGCCCCCGGGTTGCAGGAGACATAGGCTATTTTCGGGACGTTCAGGGCTAAAATGTGTTTCATAGCCTGCGGAGAGAGCCCGGGCCGGGGGGGATCGAGGACGAGGACATCCGGCGGCTCGCCGGACGGCTCTTTCAGGAAATCCTCGACCGTCCGGGCGACGAACGAGCAATTCCCGATCCCGTTCCCGGCGGCGTTCTCTTCGGCGTTCCGGACGTTCTCCGGGAGCGAGTCGACGCCGATCATTTTTCCGGCCCCGCGGGCGAGGGAGATCTCGATGGCCCCGGAGCCGCAGTAAAGGCCCAGCACCCGGCTCTGGAGGGTCAGGCCGGCCAGCTCCGTGATCTTCCGGTACAGGAGCTCGGCCGCCGCGGTATTCGTCTGGAAGAACGTCCGCGGATAGATCCGGAAGTCGAGGCCGCCGAGCTTTTCCCCGATCCCGAGTGTGCCCGAGAGAAGCCGGGCTTCGTCGAAGCCGACGATGTCCGACCTCCGGCCGTTCGCGACATGCCAGAAACTCTTAAGTCGGGGCGAAAGCGTGGCCAGCTTCCCGGCGAGGACCTCGAAATCGGCCCGGGCGCCCGGCGCGGTCACCAGGAGGACCATGAGGTCGCCCGTCCGCTTGCCTTCGCGCAGGACCAGGTGGCGAAGGCCCCCCCGGCCCGTCCTGGGGTTGTGGGCCGTGAGCCCTCTCTCCCCGGCAAACTCGAGGACGGCCGGAAAGATCTCTTCGACCACGGGGCTGAAAATCGGACATTGGGTGAGGCCGATCGTCCGCCCCCTGGACTTGCGGCGGGGATCGCCCCTTTCGCGGAGACCGATCACGAGCTTTCCCCAGCTCTCGGCGAAGGCGAACTCCATCTTGTTTCGGTAATGGTAAATGTCGGGCGACGGCGTGACAGGCCGGATGCCGCCAGGGCCGGGCTCCGCTATGCCGGCCTCGTTCAGGATCCTCCGGAGGTGCCTCTCCTTGAGCTCGAGCTGCTTTCCGTAATCCAGGTTCTGGAAGAGACAGCCGCCGCATTCCCCGAAGTGCGGGCAGCGGGGCTCGGCCCTTGACGGGGACCGTTTCTCCAAGCGGACGATCTCGGCCAACTCCGTGCCGCGGCCCTCTCCCACGACCTGGACCCGGGCTCTATCTCCGACGACCGCCCCGGGGACGAGGATGGTCCGCCCGCCGTGCCTGACGACACCGGAGCTCCCCGGGAAGTCCACGTCCTCGACGTCCAGGCTGAGGAGTGGGACTCTGAACCGGGCCAGCATGGCCGCCACTTTCTTCACGGGAAAGCCGACGACGTTGTCGAAGTCACCTTTGAGACGCCGGACGAACTCGTCCCCGATGTCCTGGACGGCGTACGCCCCCGCCTTGTCCAAGTATTCCTCCCGGTCGAGATAGGCCTCGATCATCTCGTCGGCCAGCGGACGGAACGTCACGTACGTCAGCTCGTAACCGGTGAGGAGCCGGTCCTCGTTCTGGTGATAGAACGCCAGGCCGGTGATCACGCGATGACGGCGGCCGGAGAGGAGCTTGAGCATGGCCCGGGCCGAGCCGCGGTCCCCCGGCTTCCCGAGGATCCGGTGCTCGAGGGCCACGACGGTATCGGCCCCGATGACGATGGCCTCCGGAAAGGACCCGGCGGCGGCCCTGGCCTTCAGGACGGCGGCCTCGACGGCGACTCTCACCGGGTCGGCCTGGGGGACCGACGTCTCATCCACATCGACGGGAAAAACGCGGAAATCCGGTGTGATGCCGGCCATGAGCTCCCTCCGGCGCGGCGACCGCGAGGCGAGAACAATGTCCATCGAGGATCTTTTTACCATGATTCGTCGGGTGAGGCCAGGCCTGCGATTTCAGGGGGTCGTTCTCTTCCGGGCGCCGCGAGCCCCGATCGTCCTCTTTCAGGCGACCTCACCAGATGTGCGGCAGGAGCCGGAACTTGACCGCGTTGGCGTATTGTTTGTAACCCTCGAGCTCGGCGATGAGGGCGTTATCCTCGAGAACGGTCCGGACGACCAGCAGCAGGGCGGCCACCGCGGAGGGGATGAGGGCCACGAAAGACCCCAGCAGAAGCGGCGCGCTCAGACCGAAGGTCAAACCTCCGAGATACCCCGGGTGCCGGCAATATCGGTAGGGGCCTTCGCGGCAGACGGTGTGTCCCCGCTCCTCCTGGATCCGGACGACGCTCGAGAAAAAGTTGTTGACCCGCTTGGCCCAGAGCATGAGGGACTGCCCCAGGCAATAGGCCACGATGACGCCGAGATAGAGCAGCAGAGGCAGGCGGTGCGTCCAGTGGTTCCGCCCAGCGTCGAGCCCGGCTACGACGAGGGACAGGAAATAAAGGGGCGCCGAAACGGCCCAATAGACTCTGTCCCAGGTCTTCATCCCCCCTCCCGGGAACATGCGCTCCCGGCGGAGGGACGGATTGTCCCGGAGGAACCAGTTGGTCACGCCGATGAAGATGACGTTGATCGCGATGTAGATCCAGGCCTGCCAGTAGTCGATCCGGCCGCCCGCGAGAAGGAGCAGGACGATGAGCCCGGTCACGCCGAGGATGCTCCGGAACCAGAGCTGGGCTTTCATTTTTTCTTTGTCCACGTCTCAGCTCCCGGCGGACCCGAGGCTCTGTCCGAACTCGGCAGATCACGCCGCTCGATCCGGAACCCGCACGCCTTGGATTCGCCCCCGCCGGACCGCACCACCGTGGCGACGAGCGCCACGCCCATCACGATCACTTTATTGGAGTCCGCGGAAAAAAGCAATGCCGTCTTTCCGTCCGATTTCGTCCGCGATGATATTCTCCGGGCGGGCAGACGGTTGAACCGTCCCCTGGAAATGGAATAATTTACTGTTCGGGTCGTCTTTTCTTATGAATAAAGGAAGAGTGATGCCGACGAAGGATGAATCGACGCTCTTCGAGGAGATGATGACCTACCGGGAAGATGTCTTCCGGATCTGCCTGGGGTTTTCCCGGAACCCCTCCGATGCCGAGGACCTCAGCCAGGACGTCTACCTCAAGGCCTATAAAAATGTCGGCAAAATCCACACTCCGTACGCCGTTAAGGAATGGCTTTTCCGGGTTACCCGGACGACTTGCCTCGACCATCACAAAAAATTGAGGATCGCCCGCCTGTTCCAGCAGCGGGCTTCCAATCCCTCCGGCGGCCCAGGGCCGGTGACTCCGGAATATTCGGCAGAGGACAACGAGCGGCTGAAGGCCCTCAAGGAAGCCGTCGGCCGGCTGCCCAAGAAGCTGCGGGAAGTCTTCGTCCTCCGCGAGTACGGACACGCTTCGTACCAGGAGCTGGCCCGGACTCTCGGAATCAAAGAAGGGACGGTGATGTCCCGCTTGAGCCGGGCCCGGAGGGCCGTGGCAAATTCCGTGAAAGAGGACCTCCATGGGTGAAAAATGGGATGATCGAGAATTCAAGGACATCGCCTGGCTGATCCGCGAAGATGAGGATCGGGCCCTTGAAATTTTCCGGCAGCGGAACTTCGATCAGACAATACGGACCCAGGTCGCGGCTGTCTCAGATCGGAAACACAGTTTCTCCGGTCTGAGCATGGCCGTTCCGGTCTCGGTTGCCGTGCTCCTCCTGATCGCCTTAGGGACCGTCCTCCTGGTCACCTGGAGGCCATCGCTGGGTCCCCGGAGCGGGCCCGGCCCGATCGCCCTGATCCTCAAAGACCTGCCCGGAGTTTCCGACTTCGTCATGCCGAGAGAGACGCTCCCCGCCGGAGCGGCCGAGACTTTCGGCCCCGCCCGGACCGTCCGGATCGTCCTGGCCATGGCGACCCGGCAGAAAATGGAGGAAGAACGAAGGGCCGCGGCTCCGACGGGAAATCTGAAGGTCCCCCGTCTCAGCCTGGAGAAAAAAATGCAGATCCTATTTAAAGAGAGGCCGATCGAGCGGGTGCTCGTTTCGATTCTTAAAAAATCCGAGGAGGTCTGAAATGACGAAGAACAGAATCTTTCCGGTGATCGCGGTTTGCGCATTAGCGCTGAACCTGACGGCCTATGAAGTGACGTCCGCGCCGGAAAAAAAGGCCGGATACGCTCTTCTGGACCAGTATATCAGGACCTTCCAGGAGATGGCGACGAGAGGGACGGGGGGGCCGGACGTCCTGGAGCCGTACCTGCAAAAAATGGCGGCCGATACCAAGAAAGCCAAGGAGCAGGCGGAGATCGATCCTGTCTTTTACACCCATTTCTCACGAATCCTGGCCATGACCAAGCTCTTCGTGAAACCCGACCCCGGCAACATTCTCAAGCCCCTGATCGACCGGGAAGCGGCCAACTTCGTCAAGGACATCACGGGGGAGGATCTCATCACAACCGGCGGGGCGCCCGCGATCAGCCAGGTGGCCAATGCCCTCGCTGAGGAGATCGTCAACCTCCAAATCCACCTGGACACTTTGGACAGGCGGGAGGCCATCCGGAAGAAGCTGGACGAACGCATCGCCGGGCCTAAGAAGTGAGGGGATCAACCGGACCCCATACGGGAATTCGCCCGCCTCTCGCGGCCGGGAGGCGGGCCTTTTTGTGGGGGCACGGTTGCCTCGGAGGAGCCGTCTCGCTTAGAATATCGCCGGAGATCATCACGTGAGCCGGTATGCCATAGGGATCGACCTCGGCGGGACGAAAGTGGAAGCGTGCCTTGTTGATGAAAGCCGAAAGATCCTGGCCCGCAAGCGGCGCCCGTCCGAGCCGGGGCTCGGCCGCGATAAGGTTGTGGCCAACATCCTCGAGCTCGTTGCCGAGGCGGCCGGCGGCGCCCGCTACGAGGCTGCCGGCATGGGCACGCCGGGCACCTACCACCCGGGCGACGACATCATGTACGGGGCGCCCCACACGCCGCTTTACGAGAAGCCGGGCCTCATCAGCCTTCTCCGGACGAAGCTCACGGTCCCCCTCGTTATCGAAAATGACGCCAATTGCCTGGCCTTGGCGGAGTTCTTCGCTCAATGCCACGGCCGTTATTCAACCGTCATGGCCGTCATCCTCGGCACCGGCATGGGTTCGGGCCTGATCCTCGGGAATAGGCTCTACCGCGGCCCTAACGGGAACGCGGGCGAGATCGGCCACACGTCCATCGACATCAACGGGCGTCTCTGTGAATGCGGCCGGAGAGGTTGTGGCGAGGCCTACCTATCGGGGCCCAGCCTGACCCGGCGATATAAGGAGCTGACCGGAGAAACCCTGGCCCCCCAGGAGATCTACGTCCGCTTCGAGAAAGGGGAGCCACGCGCCCTGTCCCTTTTCGAGAAATCCTGCCGGATCATGGGCGAGCTCTTCACCAATTGCGTCAACATTCTCGACCTCGAGGCCATCATCCTCGGTGGCGGCGTCTCGAACATTCCGCTCTGGTACGAGCGCGTCCCTCCTTATATGGACAAATCCCTCTTCGGCATCCCGGGCCGGCGGATCCCCATTATGAAGGCCGTCCTGGGGGATTCCGCAGGCGTCCTCGGCGCGGCTTTCCTCGGCTTCCGCGCCATGGGCCTCATGGAATTTTAGTAAAGAGGACGGGCCACCCGTATACCTTTAATAGGGTTGAGGCGGCGGCTGAAATGATAGAAAGAAAGTGCGAAGGGGGTGTTCCCGGAGGAGGGCGTGTGGAGGGCCGAGCGGGCACGGATGGAAAAGAGGGACAGCTCCTGGAATAAAATACTCAGAGGCCCGTTTCAGATATTTGCCAGAAGTGCGGCTCCGAGCCGCTCCGCCACACTTCTGCTGGTCGCTCCTCAGAATCCGCTCCCTGCCGGAGGGAATCCCCCGAGCTCAACCTCTACGGAAACGGGTGCAACCGCCGAAGCCCGATATTATCTACGGGAGGCGAGTCGGCAAGAATCGATTTTATGAGACGAGGACGTCCCCGAGAGGACAGGAAAGATCTACTGATACTTCCCCATGATGTAGTTCTCGAGGTTCTCGATTGTCACTTTCTGGTGGCCGATGATGGCCTTGACGACGTCGCCGATGGAAATGACCCCGGCGAGCTTCTCGCCCTGGCGGACCGGCAGGTGGCGGATGTGCTTGTCGGTCATGAGGGCCATGCATTCGTCGGCCGTCGTGTCTAGGTTGACTCCGTAAACCGGGGACGTCATGATATCGCGGACCGTGGTGTCCTGGGATTGCCGTCCCATCAGGGCGATCTTCCTGGCGTAGTCGCGCTCGGACATGATCCCGGCGATACCGTCCTTTTCAAGGACGATCAGGGCGCCGATGCCTTTTTCGGCCATGAGCTTGAGGGCGTCGAAGACCTTGGCGTCCGGCGATATCGTCCAGACCTTGGAACCCTTCTCCGAGAGGATCTCTTTCACGGTGATCATGATGGCCCTCCAGTCGGGTTTTTCCCTTCGCTTTTCAAGGCGCCTTTTATATAGCCGAACCCGCCCGGGTTGTCAATCGAAATACCCGGTCAGGTCGTCCCGGTTAAGGCCCTGTTCGATCGCGACCCTGGCCACGGCCCGGGCCACCGTTTTGTGAAGGTTCTTGTCCAGCGGATTGGGGACGATTTCCCCGGCCGGGGCGAAGCCGGCGATGGCCTCGGCCGCGGCGATCAGCATCTCCCGGGTGATCCGGGGGACGTTGGCGTCCACGGCCCCCCTGAAGATCCCCGGGAAGCCGAGGACGTTGTTGACCGACTTCCCGTCCGCCGCGAAGGCCGCGCCGGCCTCCATGGCGACCGAGGGCTCGATCTCCGGGTTGGGGTTGGACAGGGCGAGAATGATCTGGCCCTTCCGGACCATCTCTTTCTTGATCAGCCCGGGCACGCCCGTCGTGGCGATCACGACATCGGCCGACCCCATGATTGTCTTGAGGTCCGACGGGGTCCCACCGGCCTGCCGCAGCCTCTCCAGGGCGGAGGGGTCGATATCGGCGCCGAGGACGGGTGTCTTGAAATAGACCATCAACATCTCGGATAAGGCGAACCCGGCAGCGCCCAGGCCGATGACTCCGATCCCGGCCTTGGTCAGGTCGACCCGAGCGATCTTGGCGGCGTTGAGAAGGGCTGCGGTGACCACGCAGGCCGTGCCGTGCTGGTCGTCGTGCATGACGGGGATGTCGACCGCATCCTGGATGCGGCGCTCGATCTCGAAGCAGCGGGGCGCCGAGATGTCCTCGAGCTGGATGGCGCTGAAGGTCAAGGAGATGTGGACGACCGTCCGGATGATCTCCTCCGGGTCCTTGGTGTTGAGGAGGATGGGCATTCCCGAGAGGCCGGTCAGGGTTTCGAGCAGGCTCGCCTTGCCCTCCATGACCGGCATGGCGGCCAGGGGGCCGATGTCGCCCAGCCCCAGCACGGCCGTGCCGTCGGTGACGATGGCGACCAGGTGGCGGATCGAGGTGAAGCGACGGGCCAGCGAGGGGTCCTCCTTGATCTTCAGGCTGACCTCGGCGACACCCGGCGTGTAGATACGCCGCAGCGTCGCGAGCGAGGAGATGTCGTAGCGGCTGCGGATCGCGATCTTGCCGCCCTGGTGCATCTCGAGGACCTCGTCGCGGACCTCGAGAAGCTCGACATCGGCGAAACCCCGGATGATACCGATGAGCCGGTCGAGGTGCCTGAGGTCGTCGGCGTAGACCGTGATGTCCCGGACGATCGCCGAGCCGCCCATCGTGATGATCCGGATCTCGCCGATGAGACCGCCCTGGTCGCCGATAGCCGCCAGGAGACGGCCCAGGATGCCGGGCGTCTGGGTCAGGCGGCACCGGAACGTCCGAGTGATCTTGCCGTCCCACCACATGTTCGTGCTCCTTTGAGGAGAGTTCTTTGGCGCTATTATAACCCTTTTGCCGGAGGGGTGACAAATGCGGGAAGCTGCGGGGTTTTATTCGATGAGGAGGAAGGCGTAGCGGTTCATCGTCTGCTTGTAATCGGAGAGGACCTCGATCGGATAGCCCAGCTTCCGGACGGTGGTATAGACGTCGACCCCCAGGGCGTCCGGCGTCGGCCGGGCCTGCTTGGGGTCCTTGCAGCCGGCCCGGTTTCCCGAGCACTCAAGGCAAATGTTGCAGCTGTCCATGTAGAGGAGGAAGGCCTTGAAGAATCCGGCCATGAACACTTCCCGTTCGAGCTTGAGGAGGTCGATGTTGATCTTCCGGCTCCAGGCGTGCCGGTCTTCGGGCCGGTCGACCTTTTTTTCAAAATGGAAGATGACGGCCCGGTCGTACTCCCGGAAGAACCGTTCGCACGCCTCGACGGCCGGGGCGTTCGGAGGACAGGTGGCCGTCCGGCCGTATTCCACGCAGCCGTACAGGCATTTCATCCGAACCCACTCGCCCAGTATGATCTCTTTGGGATCGATCCAGCGGAAGTCCGCGAATCCATGTTCCTTGAAAAGACCTTCGAGATCAACCTGGCCGTCCGGTTTCCGCGTGCGCGGGCGATGGGGTTGAGGCCGACGCGTCGCATTCATGGACCTCAATATACCATATTTTCCCGGCAGATTCGAGAGGATCAAGGCTGGGCCCTTATGGCCGGTCGGCCGGGAGCGGGGACGTCTGGCCTTTTCCCGACCCCTCGGCTATAATTTAAAAACATGAGAAAACAGGCGGCCTCATCCGGCACGGCCAGTGGCTTCCCGGGCGGCCTCGGCCGCTTCGCGGTCGTGCTGGTCCGTCCGGACAGCCCCGAGAACATCGGCCTCGCCGCCCGGGGGATGGCCAACACAGGGTTCACGGACCTTCGGCTCGTCGGCCTCGACAGGCTCGAAGCCCCTGCCTTCCGGACGGCCGTCCACGCCGAGGCCATCCTCGACGGCGCCCACTTCTGCGGGACCCTGTCTGAGGCCGTGGACGGGCTGCACCTTGTTCTCGGGTCGACGGCCCGGATCCGCCGGGATTTCCCTCTGGTCACGATGCAGGCCGCCGTCCGGCAGATCGCCGAGTATCCTCCCGAAACCAAGATCGGCCTCGTCTTCGGGAACGAAAGGACAGGCCTGACCTCGGAAGAGATCGGCCTTTCGAATGTCCGCTTCCGTATCCCCCAGGCGGCCAGGCAGCCGTCCTACAACCTGGGAGTCGCCGTGACATTGACCCTCTTCGAGATCGCCGGCCGCCGGGAGCCGCCTCCCGTCGTCCGACGGGACCTGCCCCTGACGAGGGCCGAGCAAGAAGAGGCCGGCCGGCGATTCGGCGAGATGCTGGACGGCTTGGGCTTCATGCGCGACACCAACCGGGGGTTCATCACGGAAAGGGTCCAGGACATCTTCCGGCGGATGGTCCTGACGGGCAAGGACAGGGATGTCATCCTGGCCATGTTCCGGAAGGCCCTCCTGGGCCGTTCCGGGAAGAGAACATACGAAAGGAGCCGGCATGGCAGCGAATGACCTCAAGGTGATCTTCGGCGATGGATGGAAAATCGACGTCGCACACAAGGGCTTCACGATCCGGACCGACCAGCCGGCGCACCAGGGCGGCGGCGGGACCGCGCCTTCGCCCTTCGATTATTTCCTGGTTTCCCTCGCGGCCTGCGCCGGGTTCTACGCTCTCGAATTCTGCCGGGCGCGCAAGATCCCGACGGACAAGCTCGCTGTGTCCATGAGCACCGAGAAAGGGGAGGTCTCCAAGATGATCGACAAGGTCACGATCCGGGTTGACCTCCCGGCCGGCTTCCCGGAAAAATACAAGGTCGCCATCGTCAAGGCCATCGACCACTGCACGGTCAAGGCCCATATCGTCCGCCCGCCCGCATTCGAGATCGTCACCCGGGTCGGGGGCTAGGGCGTCCGGAATGGCGATCTTGGCGGGACTTTTCCTCGGCATCGCGGCGGCCGTGCCGGTCGGTCCCATCGGCATCCTGGCTGTAACTCAGCACTGCCGCTACGGCTTCCGCCGCAGCTATTCGGGGGCCCTGGCCTCGTCGGCCATGGAGATCCTCTACAGCCTGATCGCGATCCAGGCGGCGGGCTTTGTCACCGCCTTCATCCTAAAGTATTCCCATGTTATGAAATTCGCTGGGACAGCTGTGCTCGTTTTCGTGGGCGCAGGGATCTTCCGCCAGGCCAGGACGTTCGACCCGGCGGTCGTGTTCTGCGGCAAAGAAAAAAAGGAACTTCACCCCGTCTGGAAAACCATCCTCCTCTATGTTTCGAGCCCGACGCTGCCGGCGTTCTGGCTGACGGCCGCAGGCCTGGTTGTCGCTCACGGCTGGGTCGAACGGGGCCATCCGTCGGCGGTTTTTTTCGCCCTGGCTTGCGGAGCGGGGAGCGCCTTCTGGTATTTCATCCTGCTGCGGCTCATCCTCAAGACGCCCGAGAAGCTTGAGGCCCGGGTTTTCCGGACGATCTTCCTCGTCCTGGGGATCCTTCTCGTCGCCCTCGCAGTTCTCAACGTCCTGTCGATCTGGGTCAAGTTCCCGGGCGGGCTGAAGATCGTCTGACTCGGGCCGCCGGCCCGCTTCCGCTCTCGTTATTCGGTCCGCGGCCGGGCGCCCGTCGACGTATCTTACTGGGCTTGTGGCAGCCAGAGATAATAGAATCCCGTCTTGAGGACGGCGAGATAGGATTCCAGGACTTTCTTGTCGAGCGCGGAGAAGTCGCCGAGCTGGGCGGCATAGATGTTGGTCTTGCTCAAGGGATAGTAGGTGTAGGCGACGAGGCGGGCGGACTTGAGGCCGGCCATCGCCAGGGCCTTCTTGTAGGCGTCGTCAAAGTAGCCGATCTCGTCAATGAGCTTGAGCTTGAGCGCTTGAGGGGCCGTGTAGACGCGGCCGTCGGCGATCCGCCTGAGCTCGTCCGCCGCGATCCTGTCCTTCCGGTTCCCGGCGACGGCGCTCAGAAAATCCTGATAATACTCGTCGATGATCGCCTGGAAGAGCTTTTTTTCTTCCGCGGTCATGTCCCTGAAGGGACCGCCCGAGTCCTTGGCTTCACCAGACTTGATGACATTGACCTTGACGCCGACCTTGGCCATCAGGTCCCCGAAATTGGGGAAGATGGAGATGACCCCGATGCTCCCGGTCAGGGTCGTGGGATGGGCCATGATATAATCGCAGGCCGAGGCGATGTAGAAGCCCCCCGAGGCCGCGACCCCCATCATTAAGCCGATGACGGGCTTCTTCGTTCTGTCCTTGAATTTCAGGACCTCGTGGTAGATCATGTCGCTCGCGGTGACCTCTCCGCCGGGCGTGTCGAGACGGAGGATGACCGCCTTCACCTGGGGATCCTGGGCCGCCCATTCCAGCCGCTCATAAACCCGGGAGACGGCGTTCTTTTCCCTGAAGAAAAGGCTCGTGTTGATGACCGAGGAGATGACCCCTTCGATGTCAATCATCAGGACCTTGTCCTTGGCCGGGCTTTGGATGAGCGTCACTTCGGCGAGTTTCTCCTGGCCCAGGAAATCCAGGTGGATATTCGGGGAGCAGCCAGCCAGGGCCGCAATGATCACCAGAGTGGGCAGCGCGGGTTTTTTCATGACGTCCTCCTCACGAGGGGCTTGTTTTGGTTCATTATAGCACAACGATCCGCCCGCTCTGTCCCCTCCGGGCGGCGATGATGACCCCCGGCGGGGAGCGAATTCTGAGGAGCGACCACCAGAAGTGCTGCGGAGCGACTCGGAACTGCACTTCTGGTAAATATCTGAAAAGAGTCTTAGAACTTCTTGATCAGCGGGTCCCCCCTCCGCTACGGGGTCTTTCAGGCGGTCTTCATCGCCGCCCTTGAATGCGTCGCCGATATCGCCCTTGTCCCCCCGGACGTCCGTCGCCGCGCTGTTGACTCCGGCCGCCCGAGGTGTTATGACTTCACTTCTCAAGGACATCCGTGCCCAGCCAAAAGCTCGTCATCGTCGGCCTGGACCTGGCCGGCTCGCCGAAGCGGCCCACGGGGTTCTGTGTCCTCCGCGGGCTCGAGGTCGAGACGAGGGACCTCTATTCGGACGAGGAGATCCTGGCCGCGATCGCCGAGGCGCATCCCGGACTGGTCGCCATCGACGCCCCGCTTCATCTCCCGCCGGGGAGGTCGTCCATCCACGAGCGGAACGATTCCCATTACCGGCCCTGCGACCTGGAGCTCAGGCGAAGGAAGATCCCCTTCTTCCCGATCACTCTTGGCCCGATGCGGGGACTGACAGAACGGGGAATGAGGCTCCGGGCGGAGCTCGAGAGGAACGGGACGCGGACGGTCGAGATGTATCCGGGCGGCGCCCAGGACGTCTGGGGCATTCCCCGCGCCGCGCGGGATGGGAAAGGCCTGCGCAGCGGCCTCGCCAGGCTCGGCCTGAAGGGCCTGCGGACAGACTCATCCAACCACGAGCTTGACGCCGCCTCAGGGGCGCTGGTCGGGCTTCTCTTCCTTCAGGGCCGGGCCGAGGTCTTGGGCGATTTCGACTCGGGGGCGATCATCATGCCTCCCGCCGGGCCGCGGGCCGGGCGGCGCAAGAAAACTCCCCGTGGTTCTCCCGTCGGGGCCAGGATCCGGGCAGGGAGGATAAAGTAGGAGAGCTTTCCGACGGGAGAAGGGGGGATCAGTCCGGGTATTCGAACTTCTTCTTGCCCCTTCCCCCTGGAGGGCAGATGATCCTGATCGCCCGGGGAAGGACCTTGAATTCGATCCGGTCGCGGTTTCCGAGGAATTCGCCGTTGTACTGGATGGGAAGGTCCCGGCCCTTGATGACCACCCGTTTGGCCTTGAAATGCCGCTGCCGCTTCTGGTAGAGGCCGAGATAGATCAACGGGAAAAGGAGCGTGTACTTGACGGGCCCGAGCTCGAAGAGGGTGATGTCCAGATAGCCGTCGTCGACGCGGGCCCTCGGTGCGATGTGCCAGCCGTAACCGAAATAGTTCGTCTTCGTGACGATGCAGTCGAAGAATTTCGAGTGGAGGGTCTTGTGCTCGAAGGGGCCGTGCCGGTCGGTCCCGTCGTAAAGCTCGATCTCCTTCTCGTCTGTCCGTGAGCCATAGAGCCGCCGGCCCGCCAGGAAATGCCCCCAGATCCCTTCAATGGAGTGCTGGAGCTTCTCGCTGGTAACCCGGGCGGTGGCCCCGACGCTGGCGAAGGCCGCGTGCCGGCCCTCGACCTCGAGGAGATCGATCGTCCGGGGCACGCCGGCGGCCAGATGGTCGATCGCCCGGCGCGGGTTCTTGGGGATGCCGAACGATTTCCGGAAGGCGTTGCCGCTGCCGAAGGGGATGACGCTGAAGAGAACGTCCTTCGCTTTCCCGGCTTCAAAGATGCCCTGCAAGGTGTCGGCGATCGTCCCGTCGCCGCCCATGGCCACGATGACGTCGGCTTCGTTCGAGGCCTTTTTGGCCTGTTCGATGGTCGTTCTCGTGTCCCCGAAGACGTCATAGATCTCCCCCGGAAGCTTCTTCTGGAGGTAGGCCCTGAGCATCTTCCGCCGGAGCCACTTGGAGTTGGCGGCCCGGGGGTTGATCAGGCAGGCGACCCTGCCCCATTTGGTCTCTTCAGTCATGACTCATCCCACCACGTCATCTTATAACACGGGGGAGAGGTCCTGTCAAAAGCCGCGGGGAGGACGGGGTTATCCCGCCGATGGAGCGTCCGGCTTCCGCCTTTTCCAGAGGAGAGAGACCGAATAGACCTTGACGACGAGGAGGGCCAGGGCCATGACCAGGGCCGCGACCCAGAGCTTCGGCAGGAAGATCAGGGTCAGGGTGACGGGGGTGGAGTTGGCAATCTTGGCCGGCGGGCTGAAATTGAGGGCGTAGACGCGGCGGTCGACCCGGTCGAAATAATTGATCGAGATGATATCGTACTTGACGAACTGATAGCTCAGGTAGAGATCCACGAAGGCGAAATCCAGGATATAGACGACGACGGGAAGAGCGAGGACGGGATGGAAATGGACAAAATTGATGAAGAAGAAGAGGATCTCGACCCGGTCGGCGATGATGTCGATCTCGGCGCCGAGGACGGTTTCCTGCCGGAGGGTGCGGGCGAGCCAGCCGTCGAGGGTATCCCCGGCCCAATGGACCGCCAGCCCGACGTAATTGTAGAGCTCGCGGTGCCCGGCTGCCGCCAGGGCGAAAAAGACAAGACAGGCGGAGAGGCGGATGAGGGTGATGACGTTGGGCTCGCTATAGAGTGACCCGGGGCTTCTTGGCCGCATCTCTTATTCCCTCTTCAGGCATCCGGCGTTTACCATATAATAAAGGGGTCTTTGGGGTCAAACCTCCACGTTGACGGGTCCGACCCCATTCGGCAGAGATGGCCCCGTCCGGTTTGCCCGGCCGGGGCCGTTGGGCTAAAATGGAGATCGCGAGCATGAACGACCTCGAAAGAACTGTCGTCAGCAAGGGCCGGAGGTTCCTCCTCCGCGTGGAGACGTCCCACGAGGCTCGGGATTACCAGAAGTACGAGGACATCCGGAACAAGATCTGGGGTTTCCCCGACGACCATCTGGCCGGGACCCGGAACATGATGTGCGAGAACTTCCTGGCCGAGGGTGGCAGCCTTTTCATCGGGGCCTTCGCCGAGTCCCCGGGCGGGGGCTTCACCGCGGACGGGGAGAGCCTGGCCGGGTTCTGCTACGGGTTCGTGGGCATCGTGGATAAGGAGATCGGCTTCCGCGACCTCTCGAACCTCCGCTTCTATTCGCAGTTCGCCGGCGTCCGGCGGGGATACGAGGGTTATGGGCTGGGGGTCCTGATGAAGGAGTTCCAGCGCGACATCATCCTCGGCCGCTTCGGCATCGGCACCGTGATCTGCACCTTTGACCCCCTGACCGGGGTCAACGCCCGCCGGAACGTCCACCACTTCGGCATGGACGTCCTGGAATACAGGGTGGCGACCTACGGCGAGTACGGCGGGCTCCTCAACCGGTCCGACGTTGCCTCCGATCGGTTCCTCATGTCCTGGGATCTGACAAAGGCGCCGAGGGGAAATATGCCGCCTCCCGACCCATCCCTTCGAGAGGCCGGCCGGATCTTCCACGTGGACAGACACTGGATCAAGGGGCGGACCTCGGATCTCGACCTTGAGGTCGTCCGGACCGCGGACCTGGATCCCTCCCAGGCCAAGTTATTGGCGCAGATTCCCGTTGATTTTTACCTCATGCTCCAGGAAACGGATGTCGCGGATCCTGACGTCCGGCGGATCCCCGTCGAGTGGCGGCTCCAGACCCGGCACGCTTTCCGGACGCTTTTCGCCCGGGGCTACCGGGTCACGGACTTCCTGAGCAAGGAGGGGAACCCGCCCGCCAACTATTACCTCCTGCGGAAGGGCTGAGCGAACAGCGCGGCGGTCCGGAATGGCGGGAGATGCGCGAGGCGGACAGGCCTCTGGACGAATCCGCGCCACGTGATATAATCGCGTCTTCGTGAGAAAAATCGCCTTATGAAAAGATTTTTTTCCGACCACGCGCGCTTTCAAGGAGTTCCAATGAAAACCAAGTCTATTGCGCTCATCATTCTGGGCCTTTCCCTGCTCGCCTCCGGGGCCGGCCGGGCCGATCAGAAACCGGCAGGGGTTGAGGAAAGGGCCCGGGCTCTGCACCGGAAGATCCTCACGGTCGATACTCACTGCGACACGGCCTTCAATCTCCTGCGGTCCGACTGGAAGATCGGCGACCGCCACGATCCCCTGAAGCGGGAGAGCGGCAAGATCGATCTTCCCCGGATGCGGGAGGGGGGCCTCGACGCGGAATTCTTCGCCGCGTTCGTCGGTCAGGGGCCGCGGACCCCGGAAGGGTACGCCAAGGCCAAGGAGGCCGCGGTCAAGATCATCGACGCGGTCGCGAAGATGACGGCGGACTATCCCGGGATGATCGGGCGCGCCCTGGCGCCCGCGGACGCCTACCGGCTCAAGCGCGAGGGAAAGCTCACGGCCTTTATGGGCATGGAGAACGGTTACCCCATCGGCCTGGACCTTTCCCTAGTCGAGTTTTATTACAGGAAGGGCGTCCGTTACATCACCCTCTGCCACACTTCGGACAACGATATCTGCGATTCGTCGACCGACCGCAAGGACAGCGAGGACAAGGGCCTGACCGAGTTCGGCCGCCGGGTCGTCGCCGAGTGCAACCGGCTGGGCATGATCGTGGACATCTCCCACGTCTCGGACAAGTCCTTTTATGATGTCCTCCAACTGACGAAGGCGCCCGTCATCGCCTCCCATTCGAGCGCCCGGGCCGTCTGCGACAACCCGCGGAACCTCTCGGACGACATGCTCCGGGCCCTCAAGAAGAACGGCGGTGTCATCCAGATCTGTTTCCTCGGGAACTACGTCAAGAAACCGCCCCCGAACCCCGAACGCGACAAGGCCCTCAAGGAGCTCGAATCCAAATACGGCAACTTCCGGGCCGTCCGGGACGAGGCCGTCCGTGAGAAGGCCATGGCGGAATACGCCGTGATCAACGAGAAATTTCCCCAGGACAAACCGACCGTCAAGGACCTCGTCGACCACATCGACCACGTCCGGAAGACGATCGGCGTGGATTATGTCGGGATCGGCACGGATTTCGACGGCGGCGGCGGGGTCTTGGGTTGCGACGACGTGAGCGGCATAATCCATGTGACCGAGGAACTCATCCGCCGTGGATACACGGACAAGGAGATCGAGAAGATCTGGGGCGGGAACTTCATGAGGGTCTTCAACAAGGTCATTGAGCTCCGGAAAAAATAGCCCGGAAAATGTAAAATAAATTTACAGTCCGGGTCTCTATTTCCCCGGCGGCGTCCATTCTTCATCCGTTCCAGGATGGGAGCCACCGCATCCTCGTTGGCATGAACCTTGCTCTTTTGCTGTCCCTATGATCTGAGCTCGAATGATGCCCGTTGCTTGGGGTGCAATTTCCGCGGATTTTAGCTAAGATGATGGATATCCCATGTTGAACGCGCGCCGCTTCATCGGCTTCCCCCTTTTTTTTCTCTGCCTGGCCGCCGTCGGGACGGCCGGACTCCTCCTTCGAAAAAGCCCTGAGGAAGAGCCTCAGGCCGGCGGCACCCTGGTGATCAAGGCCTATCAGACCCCCTTCAATCCGGTCTTCGATCCGGCCGCGTCGGCCTCGCACTATTTTGTGATCGAGCAGCTCTTCGACGGGCTGGTCAAATTCGACAACAATTTCGGGATCATCCCCGCCTTGGCCGAGTACTGGACGATCTCGGACGACGGAAAAAGGATCACTTTTTACCTGCGCAAGGGCGTCAGGTTCCATCACGGCCGGGAGATGACGGCCGAGGACGTCAAGTTCTCGCTGGAGCGGCTGATCCAGAACCGTCCGGGGAACACGTGCTACCAATATTTCACGGGGAAAGTCGCCGGCTCCGAGGATTTCTGGCAGGGGAAGGCGGCCGAGGTCAGCGGCTTTCGGGTCCTGGACAGATACACGTTCGAGATCCAGTGGATGCGGCCCTCCGTCTCGGGCCTTTACCTGCTGGGCATGTATTACTGCAAGATCCTGCCGAAAGACCTCCTCTTGGCCCAAGGCAGGAACTTCTTCCAGAAGCCCATCGGGACGGGGCCTTTCAAATTCTCTTCCTGGCTGCGGGACGAGCGGAACCCGAGGCTCGGGGCCCTGGGTGTCCGGCTGGAGAGGAACTACCTGTATTTCGGGAAAAAACCCTACCTGGACGCCCTGGAGTATTCGCCCAATTTCACCGATAGCCAATTCCAGGACGGGCTCGTCCATGTCATCCCGGTGACGTCCGATAGCCTCCTCGACAAGAGGCTCCAGGTCCTGGAGAACAATTCGCTCCGGTCGGCCTCGCTGGCCCTGAGCTGCCACATCCCCCCTCTGGACCGGGCCGACGTCCGGAAAGCCCTGGCCCTGGGGATGAACAAGGCCAGGCTGACCGAAGCCGCGTATTCGGCCTCTTCCGTCCCCCAGGTGACGCAGAACTACATCCCGCCCCTTCTGCCCGGTTTTTTCCCGAGGGACATGAGCCCCGTCTGCGACCCGGAAAAGGCCCGGATGCTGCTGGCCCGGCTCCTGCCTGAGACGGGCGGCCGCCTGACCTTGACCCTGGCCTTTGTCCTGCCGAAAAGGGACTTCGACCTGAACCTCAGCAGAGAGCTCGAGAGGGAGCTCGAAGCGATTGGGGTCAAGCTGGACGTGAGATACCTCAAGGCGGCCGAGAACATCCGGGACATCCGCGGCCCGTACCTGAAGTTCCTGGAGTGGAACATGGACTTCCCGGACCCCGAGAACGTCATCCTGCCTCTTTTCGGCTCCCGGTCCCTCACGAACCAGTTCAATTCCCATTACTCGAATCCCCGCCTGGACGCCCTGCTCGAGCAGTCTGAGGTCGAGCCGAGCTGGGAGCGGCGGACCGACCTTTTCCGGCAGATGGAGCAGGTCCTTTATGAGGAGGTCCCCGCGATCCCGCTCTTTTCGGAGCGGGTCAGGATCGCGCTTCGTCCGATAGTCCGGGGGGCGAAGCTCCCGGCCTTGGGCTTCTTTTTCCTGGATACCAAGGAGATCTGGCTGGATCGAAAAGAAAAATCCGGTGAAGATTAAGCTGTCGATCTACAAGCGTCTCATCTTCTGGATCACCCTCCTCGTCTGTATCCTGGTCGGGGCCGTCCTGTTCGTCATCCAGCGGCGCGAGGTCCAGACGCTTTTCGAGCAGGCCCGCGGCCGGGCCGTCCTGATCGCCAGGCACATGGCCGAGATCAATCAGCAGCCCCTCGTCCGGTACGATACCGAGACCATCAAGGCGAACATCGATCAGCAGGTCGACGACCAGCTGCCGTATATCATTTTTTACGATCGGTCCGGGGCGCCCTTCGTGGCCAACGAGCTGGTCCGGTCCCAGGCCGATATCCTGGGCCGCAGTCATTTTGACGAGGATGTCCAGCCGGACGCCGAGTTCACCGCGACCCGGCGCATCCAGCTCCAGGACCGGCGGCTGAGGGTCCTCGAAGTCGAGATCCCCGTCTTCCTGCCGGGGAGCGTCAGGAAGTGGGCCTCAGTCAAGATCGGCCACTCCCTGGAGCCCATGTATGCCGACCTCCGGTCGGTCCGGTTCGTCCTCATCCTCGTCGGGTTCGGCGGGTTCCTCCTGGGCGTTCTCGGAGCCACCGTGTTGGCGAAAAGGATCACCCGGCCTCTCCGGAAGCTCGTCGACGGCACCGTCAGGCTCTCGAAGGGCGATTTTTCCCAAGCCATCGATATCCCGCCCGGGGACGAAATCGGGGAGCTGGCCCGGAGTTTCAACGACATGACCGGCCAGCTCCTCCAGACGCGGGAGAGGATGGCCTCGGCCAACCGGAAGCTCGTCCAGGCCGAAAAGCTGGCCAGCATCGGGCGCCTGGCGGCGACCATCGCCCACGAGATCCGGAATCCTCTGACCTCGGTCAAGCTCAACATCCAGAAGATCGCAGAGGACGAAAAGCTCGGCGAGGCCGAGCGGGAACACCTCGGGCTCTCCATGGAAGGCATCGGCCAGATCGAGAAGTTCATCAAGGGGCTCCTTTATTTCACCCGGGTCGCGGACCTCAACCTGGACCGCTTCCCGCTGGAACAGGTCCTTGAGGAGTCCTTCAAGATGCTCAGGGACACCCTGGACCAGAAGGGGATCAGCGTCGAAAAAGATTACGCCGCCGGCTTGCCGCCCGTTCTTGTGGACGGCGACAAGATGAGGCAGGTCTTCCTCAACGTCCTGAGGAACGCGGAGGAGGCCCTCGACGCCGGCGGGCGTATTTCCGTTTCGATGGGCATGGCGGCCGAGGGCGGACAAAAAAGGATCCGGGTCCGGATCTCGGACGACGGCCCGGGCATTCCCGAGAAGGACCGGGACAACATCTTCGAGCCCTTCTTCACCACCAAGCCCTCGGGGTTCGGGCTGGGGCTCGCCAACGCCCGGAAGATCGTCGAGCAGCACAACGGGACCATCAAGCTCGTCCGGAAGCGGGGACGGGGGACCTCGTTCGTCATTCTCATCCCGTGCGAGGAGGGGACATGAAATCCATCCTGATCATCGAAGACGACGCCCTGGTCCGGCGGACCCTGACATCCCAGCTCGCCAAGGGGGGCTTCGAGGTCATCGCCACCGAGAACGGAGAGGGCGGGGTGCGGGCCTACGTCGAGAACAATCCCGACCTCGTCCTCCTGGACATCCGGCTGCCGGACATCGACGGGCTGGAGGTCCTGCGAAAGATCAAGGAGAGGAACCGGCGGGCCATCATCCTTGTCATGACGGCCTTCGACGACATGAAGACGACCGTCGAAGCCATCAAGCTCGGTGCCTACGAGTACCTCGTCAAACCCCTCAACACCGCCGAGCTCGGCCTGACCATCGAAAAGGCTTTCCAGGTCCGGGCCCTGGAGGAGAAGGTCAGCTACCTCGTCGAAGAGAAGCAGAAGGAGTACACGATCGACAACATCGTCGGCCACTCCCCCCAGATGAGGGGGGTTTTCAAGATGATCGGCTCGGTAGCCAACACCCGGACCAACATCCTCATCCAGGGCGAGAGCGGGACGGGCAAGGAGCTCGTGGCCAAGGCCATCCATTACAACAGCCCCTACCGGGACGAGCCCTTCATCGTCATCAACTGCTCCGCCATCTCCGACACGCTCCTCGAGAGCGAGCTCTTCGGCCATGTCAAGGGCGCGTTCACCGACGCCGTCTGCGAGACGAAGGGCAAGTTCGAGATCGCCGGGAAGGGGACCCTCTTCCTGGACGAGGTCGGGGACGTTTCCCCCAACCTCCAGTCCAAGCTCCTCCGGGTCATCGAGACCAGGGACTTCATGAAGGTCGGCGGCGAAAAGGTCCTCAAGACCGAGGCCCGGATCATCGCGGCCACGAACCAGAACCTCAGGGCCCTGATCGAGAAAGGACGGTTCCGGGAGGACCTCTATTACCGGCTCAAGGTCGTCGAGATCATGCTGCCGCCGCTCCGGGAGAGGCGCGAAGATATCCCGGACCTCACGGCCTACCTCCTCGAGAAGATCAACCGCGACCTCCGGCGGAATGTCCGGAAGGTCCCGCCCGACGTCATGAAGATCCTCACGGACCTTCCCTGGAGGGGCAATGTCCGGGAGCTCGAGAACGCCCTGACCCGGGCCGTCATCCTAGCCAAGGGGGACATCGTCCTCAAGGAAAACCTGCCCGTCGATCACGACGAGAAGAGCTCTTTTCCAAGCGAGCTCGTCTCTCTCGACAAGGTCGAAAAGAGCTACATCCAGCACGTCCTCAGCGCGGTCAAGGGCAGCAAGACTAGGGCCAGTCAGATCCTCGAGATCAGCCGTCCCACGCTGGACAAGAAGATCAAGGACTACGGTCTGGATACCGACGTCTGATCGTGTCGAACTTGGGACCGCCGGTGTAAATGAAGTTTACAGGCGGGAAGGAATTTTGCCTCCGGCGGGGCGGTTCCCCGCCGGCGTCAGGGGCAGGCGGGTGGCATAAAATATGCATTCAAAATGGGCGTGATGCGAAAGGTCGATCAAAAACTCCATTCCCCGATACCCTTCCATAACCCTCCTTCTTTTTGTTCCGGAGCGAGGGGTGCCGCGGGGGCACCCCCCCTCTGTTTTTCCTGACCTGCGGAATTCAACTCAGACCCTGGGACCGTCCCGGGACCTTTTCGGCGGGTTTTTTCGCCCAGAACGTCCCGAAGATCGTATCGCTCCAGACGAGCTCGCAGTGGACGAAGCCGGCAGCCCGCAGCCATCCCAGCCACGCCTGCTGGGAGACGGGGAAGTAGGCCGGGCGGTTGCGGAGGTGCCATTCCTGGATATCCTGCCTCCTGGCCCCCATCCCCATGACGTCCCGCTCCCATTGCTTCCAGACCCCGTCCCCGGCCGGAGCCACGTCCAGCATGACGGAGAATGCGAAGATGCCTCCCGGCTTGAGGGACCAGAAGACGTTCCGGCAGACGGCTTCTTTTTCCTCGGGGGAGGCCAGGAAGTGGAGGGCCAGGTTGGAGAGGACGTAGTCGAACGCCGTCGCCCTCGCGTAGCGGGTGATGCTCCGGCACTCGAGCTCCACCCACTCGGCCGAGCGGCCGAGCCGTTCCCTGGAGGCCTGGATCATGGACGGCTCGGGGTCCACCGACGTCAGCCTGATGTACGGCTTCTCCTCGAGGAGGCGGGCGCTGAGGATTCCGGTCCGGCAGCCCAGTTCGAGAACGGGAGAGCAGTCCTCATCCATGAGGAGCATGGATTCGAGCAGCGATTCCAGGATATCGGCCTGGCAGGGGACGAAATAGCGGATCTCCCTGTCGAAGGCCTCAGGGTTGCGGACCAGGTGGTGGCGCCCGGGTTCCGGGCGGACTGGGGCTTGCGACTCATCCATCAGGACCTGATCCTCCGCGGGTTTCGAATTCCGCCTCTCTTTTAGTCGGACGGCCGGGACGGATTCCGCAAAGACATGAGCCTTTTCCGTTGATCCCCCGGCCGGGGGCGTCACATCTTTTATGATCCGACGTTCGGACCAGCCTGGGACGCCTCCATGAAAAGCTCCATTTTGATATAATGAAGCGGTTGGGCGCGAGGCCCTCAACATGCAGGATGGCATTTTTCTTGACAGGGTCGAAAAAGGTCTTCGGGCCCCCCTCCCCGGCATCCCCGCCCAGCTCCGCATGGCGCCTGACCCCCGCCCGCAGAGCCACAAAGCCTATTTCGAGGTCGAGGGAACCTCTCTCAAGGCGGGCGTCCTGCTCCTCCTCTACGAAAAAGGAGGCCGGCTGCACCTCCTCCTGACCCGGAGGACGGAACGGGTCCTCCACCACCCCGGCCAGATCTCCTTTCCGGGCGGGGAGCAGCATCCGGGGGAGTCCATCGAAGCCACGGCCCTCCGCGAAACGAAGGAAGAATTGGGAGTGGACCTCGAGGCGGCGCGGACCTTGGGCCGGTTGACCCCGCTTTACATCGCGCCGAGCAACTATTGCGTTTATCCGACCGTGATTTTTCTTCCCGGCGAGCCGCTCTTCACGCTCCAGCCCGACGAAGTGGCTGAAGTCATCGAAATCCCGGTCAGCCATCTGGCGGAGCCGGCGAATCGCCGCCGGGAGACCCGGACGATCGGTGACAGAATGGCGAATGTCCCTTTCTACGATTTCCAGGGCCACAAGATCTGGGGGGCCACGGCCATGGTCCTGGCCGAGTTCCTGGCTCTCCTCGAATCATCCCCGGCGTGAGGATTTCCCATGAGAACATACCACCATCTCGGCATCCCGACGGATACTCCGCGCGAGGGCGAGGCCTATCTTCCGGAGTATAAGGTCTATCATTTCGGGTACGAAACAAGCCCCTACGGCATCGAATGGATGCGCTACGAGCCCGGCTGCCCGCTGCCGGACATCGTCCAGAAAATCCCCCATGTCGCCTTCAAGGTGGATGACTTAGCCGCCGAGATCGCCGGGAAGGACGTGATCATCCCCCCGAACAGCCCGTCCCCCGGCGTGACCGTCGCCTTCATCGTCGACAATGGTGCCCCGATCGAATTCCTGCAGTTCGACAAGAAATAGCCGCCGGTCTTGATTGCCCGTCCGAAGGCCTATACAATACTGTCCTGAAATGAATCGAGGTCCGGCCATGAGCAAGCGAAAACGCATCTTCAGCGGCATCCAGCCGAGCGGGACGATCCATATCGGCAACTACTTCGGGGCCATCGAGAACTGGGTCCGGCTAATGAAGGACTACGAATGCTTCTTCGGCATCGTCGACTACCACGCCATCACGGTGGGCTTCGACCCCGCCCTCATGCAAAAACGGATCTGGGAGGCCGCCCTTGACAATATCGCCGCCGGGCTCGACCCGGCCCGCTGCACGATCTTCGTCCAGAGCCACGTCCCCGAGCACACCGAGCTCTGCTGGCTGCTCAACTGCGTGACGCCCGTGGGCGAGCTCGGCCGGATGACCCAGTTCAAGGAGAAATCCGAGCGGGAGCGGGAGAACGTCACGGCCGGCCTTCTCAACTACCCCATCCTTCAGGCCGCCGACATCCTCATCTACAAAGCCGCCGCCGTCCCGGTCGGAGAGGACCAGGCCCAGCACCTCGAGTTCGCCCGGGAAGTCGCCCGCCGCTTCAACCACCGGTTCGGGGATTACTTCCCGGAGCCGCAGACCCTGATCGGCCGCGGGGCCCGGGTCACGGGGATCGACGGCGAGGCGAAGATGAGCAAGTCGCTCGAGAACTACATCGGCGTCGCCGAGGAGCCGGACGCGATCTGGGAGAAGCTCCGGCCGGCCAAGACCGACGAGGCCCGCAAGCGCCGCAGCGACCCGGGGAACCCCGACCGGTGCAACATTTTTTCCTATCACAAGCTCGTGACCCCCGAAGAGGAGATCCGGGAGATCGTCAAGGGCTGCACCACCGCAGGGATCGGCTGCCTCGACTGCAAGAAGGTCTTCTTCAACAACCTGCGGAAAGTCCTGGACCCGATCCGGGAGAGGCGCCGGGCCCTCGAGAGGGATCCCGAGGCCGTCCGGGTGGCGCTCAGGGAAGGGGCCCTGAAAGCCCGGGGCATCGCCCAGGACACCGTCCGGGGTGCCAAGAAGCTCATGGGCCTCCTCTCGGAATTTTAAGGGTCTCCGCGGCCCGGACCCCGGGCCCGCCGACCGAGAGCCCAAGAATCCGCTTTTCCCGGCAACCTTTTTCCGGCCGTTTCCGTCTTTCTATTCGAAGGTCGAACTTCGAGGAGGTTTTCATGCTGAAGATCAAAACGCCGGTCATCCTGACCGTCCTGGCCCTGGCCCTGCTTTGCGTCGGCCTGTTCACGCCGGCGGCGGCCGACTACCGGGAGGATTTCTCCAAGACCCTGGCCCTCAAGGCGCGCGAAACTTTTGCCCTGGACAACGTCAACGGCCGCGTGACGGTCGGCACATGGAAAGACAACAAGGTCGAGATCAAGGCCGTGAAGGTGGCCCGGGACAATGAGAAGGACCTCAAGGACGTGGAGATCCGGGTCGACGAGTCGGCCGGAAAGGTGTCGGTCAGGGCGATCTGGCCCAAGTTCAGGTCGAACTTCCATGTCGAAGTCAACTTCGCGATCATGGTCCCCGAGGGCGTCAACCTGCGGAAAGTCGAGACCGTCAACGGCGACGTCGAGGCGACGGGCACGTTCGGCTCGGCCGAGCTCGGGACGACCAACGGCTCGGTGACCGCGGACGGCGTCAAGGGGACGATGGACGTCTCGACGACGAACGGTGGGATCAAGGTCTCCCGTCAGGAAGGAAAGCTCCGGGCCGAGACGACCAACGGCAATATCCGTCTCGAACGCCTGACCTTCAAGGACGGGATCCGGGCGGAGACGACCAACGGCTCGATCACGCTGGCCATCAAAGCCCCCGACCAGATCAACGCCCTCCTACGGGCTGAAACGACGAACGGCCATATCTCCGTGGATTTCCCGGTGACCCTGAAAAACCTCCGTCAGTCCCGGCGTCTGATAGAAGCCCAGATCGGCCAGGGAGGGCCGGAGATCTCCCTGCAGACGACCAACGGTTCGATCTCGATCACGAAGTAGGGAAACGATCGCAGGATGGGGACCGCCTCGGCGGTCCCTTTTTATTTCCTGGCGGGGGTTGGGGCGGGAGAACCTTCGTCCCTGACGTAAAGGACGCCCGTCTGCATGAGAAGGCCCTGGAATTCCGACTCGGCGAGCTCGCCCCTGACCTCGGCCTCGACGTGCTTGCCGAAGTAGAGCTTCTTGTTGATCCCCTCGATAAGGCTCGTGACCCGGAGGTAGATGCTGGCCTGGGGCTTGTCCACGACGACCGTCACCTTATCTTCCCGGACGATGACCGCCCGGACGGACGGGAGCTCGGCCATCTTCTTGGCGAATTTCCCGAGCATCTGCCTCTTCCTGTTCCGGGCGCCGCGGTAGATCAGGAGGGCGAAGATGGCCGGGCCGATAAGCGACCCCCAGTTGATCCGGGCGACGAGGAGGGCCGCCGTCACGGCGATGGCCACGACCATGATCGCGATCCCTTTGTTCCCGTAGGGTATGGACGCCTTGAGCCGTTCCGCCCAGTTCAGGAAGCGCTCCCCGGCCCGCAGAGAGTGGCGCGTCCCCGTCTCGAGGTCCTGCTCGAGCTGCTTGAGGTCAGCCGCCAGGGCCCTGGCCTCGGGGTAGCGGTCTTCGGGCCTTTTCCGGAGGCAGCGGAAGACGATCCGGTGGACCTGAGGCGAGAGGTTCCGCCGGATGACCGTCACCGGCCGGGCCTCCTCGTAGGCGATGGCGTGCATCGTGTCGATCGGTGTGTCGCCCTTGAACGGCAGCTCGCCCGTCACCATCTCGTAAAAGACAATGCCGAAGGAAAAAATGTCGCTCCTCGGGTCGAGCGCCTGGCCGCGGGCCTGCTCCGGGCTCATGTACCTGATCGTGCCCATGACGGCTCCGGGGATGGTCTGGCCGTGGGCCTTGGTCAGGGTCCGGCTGACATCTCCGGCGGTCCCGGGCTCGCCCGGGCCCGGCTCGAGCAGCTTGGCCAGGCCGAAATCGAGGAGTTTGGCGTGGCCGTCCCTGGTCACCATGATGTTGTCGGACTTGATGTCCCGGTGGATGATCCCCGCCTCGTGGGCCTTGGCCAGCCCTTCGGCGACCTGGCGGGCGATCTCGACCGACCCCAGGAGGTCAAGCTCGCCGTCGGCGATCAGGCGGCTAACGGTCTTGCCGTCGATGTATTCCATGGCAATAAAGATCCCGCCGTCGGCCTCGTCGATGTCGTAGACCTGGGCGATGGCCGGGTGGGTGAGGACGGCCGCGGCCTGGGCCTCCCGGAGGAACCGGGTCCTGCGGTCCGGGTTGGAAACGACGCTGGGGGTCAGCATTTTCAAGGCGACGGGCCGCTGGAGTCGGAGGTCCATGGCCTTATAGACAACCCCCATGCCGCCCTGGCCGATGAGGGCCTCGATCTTGTAGTGCTTGAGGGTCCGGCCGATCATGGGACTGTTTTGTGCGATCATGGCCCGGGCTTTTTCTTATTGAATACCACAGGAACCCCGCAGGGTCAACAGCGCCGCCCGGGGGGGCGCCGTCCCAGTTTGTGCCGCGGCCGCGAGCCTGGCCCGGGCCCGGCCTACCTCGTCGTGATGAGGTTCCGCTTGCGGAGCTCTTCCAGCCCTTTTTCCCAGGCGCCGGCGTCCGCCCAGAGGTAATAGGAAAAATAGCGGACCGTCTTCTGGAAGATCGGGACCCAAGGCTGGAGCTCAGCGTAGTAGTGATGGGACTCCCCGTTGGAGGGGTGGTTCATCCACACGTGGAGGAACTCGGGCTCGCTCACCGGGAAGGCGCCGACGAACGAGACGTCCTCGACCGTGTCCCGGCCGGCGTTCCAGCCTTCCTTGAGGAAGAAGACCTCGCCGAAATACTCTTCGGGCCGCATCCGGACCTCACGGCGTCCGGTCACGGACGGGATGACGAAAACGTCTTCGGTCCAGTGCCTTTTCCCCAGCTCGAGGATGGGCTGGGGACCGATCATGTGGAGCTCGGGATTGCGGAACTCCAAGGCGAAGCGGACCTCGACGAGCGGCGAATCGCCGAACAGGGTGAAAGTCTTCTCCAGGCGGTTGCCGAAATAATCGGCCTCCATCCTCACCTGGACGAAGGGCCCCTCTTTGCGGACGAGCTCCGCGTCATAGATCCTATGCGTTTCGATGGACGCCTGGCCGAGGAAATCCTCGAATCCCCCGTAGGGGTAGAAACCGCGCTCGCGAAAAGGCCGCCTGTCCGTGTCCTCCCTCTCGGGCCAAAGCTTGAAGAGGACGTTGTCGTTCTTTTCCTTGACGACATACTCGATGATGCGGGCGCCGGTGCGGAGCAGGGTGACCCGGACCTTGGAGTTTTCGAGCCGGAATTCGTTCGTCCCGTCGCCGTTGAGGTCGACCTCCGTCGCCGTCGCCTTTCCCGACGCCGGGCCGACGCCGAGCTGCGTCACGCCCTCCGCGCCGAGGGACGTGACCCTGACCGAATACGCCCCCGGCTTGAGAGGCAGGCGGAAGGTCAGAGTCTCGTGCTCGCCCGGCCGGGCTTGACCGGTCTGCAGGGCCTCAAAGACGGGGTGACCCGGGCCGCCCTCCGGATAGACCTTGACGGAGACCGGGTATCCGGTCCCGTTCGAGAAGTTATGGACGGAGACGGGATAGACGACCTCGGGCTCCAGGCCGAAAAGGAGCCTGTGAACGGAGATCGCGGGGGGGAGGTCGAGAACGGTCAGGGCCCTTTTCCGGCCCGCTTTCCAGCGCATCTCGACCAGGATGGGGTTGGCCTTGGCCATGGCGGCCAGGGTAGGCTCGATCCCGAACCGGAACGTCCGCTCCGCGCCGGGCGGCAGGGCAGCGTCCGCGAATCCGCCTTTGATACGGAGCTCCGGCGCCGGCCGGACCTCGAGCTTTCCCTCGACGGGAGCCGCGCTCAAGTTTGCCGCCCGGACGACGAGCTCACGTCCCTCCATGACGGCTTCAAGCCGGACCCGGTCGCCGAAATAGTCCTCGAGGAAGACCCGGTCGAGGAGGAGCATCTGGAGGGCGTTGCGGAAAAGCGCCGGCCCCAGCATCTTCCCCTGGGGCAGGACACCGACGGCCCGCCGCGAGATGATCGCCTCCCACATCCCGTCCCGGGTCAGACGGCTTCCTTTCCGGTTGAAAAGGACCATGCAGGCCGGCGCCTCTTCGCGGACCATGCCCGTCTGGAGGATAAAAGGGATGTCCTCCCCGTCGATCTGTTTCTTGTTCCCTTCGATGGCGATCGAGCCGTCGTACTTGAACTTGTCGCAGTCGGGGGCATCCACGGGCCGGAAGATGAAGCCGCGGCGGTCCCTGACGAGCTTGATCCACTCTTCCTCCGTGGGCGTGTCCTGGATCTTGAGCCCGTCCCAGCTCCTGAGGCCGTAGGCGACGGTGCCCAGGCTGTGGGTAGCCTTGCCGGTGCCGACGTCGGTGACGACGTCGAGCCCCACCTTGGCGAGCCAAGCGGTGAGCTCGTTTTGCATCAGGTAGTCCATGTAGCCGCTGAACGTGAACCAGTCGTTGCCCTGGCCGAGGCCTTTTCCGATGACCTCGAGCGGGTGGCCGGGAAAACAGGTGACGCTGTGGAGGAGCGTCCCCGTGCCGAACCATCCGCGGTGGAGGTCATAGCGGCCGAGGACATCGCGGAGGTTCGCGAGGAGCTCCCGGAAGCGGCGGCGGCATTCGGGGCAGTCCGTCACGACGGCGAAAAGCCGGCGCTCGCCGCTCGTGAGGAGAAACGCGCGGACCTCGTAATAATCCCGGCCGTTTCGCTGGTGACTGCCGAGCTTCTCTCCCCAGGGGACCGTATCGGGAAGCAAGGCCAGAAGCTTCCTGCCCGTGGCGCTCGAGGGCTTCGCCCAGACGAGGGCGTCCCCGCTATCCAGGGCCTTTTCGAGCTCGGCCGTGTCCGGGTCCTCGAATTCCCGGGCGGTGGCCCTGAGCCAGGCGTCGAGAAAGCCTTCGGCCAGGAAAAGGCCGGGAATCCTCAACTCCTCGGCGATGTCGACCTTGTTCTGGGCGATGGACTTGGCCACGTCGGACTGGCTGATGAGATAGAGGCTGCCGTACTGCGACCACTGATAATAGATGTCGTGCCAGTAGTTCGTGTAGCCGTTGAACTGGCCGGGTGTCGTGATCGCCGCGGCCGGGGCCGCGACGGCGGTCGGGCCCTGGAACCGGTCGAGGCTCTCGGCCCGGCCCCGCGCCGGGAAAACGAGAAGGAGGCCCAAGGCCCAGATGAGGCATGTGGAAAAGCGTTCGGTCTCTCGGCGCATCGTGTCCCTCCTCCGTCCGGAAGTCCCTTGGGAAACCCGGCCCTATTATACTTGTCGAGGTCGGGAGGTGGAAGTCGGGTTTGACTCCCGGCCGGCAAGTTGTTATTCTCTGCTCAGGCAGCCCGGAGGGAATCATGGAAAGGGATCCGACCAGGACTCTCAAGGTCGAAACGGCCAGGATCAGGCCCGGCCAGACCCTCGCCGGCAAGTATCGCATTGTGCGGGAGCTCGGCCGGGGCGGCATGGGGGTCGTTTATGAGGCCGAGGACCTCAGGCTCAAGCGCATCGTTGCCCTCAAGTTCCTGCCGCCCGGACTGACTTCGGACCAGGAGGCCCGGGAGCGTTTCGTCCACGAAGCCCAGGCGGCCTCGGGTCTCGACCACCCCAATATCTGCACCATCTACGAGATCGACGAGGCCGAGGCCGGCGGGATGTACATCGCCATGGCCTGTTACAGGGGAGAGAGCCTCAAAGAGAAGATGAGCCGGGGGCCCCTCGAACCGGCCGAAGCCATAGGGATCGCCCTCGGAGTGGCCGAAGGGCTGGCCAAAGCCCATGAACAGGGCATCGTCCACCGCGACATCAAGCCCGGGAACATCATGATCACGGCCGACGGCGCCGCCAAGATCCTCGATTTTGGCCTGGCCAAGCTGGGCGGCGACGCGCGCCTGACCCTGCCGGGGACGACGATGGGAACGGCGGCCTACATGTCGCCCGAACAGGCGCGGGGGGACAACGTGGACTGCCGGACGGACGTCTGGTCCCTCGGCGTCGTCCTCTATGAGATGGCGACCGGAGAGCTCCCCTTCGGCCGGGACAAGAAGCAGGCCGTCCTCCACGAGCCGCCGCGCCCGGCAAAAGATCTTCCCTCCGGCTATCCGGCGGAGCTCGTGTCGATCATGGACAGGTCCCTGGCCAAGGACCCTGCCAGAAGGTTCCCTTCGGCCCGGGAGATGGCCGATTCGCTCCTGGACCTCAAGACGCGGATGAGCGCCCGCCGCTACCCGGCCGCCCGGCAGCTGACCTTCCGGCGCTCCCGGAAGCCGCTGCTGCTCGCGGCCGGCGCGCTGTCCCTGGTCTCCCTGGCGGTCGCCGTCTGGCTGCTCAACCGGCCCAGCCTGGCCTTTGAGAGCCGCGACCGGCTGATGGTGGCCGACGCCGACAACCTCACCGGGGACAAAGTCTTCGACCTGGCCCTCCGGACGGCCATCGAGGCCGACCTCCAGCAATCCGCCTATGCCGTGATCTTCGACAAGCCCCAAATCAGCGACACCCTCCGCCTGATGAGAATAGACCCGTCGGCCCGCGTCGACGAGAATCTCGGCTACGAGGTTTGCCGTTTCGCAGGGGTCAGGGCGTTCATCCTGCCGCGGATCATGGCCGTCGGCGAGGCCTACGAGCTCGAGGCGATCCTGATCGACCCGCTGAAACGGAGGCACGTAGACCGGATCCGGGTCACGGCCCGCGGCCGGGAAGAGGTCCTTCTCAAGGGCATCGACAAGCTGACCAAAGCGCTCCGGTCCAGACTGGGCGAATCGCTGGGCAGCATCGAAAAAGCCGACGTCCCCATCGCGACCGTGACGACTTCCTCCTGGGAGGCGCTGGACTATTTTTCCATGGCCCAGGCCAAGCGGAACGACGCCAAGTTCAAGGAGGCGGCGGCCTTGTATGAGCTGGCCCTGGATAAGGACCCAAAGTTTGCCGCCGCCCGGAGCTCGCTCGGGCTTGTCCTGATCCAATTCCTGGGACAGCCGGAGAAAGGGAAGGCGATGCTACAGCAAGCCCTCCAGGATGCCCAGAGCCTGGGCCTGCCGCAGCGGGACGTCCTGCCGATGAAGGCCGTCAACCGGCAGTTCGTGGCCGGCGACCTCCCCGGCGCCCTCGAGGAATACCGAACGCTGATGGGGCTTTTTCCGGACCTCATGGTCCCCTACAACAATTCGGGCCGGATCCTCCAGGCTCTCGGCCGCTTCGACGAGGCCGCGGCCATGTACGAAGAGGCGGTCAAGCGGGCCCCGAAGAGCGCCATTCCCTTGCAGAACATGTGGTTCCTCGACATGGACCTCAGGCAGGACGCCCAGGCCGGGGAATCGGCCGCGCGTCGTCTTGTCGATCTGGCTCCCGCCTTGGCCAACCCCCACAGCTTTCTTGGCTATAGCCTGGCGGTCCAGGAGAAATACGGCGAAGCCGAGAAGGAGTTCCGGAAGTCCCTGGAGATCGAGCCCGATCATCCCTATGCTCTTCCCAACTTGGCCCACGTCCTTTTCGTGTCGGGAAAGGTGGCGGAGGCCGTTCCCGTTTATCGCCGGATGCTCGAGCTCGTCAGCCGGGGGAAATTGACCGGGACCCCGGAGTGGGACTGCGTGGCGCTGGCCCTGGCCCTTCACGAATCCGGCCAGGCCCAAGAAGCCTTGAGAACAGCCGCGGAGGGCCGCGATGCGCTCACGAAAAAACTCCAGGGCAACAAGCCCCCTGAGTCCGACGATTGGGTTGCCTACGGGGCGCTGGCGGCGGTTGGCGGAGACGCCGAAAGGGCGGTCGTCTGCATCAATAAGGCCATGCCCTCCGGCATCAAGGACCCGAACTCGCTCATGGACTTGGCTGAACTCTACGCCCTGATCGGCCGGCCCGCGGAGGCCATCGAGTCCATCAAGAAGTCCCTCGCTGGGGGATTCTCCGACCCCTTCTTTCCGGTCATCCTGCCGGAGTTTCAATCCATCAGGAAAAATCCGGAATTCCGGGTCCTGTTCAAGCTCGGCCTATAGACCGCCCTCTGCCGGATCCTTGACCGGCTCAACCCGGGGGCCTATAATGCTTATCCAAATTCCGTCTGATCGAGAGTGAGAGACATGAGCAAGCTTTGCAGTCCGGAGGAGGTCCGGGAGATCGCGAAATCCGGCGACGGCGCTTTCGTCCTTTTTTACGCGTCCTGGTGTCCGTTCTCCCAGGCGTTCCTTCCGGTCTACGAAAAGCACGCGAACGGCCGGGAGAAGGAATTCGTCCGGATCGTCCTCGACGGCAACGAAGAGCTGTTCGAGGAGCACGGCATCGGCGTCTACCCCACGGTCCTGTTCTTCAAGAACGGCGCGGTCGCCCGCCGGCTCGACGGGAAGCACCTGGCCGGGCTCAAGGAAAAACAATTGACCGAGCTCATCGCGTCATGCGACGCGATGAAGCCCTGAACCTTTTTCTTCGAAGGGCCGGGATCAGGCCTCTTCGACGACCTTCCAGCCGATCGCGTCTGCCAGGGCGAAGATCGGGTCCTTGAGGTCCCCGTAGAACGTGACCCGGTGCCAGCCCCACTTGTCCCACATCGTGAAGAGCTTCTCGAAGTCGCCGACCGGCTCCGCGACGAGCTTCGTCCGGCAGGCCCGGTCGTTGGGGTCGTTCCCGACGGCCTGGCCTTGGTGGAAGAGAATCTCCTTGCGGTCCTCGGAGAGCTCGACGGTCGTCGTCATGTAGCCCGCGGGCAGGATCGACCGGACCGAAGCCCCTTTCCTGTCTTCGGAATGAGTGAGGATCTGGAACGGGTTCGCCGGGCCGCGCGGGCCGAAGACCCTGTTCGAGGCCACGCAGTGGGCGTAGATGATGTGGCGCTCCGAGGTGTCGAGGACAGGGTCGGAGATCATGCCCGGCCGGCCGTTGGCCATGATGCCCAGCGCGGTCATGGCCGCTGCCGATGGGACGTCGCACTCGCAGCCGCCGACGAGGCCCTCGTTGTTCAGTTCATGGAACCCGAGGCACGGATAGGCATGGATGTGCCCGCCGTAGAAGCCTCCCAGGCAGTTCACCGTGATGCCGTGGGCCCCGTGTTTCTTGAGGACGGCCTTCAGGCCCAGGTACATCGCCGCGGAGTTGACCAGCTCCTCGCGACTCACCTCCTCGACCGCCGTGGCCGTCTTCATCCAGCGGTCGGCGACGACCCGGGCTTCGTCCTTGTCCGCGGCGGCCCAGGCCTGGTTGACTGCGGAGAAGGGGAGCTGGATGACGGGGACGCCCATAACGGTCGTCGCGGGACCCGTCTTGTCGTCCCGGACGGCCAGGAGCTTCGCGGCCTTTATCCGTCGGACGGTCTCGGCGGTCGGGAGGGTCTCCAGCCTGTCGGCCTTGACCGTGAGCTCCCGGGACCCGGGCGTGCGGCCTTTCCGGACCGCCGACGTGGCGGCGGCGAAATCGAAACCCGGCCCGCCGGCGCGGGCCTGTTCGAAGCAGCGGACGGCGTCGACGAGGTCGTCAATCCTTGACGACGAGACGAAGCCGATGTTGCGCGCCCCCTCGCGGAGGAACGCCGACGTATAGACGAGGAAGCCTCCGCTCCCGGCGTATGGGAAATCGGCATAGAGCACGGGCCGGCCCGACGAGGCCATGGTCTGGACGACCCGGTTCCAGCAGTTCATCTGGAAGACGAGGTAGCCGTCGACCGGTGTCGCCTTGTCCTCATCGAGGGCCTTTTGCGCCTCCTCCGGCCCCGTGGCCATCGTCGCGACGAAGGCGATGTCCGGGAAGCGTCCGGCCAGCCCGATCGTGAACTTCTCCATGACCGGCCTGAAGTCGAACCCGAGGTTCGGCCAGTCCGGCCTGTCCTGGACCGGGGCGTGCAGGGCGTAGAGGATGCGGATCCTGAGCTTTCCGTCGGCGCCTGCGGACGGGATCGCACCTTTCAGCCAGGCCGGCGCAGTCATCAGGCCGGCCGCTCCCGCACAGGCCGCGCAGTCTCCGAGAAACCTGCGCCGGCTGAGGCCGCGGGCGGCACAGCCCGTGGGCGGGAATTGTGGTTTCCGGGCGGGTTTTCGCATGCCTTCTCCTTTTCGGGCGGCCCTGCGGCCGGGCCCTCTCCACCCGAACATATCGCTCGGCGCTGGCGTTTGTCAAGACGGGATAAGCGGGCTTGAAACGACGGATGGGATGGGGTTTAATAAGGCGGGCCGGATGAAAGGAGAAGCGACATGAAAAAGTTCGGCATCCTGATCATCGTCGTCTTCAGCTTGGCCGCGATGATGTTCGGCCAGGCCTCCCCGACGGCGGAAAAAGAGATCCGGGCCGCCCTCGACCTTCAGAAGACCGCCTGGAACAGGGGGGATATCGAGGGGTTCATGGCGACATACTGGAAGTCGGACGCCCTGACTTTTCAATCGGCGGGAAGCCGGACCCACGGCTGGGATGACGTCCTTGCACGCTATAAGAAAAACTACGCGCCCGGCAAAATGGGGAAGCTCGATTTCACCGATCTTGCCATCCACATCCTGTCGCGCGACGCGGCCTATGTCCTCGGCCGCTTCAAGCTCGACTTCGGCGGCACGTTGAAGGAAGGCGTTTTCACCCTGATCTTCAGGCGAACGAAGGATGGCTGGCGGATCATCCACGACCACACGTCCTCGAGTTGAGACGAACGTCATGGCGGGCGACGGTACAGGCCGTCCAGAAGCCTATGAAGCGGAGGGGCGCCCATCGGCCTATTGATTAAACCGGGTATTTCGGGAATAATCAGGGCCTGCGCCCATGGCCGGTTTTGATCCGCAATCCTACGAACGAGGGTTCATATGAAAAAATCCGTGTTTCCGGTATCCGCCTTTCTGTCCTTCTCTCTGGCCGCGATCCTGATCGGCGCCTCGTGCGCCCCCGCCCCCGTGGCGGTGCCGGCGGCCCGGCGGCCGCTCTGGTTCGGCTTTCACGCCATGGTCGAGAAGAAGGCCGACGCGGAGGGCCTTCTCTCCGAGATCCCCGCCCTCGCCAAGCTGGGAGTCAACCTTATCATCGCCGAGGTCGATTACAATTACGAGTACGTGTCCCATCCGGATCTCCGGACGGAGGACCCGATCTCTAAGGAGACGGCGAAGAGGCTCGTCGGCCTCTGCCGGCAGTACAAGATCCGGCTGGTCCCGGAGTTCCAGAGCCTCGGCCATCAGTCCTGGGAAGCGAAAACTTACCCCCTGCTCGCCAAGTACCCCCAGTTCGACGAGTCCCCGGGCAAGTACCCGGGGAACAAGGGCCGGGAGCCCGCGGGCAACGACTTTTACTGCCGCAGCTGGTGCCCCCTGCACCCGGACCTCAACGCCATCATCTTCGACCTCTACGACGAGCTCATCGACGTCTTCGAAGCCGACGCCCTGCACGTCGGGATGGACGAGGTCTTCGTCATCGGTGACGACGCCTGCCCTCGCTGCCGAGGCAAGTCCCCGGCCCAGCTCTTCGCCAAGGCCGTCAACGACGCCTATGGGCACATCGTCAAAACGAGGGGCAAGGATATGATGATGTGGGGGGACCGGTTCATCGACGGCACCGAGACCGGCTACGGCATGTGGGAGGCCTCCAAGAACGAGACCTATCCGGCCGTCGACCTCGTCCCCAGGGACATTATCATCTGCGACTGGCATTACGAGAGGGCATACGAAAATATGAGATCCTACGGCTTCCCCTCCATCCGCATGTTCCTGGAGAAGGGTTTCCGGGTCCTGCCCACGAGCTTCCGGGACCCCAAGGCCGTCAAGAGCATGATCGACGATTCGCTGGCCCTCAAGTCCGGCCGGATGCTCGGCCATCTCTGCACGTTCTGGCACGGCATCAAACCGGGCGAGGCGGCCAAGCTCCCGCAGCTCAAGACCGCGGCGAAAAGGCTCGGCCCGATCACGGTCCCGTCCCGATAGGCCGGGCCTGATTCGATAGAGATCTCACTGGAGGTGACATCATGCGTCGTAACGCCCTTGCCCTTGGCGCGATTTTCCTTCTGACCTCGGGAGCGCTCTTCTCGGCCGGCCCGGCCTTCGCCGTGGGGACGAACCCGGCTTCTTCCTCCGGATCCCAGGCGTCCAGGGCCCACCCTTTCTCGGTCCATGACATGCTGGCCATGGATAGGATCTCGGACTCCCAGGTCTCGCCCGACGGAAAATGGATCGTCTTCAACGTCCGGACGACCGACCTCGAGGCGAACCGCGGCCGGACCGACATCTGGGTCGTCGGCACAGACGGCCAGAACCTCCGCCGCCTGACGTCCCACCCGGCGGCCGATTTCAACGCCCGCTGGTCCGCCTGCGGCAAGTGCATCTTCTTCCTGTCCACCCGCTCCGGCTCCGCCCAGGTCTGGCGCATCAGGGTCGACGGGGGAGAGGCCCAGCAGATCACCGATCTCCCGCTGGGCGTGGGAGCGCTCGTGGTCTCGCCGGATGGCAAAATGCTGGCCGTGACGATGGATGTGTTTCCCGGCCGGAGCACCGAGGCGACCGCCAAAAAACTCGAGGGGATCCAGAAGCAGAAAGCCACGGGCCGCCTCTACGACAAGCTCTTCGTCCGGCACTGGGATACCTGGAACGACGGCCGGCGCTCGCACCTCTTTGTCGTTCCTGCGGCCGGCGGCGAGGCGAAGGACCTGATGCCGGCCATGGACGCCGACACGCCTTCGAAGCCGTTCGGCGGGCCCGAGGAGATCGCTTTCGCGCCCGACGGAAAGGAGATCATCTTCACGGCCCGCGACGCGGGACGCGGGGAGGCCTGGTCGACCGACACCAACCTCTACGCGGCGCCGGTCGACGGCTCGAAGCCGCCGCGGAGCCTGACCGCGGCCAACAAAGCCTCGGACACGACCCCGGCCTTCTCCCCTGATGGGAAAATGCTGGCCTACCTGGCCATGGCCCGGCCCGGCTATGAAGCCGACCGCTCCCGGATCGTCCTCAAGCCCTGGCCCGACGGCCAGGGACAAGAGCGCGTCCTGACGGAGACCTGGGATTTCTCGGTTTCGGCCCTGGCCTGGTCATCGGACGGGAAAAGGATCCTGGCCGCGGCGCCCAATAAAGGCCAGGTCTCGCTCTTCGCCATAGAAGTCGGGTCGGGAAAGGCCGTGACGATCGTCGAACAGGGGACCCTGGCCGCGTTCGGGCCCGCAGGGGACAGAATCATCTTCGAAAGGAATACCCTGAAGTCGCCGACGGAGATCTATTCCGTGAGGGGCGATGGGACCGACGAGCGGGCCGTCACCCGGATCAACGCCGAGAAGGTGGCCGCCGTCCGCCTGGGCGATTTCGAGCAGTTCAGCTTTGCGGGCTGGAACAATGAAACCGTTACCGGCTACATCGGCAAGCCCGCGGACTTCGACCCGGCCAGGAAATACCCGGTGGCGTTCCTGATCCACGGCGGGCCGCAGGGGTCGTTCGGGAACGACTTCCACTATCGGTGGAACCCCCAGGCGTACGCCGGGGCGGGATACGCGGTCGTCATGGTCGACTTCCACGGCTCGACCGGCTACGGCCAGGCCTTCTGCGACTCGATCCGCGGCGACTGGGGCGGGAAGCCGCTCGAGGACCTGAAGAAAGGCCTGGCCGCGGCCCTGAAGAAATATCCCTGGATGGACGGGGAAAAGGTCGGGGCCTTGGGCGCCTCCTACGGCGGCTACATGATCAACTGGATCGCCGGCAACTGGCCCGACCGGTTCGGGTGCCTGGTGAGCCACGACGGGAACCTCGACGAGCGGGCCGCCTACTTCGACACGGAGGAGCTGTGGTTCCCGGAATGGGACCACATGGGGACGCCTTGGGACAACCCGCAGAGCTATGAGAAACACAACCCGGGGAACTTCGTCAAGAACTGGAAGACGCCCATGCTCATCGTCCACGGCGGACAGGATTTCCGGGTCGTGGACACGCAGGGCCTGTCGAGCTTTACGGCTCTGCAGAGACGCGGGGTCCCGAGTCAATTCCTCTACTTCCCCGACGAGAGCCACTGGGTCCTCAAGCCGGCCAACTCCATCCAGTGGCACGAGACGGTCCTCGGTTGGCTCGACAAGTGGCTTAAGTAAGGAGGGGAACCGGGATCAGTCGGGCGGGGTCCCGAGCGGGGTAACGCAGGAGGGTATCTCCGACCCGGCACTGTAGAGGTGCCGGATGAGGGTCAGGATCGTCTGCGAGATGTTGTGGAGGAACTCCACGCCGACCTCGTAGAGCCCGACGGCGTCGTTCTTCCTCACCCACTTGACCTCGCCGTCGACCTGGATGGTCTGGCACGTCTTGGCCAGCTCGATGACGATCCGGATGACGGTGCCGGCGGCGAACTCCTTTTCCGTGAAAAGCCTCGTTCCGCCGAGCGACAGATCATAGGTGTAGGCGTTGATGCCGAGGTTGGCATAGGGGCCCTTCCCGTCGCCCGCGGACTTGATGATGACGACGTTCCGTTCCTCGATCCTCTTTTCTTTCCGCATGTTCATGCGTGCTCTCCCAAGGCTATTGTCTTCAGGGGGTGATTTTCGCAGGTGAGGCGGCCCGAGTAAATCACCTTTAGGGGTGATTCGAAGGATGATGTCGCCGAGGCCTCAGCCCGGGAGAGGCCTCAGTAACTCATGGAAATAAAATGACTTAGCAAAAAAATGGCCCCGGAACGGCCTTCCAGCCCGATTTCGGGGACAAAGCCAAAGACTCGGACCTGGGGGGCGCCCTGTTTTAGAGGACGACTTTCTTCTTCCCCCAGCGGAGCTTCATCGTCAGGACCCTGTCCGTCGAGAAAATCCTGGCCGCGATGAAGACCAGGACGAGAAAGACGACCGCCATATAAAGAATTCCGTATATGACCGCCGGGTAGCGGCCCAGCATGATGTTCGGCGTGGCCAGGAAGGGATGGGAAAAGGGGATGGCCAGGACGAGGAGCTTGGCCGGCAGCGGCAGCGATTGGACGTCGGCGAAGAAGGACAGGAGATAGGGGATGAGGATCATCAGCATCAGAGGCAGCATCAGGGTCTGGGCGCTCCGGAAGTCCTCGGCCAGAACCCCGAGAATGGTGGCCATGGCCAGGCCGCAGAGAATGGCGAAGAACAGGGCGATTCCGAGGAGCAGGTAGCCCTTGCCCGAGAGCGTCAGCCCGAGCTGCTTGATGACCCCGCTCATGGCGGCGCTGGCGCGGACGTCTCCCGTGATCCCTCCGAAGTACGATTTCATGCCGATCATGTAAATGGCCGCCGACAGCAGTCCCACGATGCCGGCCGCGAGCATTTTCGTCGTCACGATGGACGTCCGGGGGATGGGGACCGTGAGCAGGGTTTCCAGGGTCTTGTTCTGCTTCTCCATGGCGATGGCCGAGATGACCATCTGGGACGAATACATGATGATCATGAACAGGATGATCGGGATGATAATGGACTGCGAATAGACGAATCCGGAGATCGCCGAGGCCGAGCCTTCGGCCATCCTGTCCTTGACGATCACATAATCCTTGGTCTTGATGGGGCTCTTGAGGATGTCCGGTGAGACGTCGGGGACCTTCCTCTTGAGGACGTTGTCGGAGAGATAGTTGTTCGTCGCCGTGATGACGGCCCGGAGGATCTCGGATTTCCGGATGCCGCCGATGGAGAAGCTTCTGAGGAATGTATAGGTGGTGATCTCCTTCTGTTCGAACCGGGCCACGGACTCACCGAATCCCTGCGGGATGACCAGGAGGAGGTACGCGTCGCTCTTTTTGGCCGCCTGGACGGCCGCCTCCGGGTCTTTTCCCTGGCTCCATTCGATCTCGAAATTGGCCGTCTTCAGGCTCCCGGCGAGCCCCCGGGAGAGCTCGGACTGGTCCAGGTCCATGACGGAGATCTTCTGCGTCGCCGCGGCCTTCTTCATTTCCGTCTTGGCCATCTGGCCGATGAAATAAAAAATGGCCATCATCATGAGCAGGGATATGATGAGCTGCTTGTTGATGAGCTCCCGGATTTCCTTGAAGAGCAGGTTAGTGAATTTCTTCATCTGAGGGCACTCCTGAAGACGACCTCGAGGTTCGGCGCCTGATATTTATCCTTGAGCCCCTGGGAAGTCCCGGCGTCCAGGATCCGCCCCTTGTCGATGAGGGCCACCCGGTCGGACAGGAATTCGATCTCGAGCATGTTGTGGGAGGACAGCAGCACCGAGATCCCTTCCTTGGCGAATTTCTTGATGATCTCCCGGACCTCGAGCGAGTTGATGACGTCGAGGCCCGACGTCGGCTCGTCCAGGATGGCCATCTTGGGCTTCGTCATCAGGGCGCGGGCCAGGAGGAGCTTCCGGACCATGCCCTTGCTGTAGGTCCCGACCTTGTCGTTCAGGGCCGTCCCCAGCTCGGCGATGTCCCGGCCCCTCCGGACGGTCTCATCGGCCTTCTCGCGCGTATCCGCGTAGAAGTTGGCCATGAACCTGAGATAGTCCGTCCCCTTGAGGTTGCGGTAGGCGCCGGCCTCTTCCGGCAGATAGCTGATGTTCTCCCGGATCTTTTCGGGCTCCTTTTTCAGGTCGTACCCGAGAAGCGTCACCTTCCCGCCCGAGGGCGAGAGGAGCGTCGAGACGATCCGGAGCGTCGTCGTTTTTCCCGCGCCGTTCGGACCGATGAGGGCGAAGATCTCTCCCTCCTGGACCTCAAAATCGATCCCTTTAAGCGCCTCTTTCGTTCCGTAGGATTTCTTGAGTCCTTCAACCTTCAGAACTATGGTCATTCCGGCCTCCTTGTCGCCGTATCTTATAGCACGGACGCGGCCTCCCGTTCAAACGGCGGACGACGAGGCCCGGCCGCGCCGGGGGGTCATTTCGTCGGTTTCGTGGCCAGGGGTTTCCCCGATTTCTCGAAGAACTCCCTCTGAAGCTCGGGGCCGACCCTGTCGTTCTTGACGGACCGGATCATCTCGACGAGCAGTCCGGCTTCCAGGCTGAGGGCCAGCTCGCCCAGTTCTTTATTCCCGAAGCTCCCGTCCCCGCGGTAGTGGTTGGGCTGGCCGGCATACCACCAGATCCCCGTGTAGGCGTGCTTCAGGCCGGCCAGCCGCTTCTGGTCCTCGCCGCTCTCCTGGTTGGCCCTCTCCTGATGGACGAGGTCCGGCCGGTGGGCCAGCATGGTGGAAGTCTCCTCCTCGCCGGCGTGGCCGTCGATCTTGGTCTTGCGGAGCTTCTTCAGCTCGTCCTCCATTTTCGGGTCGTCCGACGGGTCGAAGAGGTAGACGATGTAATCCTTCTTCGCGGCCAGCTGGCACTGGCAGAAATAATGGAGGAATTCGTCGTTCCCGCCGTGGCCGTTGACGAGGATGATCTTCTTGATGCCGTTGCGGGCGAGCTCGTCGCAGGTCTCCTGGAGCAGGTCGATCATGATCCGGGCGCTGTAGGCGATCGTGCCCGGCTGATGCTGGGCCTCGAAGATCTGGCCGAAATAGTACTCCGGAAAGACGAGCGTATACTCCTTTTTGGCGGCCCGCAGCGAGACCTCGCGGCAGTCGAGGAGGTCGGTTCCCAGGGGGAGATGAGGGCCGTGCTTTTCCAGGATACCGACCGGGATGATGCAGGTCGACTGGGACCGGGCCACGGCCTGGACGAAGTCCGGTGCCGTGAGTTCCTCGTAGCGGACCGGGAGGTCCGGGGCCGGCTTCGCGGCTCCCTGGGCCAGCACAAAACCCGAGCAAACGATGAGAACGCCCAAGGAGAGAAGGGCCAGGGTCAGGGGTCTCGGTGTTTTCATGACATCCACCTCCTTGTCGATGGAAGAAACTCGGAAACCGACGCTCTGCGCGTGACGACCATGATTTATATTACCGGAAAAGAACGGAGTCAATGGCGTTCTTTCCGCCGTCCGGTCCCGAGTGGGGGTCAGAACATCAGCCGGGCCTGATAAAAGAAACGCAGTTCCTGGTAGTGATCGCTGACGCCGGGGAGGCGGCCCGTGCGGCGGACGCCCTCGGCGGCCAGGCCCAGTTCAAGAGGCGTGCGGCTCAGGCGGTAACCGAACGTGACGCGCCATGTCAGGCGGGTGTCGTGGAGCTTGAAGTCGTCGGTCACGACCCCCGTGTACTGATAGCGGTCCTGACCCTGGATAGAACCATAGGACTGCCAGGTCGCTTCCCCCCGGAACCGCCACTGGCGCCAGTCCACGGCCGCGTCGGACGTCAGCGTCATCCCCAGGGCGTCATAGTATCCCCAGTCAAGAAGAGTCGTTTTCACGCCGCTTGTATCGTGAGTTTCCGTGAACCGGTTATACGCCAGGGCGTTGACCAGGGCGAAATCCCCGTACGCCGCCGACGTCCAGCGCAGGCGGAAGCGTGGCCCGAACCGGCTGAGGGTGAGCACAGCGCCCAGGGGGCTTATCACCGACAGCTTGTCCGTAAAAGCGGTCGGCGTGGGCCGGACGAGGCGGGCATCTCCGGTCGTGGCCAGCCCCCCCGCCGGGACCTCGCTGTTGCTGTCATACCAGGCCACCGACCGCTTCTTGAGCACCTCGAAAGCCGTGCCGTAGCCCAGGGAGACGCTGCCGCCGTGGAGACTCCCGTCCGGCTCCCGTGCTCCGGAGGATAAGCTTCCCCCGAACAGGACCGCCGAGGTCCGGATCCGGAATTCCTCCAGTCCGGCCGAGCTGAAGCTCAGGTCGATCCCAGCGCGACTCGACAGCGTGTCGCCCGTGAAGCGCCGCTCGCGGCCCTCCCGGCCGGCGCCCGGAGCTGTATCGGTCTCCATGTCAAACCCCAGGTTGAGCTGGCGGTACCGGGACCCGGACTGGTCCACCGCGGTCGTCTCGGCCGGGGAGATTTTGTCCTCCTTCAGCCCGGCGTAAATATTGAATCGGTGCCAGCCGGCGCCCGGGGCGCTGTTCGCCGCGGGCCCGCTGCCGCGGTCAAACCAGTTATTGACGGCGAGGACGGGATGGAACACAAAGCCGGCCACCCGGTTCACGATGCCTTTCCTGTGGCTGAAGTACGAGCCGATCTGATACAGGGGCTCGCCGATGGCCGGCCCGCCGAAGGTCGTGAAGACCATGTCGTTGATGGCGATCAGTTCCCGCCACTCGGTCACGGATTCCCACAGACCGGACGTGACGAAAGAAAAAAGGGTGGAGACCCGGTTGTCGAGCCCGTTGGCCCGCGCCATGCTGTAGTAGCCCTCGCCGGCTCCGGCGTGGGACCAGTTGAACCAGAACGCGTTGGAGTCCATCTTGGGGGATTGCGCGGTGAAGAATTTCCGCCCGAAGGTGGGCCATGTGAATTCCCAGTCGACGGTGAACTTGTTGTACGCCCCCCAGTAGTCGATCGTCGAGGCGGTCAGAAGGACGGCCTCCTCGATCAGGGCCCGCCATGTCTTAGGGCGGCGGGGGGCCTCCTGCCCGGCGGGCCGGGCCGTTTCACGCCGGGCCATCGCCGGACTGTCCTTCAATGGGCCGGGCGACTCGGCGGCGAGGGCGGGACCCAGAGCGAGAGGGATCAGGATCCATCCCAGGATGAGCCTTTTCACGGAAGGGCCGGCCCGCTTGTCCATTCGAGGGCTCGAAATGGCCCCGGGGCTATTTTTTCTTGGCCAGGGGCAACGAATATCCGAGGGAAACCACGACGGCGCCCGTCTGGCTTTTTCCGCTCGTCGCGACGTCTCTTTGAATGGTGCTCAGGCCCAGCTGGAAGTGGGCTTCGAGGATGAGATCGCCGGGCCCGAGGGGATAGGTCATCCCTCCTCCGCCGGAGAGACCAATATTCGTGCTCTTGAGGCTGTCCTTGACATTCGTATCGGCGCCCAGGTCGACGACCAGAGGATTTGTGTCGGGCGGAATGATGATGGGCATCGTCCCGGCCTCATCCAGATAGAGGGCGCTCGTGCCCTTGGTGACGGCCCTAGCCCGGAGGAGGATCCCGACATAAGGCCCGGCATTGACGAAAAAGCGGACCTTGTTGCCAAAGGTTACCCGACCCATGATCGGCACCTCAAGATAGTCCAGGATTGTCTCGTTGCGGAAAGTGGCGTAGAGGATCGTGCCGGGAGGAATAGGCAGACCGGGCGGAAGGTCCATCGTGATGGGTTGAAGGCCTTTTCGCAGTCCTCCTTGGGACGTGTAGTTGATCTCGGCGACGAGGGAGAAATGCGGGGCGATCTTGGTCTCGAGGAAAATGCCGAAAAACGGTCCCTGGCGCGAGGTGAACCCCCGGGTGAACGGATCGTCCTGGCTTCCTCTGATGTTCGGGATGCTGAGACCGCCGTGCACACCGAGCTTGACTTCGTCGCTGAAGGCGAGCCCGCCGGCCGCCAGGAGAAAACCCAGAAGGCCGGCCAGAACCTTAACCTGCTTTCGATTCATCTTTCGCCTCCTTATTCGGGCTCCTCAGAGCGTTCCCCTCCGGGGCATGTGGCCTCAGGCTCTGGGTCCCTTCGCGTTCATCCCGTTGGCTAAAAAGATATCACCATACCGCAGGATGTCAAGCGCTCTCCCCGAGTCCGGCGAAGATCCCGGCCCGGAATAGGGCCAGGGGGATTCTTTTCAATCAAAGAACGGGAAGAGCTTTTTTATCTCGGCCCGGTCCGGCCGGCGACCGTATTCGCAGATCTCGAAAGCCTCGGCGAACCTGATCTTCGCCGCCCGCTCCTTCCCGTACCACCCTTCAAGGGCCCGGCGACAGTTGTCCGTGATGTCGAGCTGGCGGGTGAGGAACCTGTCCCGGACCGCGGCCCAGCGCGCCTTTTGTCCGGCCGGGTCGGCCGGGACGAGGTCCGCGGAGCCGCTCACGCCGCCTTCGTAGAACTGCGAGACCATGCCCAGCAGGACCTCCAGCTTTTTCTCCATCACGCCATCGACTCCCACGGCGATGTCGGCCTGGAACGGATAGGGTTTCTGGAAGCGGTCGGAGAAATAGAGGAAAACCGGATTGGCTTTGAGGGTCGGGACCTCGGGGCAGAACTTCGGCACGGTGACCATGTAGGCCGCGTCCTGGACGAGGATGCTGGTGTAGCGATGGTCGGGATGATAGTCGTTCGGCCGGTGGGTGATGACGACGTCGGCCTTCCATTCCCGGATCAGCCGGGTGATCGTCCGGCGGTTCTCGAGGGTCGGCAGGAGCTCCCCGTCGTGGTTGTCGAGGATCTCGAAGGCGTAGCCGACGAGCTTCGCGCCGTGTTCGACCTCGGCCCTGCGCCGCCACGCCAGCTCGGCTCCCGATTGCTTCCAGTGCCCGATGTCCCCGTTGGTCACGGCCACGAACTTGACGTGATAGCCTTTCGCGACCCAGAGGGCCGCGGTGCCGGCGGCCCCCGATTCCGCGTCGTCGGGGTGGGCGCCGATGCAGATGATCCGCGGCTTCCCGTCATCCGCCGGAGAGGATTGTCCCCAGGCCGTCCGGAGTCCGGCCGCGAGGAACGCCGCTAGGAACACGGCTGGGAAGAATATGCTTTTCTTCATGGCCGCCCTCACTTTTCCTGCTCCCCCAGGGCGACGGCGTAGAGATACCAGGCGGCGTGGGGCAACCATTCCTCCGCCCATCTCCAGTCGTCGTCTTTGCCGGTCACGGCATAGTGCAGGCCGAAGTCGATGTCGTCCTCGTCCGTGTAGCCGCCCGTGACGCCGTTCGGGATCCCGCCCGCGGCGTTGGTGTACTCATAGGAATTGAAGAACATGTAGGGGATATTGTTCCGGCCCTTGCCGTGGAGCATGCAGGCGTCAAAGGGGTTCAGGCCCAGGATCCAGTTCAGCTGGCTCCGGCCGAAGGCCGCGAGCTTGGCCTGGAATCCCTTGTCCTGCCCGAAATACCGGACGGCCAACCGGGCCGCCGCGGCCATCGAGCCCAGCCGGGCGTTCTCGCCCTGCCACCAGGGAGCGGTCTCGGTGTCGTGGGGGAAAAAGAAGCTCGTCCTCCGGGAGCCATTCTTGCTCTGGACGAGCTGTCGGCTGTAACCGAACGGGTTCGTCACCTCTCCGGTCACGGCGAGCTCGAAGGCGAGCGACCTCCCGACGGCATCGAGGACCCGGGCCTGGGCCGCGGCGTCGGCGATCTCGTAATAGTCGAGCAGGCTGACGACCGGCAGTCCGGCGTCCACGGGATGGAAAAACGGCCTGTCGCCGTCATCGGCCCGCCAGTAGTCCTTATAGGGTCCGCTCGCGGTCAACCTGGCCGTCAGGCCCGTCGCCCGCTTGTCCGCGGCGGTCTTGTACTTGGAGTTCTTCGTCGCACGATAAAGCTCGGTCGCGGCGACCAGGGCGCAATAATCGTCGAGGATATTCTCCTGGCCGTCGTTCGTGAATTGAAGGTTGTTTTTTTCAAGGAAGGCGAAGGCGTCCTCGGCGGCCTTGAGGTAATCGGCGTTGGCAAAGTCCCCCGAGCCCGGGGCAGCCGAGGCCATGGCTAGGGCCGCGATCGAGAGTCCCGCGCCCTCCCTGTAGGCCGCCTCAAAGGCCGCGTCTCCCTTGATCTTCTCCTTTCCGTAATCGCGGAACTTGTCCTTGGTCTCCGGGGTTAGGATAATGTGCCGCTCCGCCTTGGGGGCGATCAGGCGGTCCTCGGGCTTCTTCTCCGGCCCGCGGCCCGAGACCGTGATATAGAAGGACCCGGCCGGGTCCTTGGTCCGGGCCAGGTAATCGGCCCCGTACAGGGCCTCATCGAGGAGCCTTTTCTGGTACTGCTTGAAAAAAGGCTCATTCCGCCGTTCGAGCTCCCTTAGGGACTTGAACAGGCTCCAGGCGGTGAGCGAGATCTGCTGGGGGTTGAAGTAGGTGGAGTAGGAGAGGTGGGACAGGTGCTTGCCGTAATCTCCGGTCGCGTCGAACCAGCCGCCGTGGACGTCGACCATCCCCTCCTTGCCCTCGAACCTCATTTTCCGGTCGGCCTTGTCCCAGAGGCCCGACGACCGCTGGCCTTTGAAATAATAGATGACGTCGGATAGGGTGTTCCTCTCCAGGACGTTTTTCTGGACGGATACCGGGTGGGAGCGGAACGTCCCCTTCGGAGAGGAGCATTCGATGATGTAGGCGCCTTCCTGGTCGACACTGCTCCAGTCGATCGTCCAGAAGTCCCAGTCCTTCCATTTCCGGACGGGGCCGGCATGCGCCGGGACCCCGGAGAGGACCTTTTCCCCGGACCGGGCCTTGAGGACGGCGAACCGGCTGAACGCGTCCCCCGGATGACCAAGGATCACGGCCAGCTTGGGTCCGGCCGTTTCATAGCCGACATGGTTGGCCAGGATCTTCACCTCCTGGGCGAAGACCGTCTGGGAAGCCAGGAAAGCCAAGAGGACCAAGAGAAAGAGCGATTTCTTTTTCATTTCCAAATTTCTCCATAAAAAGGGACAGACATGATTGCGAATAATGTACGTTCAATGGGGAAAGAAACGCAAGCCCCCCGGCGGGCAGACTCACGGGACCCTTAGTCCCAAATGTGCGAATACTTGGCGCCGTTTCCGGTGTTGAAAAGGACGACCGTTTCATCAGCCCTGATCCAGCCCTGATTTCTCAGTTCGAGGAACGCGGCTAAAGTCGCTCCGCCCTCGGGCGCGGCCCAGATCCCCTGGGTCTTTCCCATGAGATATGTTCCCTTCAGGATCTCGCCGTCAGGCACGGCGACGGCCGTCCCGCGGCTTTCCCTCAAGGCCTTGAGGATCAGGAAGTCGCCGATGGCCGCCGGGACGCGCAGCCCGTCCGCGATCGTCCGGGCCTCGGGCCAGGTTTCCGCGAATTCTTTTCCTTCACGAAAGGCCTTGACCATGGGCGCGCAGCCGTCGGACTGCACAGTGACCATCCGAGGCCGCTTGGGCCCGATCCAGCCGAGCTTTTCCATTTCGTCGAAAGCCTTCCACATCCCGACGAGCCCCGTGCCGCCGCCGGTCGGATAGATGATGACATCGGGCAGGCTCCAGCCCATCTGCTCGGCCAGCTCGTAGCCCATGGTCTTCTTGCCTTCGATCCGGTAGGGTTCCTTTAGGGTTGAGACGTCGAAGCGGCCGTATTTTTCGACACTCTCCCTGGCCGCCTTGCCGCAGTCGGTGATGAGTCCGTCGATCAAGGTCACCGTCGCGCCCAGGACGCGGCACTCGTTGATGAAGGATTTGGGAACATCGGCCGGCATGAAGACATGGGCTTCCATCCCGGCCAGAGCGGCGTAGGCGCTCATGGCGCAGCCGGCGTTTCCCGCCGTCGGGATGGAGACGGACTTGACCCCGAGCTCCCAGGCCCGGGAGACGGCCACGGACAGGCCCCGGGCCTTGAACGAGCCCGTGGGATTCAGGCCCTCGTCCTTGATATAAAGGTTTTCGAATTTGACCTCGCTACCCAGCCGTTGTGCATGGAAGAGCGGGGTGAAACCCTCGCCCAGGCAGAGCTTGAATCTGGGATCTTTCACCGGGAGCAGTTCACGGTACCGCCACAGGGAAGGTTCCCGGAGCGCGATCGAGGACCGGCCCACGGCGGCCTGGGCGGCCTCGAGATCATAGCGGGCGAGGAGGGGTTTCTGGCACTTGGGGCAAAGGTTCCAGAGCTTGTCGGCCTCGAGCCGTTCGCCGCAAAGCCCGCATTCAAGGTAAATCAAGTAACTGACATCTGTCATAGGAACGTCCCGCGAGATGGTTCGCGAAGGATCTCGCCGGCCCTACCTTAAATCATTCGCGGCGGCAAAATCAAATCGGGGGTCGGCGTCGATGGGCCCCTTTTGACTTTCGACGGAGGCCTGTGTTAGATTGGCGGCTTCCGCTGATGACCCACAGAGCGAACCAGATCAAGACGATGCCCTCCGGCACCGTCTCTCTTTTTATTCCGAGGAGGATTCCCAATGAGGAAAAGCCTTTTTCTTCTGACCGTCATTCTCTTCGCGGCCACGGGCTGCGCTAGGAAGGCCGTGGAACCAGCCGCCGCCGTCAACCCCCTGGTCGCGGAGTTCGCCACTCCGTTCGGCGTCCCGCCCTTCGACCGGATCAAACCCGAGCACTTCATGCCCGCTTTCGACCAGGGGATGGCCGATCAGAAGGCGGAGATCGCGGCCATCGTGAAGAACGGGGAGGCCCCGACCTTCGCCAACACCCTGGAAGCGCTCGACAGGAGCGGGGCGCTCATCAAGCGGGTCGGCGCCGTTTTCAGCAACCTGAACTCGTCCAACACCAACGACCAGATGCAGCAGATCGCCAAGGACGTCGCCCCCAAGCTGGCCAAGCACGCGGACGACATCGCCCTCGACGCGGGCCTGTTCGCCCGCGTCAAAACCGTCTACGAGGGCCGCGACAAGCTCGGCCTGAACGCCGAGCAGGGCCGGCTGCTCGAGAGAACGTACAAGGAGTTCGTCAGGGGCGGGGCGAACCTCGCTCCCGACAAGCAGGCCCGGCTCCGCGAGATCAACAAAGAGCTCTCGGTCCTGACCGTGAAGTTCGGCGAGAACATCCTCAAGGAGAACAGCGCCTTCGAGCTCGTCATCGAGAAAGACACGGACCTGACCGGCCTGCCCCCGGCCGTCGTCGCCGGCGCGGCGGAGGCGGCCAAGGACAGGGGCAAGCCCGGGAAATGGGTTTTCACGCTCGCCAAGCCGAGCCTCATCCCGTTCCTCCAGTACTCCGAGAAGCGCGACCTCCGGGAAAAAATGTTCAAGGCCTACATCATGCGGGGGAACAACGGCAACGAGCTCGACAACAAGGCCAACGCGGTCAAGATCGCCAGCCTCCGCGTCGAACGTGCCAACCTCCTCGGCTACAAGTCGCACGCCGCCTACGTTCTCGAGGAGAACATGGCCAAGACCCCCGAGGCCGTTTACGCCTTCCTCGGCAAGATCTGGAAGCCGGCCGTGGCGAGGGCCAAAGCCGAGGCCGCCGAAATGCAGGCCATGATCGACACGAAAGGCCGGGGCTTCAGGCTCCAGCCCTGGGACTGGTGGTTCTATGCCGAGAAAGTCCGGAAGGCCAAGTACGATCTTGACGACAGTGCCCTGAGGCCCTATTTCCAGCTCGAGAACGTCCGCAACGGCGCCTACGAAGTAGCCCACAAGCTCTACGGGATCACCTTCACCGAGCGGACCGACATTCCCAAGTACCAGGAGGACGTCCGGGTCTTCGAGGTGAAGGATGCCGACGGCTCCCACCTGGGGATCCTCTACGTCGATTACTACCCGCGCCCGAACAAGGAGGGCGGGGCCTGGATGAGCAACTACCGCGAGCAGTCCGTCCGGAACGGCGCGGACATCCGGCCGGTCATCGTCAACAACGGGAATTTTTCCAAGCCGACGGCGGGCGAGCCAGCCCTGATCAGCTTCGAGGAGGCCACGACCCTTTTCCACGAGTTCGGCCACGCCCTCCAGGGGCTGCTATCGAAATGCACGTACGAGAGCCTCTCGGGAACGAACGTCCGGCGTGATTTCGTCGAGCTCTGCTCCCAGGTCATGGAGAATTGGGCCACCGACCCCGCGGTCCTCAAGATGTACGCGAAGCACTACAAGACCGGCGAGCCCATCCCCGACGCTCTGATCGAGAAGATCAACCGGAGCAAGTTCTTCAACCAGGGCTTCGAGACCGTGGAATATGTCGCGGCCTGCTTCCTGGACATGGACTGGCACAGCCTCGCGCAGCCCATGGAGATCGACCCCCTGAAGTTCGAGGCGGAGTCCATGTCCCGGATCGGCCTCATGCCGGAGATCGTCAGCCGCTACCGGACGACCTATTTCAACCACATCTTCAGCAGCGCGATCGGCTATTCCGCCGGGTATTACAGCTATATCTGGGCCGCCGTGCTCGATTCCGACGCCTTCGAGGCCTTCAAGGAGACGAGCCTCTTCGACCAGGCGACGGCCAGGTCCTTCCGGACGAACATCCTCGAGAGGGGCGACACAGAAGACCCCATGGTCCTCTACAAGCGCTTCCGCGGCCGCGAGCCCCGGATCGAGCCGCTCCTCAAGAAGAGGGGGCTGGAGTAAGCGCGGACGATATGCTATAAATGGAGCCATGAGCGGCAACGTCTTTGACGAGCTGAAGCAGCGCGGCTTCGTCGCCCAGGTCTCGGACGAGACCGCGGTCCGGAAGATGCTCGGCGGTCCTCCCGTCACTTTCTATGTCGGCTTCGACAGCACGGCGACGAGTCTCCACGCCGGGAGCCTCGTCCCCATCATGGCCATGGTCCACCTCCGCCGGGCCGGGCACCGGGCGATCGCCGTCGTCGGCGGCGGGACGACCATGGTCGGCGACCCGAGCGGCAAGAGCGAGATGCGCCAGATGCTCGACGAGGAGACCATCCTCGCCCAGGGCCGGACCCTCCAAATCCAGCTCGCCCGCTACCTCCGGTTCGACGGCGCCGGGGCCATCGCCGTCGACAACGCGAACTGGCTGCTGCCCCTGAACTACATCCAGTTCCTCCGCGATATCGGCCGGCATTTCAGCGTCAACCGGATGCTGGCCACCGAGGCCTACAAGCTCCGGCTCGAGAAGGGGCTGTCCTTCATCGAATTCAACTACCAGCTCCTTCAGGCCTACGACTACCTGACCCTTTTCCGGCAGTACGGATGCACCCTCCAGATGGGCGGGGACGACCAGTGGGGGAATATCCTGGCCGGGGTCGACCTCATCCGCCGGATCGAAGGGGCGACGGTCGAGGCCCTGACGTTTCCTCTCCTGACGACCGCATCCGGAGCCAAAATGGGCAAAACGGCCCAGGGAGCGGTCTGGCTGGATTCCGAGCAATTCAACCCTTATGCTTTTTACCAGTACTGGATCAACGTTGACGACCGCGACGTCGGCCGTTTTCTCCGGCTCTTCACCCTGCTTCCGCTCGAAGAGATCAAGCGGTTGGCGGCCCTCAAGGACAGCGAGACGAACGAAGCGAAGCGCGTCCTGGCCTTCGAAGCGACGAAAATCACACACGGCGAGAAGGCGGCGGAAGAAGCAAAAGCGGCGTCGAACGCCGCTTTTTTGAAGGTCGACAACGCGGATCATGGCTTATCAAGTGACCATGTCAAATTGCTGCCGACGACCGCCATCGCCCGGGCTCGCCTAGAAGCCGGCATCAGCCCCCCCGAGCTCTTCACCGAAGTCGGCCTGACGCCCTCCCGCCGCGAGGCGAAACGGCTGATCGAGCAGGGCGGCCTCTACGTCAACGAGGAAAGGATCGACAGCCTCGAGCGGCTCATGACGCTCAAGGACGTCGGCCCCGACGGCATGCTGCTCAAGGCCGGGAAGAAGAAGATCCACCGCGTCGTCACCGGATGAAACCGGCGGCCGCCGCATTCTTTTGACAGTCCCTGCCTCCTATGCTATAAACTCCCTGATTCCTGGACCTTGTCGCGGGCGGGTCCGAAGAGACCGCCCTGGGTGAACGGACATGACGCTCGTCGAAAAGCTCAAGACCCATCCCCGCCTGCGGAGCTTCCTCCTCTTCCTGGCCGTCCTCGGCCCCGGGATCATCACCGGGAGCGTCGACAACGACGCCGGCGGGATCACGACCTACTCCGTGGCCGGGGCCTCCTACGGCTATCATCTCATCTGGACGCTCATCCCGTCCTTCGTCCTCCTCCTCGTCGTCCAGGAGATGAACGCCCGGATGGGCACGGTCACCGGCAAGGGCCTGGCCGACCTCATCCGGGAGAACTTCGGGATCAAGATCACCTTTGTCATGTTCCTGGGCCTCGTCATCGCCGACATCGGCAACACGGCGACCGAATTCGCCGGAGTTGCCGGCAGCATGATGATCTTCGGCGTCAGCAAATATATCTCGGTCCCCATCGTCGCGGTCGGAGTCTGGCTTCTTGTGTCCAAGGGCAACTACAGGACCGCCGAGCGGATCTTCCTGTTCTTCAGCTTCTGCCTGCTGTCCTACATCGTCTCGGCCGTCCTGGCCAAGCCTGACTGGGGGAAGATCGGCGCATCGCTCGTCCAGCCCCAGATGCACTTCGACGTCAAGTACCTGAGCATGGTCCTGGGCATCGTCGGGACCACGATCGCGCCCTGGATGCAGTTCTACATGCAGTCGGCCGTCATCGAGAAGGGCATCAAGATCGAAAACTACAAATACGCCCTTTGGGATGTCATCATCGGCTGCACGGCCACGGTCGTCGTGGCCTTTTTCATCATGGTCGCCTGCGCGGCCACGCTGAACGTCAACGGCGTCGTCATCAACGAGGCCAAGGACGCTGCGATGTCCCTCAAGCCGTTCGCCGGACACCTCGCCGCCCAGCTCTTCGCCTTCGGCCTGTTCATCGCCTCGGTGTTCTCCGCCGCCATCCTTCCCCTGGCCACCGCGTTCTACGTTTGCGAAGCCTTCGGCTTCGAGGCCGGGATCAACAAGAAGATCCGCGAGGCGCCGCAATTCTACGCCCTGTTCGGGTTCATCATGGGCATCGCCGTCGTGATCATCCTCATCCCCGGCGCGCCGCTCATCGGCATCACCATCTGGTCCCAGGTCCTCAACGCCATGATGCTGCCGATCGTCCTCATTTCCATGATCAAGATGGTCAACAACCGGAAGATCATGGGTTCGCACGTAAACAACGGATTCCAGAACGCGGTCGGCTGGACGAGCACGGTCGTCCTCCTGGCTCTGACGGCGACCCTCCTCGTCTCCCAGCTCGTCGGATTCATCAAGAAGTGACCCCGCCCCCCTCGGGGCCCTGTCCCCGGCGCGTTTTTGACACATGATATGTCCTGTGCTATAAGCACGGAAGGCGGACGCCGCGGGAAATCCCATGAGTACCTCTGGAGATATTGACAGGCCGAAGGAGCTTTCCGGGCCCCCGACGAGCACGCCGGGCATCGGGGCGAAAAGCTTCGTTTACATCTCCGAGATTCTGGGCCGCCCGGTCGTCCGCGCCGACGGCCGGCGCTTGGGAAAACTCTCGGACCTCAAAGTCCGGCTTGCGGAGAGTTTTCCGAAGATATGCGCCGCGGTCGTCCGACTGGGAAGAAAGAAGACGCTCGCGCTGGACTGGTCCGAAGTCGCGAGCTTCATGGGAAAGAACATCGTTCTCAAGCCCGGCGCGGAAGATCGATTCCACCCCCTTGAGGTCAAGAGCGAGGAGATGCTCCTCAAGGAGGAGCTCCTGGACAAGCAGGTCGTGGACACGTCCGGCGCCAAGATCGAGCGGGTCAACGACATCCACCTCCTGGTCATCAACGAGGGCCTGAGGATCGTCCACGTCGACATCGGGCGGCGGGGGATCCTCCGGCGCCTGGGGCTCCTGCAGCCGGTCGAGGGCCTGACCAAATGGTTCTTCGAATACGAGTTCCCTGAGGTCCTGGTGTCCTGGAAGTACATCCAACCCTTGGCCAGCGACCCTCATAAGAAAGACCTGAAGCTGAACGTCGCCGCGGGCGGGCTCCACGACCTCCACCCGTCGGACCTGGCGGACATCCTCGAGGACCTGGACCGGGAAAACCAGAATAGGATTTTCAAGACCCTGGACCTCGAGACCGCGGCCGACACCCTCCAGGAGGTCGACCCCAAATTGCAGCTCTCGCTTCTCGAGGCCGGCTCGGAGGAAAAGGCCTCGGACCTGCTGGAAGAGATGGAGCCGGACGAGGCCACCGACCTTCTGTCCGAGCTCTCCGAGGATAAAAAGCGCAAGCTTTTCCAGACGATGGAGAAGCCGAGCCGGGAGAGGCTCCAGGAGCTCCTGACCTACAAGGAGGGGACGGCGGGCCGCATCATGACGACGGACTATCTCTCCGTCCGGGAGGACCAGACGGTCGGCGACGCCGTCCGCGAATTCAAGGATTCGACTCACCCCTTGGAATCGGTCGCCTACATTTATGTCCTGGACGCCGAGGGCCGTCTGAAGGGCGTCATCACCCTCCGCCATCTGCTGCTCATCGACAGGGAAATCCCCGTCCGGGACCTGATGAACACCCATCTCGTCCGGGTCTGGACCGATGACGACGTGGAATCGGTCGCCGAGGTCTTCAAGAAATACAAGTTCCTGATGGTACCCGTCGTCGGCGAGGAGAACGTCCTGGAGGGAATCATCACGTTCCAGGACATCATGGAAGAGCGCTGACGGCCGTGAGGCTTCGGCTCCGGCGGCCGCCGTTCCTCATCATAAGGAGTCCCGATGAAGCCCGCAAAGATGAACAAGCTAATCAAGATCGTCGGCCGCTACCCCAAGGCGGTCATCGCCTTTTCAGGCGGTGTCGATTCGAGTCTGCTTCTGAAACTCAGCTCCGACATTTTGGGAAAGCGGAACGTCGTCGCCGTGACCGGAGTCTCCCAGACCTATACGGGGGAAGAAAAGGCCGTTGCCCGTCGATTCACCAAGGAGCTAGGCGTCAGGCACGTTCTTCTCGAGACCGACGAGCTGGCCTACCGAAAATTCGCGGAAAATCCGGGCGACCGGTGCTATTACTGCAAACAGGAGCTGTATGGCAAGATCTCCCGCCTGGCCAGGCAGAGCGGAATTCCCGTCATCTTCGATGCCACGAACGCGGACGACCTCTTCGACCACCGGCCGGGCCGGAAAGCTGCCGCGGAGTCCGGGGTCCTCAGTCCGTTCGTCCTTGCGGCCTGGACGAAGAAGGACATCCGCGAGCGCTCGAAACGGCTCGGCCTGGACTCGTGGGACAAGCCGGCCAATCCCTGCCTGGCCAGCCGGGTCCCCTACGGGACCCGCATCACGGCGGAGATCCTCAAGAAGATCCACCGGGGAGAGACGTTGATCAGAGGCCTGGGTTTTCCCGTCGTCAGGCTCCGCCACCACGGCCCGATCGCGCGGATTGAGATCCCGGTCAAGGATTTCCCGCGGATCATGAGGCCCGGGACCTTGAGGGCGATCGCGTCGTCCCTCAAATCGCTGGGCTACTTGTGGATCGCCCTGGATATCGAGGGCTACCGGATGGGCAGCCTCAACCGCCCGTTGAGAAACCAAGGACCGAAGAAGGCATGAACGTCGCCGTCGGGATGAGCGGCGGGGTCGATTCCTCGGTCGCCGCCCTTCTTCTCAGAAACCAGGGGCATGACGTCTCGGGCATCATGATGAAGCTCTGGCGGGAGCCGTCCTCGGCCGGGGCCGGGAAAAGCTCCTGCTACGGCCCCGACGAAGAGCAAGATATCCAGGCGGCCCGGCGCGTCTGCTCTCACTTGCAGATCCCGTTCTCTTTATTCGACTGTTCGAAAAATTATGAGGATTTCGTGCTGCGCTATTTCCGCGAAGAGTACCTCGCCGGCCGGACCCCCAACCCGTGCGTGCGCTGCAACGCCCTGGTCAAGTTCGGCTTCCTTCCCGCCGCCGCCAGGGAATCTGGCGTCGTCTTCGAACGTTTCGCCACCGGCCATTACGCCCGCTTGGCATTCGACGAAACCTCGAAGCGTTACCTCCTCAAAACCGCCCGCGACGCGCGGAAGGACCAATCCTATTTTCTCTACCGGCTTTCCCAGGAACAGCTTTCGAGGACCCTCTTTCCCCTGGGCAAATATCTGAAGAGTGAGGTCCGCCGGATCGCCCGCGACGAAAACCTGCCGGTCCATGACCACCCGGAGAGCCAGGATTTTTACAGCGGCGACTGGAATGACCTGATCGGTCAGCCCGGCACGGAAGGCGATATTGTCGACAGCCGGGGGACCGTCCTAGGAAGGCACAAGGGGATCTGGAAATATACCATCGGTCAGCGCAAGGGCTTGGGTATCGCCTTCCCGGTGCCGCTCCACGTCATCGCCATCGACGCGGAGAGGAACCGGCTGGTCGTCGGGCCGGAGAGCGAGACGTACCGTTCCTCCTGTGTCGCCGCCGACTGCGCCTGGATTGCGGTCGAGCGCCTGACGGGATCCCTGAAGGTCCTGGTCAAGATCCGCTCGGCATCCCGGCCCGCCCCGGCCACGATCTCACCCCATGACGGCGGACGTGTTCTCGTCAGATTCGCGGCACCCCTTTCGGCGGTCACCCCGGGGCAATCCGCCGTTTTTTACCAGGGCGATGTGGTCGTCGGCGGGGGGATCATTGAGAGTTCCGCATGAACATCAGATCGTTCCCCCGGCGGCTGGCTGGGACCGCAATGATCAGTCAACGATGAAGGCCTTGGCGCCCTTCTCCGATGATCCGAGGTGGGGATGGGCTTCGTCTTCGCCGGCCTGAAAGCTCATCCCGGCCCGGAGGGTGAAATTCCGGCCGTCCTTGAACGAGACGACGAATTCCCCCTCGAGGACCAGAAAGACATGTCCCTTGGGGCACCAGTGGTCGGAGCGGAATCCCGGCGAATAATCGGCCATCCGGACCCGGAGATTGCCGGCCTCGACGACCCGCCAGTACGATGTCCCTGTTTCTCCCTTTTGCTCCGCGGGAGGAACGTCCCGCCAGTCGGTCACTGTGAAGGGGATGATGCCCATGTCCATCACGCGCTCCTTTCCGTCCTCGATGCCCTTCGCCAGGCCTACCGGACGTAAACGTAAATGTTGTGGTCCGTGCCGTTCTCGTCCTTGATCGTGATCGCCTGGGTCTGTTTCTTCTCCCAGCCGGCGATCATGTAGTTGTGCGATACGACCCGCGCCCCGGCCCGGAGCTGTTTTTCGAGGAGGGGCCGGAGGAGGGCGTTGGATTCGGGGAGGAGATAGAGGGTCACGACCGTGGCCGGGCAGACGTCGGCTTTGGTCGCGTCCATGCAGATGAACCGGACGAGCGGCCCGACGCCGGCGGCCCGCGCGTTCCTGTCTGAGGTCTCGACCATTTTTTTGTCGATGTCGATGCCCACGCCTCTGGCGCCGTATTCCCGGGCCGCCGCGATCACGATCCGGCCGTCCCCGCAGCCGATGTCGTAGAGGACGTCCTTCCGGGTCAGCCGGGCGAGTTCGAGCATCCTGTCCACGACAAGCGAGGGCGTCGGGACGTAGGGGGCTAGGTCGACGGCGTCGGCCCGGCCGTGGGCCCCGAGGAAAAGGTCGATCGCCGACCCCTGGTCGTAACGGAAGGAGTAAGGCTTCCCAGGCTCGAGGGAATAAATGGCGTCCTTTTCGCCGGTCGAGAACTCGACCGCCAGCGTCTCGTCCGTCTTGTAGCGGTCGATGGCGTTGGGCGCGATCTCCTTGGTCTGAAGAGACTCGGGGCGGCGCACGGGATAGACCTTGTACGTGATCGTCCGGTCGGTGACGTTCCGGAGGGTCGTCTCGACTGCCGGAGCGGTTCCGATGGTTTTCGTGGCGGGCCCAGGCCCGGCGGGCCCCGGAGAGGGCCTGGAAAGGACGACGAAGGCCGCGACGGCGAGAACGAGGACGACGACGAGGCCGAACCCGATCTTTTTTCTCACGCCGTCCCTCATGTGTTTTCTGATTCTAGCCCAAAATCCCCTCCGGGGCAAACGCCGGCCCCGGCCATGAGAAGCGGCCGGAAGTCAAGGGAGACGAGTCGGGGGCCGGGCTAATGCCCGTCTTTCAAGGCCTTGATTTCCGTGTAGAGGCGGTCGATTTCTTCCCGGTCCCGAGCCTCCAGCCGGGAATATAATCTTTCCCGGCAGATGTCTAAGTACTTCAGGGCCTCGGCATATCGGCCCGCCTGCCTCAGGGCGATGTTGAGGTTGATATAGGCATCCAGCAAATCGGGGTCGATCTTGATCGCCCGCTCGTAGTCGCTAATAGCCTGGTTCGTCTGATTCAGAACCAGCCGCGCCGAGGCGCGACCGTTCCAGGCAACCGCCAGTTCCGGTTGAAGCCCGATGGCCCGGCTGAAAGACCCCACGGACTTGTCGGCCAAGGCGGGATCGTTTTTTTCCATGGCCGCTGACAGATCGATGAGGCCGATATTGCTGTAGGCCAGGGCGAAGTTTTTGTCCAAGGCCAGGGACTTCTCGAAATTCTCCCGCGCCAGGTCGTATTTCTTCAGTCGATAATAAGCGTAGCCAAGGTTGAGCCAGACGGCCGGACTTCCCGGCTCCAAGACGGTCACTTTTTTAAAGAGTGCGAGAGCCCTTTCGGTCTCCCCCGCCGTAAGGAGGGCCATGCCGAGACTGGAGACCGACTGCATGTATTCCGGCGACTTGACGATGGCCGTTTGGCCCTCCAGCTCCTCGAGGAGGGTCTGGGCCTTCGACAATTCCCCCTTTTTGACTAGAGCTCCGGCGGACTTGGCCCTGATCATTCCGTTCTGAGGTTCGAGGGCGCCGGCTTTCTCATAGTTCAGCAGAGCCGCATCGGGATTGTTCAGGCGATCCTCGATGTCTCCCAGCAAAATGCAGGCTCCCGTCATCTTGTCGTTATCGGCCAGCAGGCGGCGGCAGAAGTCTCCGGCCCGGGCCAGGTCGCCGGATTCGATGTAATCCATGGCCAGAAACATCTTGAAGGATTCCTTTTCCGGGTACCGCCCGATCGCCTTCTGCAGGATTTCTGCGGCCTCGCCGGTCTTGCCTTTCTGCATCGCGATCTCGGACGAGATCTCATAGATATCGGGCAGCTCGAGCCCCGGATTCCGGGCGAGGACGGCGGCCAGTCGCTCCTCGGCCTCTTGGTAATTCTTCTGCTTGACAAGTTCCTTGAGACTGACGACCTCGAGATAGACGTCGATGACCTTTTTGGGATCCACGGTCTCGGCGGACCTGGATGAGAAACTCGAGATGTAGCCGAGCGTTTTGAGCTTCTCGACATCGCTGGCGCTGAGGTCTCTCCGGCTCGCGCCTGTTGCCGCGGCGTGCTGGAGGATGAATTGCTGCAGTTTTTTGTCCATGGCCCTGGACGTATCCGGCTGACTGTCGAAGAGGTTGCGCGTTTCGCGGCCGTCGTTTTGGAGATCGTACAGCTCAGGTTCGGGAAGCGAGATATATTTGTGGTGGCCGTCGATGAGCCCGGTGAGGGGAGCCCAGTTGAATTCCTCACGGCCGAACAGGCTTTCAAAATAGAGGGTTCGCGGCGACTTTTCGCCGCCGTTATTCAGGAGTTCTAGGAAGCTTCTGCCCTGAACCCGCGGCGGAGTCCTGAGCTTGTAGAGAGCGAGGATGGAGGGCATGATGTCCACCAGGCTGACCCTCGCCGGGACGTCGTGTGGCGTCTTGAAGACCTTAGGATTATGGATGATCAGGGGAACGCGCAGGCTTTCCTCATAGCAAAAGATGCCGTGGCCGCGTTCTTTGTGTTCGCCGAAGGCCTCTCCGTGGTCGCCCACAATGACGATGACGGTCGTCTCGAACAGATTTTTTGCTCGGAGAGCCTCCATCATTTTCCCGATATAGGAATCGACGAAACGGACCTCTCCCTCATACAAACTCCATGGGGATGTCCCCTGGGGGCCTGGGATCTCGCCGTGGCTGACATATGGAGAATGGGGGTCGTAGAAATGAACCCAGCAGAAGAATTTTCCGCCTGCCCGGTCGAGCCAGCGCACGAATTTTCCATAGACCCTGTCGGCGGGGATTTCCGCCAAGTAGTTGGTGACCGCCTGGCCGGACTCGAAATCCTCGTCGTAGACATCGAATCCCTGGTTCAGGCCGAACTTGGACGAGAGGGTGAAGGACGCAATGACAGCGGCCGTCTGATAGCCCTGCTCCTTAAGGACTTCGGCCAGCGTCAGCTCGTCGGCGCCAAGAACATAGGTCCCGTTGTTCCGGACATGATGGGCGATCGGGTAGCGTCCCGTAAAAAGCGAGCAATGAGCCGGCAGGGTCAGGGGGGCAGGGGAATAGCATTCCCTGAAGACGATCCCTTCCCGGCCAAGCCGATCTATATTGGGAGAGACGGCATCCTTGTTGCCGTAGAGATCAATCACGTCGGCCCGGGTCGTATCCATCGTGATGATCAGGAGATTCATGCCGGACGCCCCGGCCATCAGCCCGGAGGACGAGCAGGCGACGAGGCCGAGTGCAGCCAAGAAAACGATGCCGCCGGCGATTTTTCTTTGCATGACGCGACCATTATAACAAAATCCATGAGGGTATGACATGGTCGGCCGCTCTTGAGGGTCCGGGCCATGGTTCTGTCATCCCGGCCCCGGCCCTTTAGCAATGCGCCGGCCTTGAAAAAACGGCCGCGATGTGGATAGTAGAAGAGAAAGGTTTCCTCGGCTCAGTCTCCGAACAGACGGGGACAGTTTTCCGTGGGAGGATATGATGAGAAAAAGCGCATGGTCAAGAATCGCGACGGTCGCGCTGGTGGTCCTTTTGGCCGCGGGACTGGCGCTGGCTCAGGCCGGCCGGGGCATGGCGCGCCTCTCCGGTGTCGTTCTCGATAAGGATGGAAAACCCGTCCCGCAGGCCAAAGTGACGATCCTGCTTGGTCAGGAAGGCTCGACCTCCTTTGAAACCATCGCGGATAAAAAAGGCGAATTGGGGTTCATGGGGATCGGGACGGGGAATTGGACCATCACCGCTTCTGCCAAAGGATACCTTCCTGTATCCATCAGTTTTTACGTCAAACAGCTCGAAAAGAACCCGAAATTGACGATTAAGCTGGAGGAAGAAGCCAAAGGCTCCGGGATCGTCCAGGACGAGTCGGCATTTCAGATCCTGGAGCAGGGAAACCAGTTTTTCAAAGATGGGAAATAAGACACGGCGCTCGTCATGTTCGACGAGTTCATGGGGAAAAACCCCGGCGCCTACCAGGTCCTCCTGAACATCGGGGACTGCTATCGCGAAAAGGGCGATTACGATAAGGCGATCGAGAATTACAATAAGCTGATTGACCAGGCCAAGAGCGATCCGCACATGGGAAAAACCATGGGGGCCAAGGGGTTAGCGGCCATCGGCCTTTGCTACCTGAAGCAGAACAAGCTGGCCGACTCCCAGGACTACTTCAAGAAGTCGATCGAGATGGCCCCCCAGGATGAGAACCTGCCCTACAACGTGGCCGAGATCTACTTCTCGAACCAGCAGATCGACGAGGCCATCCGCTATTTTGAAATGGCGATCCAGATCAAGCCGGAATGGGCGGACCCGTATCTCAAGGTGGCCTATGCCTATCTGAACAAGGGGGATATGGCCAAAGCCGCGGAGAGCCTGGAAAAATTCATCAAGCTCGAGCCTGATACGGAGAGGATGGTTCAGGCCAAGAATATTCTCGGCACCATCAAGAAGTGAGCGCCGGACCTCAACCCCGGCAGTGGATTTTTGACATCACGGAGGGCTTCCGCTAGAATCCGAGTATGTCTCGCCGTAAAAAGCGCCGCCCTGAAAAACCCCGCGGCCGGACAAATCCCGCCGGCAAGCGGGGGATCCCGGACGCCCCGAAGCATCTCGAAGATCCAGGCCCGAGAAAGGGGGCCCGCCGCGGCCTGGCCCTCTGGCTCGTCCCGGCCGCGGTGATCATCGCCGCAGCGGCCGTGATCTTTCTCCTGACCCGCCCGGGGCGCGCCGGCCTGGTAAAGCGCGACAACGGGTTGAATGTCGTGCTCATCACCATGGACACGACGCGGGCCGACCATCTGGGCTGCTACGGATACTCTAGGGGCAAGACGCCCAACCTGGACGCCCTGGCCCGCGACGGCGTCCGGTTCGAGAACGTCTACGCCCAGGTCCCCCTGACCCTGCCCTCCCATTGTTCGATCATGACCGGGACATACCCGATTTACCACAACGTCCATAACAACGGGACCTACGTCCTCCCCCCGGACCAAACGACCATCGCTAAGGTGATGAAAAACAACGGGTTCCAGACGGCGGCCGTGGTCGCCTCCTTCTCCGTGGATTCCCGCTTCGGGCTGAATCAGGGCTTCGACCTCTATGACGACAACTTCCAGCCCGGGCTCCCTTTCAAGCCGGCCAATTCGGAGCGGAAGGCTGGCGAGGTGGTTGGCCTTTTTTCCGCCTGGCTGGACGGCCGCGCCCCCGGAAAATTTTTTGCCTGGGTCCATTTCTTCGACCCGCATTTTCCCTACGATCCGCCCCCGCCCTTTGACAGGGAATTCGCGGACAACCCCTACGACGGCGAGATCGCCTCCATGGACGCCGCGATCGGAGCCGTGGTCGAGAAGCTTAGGGGGAAGAACCTCCTCGAGCGGACGCTCATCGTCCTGGCCGGCGACCACGGCGAGGGTTTCGGAGATAAGGTCGAGACGGGCCACGGCGTTTTCTTGTACGACGAGACCTTGAAGGTTCCGCTCATCCTTTCTTCCCCCGGCCACCTCCCTGCGGGCAAGGTCATCCCCTCCCGCGTCCGCCTGATCGACATCGCGCCGACCATCCTGGACATGGTGGGCGTGCCCGTGCCCCGCCCGTTCCGGGGACTGAGCCTCGTCCCGTCGATCCGCGGGAAAAAGGCGAAGGACCTCGATTCCTACCTCGAGACGTTCTACCCCCGGGAGAATTACGGCTGGTCGGAGCTCACCGGGCTCGTTTCGGGCGACTGGAAGTTCATCCGGGCGCCGAAACCCGAGTTATACAATCTTAAAGCCGACCCCGCGGAAAAGCGGAATGAGATCGCTGCCTCCGGAAACGTCGCCGCCGAGATGAACCGGAAACTGGAAGCCCTGGTCAAGGAGAGCGCCGGGATCGCCGGGGCCTCGAACCGGAGCCTGACCGCCGCCGAGCAGGAGAGGCTGCGGTCGCTGGGCTATGTCAGCTTTTCGGGCGGCGGCACCAAATCCTCCTATCCGGACCCGAAGGACGAGCTTGACGTTTTGAGGCTGAGCCAGCGGGCCACGACCTATGAGCTCGAGGGGAAATTCGCCGAGGCCGCCGACGCCTACGCCAAGCTCGTGCCCCTGATGCCCGATGCCCCCGAGAGCTACGTCAACCTGGCCCTCAGCCAGGCCCGCCTGAAAAAATTCGACGAGGCCATCGCGACACTCCGGCAGGGCGCCGAGAGAATTCCCGGTTCCGAGGCCGTCCTCTCCAGGCTGGGATATACCTACCTCGTGACCGGCCGGTTCCAGGAAGCGCTCGCGACGATGAACCAGGTCCTCGACCGGAACCCCAGGCAGGTCGACGCGCTGACGGCCGCGGCCAGCGCTCTGGACTCGCTCGGCCGGAAGGACGAGGCGAGGGCCTATCTCGAGAAAGCCGTCGCCGTCGAGCCCGAGAGCAAGTTCCTCCGCCTGACCCTCGCCCTCAATCTCGCCTCGGCCGGCAGGATCGGCGAGGCGGTCGAGATCTATAAAACCCTCATCCGCGATTATCCGCGGGACCAGGCCCTCCGTCAGCATCTCGGTATTGCCTACGGCGTTCTCGGAGACTACCCGAACGCCATCGCCAGCTTCGAAGAGGCGATCGGAATCGCCCCGACGCCGACGGCCTACATGAACCTGGCCGTGGCCTGTAAGCGGGCCGGCCGGACGGAGGACGCCATCCGCGCCTTACGGCTTTACCTGGAAGACCCGAAAGGGGAGAGCCCGGCCACCCGGCGGGTGGCCGAGGCCGAGCTCCGGGCGCTCGAGAATTCCCTCAAAAAATGATTGCCTCCGCTCCGTGCGACGCGGAAGGACGGGGCCTTTTCTCCCGCCGCGCTTTCCATTTTCCTGTTTCCGAATATAATACCTGAAGACCCGGAGGGCACCCCTGTGGGGACCCGGACGCGGCGCGAGGAGGCGGACGACGCGGGAATTGATCGTTTTCGCAGCCTGCATTTTGGTCTTTTTGGGCTACCTCGTCCTGGAACGGCTGAGGCTGGAGCGGGCGCGGCGGTGCGTGCCTCTGCGCATCTCCGTCACCGGCACGCGCGGCAAGTCCGGCGTGACGAGGCTCATCGCGGCAGGACTCCGGGAATCGGGGGTCCGCGTCCTGGCCAAGACCACGGGCTCGAAGCCGGTCCTGATTTTCCCTGACGGATCGGAAAAGGAGATCCCCAGGGCCGGTCCGGCCTCCATCTGCGAGCAGGTCCGGCTGGTCCGGCTGGCCGCGCAGACGGGCGCCGACAGCCTCGTTTCCGAGCTGATGAGCATCGGCCCGGAGTGCCTGGCCGCGGAATCCCGGCGCATCCTGCGGCCGACGATCCTGGCTCTGACCAACGTCAAACTGGACCACCTCGAGGCCATGGGCCGGCGCAAGAACGATATCGCCCGGGCCCTCGCGTCGGCGTTCCCCGAACGAGCGGACATCTTCATCCCGAAGGAAGAGGTTTATCCTGTTTTCGAAGAATCAGCCGAGCGGATCACGTCCAGGCTCCATCGGGTGACCCCTTCGGCCGCGGTCAAAGGAGACGGCGAGGGCGGGCCCTTGCCTCTCGACGAATTCGAGCCGAACATCCGGCTGGCCCTGGCCATCCTCGAATCCCTGGGCGTCTGTCGCGACACGGCGCTCCGCGGGATGGGGCGGACGGCCCCGGACTTCGGAAGCCTGCGTGTCTGGAAAACGGAGTACGGGTCGCCGCCGCGTTCGGCGCTATGCCTGAGCGCCTTCGCCGCCAACGACCCGGAATCCTCGGCGGCGGTGCTGCAGAAAATCAAGGCCATGGTCCCGGCGGGCCCGAAGTCTCTTCTGGGTCTCCTCTGCCTGCGCGAGGACAGGGGAGACCGAACCCTCCAGTGGGTCCGGGCGGCCGAAGCCGGCTTTTTCGCGGATTTCGAATGCGTCGCCGTTGTGGGAAGCCCGGCCAGGGCTGCGGCCAGGAAACTCCGAAAAGACCCCGGCCTGGAGTTCGCGAAGTTTTCGTTCTTCAGGCACCCACGGCCGGCGGAGCTCATGAATCAATTGGTGACGTCGGCGGGACGCGAGCCCGTCGTTATCGGCCTCGGGAATATCGTCGGCCCCGGCGAGAGGTTCGTCCGGCACTGGGAGGAGACGGGGACGCCCCATGGCCGTTGAAACCCTGCTCGTCGGGCTTCTTCTGGCGCTCCTCTGGGCCGAGACGACGGACGTTTCGCCGGGAGGGATCATCGTCCCGGGCTATATCGCCCTCTATCTTGGCCAGCCCCTGAGGGTGCTGGCCACCCTCACGGCCGCGCTGCTGACCCTGCTCGCTTACCGGTTTCTCGCCCGCCATCTCATCCTCTTCGGCCGGCGGCGGTTCGTCCTGATGGTCCTCGCCGGCGCGCTCCTCTCCCAGGCCTGGTTCATGGTTCTGCCCCGGTTTTTTGCGGCCCCACTCGAGCTCCGGGTCATCGGCTGGGTCATCCCCGGGATCCTGGCCTCGAACCTCGCCCGGCAGAAATTCTGGCCGACCCTGGCCTCGACCGTCACGGTTTCCACCCTGACCTTTGCCGTCGTCCGTCTGATCTCCCTGCTTTAGATCATGAACAAGAACAGCCGAAGATCGTCCTTCACGCCGATTTACGCGGCGGGAGCGGTCAGCCTCGCCTATATTCTTCTGACCCTTTTCGGTCCGGTCCGGCCGACCCACAACCGGAGGGAGATGAACGAAGCGGCCCGGTTGATGGACAAGGCGGAAGCTGCGGTCCGGGACTGCCGCGCGGCAAGGGGTTTTCCGGCCGATGAAAGATCAGACCCGAACCGGACCGGGCTCATCGGCCTCGAGATGTCGCCCATCACGACTTCTCTTGGCAGCCTCGAAGCCAAGCGGACGACGACCAACCCCGAATTCGCCGGCCTCGTCGTCCGCCTGATGAGCGAAGCGGGCGTCCGGAAAGGGGAGGTGGTCGCCATCGGAGCTTCGAGCTCTTTCCCGGCTCTCATCATCGCCACGCTTTCCGCGGCCAAGGTGATGCGGCTCGAGCCTCTCGTCATCTCCTCCCTGGGCGCTTCGGAATGGGGGGCCAATATCCCCGACTTCAACTGGTTGGACATCGCGGAATGCCTGCGAGAGGCCGGCCTTCTCGACGTCAGGCCGATCGCCCTCGCCGTCGGCGGGGACGAGGACGTCGGGCGGGACATGAGCCCGGAAGGCCGCGAGCTCTTGCGGACCAGAATCGGCGGGAGCGGGATCCCATTTATCGAGAAAGCCGACCTCCGGGCGAACGTCGCAGAGCGGCTCCGGCTTTACGAAGAGGCTGCGCAAGGCCGCCCGATCAAGGCGTTCGTCAATATCGGAGGCAGCTGGGCCAACATCGGCACCAACGCGGAGGTCCTGAAGCTTCGGCCGGGGCTTTTACGGGATGTTTTCGTCCCTCCTCCGGGCGAACGCGGCGTGCTTCAGGCGATGGCCGCGAAAAAGGTCCCCGTCATCCACCTTCTGAACATCAAAGGCCTAGCCGAGCGCTACGGCCTGCCCTGGGACCCGAAGCCTCTCCCCAGGCCCGGTGAATAATGATACCGATGATCCGACGCGTGAAAGTCCCGGAAGCGCGAGACATCATAACCTATGGCCATAGATCAGCGTTCTAAAATGAAAGCGTGAAGGAAGGAGCAGACATGCGCCGTTTTCCGAAATATCTCCTCGTTGTCGTCCCATTGACTGCCGGTCTTCTGGCGCATGCCGCCGGCGATGTATCCGCCCGGCAGACCGCCAAGCCGGCTGGTTCCGCCGCCGCCCCGGACATCGCCATCGCGCCCCTCGGCGAGAATGCGGACGCCGTTCTCCGCGAGGCCGAGGCGAAAGGATATTCCGGTGTCGCCCTCGTGGCCAAGGACGGGAAGATCGTCCTCCGGAAAGGCTACGGGATGAGCGACCGGGCGGCGCGCCTCCCGATGACGGCCGCGACGGTCGTCCAGATCGGCTCCTGCACGAAGGACTTCACCATCGTCGCCATCCTGCAGCTTCATGAGCGCGGCCTCCTCGACGTCAAGGAGCCGCTCACGAAATACTTCAAGAATGTTCTCGAGGACAAGCGCGGCGTTACGATCTGGCACCTGGTGACACAACAGTCCGGGCTCATCGACCATATCGGAGGGGATTTCGAGCCCGCCACGAAGGAGGGCGTTGTCCGCGGCGCGCTCGCCTCGACCCTGCTCTTCGCCCCCGGCGCCGGACGTAGCTACTCGAACCTGGCCTTCAACCTGCTGGCGGCGATCATCGAGGACGTCTCGAAACAGTCGTTCGACGAATACGTGCGTGACCACATCTGTCGTCCGCTCGGCCTCCGCGATACGGGGTTCCTTCTGCCCGGCTTCGACCCGAAGCGGGTCGCTCACGGCTACCTGGGGGACCAGGATCACGGGATCATGATCGCCAAGCCGCACGCGCCGGACGGGCCGTACTGGAACCTGCGCGGCGCGGGCGGCATGCTATCCACCGTGACCGATATGTTCCGCTTTTACACGGCCCTGCGGGGCGACCAGCTGATGAAGCCCGAGACGCGGGACATGCGCTTCCCGCCCGGCCAGCCGGTCGTCCTCGCCGGCTCGGACCTCGTCCAGTTCTTCTTTTATGACCATGAACCGGGCGAGGGGGTCGACATCCTGCTCTCGTCGACCTCGTCCGAAGTCCAAGCGCCGCAGGTGCTCGACCGGATCCGGGCGGCCCTGGGCATGCCGGTCGAAAAACGGGAGCGTCAGGTCGAATCGAGCCCGAAGACTGCGAAACAGCCGCCGACGCCGGAGGCCAGGGCCCGCATCGACGCCTTTTTCCAAACCCTCGCCGGCGGCGACCCGGACAAATTCGAGGCCATGGCCCGGGAGAATTACACCCCCGACCTGCTGGCCAAGCGGACGTCCGCCGAGCGCAAGGGCCTTCTCGACAGGCTCAAGCAGGACTTCGGGACACTCACCCTGGGCTCTGTCCAGATGGTCAACGCGGGCAGGGTCGCGTTCGTCATCCGGGGATCGACGGGGATGGAAGGCCGCGTGGAGATCACCTTGGAGGCCGCCTCCCCCCGCCGCATCGAGCGGGTGGCTGTGACCGTCGGGAACTGATGCCGGAGGCGAGCCCGCCGGCTATTCGTAGATGACCTTCGCCGGATCCGCGGCCTTGGGGTCCTTGAGGTAGGCGCCGGTCCCGTTCTTTATGACCTCGGCGTATTTCGGGACGCCGCCGACGACCACCGCCCGGGCCGGGTTGTCTCCCGACCACGTTTCCAGGATTTGGAGAACGGTGGTGCAGTGCCTGCCGACACGGACGTCGATGGGCCAACCCTTCTCGTCGATCTTCTCGAAGAGGAGCCCCCGCTTTCCCGCCCGGACGATGAACTCGTCCTTGCCGGTGAGGAGAAGCTCCCGGTTCGTCCGGCCGCGGGTGGCGTCGAGGAAGGGCTCTGGGGATTCGAGAAGGAGGGAGATGGCGCCGGTGTGGTCGCCGATCTCCCGGTGGGACAGTCCGCGCAGGGCTTGCGGTGAGGATTCGACCCCGATCGCAAAGCCTCCGTTGCTGCTGATCATCATCGAAACCATCGCCGCCAGGTCGGCCCCCTTCGGGTGGGCGACGATCGTGCTGATCACGGGATACTGGAGCTCGGCCTCATGGAGGTCGATCTCGATGTCGATCTTCTCGCGCCGGACGAGCTCGGTGATGGCGAAGCAGGTTTTTTCGGTCAGCGTCCCGTTCGGCCGGCCCGGGAAGGCCCGGTTGAGGTTCCGGATGTCCATGTAGGCCAGCTGCTGGCGCGTCGGGTAGTGGATGTAGACCTCGGGGTCGGGCCACTGGTCCAGGGGGTTCGACCAGCGGTCGCCCATCCGGAACTTCTGACCGCCCCAGGCCGTCGGGATAGTGAAGTCCGGTGGATAGGCACCGCCCAGCCGCGTCGCCGTCGTGGCGCTCCGGCTGGCCGAGAGGATGACGAAGAGCCGCCCCTTGGTGAGGGCCGCGTTCTCCGCCAGGACCCACGCCGTCAGGCGTCCCGCCGGCTCCTCCGGGTGCGTCCCGCCCAAGATGAGGACCGACCCGCCCGCCTCTTTCCCTTCGAGGATGTAGACGTTGAGGTCGTTGATGCTCCCCCGGATCGCCAGGAAATATTCGCTGAGCTTGGCCACACGGGCAAGGCTAGGGCCCGGCACGACCGGCTCCCGGAGGTGCCGGCTCCGGTAAAAGCTCAGCCCGGCGAGGACGGCCAAGGCCGCTCCGAGGGCCGCGATCGCGATCTTGCGTAGCGCCATGAGTCTTGGTCCTTGCGCCTCACTTCAAGCGGAGGAGCCGCAGCAGGAAGGGGATGAGGACGATGATGTAAAGGACCTCCTCCTGCCACTTCTTCATCTTGATAAAATTCCAGACGAGCATGGCGGCGATGTAGGCCGTCAGCAGGTAATAAAGAATCGTCACAACCATCGTCTCTCGCCTCTCCAGGCTTTATCTCCGACCGCCCGGCCCGGACCGCGCCCGGGTCGGAACGGCTAAAAGACGGTCAAAAAAGCCAGCTTCTTGCTGAAAACAACCATCAGGGTCCCGACGATGGCGACGATGATCGCGGGGACCAGGCAGTACTTGAGGAACTTGGAATAAGGCTCTTTCATCCCCACCGTGGCCACGGTCAGCCGGCCGATGATGGCCGTCGGCGGGATGGCGTCGCCGAGGGGCCAGATGATGGTCATCCCGGCCAGGGCCACGACCGGGTTGAGCCCGATCGTGTTGAAAAACAGGACGAGCGGGACGCCGAGGACCGGGGCCGACCCCCACATCAGGACGGTCTCGGAGACGGGGAGGGTGAGGAAGAGCGTCAGAAAGACGACCGTGACCGGAAGAGTCACCGTGGTGATGGCGATGAGCCCCCGGACCCCGGTCAAGGTCATGATCTGGACGAGGATCCCGGCGCAGGTCAGCGTCCCGACGAGGGGCAGGAGCTGATGGACGGTCTCCCGGGACGTTCTCCAAAAATCGATCCTCACCGGTGAGAGAAGGAACGCCAGCAGGGCCGCCGCCATGAACATCAGCGGCAGGCCGAGAATAGGAAAGGAGAAGGGGAAGACGCGTCCGGCGGCGAGGAGAACGAAGAACACGACAAAGGGCAGAGCGACCCGGGTCCAGTTCATCCGGGCCGGGGCCTCCGGGAGCTCCCGGAGGGCCTTTTCCAGGTCCACGGCCTTGGCCTTCCGGCCGAGGATGAAGATCGTGACCAGGGCCAGGAGAACGCAGGGAATGAGGAGCGGCAGGAAGAAGCCGACGTAGGGCATGTTGATGCCCGCCGCCGTCAGCATGGCCCAGAAGTTGACGGGCGGCGCCGCCGCGCTCAGCCCGGCGATGATGAAGATGATGGCCGCGACCTTGGATCCGGGGATGTCCATGGTCCCCAGGACCGTGGCCACCATGCCGCCCAGGATGAGGACGGTCACGCTGCCCGCTCCGGTCAGGGCGCCGGGGACGAGAAGCAGGAGGGCCAGGAGAATGAAGAGCAGGTTCTTCCGGCGGTGAAACCGGCGGATGATGGCCCTGACGACGAAAGCGGCGCCGCCGGATTCCTTGAGCAGGTTCATGAAAAGCGTGGCGGCCACGAAGATCAGGACGATGTCGAAATAGGTGATGGCCCCCTCGACGATGTGCCGGGCGGGGATGCCGTTCCCGCCGGCCAGGGACCCGGCCAGGGCGGCCGCGAAGAGCGAGAGCTCGGTCGAGATCTTCAGGGCCCGGGCGACGATGTAGGCTGTGACCATGACGGCCAGGATGAGGGCGGCTGAGGTCGTGGCGTTCATGGGCTGGTCAGGTCCGCGTCCGCGGATTCCCTAATTTAAACGAGACGGAGGGGTTTTTCAAGGCCTATTTCTGGCCGGAAGATCAACGCCTCAAGACGGTGATGGCCTCGATGCAGGGGTAGGTGGCCGCGGTCGTGATGTTGCGGCAGATCCCCCGTTCGATGGTCATGGTCCCGAGCTCATAATCATCCCAGCGGTACTTGTCCGTGTCCAGGTTCGAACCGGTGATGGCGGACAGCTCGCGGGCACCTCTTTTGACCGGGGGCAGCCCGACATAGGCCAGGACGCGGTTGAGCGGGTCGATGTCCGAGATGGTCAGCGATTTCCCCCCTTCGTCCATGCTCAGGACGAGCTCCGGGCCGGGCTCGGCGAACGTATAGGTCGTTTGCAGCTTGCCGGAGACATAGCTCTCGCGCTTCTCGAAGGAGACGTTAAGCGGCTTGGGGGGGAAAAGGTTGTTCTTGACGGCCTTGAAGGTCAGGGTCTGGAGCTTGGTCTGGTTGAGATAGTAAAAGGTGATCCCCAGAAGGAGCAAGACGATCAGGGCGCGGACGATCGTCGCCATGTCATTCCGGACGACGCAAGCGATGACCCAGAGGACGGCGAGCCCTAAGAGGACCAGGATGACCGTGCGAGCCGTTTCTGTTGCGACCATATCCGACCTCCCTCAAGGCCGTGAAGCCTTCGATTCGCCGGCCCGATTCTACCACAAGGCGGCGGCCGATGGGAACAGGCCTCGCGCCCCACGGCGAGTCCGGAAAGCGGCCGGAGTTATTTGCTGTAGAGTTTCTCCAGGGTCGGCACCAGGTCCATCATCTTTTCGAATTCGATGAGAGGGATCTTCTTGCCCTGGGAGATGGCCGTGAAGCGGCCGTCCGCATTTCCTTCTTTGTAAACAAGCAGGAGGTTGGAATTCGGCGCTACGGTGTCGATGCTCTGCTCATCGGTCGTGTCGCCGGCCGCCGCTCCCTGAGACCGTCTCTTCATGCCTTCGACATGGGCGCCGATGATCTTGATCCCCTGCTTCCGGGCTTCGGCGATCAGGGCCGCGGCCCGCGCGAGCTCGTCGTCGATGGAGATCCCGGCCGCCCCCATGCCCTTGAGGCTGGCCCCCATGACGATGATCAGGGACTTGTAAGGGGCGCCGGCCTGGGCCTTGGCCTGGAGTGTGGCAGCCGTGGCCAGAGGGTCGATGTCGTAAGTGAGCTTCAGCCGCTGCATGACGACCTTGATCGTGATGGGGCCGGGGCTCTGCCCGCATGAGGTGATGAGGGCCGGTGTTTCCGCCTTGGATTGCTGGGCCTGGCCGGCGCGGAGCGCCGGCCCGCAGCCCAGGATGAGGGCCGTGGTGAATAAGATAACGGGGAATTTATGGCACCTGCGCATTCCTGGCTCCTTTCGTCCGAATGAAGGCTCCGTTCCTTAATGTTAGGCCAAAGCGGCTCTGCCGGTCAACTTCCCGGGGGCACGCTTAAAAGCTCCCGGACGCGACGGGCGTTCCCCACGGCGTGGGCTTGATAGTCATTATTGAAATAGGCGAAGGTTTCGGTCGCCCCCGTCGCCCTGATCACCCCTGCCCATTCCCGTAGCTCCGGCTCCGAATAGTCGTGACGATAGCCGCCTGTCAGACCATGGAAACGGAAGTAAGCCGTGTCCGAGGTCATGACGGCATCGGCGGGGACCTTGGCCGAGGAGACGATGCAGAAGGTGGCCCGAGAGGTCCGTAGGAGACCGTAGACGTCCTCGGCGTACCAGCTCGGATCGCGGAACTCGATGACATTCCTGTATTCGGGAGAGAGGACCGAGAGGAATTCGCGAAGGAGGCTGTCGTCCCGGGCAATGACCGGCGGGAGCTGGTAGAGGATGCAGCCCAGCTTGTCGCCGAGGTTTCGAGCGAGATGATAAAAGAAGCTCACCTCGTGCCCGACGTTCCGCAATTTCTTGATATGGGTGATCTGCCGGTTGGCTTTGAGGGTGAACAGGAAACTGGGCGGGGTCAGGTCGGACCATCTTCGGAGGACCTCCGGCTTGGGCAAGCGGTAAAAGCTCATGTTGATCTCGACCGTGTTGAAGCTCCCGGCATAGAAAGAGAGCCAGCCGCCCGAAGGCAGGCCGGCCGGGTAAAACCGTCCGCGCCATCCCGGGTAGCTCCACCCCGACGTGCCGAGGTGGAGGTTGGGAATGCCACTGCCGTCCGCCGGGTGCACGGTCCATCCCTCCGCTCGTTCCAAAATAATCCAAGCCGTCACGAAATTCAACTTCCTCGGAAAAGAGGGCCAGTCACCTCTGGCGGGGGCTGTCCCTCTTTTGTTCCGTTGTGATATATTGAGGCCACTGCGCATGGACACGACCTTAGGTGGACCGGCAAAGATCGGGCTCATCGGAACGATCACCATGGACCGGATCGTCCACGAATCCGGTCCGACATACGAGGGGGTCGGCGGGGTCCTTTACCAGGCTTCCGTCCTGGCGGGCCTGGGTGAAGAAGTTTTTCTTTTCGGCCGCTGCGGCGAGGATCTGCGTCCCGAGGTCGACCGCCTCGCGGCCGATTGGCCGTCGGTTCGGATGGGCGGGGTCGGCTTCGTCCCGCAGCCCGCGAACCTGGTCAATCTTTTCTATCCGCAGGCGGGCGAGCGCCTCGAAACCCTGGATTGGGCCGTCCCGCCCGCGGAGCCCGGCCCCGTCGTTGCCAACGTCGGGTCGTGGGACGCCCTTCTATTCGTTTTGAATTCCGGCTTCGACATGACCCTCGACGGCTGGCGGACGATCCTGGCGGCGGCTTCGTGTCCCGCCTGGCTGGACATCCATTCCCTCGTTCTCGAGCCCTCGATCGGACGTCCGCGGCGCTCCAGGGCCGTTCCGGATTGGCCGGGCTGGGTGGGGGGCGTGGCCTGGCTTCAGGCTAACCTCCGGGAACTGGCCTGCCTCTGCGGGCACCCCGAGCGCCCTCCCACCGACCGGGAAGCCCTGGAATTCGCCGGCCGCGCCTTCGAGCTGGGCGTCCGGGCGGTCTTCATCACCCTGGGGCCGGGGGGGGCCATGGTCCTGACTCCCGGGTGCCAAGAGAAAGTCGCCGCCGCGCCGGTCGGCCCCATCGTCGACGCCACGGGCTGCGGCGACGTCTTCGCCGCCGCCGCGCTCACCCGGCTTGTCCGGGGTGCGGGCCCGTCCGAAGCCGCCTCGTTCGCCACGGCCCTCGCCTCGAAAGCCGCCCTCGTCGCCGGGGTCAGCGCGACCTGGAAGTTGGCCGCGGCCCACGGGCCGGGGCCGTGCCCCGACCAAAAGAATCCTTCTTCAAACCGGGAGGGGAAATGAACGCACGCAGAGTTTCAGTGCTCTTGATTCTCGCCGCCGCCGGGCTCGTCCTCTGCTCCTGCCAGGGGTCGAGGAGCCGGGTCGAGCCGGTCGCAGTCAAGGAGATCGAAGACCACATCCGGAACCTTTCCGACGACCGGCTCGAAGGCCGGGCAGTCGGAAGCAAGGGCATCGAGATCGCCGCCCGCTACCAGGAGGACTACTTCAGGACCTTCGGCCTCGAGCCGGCCTTCGGCGCGAGCTACCGGCAGACCTTCCCGCTGCGCGGCGCCAAGCCCGACCCCCAGGCCTCCTTGGAGATCAGCTCTCCGGCCGTCAAGATCGCGCCCGTCCTCCGCGACGAATTCCTCATCAGCACGGAGCGGGAGGACGCTCCGGCCGAGGTCGGGGGAGACCTTGTCTACTGCGGCTATCTGATCCAGGCCCCCGAACGGAGCTGGGACGACATCAAGGGGGTCGACCTCAAAGGCAAGGTCCTCCTGGTCGAGATCAACGAGCCGGGCAACCGTCCGGGCGGGATCTTCGACGGCGAGGACATGACATATTACGGCCGCTGGACCTACAAATTCGAGGAGGCCGCCGAGCTCGGCGCCGCCGGGATCTTCATCATCCATAACACGAAGGGCGCGACCTACGGCTGGGAGGCGCTCCGGAACGCCACGGCCAACGAGAGCTTTTTTCTTCCCGACAAGAACCCCCAGCTCTTTTTCCAGGGTTGGGTCAGCGGCGAGGCGGCCGAAAAGATCTTCAGCGCCGTCAAGATCGACCGCCAGGCGCTCCTGGCCCGGGCCGAGACCCCGGATTTTGCACCGGTCCCGCTCGGGCTGGCCGTCAAGGTCCGGCAAAAGCCGACCTTCCGCACGGTCGACGGCTCCAACGTGGGCGGGATCATCCGGGCCAAGCATCCCGAGGCTCGAAAGCGGATGGTCGTCATCTCCGCCCATTACGACCACCTGGGCAAGGACGAGACGCTCCAGGGCGACCAGATCTTCAACGGGGCCGTCGACAACTGCTCGGCCACGGCTTCGATGCTGGCCTTGGCCGGCTATTACGCCCAGAGGCCGGAGAAGCTCAAGGACGACCTCTGCTTTGTCGGGGTCACGGGCGAGGAGAAGCTCTTCCTCGGCTCGGACTATTTTCTCCGTCACCTGCCGTTCCCGAAATCCTCGCTCGTCGCCGACATCAATTTCGAGATGACCAACGTCTGGGGGGAGACCGAGGACGCCTTCGCCATCGGGGCTAGGCACTCCGAGCTCGACGAGGTCTGCCGGCAGGCCGCGGCGAAGATGGGCCTCCGGTATATCCCCGAGCGGAACGGGGAGTTCGGGTTCTTCTTCCGCTCGGACCAGATCAGCTTCGTCAAGGCCGGCATCCCAGCCGTCTGGCTCCACCAGGGGATCGTCTCCAAGGGCCCCGACAAGGGCTTCGTCCAGCGGAAATTCGAGGATTACCAGAAGACGAAATACCACACGGTGGCCGACGAGATCCAGCCCGATTGGGACCTCCGGGGGACCCTCCAGATCATCCGCTGGGCCGAGGAGATCATCTCCATCCTCGGCGACCGCCCGGCCCTGCCGCAGTTCCTCCCGACGAGCTCCTTTAAACGTCTTTAGAAAATGGGGACGATCCTATTTTCTCTGGGATAAGTGAAGCGCGTCTCGGTTTGAATGCGGATGAGATAATAGGACCGTCCCCATTTTCCCTCCTGACGGGATAGGACCTATCCGGCATTATCCGACAGAAATTGGATTTGCTTTTGGAATTCGTTATGTTAAAATGACCCCAAAATGGAGATCAAGAGTTCTTATTTTTCCGATTATCTCAAACCCACTCAGGTCATCTTTAACCTCAAAAGCAAGGACAAGGTCGAGGCCATCGAGGAGCTCCTGGACGTTCTGGCCAAGCAGAAGCTCATCGAGAACAAAAAGGTCATTCTGACCCGGATCATCGACCGGGAGAACCTCGTGTCCACGGCCATCGGGTCGGGCGTCGCCCTGCCCCACGCCCGCGTCGACACGGGCGGCGAGATCGCCGTCGCGGTCGGGCGCTCGGAGAAGGGGATCGACTTCGAGGCCCACGATGGCCAGAAGGTCCATCTCATCATCCTCGTGGTCTGGAATCCGTCCATCCCGGGCCTCTTCAACCACCTCTTCGCCGGCCTGGCCCGGTTCCTGATCCGGGCCGACAACCGCCACCGGATCTTCGAAGCCAAGGACAAGATCGAACTCTACAGGATCCTGTCCCAGATCGAGTTCAAGTTCGTCCACGAGGAGAAGATCGTCAGCCGGGCAAGCCTCCTCCGGAAGCTCCAGGAGATCGAGATCAAGAGGAAGAGGGCCTCCAAGGAGCAGCAGAAGGAGCTCGGCAAGCATGCGGCCATGATTCGGGAGGAGCTCGACCGCGACCTCGTCGGGCGCTTCGACCGGCTGATGGAGCGCTACGGGTTCGCCGTCGCCGACGTCGTCGAGGGCGTCTGCCAGGGCTGCAACATCAACATCTCGACCCAGATGAATTCGGCCATCGAGGGCTCGAATGACATCTACGTCTGCGAGAACTGCGGCAAGTTCCTGGCCGCGGCCAAGAAGAAGAAAAAGTGATCAGTCCAGGCCGACGGCCGTCAGATTCTGAGGAGTGGTGAGCTTAAAAACGGGATAGGTTTCGACGCCTCCCCCCCATTCCCGGGCAATGTATTTGTCAAAGGCGTTCCACACGAGCAGCCCATCGTCGCTTTCCGGCTCGAGGAGATAGGCCGCCAGGTTCCCGAGCGGCTGGGCCATCCGGACGACGAGGGTACCGCTGGGAAATTCCCTTTTTTCGACGGCATACTCGCCCTTGACCGTGTTGATCCGATGGCCCTGGTAGAGGCGGGCGGCCCCCTTGACCTCTTTCAAGCGATAGGCTTCGACCTCGAGGGTCGCGGCCTCCGTCATCTTTTCGACGGCCAGACCATGCCGGAGAAGCTTGTGGAGGATCTCGTCGTCGAAGACGGGGATCAAGTAGGCGTAAGGCAGCCGGACACTCCGCTTCGGGACGAAATCCGCGAAGTATGGCATGACATAAGTTTTCTTGCGGTCCGTCCTCTTGAGCTCGGGAAAAGGACTGCCCTCACGGGGCGTGACCTCCACCTCGTAGCCGCGGACGGTCACTTTCCCGGGCAGGGGCTGGACGTCGATATCGAGCCCGAAGGTGTCCGTCTCGCGCGGGGCGAGGCCCCTTTGGACCGTCCTTTGATCCGCCTCGGCCACGAGCCGGCTCAATTCATCGGCGTGCGTCTGGCAATATTCCAGGATGGACTTGAGAAGGTTGTAGCAGCCGAGGACGCGGGTCTTAAAATCGGCGTAATTGTAATTCTCGTCGAGGATGGACAACCGGTTCCGGAGGCCGATGTAGTTCGTGACGTAGCGGGGCTGATGCCCGAAGGTCTGCCAGCCCTTTTCCATATCGCGGAAATCCTTCGGGTCGCCGTAGGGGACTGAGAGTGTATGGTATTTCTTGTCGAGGGTCGCGGCCACGGCGGGCAGCATCTTGTCCCGCGTGTATTTGATGATCGACGGGTCGCCGTTCGGGCAGAGGGGCCAGGAATAGGTCACCGGCTCCTCGTGGTAGGACCCATCGGTCGTGTGACAGTCGACCAGCAGGATAGGGTCCCAGCGGACGAGGACGTTGCGGACGAGGCCCTGCATCTCGGGGCTCTCGAGCTTCATGGCGTCGCGGTTGAGGTCGAGGTTCATGCCGTTGTGGCGGACTCCGGCCTTCTCCGGGCCGTTCTGGCCGCGGCGGTTGTCGGGGCTCATCTTGTCGTTCCCGTCGGCGTTGAAGATGGGCGCGATGAGGAGGACGATCTTGTCGAGATAGGGGAGCTTCGGGTCGAGCAGGATGTCTCGGGCGAGCATCAGGGACGCTTCCTTGCCCTCCACTTCGCCGGCGTGGATATTGGCCTGGATGTAGACGGCGATCTTCTTGTCGGAGCGGAGGGCCGGAGGCTCAAAGGGCGTGGGCTTCCCGATGACCAAGAGAGGCACGGGCTTCCCTTCGGCGGACGTGCAGATCCATTCGACGCGGACGAGCGGGCTGAGCTTCTGGAGCTCCCGGACGAAGGACATCACCTCGGCGTAGGTGGAAGTGGCCGCGTATTCGGTCGACTCAGCACTAGTCTTGGGGCCGGCGACCACAGCTTGGGACTGGGCTGGGATGGCCTGAGTCTGAGTCGCGGCTGGGGCGTGGACTAACAGGGCCGCCGCAAACAGAACGACCAGGGCCGGAGGGAGTTTGGACAATGAGCTCATGGGAGCCTCCTTATTTCTGACTGCGGGAATCCGTTTCGGAAAGGGGAGTCTATTCCATTCGCCAATGCCCGTCAACGAATTCGGGGACACAATCCCCCTCTCCGGATTCTCCGTTCGCGAATTTCGGGATCAGTTCAGCGAAAAATATACCTCTTTTCGATGCCCGATGCGGACAACGATGATCAAGAGTTCGTCCTTATCCTTCTTGAAGATGATCCGAAAACTTCCCACCCTCAGGCGATAGAGGTCCATTTCGGTCCCGTCCAGCTTCTTGATATCATTTTTAAGGGCCTCGGGATTTTGGGCCAGGATGAGGAGTTTCTCCTTTATGATCCGGCGGTGCGGTCGGTCGATCCTCTCGAGGTCATCGAGGGCCCGGCCGAGAAACAGAAGCTTGAACAAGCTAGATCCCCAGCTTTTTCCAGACTTCCTCTGGATCGAGGAGCCGGTCGCGGCCGGCTTCGAGGTCTGCCATTCGTTTCTTGGCCACTTTCAAATCCAGAAGGTCAAAATAGGTCTCGAGCGCTTTTTCGATGATGGCACTTTTTTTCTCTCCGAGCTCTTCGGCCACGATCTCGAGCTCCTTCGAGACGTCTTTGTCAAGTGTAATATTATGTCTCACTTGCATTTTCTTTCTCCTTGAAATACACAAAATATACACCATTATTGTGTATTGTCAAGATGTCCAGAGCGAGCATTCTTCATGACCGCCTTGTAATTGAGTATCTGAATAGACGTTCGCGCCCTTCCGTTTCTGCTCGATGGCAGGTTTCTCTTCGGAAATTGGCATTGTGCCCTTGATCTGTAATAAGATGAAACGGGAGAGAGGACATGGCGACATTCGGCGTGAGCCCGGATAAAGAGCAGGCCCTGGCGGAGCGCATGGAGAAGCTCGGCCTCCGCGAGGCGGACATCGTCGAAAAATTCATCCGCTCGGGCGGCCACGGCGGCCAGAACGTCAACAAGGTCGCGACCTGCGTCTACCTCAAGCACTTGCCCTCGGGAGTCGAGGTCAAGTGCCAGCAGGAGCGCTCCCAGGCCCTCAACCGGTTCCTGGCCCGCCGCATCCTGGCCGATAAGATCGAAACCGCGGTCCTGGGGAAGCAAAGCCAGGAGGAACAACGGATCGCCAAGATCCGGCGCCAAAAAAGGAAGCGCTCGAAGCGGGCCAAGGACAAGATGCTGGCGGACAAGCGCCGTGTCTCCGAGAAGAAAAAGGGGCGGACGTTCAAGCCGGACTTTTCCGAAAGTTGAGCGGCTCGGGGCCGCGCCCCGCAGGCCTCGGGCGAGGCTTACTGCTTGACTCTTTTGGCCGTCCACTCCATGTCGCCCATCTCTCCCAGGCTGACCGTGCCCTTCATCGTGTCGCCGTCCACTTTTCCCTTGTTGGTGATGGACATTTCGGCCTGCGGCCCGTTCATGGTGAACGTCCATTCGATGTCGTTGTCCTTGACCTTGCCGGTGCCCTTCATTTCCTCGCCCTGGAAACCCTCCATCTTCACCTCGAGGCTTTCCCCGGTCTGGACGAAGCTGATCTTCATCGTCCGCTCTCCCTGGGGGGATTGAACGGTCATTTCCCAGTCTCCGGTGACGTCCACGGGTTTGGCCAAGAGCGACGCCCCCCACAGGGCGAGACCGGCAAAAACCAGGATGCTTGCGGATTTCTTTAACATGAAGACCTCCTTGGATGTCGCGATTTAAAGCGGCCCGCGCAGACCGCCATCGACCGACATCAGTTTAGACATGCCTTTTGGGGTTTTTCTTCCCTCCGGGGCTCGGCCCGGCTATTCCTTATGAAGTGGTTTCCCGCACTCCCCGGCCGTGCCTTTCAGGACGTCGATGCCATGGGGGAGGGCGTCCATGATCGCCTCGAGGCTTTCGAGGACTCCCTTCTCGCTCCCGGGAAGGTTGATGATCAGCGTCGACTTCCTGATCCCTGCGGCCGCCCGGCTGAGCATGGCCGTCGGCGTTTTTTTCATCCCCGCCTGGCGGATCGCTTCGCTGATACCCGGGGCCTCGCGCTCCATGACGGCCTTTGTCGCTTCCGGCGTCCAATCACGGGGGCTGAAGCCCGTGCCGCCCGTGGTCAGGATGAGATCGATGCCCTCGTCGGACCATTCGATGAGCGCCGCCCGGATGAGGTCCGGCTCGTCGGGGACAACTCGATACCGCAAGATCTCCGCACCGTTCGCTTCCATGATCTCGCGGATGGCCGGCCCGCTCTTATCCTCGCGCTCGCCTCGGGCGCCCTTATCGCTGACCGTGAGGATCCCAACCTTCATGTCAACCTCCGATCTTGAACATCTCGCTTGAAAGGGCATCAAGACTGCCTCGCTCCCACTTCTCCTTGTCACGCAAGGCGGTCCGCAGGAGCGAGGCGATTTCGTCGGTCCCGGCGCGGCCCGCCCGGAGCACATTCTTCATGTCGATCCCTTCCTTGTCGAAGAGGCAAAGCTTGAGCCTCCCGTCCGCGCTCAGCCGCAAGCGTTCGCATCCCCGGCAGAAACGGTCCGAGACGGGCGTTATGAACCCGATCCGCGCACCCGTTTTCAGATGATAGACCTGAGCGACGCCATCAGCGTCGGGAGAGGCCTCGAGAGGGCCGAATGCCTCGACGATCTTCTCCCGGATCTCCTGCCCCTTGACGAAGAGCGCCGGCCGCCAGGAGCCGAGCTCTTTGCATTCCGGGCTGAGGCCGCTCGTCGGCATGAGCTCGATGAACCGGACCTCGACCTTTTGCCTTTCCGCGAACCTCACGAAATCGGGGATTTCGTCGTCGTTGACGCCCCGGATGACGACCGTGTTGACCTTGAGGGGAGCGAGGTTGGCGCTCCGGGCCGCCTCGAGCCCTTCGAAGATCCGCTCGAATCCCGTCCGCCTCGTGATCTTCTCAAACCGGTCCTTCCGGAGCGTGTCCAGGCTGACGGTGACCCTCCGGAGCCCGGCTGCCTTGAGGTCCGCCGCCATCTCGCCAAGATGGAGTCCGTTCGTGGTCAGGGCCAGGTCTTCGGGCCCGAGACGGGCCATTTTTTCGACCAGGGTCTCGATCCCCCGACGGACGAGCGGCTCGCCGCCCGTAATCCGGAACCGCCGGACTCCAACCCCCGCAGCCGCCCGGGCCACAATCTCGATCTCCTCGTAAGTCAGGAGTTCGGACGGCCGGACGAGGGTGACGCCGGACTCCGGCATGCAGTAGATGCAGCGGAGGTCGCAGCGGTCCGTAACCGAAATGCGCAGAACCCTATCGTTTTTCAATCCTGTCTCCGGCTCGGACCGTCCCGCCTTCGACGACTTCGCAGAAAATCCCGAGTCCGGGCATGATGCAGTCGCCCGCGATCTTGTAGATCGCGCACTTGGTGTGGCATTCCTTGCCGATCTGGCTGACCCTCAAACGGATGTTTCCGTCGTTCGCCCGGACCAAAAGCTCGTCGCCGACCTCGAGGCCCTTGAGGTCGATGCCTCGCGTGGTCAGGTTTTCCGCATAGGCGCCCGGGCCGATCCCTGTCTCCGGCCCGCCTCCCAGTCGCGCGGCCTGCTCGTCGATGCTCTCGATCATCAGCAGCGAGACCTGCCGGCGCCCGAAGCCCCGATGGGCGTCCTGCCTGATCCCTTCACCGGCGATGATCTGTGCCTCCGGGACGGGCGTCTTAGCCTGGCCCTTCTTCCGGCTGATGTTGATAGAGGCGATTATGCCGGACGCGCCGCGGGCGCCTCCCGCCCCTGGCGGCCTGCCGACGGTCATCGCCCTCTCCGGAAGACCCCGCTGTTGCCGCCGCTCTTGAATTCGAGCCTGAGCCGGGTGATCTCGGCCCCCCGCTCCACGGCCTTGACCATGTCGTAGATCGTCAGGGCGCCGACGGCGGCGCCGGTCAGGGCTTCCATCTCCGCGCCCGTCCGGGCCTCGACCTTGACGCCGCAGCGGACCTTGATCCCCGTCTTGAGGATCTCCGTTTCCACGTCGACCTTGTCGATGGAAATGGGGTGAGCGAGCGGGATGAGCTCGAAGGTCCGCTTGGCCGCCTGGATTCCGGCCAGCCGGGCCGCGTTGAGCACTTCGCCCTTGGCGATCTTATTGGCCCGGACGAGGCGGAGCGTCGCCGGGCCGAGTCTGATCAGGCACGAAGCCACGGCCTCGCGGCGCGTCACGGGCTTCTCTCCGACGTCCACCATGCGGGCCTTGCCCTCGGGATCGATATGGGTGAGTTTGGCCATGGTCATTCCAGGAAAAGGATCTCCACAACGCCTCCCCTTTCGATCAGGGAGACGTCGGCGGGCACGACGATGAGGGCCCGGCTCCTGACCATCGACCGCAGGACGCCGCTTTTCTGGTCGGGGAACGGGTCGACGCGGAGTTCGGGCCCGTCCCCGGCGAGGACGGCCCGGAGAAACTGGGTCCGTCCGGGCTTGAGGGCGATCTCTCTTTCGAGGACGGCCTTCCCGGCCCGCAGTCCCGGGGTTCTCCGCCCCAGCATCTTGTCTATTGCGGGCCTGACAAAAAGGTGGAAAGTCACCATGGCGCTCGTCGGGTTCCCCGGCAGGCCGAAGACGAGCTGACGGCCGTGGAGGCCGAAGAAAACCGGCTTCCCCGGCTTGATCCGGACCCGCCAGAAGACGGGCCGGACCCCGAAGCCGCGGAGCTCGTCCTTGACGAGGTCGTAATCGCCGACGGATACGCCGCCGGACAGGACAAGGATATCGGCCTTCCGGGCTCTTTGGATCCTGAGCTTCAGGGAGGAGTTCTTGTCGCGGGCGATGCCGAGATAATCGGCTTTCGCGCCGGCCTCGAGGGTCATGGCCCGGAGCGCGGGGCCGTTCGAATTCCGGATCTGGCCGGGCCTCGTTTTCCGGCCTGGTTCGACGATTTCGTCGCCCGTGGCGATGACGGCCACCTCGGGGCGGCGCGCGACGCGAACCGAGGCGTGCCCAAGGGCGGCCAGCATGCCCACCTCGGCCGGCCCGACAAGATCGCCCTTTTCCAGGACGAGGTCCCCTTTTTGGACGTCCTCGCCTGCTTCGCCGATGTTATCTCCCTGACTGACAGCACGCAGGATGCGCACGCGACCGCCGGCTTTCTCCGTATCCTCGACCATGATCACGGCGTCAGCGCCTCCCGGCAGGGGAGCGCCGGTCATGATCCGGGCGGCCTGCCCCGGGGCGAGCGGCCTGAGGCTGACGCGGCCGGCGGGAAGGTCCTCGATCACATCGAGTTCGACGGCGCCGCTCCCCCCGGCCGGAAGGGTGTCGGCCGCCCTGACCGCATAGCCGTCCATCGTCGCCTTGGAGAATGGGGGGATGGGCTCGCGGGCCCGTACGTCTCGGGCCAGGGTCCTGCCCAGGGCGTCAGCCAGGGGAACGGAATCGGCCGGCAGAGGTTTCGCCCTGGCGACAACCTCGCGAAGGGCCTCCCGGTAATCAATCATGAGGCTTCTCGGACGGTTCGGAACCGATGATCTCGACGGCTTCGGGCTTGAATTTTATCAGAACGGGGCGGGAAAGGGAAATCCCCCGGGCTTCGACACTGCCCAAGGGAAGGGTGCCCCTGAAGGTCAGTTCGCCGCTCACCCTGACCAGGGCGGACTCCGCCTCGGTCGTTTCCAGGCGGGTAACGCGGCCGCTGAAGACGTTCGGCCCGTCCGCGGCGCCCCGGGGGTCGTCGGCGCCGACAAGCTCGATATCGGCCGGATTGATGACGCAGGTGACATGGCCCTCGAACGCTCCCGGAAAAACGATGCGGGTCCCAGGCCTGGGTTCGATCCAGCTTTGCCGGCCGTCCGACCGGGCTGTCCCGCTGAAGCAGTTTTCGTGGCTGAAGGGGACGCGCTTTCCCTCGGAAAGGTAGAGGATTCCGTCGGCCAGCCGGGAGGCCTGGGAGAAGTTGTGGCTCGAAAAAACGACCGTCGCCCCGGTCTCGCGGCTGATCTCCCGGATGACGGCCTCGATCCGGAGGGCCAGGCCGGCTTCGATATTGGCCGTCGGCTCGTCGAGGAGCAGGGCCTTGGGGCGGAGGGCCAAGGCCCTGGCCAGGGCCACCCTTTGCGCCTGGCCGGCGCTCAGGCCGGCTGCGGACCTCGACTCCCGGCCGGAGAGTTCGACCAGGGCCAGGGCCGCTCGCATACGCGCCGGCCAATCTCGTTCAGTGACTCCGCGGACCCTGAGCCCGAAGGCGATGTTTTCGGAGACCGTGCCTTTGAAGAGATAAGGATGATGGGTCACCAAGACCGCTTCGCGGCGCGCGAGGAGGGTCCGGGCTTCGTCGGCCCAGGGATCCTCGCCCAGGAACTCGATTCTGCCGGGGTCCGGCTTGACGAGGAACGCTAGCACCATCAGGAGAGTCGTCTTGCCGGCGCCGTTCGGCCCGACGAGGGCGATGCTCTCACCAGCGCCGATGCGGAGAGAATCGATCTCGAGGGCGAAACCAGAAAGGGAACCGGGGTAGATGTATCGGACATCGTGCAGGTCATAAGCGGCTTTGGACACCCTAATCCCTGCTCCTGAGCCCGACCTGGACCAGGATATTTATCCCCAGGGTGATGACGAGAAGGATTGCGCCGAGGATGACGCCGTTCGTGAATTCTCCCTTGGCCGTCTCGAGGGCGATGGCCGTCGTGATGTTCCGGGTCGCGTTCCGGATGTTGCCGCCGAGCATCATGGCGATCCCGACTTCAGAAACGGCCCGGGCGAAGCCGGCCAGGACCGCGACGAGGAGGGCGAACTTCGCTTCACGGAGGACGACCCAGGAAGCCTGACGGCGGCTCGCGCCGAGGGTGAGGGCGGTCAGGCGGGCCCGGCGGTCGACCTGGCGGAGGGCCATGTAGGAGAAGCCGGTGATGAGCGGCAGGATGAGGAAGACCTGGCCGATGGTTATGGCCGCCTGGGTGTAAAGAAGGCCGAACCGGCCGAGGGGGCCGCTCCGGCTGAGGAGGAAGTAGAAGAGGAGGCCGATGACGACCGTGGGCGCAGCCATCCATGTTTGGTTGACGAGGAGGATGGCGTGCTTGCCCCGGAATTCCCTGCCGGCGAGAAAGAGAGCGGCGGGAACGGCGAGAAGACTCGCGATAAGGGCGGCCAGGCCGCTCGTCTTGAGCGAAACCCCGATCGCGAGCAGCAGCTCCCGGACGATCATTTGATAAGATCGACTCCCGCGATACCGGCCATCGGTTCGAAGAGGGGCCGGTCGGCTTTACCCTTGAAATCGCCGATCATTTTCTGGACGCGGGGAGAGGTGAGGAAGGTGATGAAGGCCATGGCCTTCTCGTAGCGTGCCGAAGTTATCCGGGCCGGGTTGACGGCGATGACGGCGTAGATGTTCTCGAATTCGGGCGCGTTCTCATAGAGGGGCTGGAGCCCCTTGAGGCCGGCGAGGCCGTAGAACGTGGCCGTATCGGTGAGCGTGTAGCCTCGCTTTTCGGCGGCGATTTGGAGTGTTTGGGCCATGCCCTGGCCGGTTTCGAGGTAGTTTTTCTCCGGCCTGCCCCCCGCAAGGGCCCAGAGATCGAGCTCCCGGATGTGAGTGCCCGATTTGTCGCCGCGGCTGACGAAGACAGCGCCAGTGCCCTTGATCCGCTCGAAGGCATCTTTGGCGTCGCGGGCGCCGGCGACTCCGGCGGGGTCGGCGGGCGGGCCGACGATCATGAAGTAGTTGCGGGCAATGACGCGCCGGTTGACGCCGAAGCCGTCCTTCAGGAACTCCTCTTCGAACTTCCGAGCATGGACGATGACAACATCGGCGTTACCATCCCGGGCCTGCTTGATGGCCGCGCCGGTCCCGACCGCGATCCACTTGAGGGTGATGCCGGTCTCTTTCTCGAATTCATCGGCGAGGACGTTGAGGAGACCCGTGGCGTCGACACTGGTCGTCGTCGCCAGCATGAGAAAACGCTCCGCCGCGGCCGGGATTCCAGTTTCGAGAGAACCGGCGGTCACGAGGCGTGCCTCGGTGGCGGTGTCAACGGCCGTGACCTCCCCGCCGCTTTTCCGGCCCGCTTCTTTTTCGCTCACGGAGGTCACAAGGGCGGGGCAAACGGCCATGAAAAGGACGGCAGCCAGCCAAGAAGGTATCGTCAGGGGAGAACGGAAAAAGGGACGCACGGTATCTCCTTTACAATCATGGAAGGAGGAGCCGTTTCCCGCTCCTCCCTGTCGGTCGGAGGGCCTGGCCGCCGGGCTGTAGCACCTTCGACTCGGAGCATTCCAAGAAATACCATATCAGGCAGGGCAAGTAAAGACTCGGTATCTTAAGTCCGTGATTTTGACCCCGAAAGCGACGACTTAAGGCCATAAAACAGCCCTAAATTTGCCCTATGTTATTTGTACAGTGATACTTACTGAGGCCCGACCCCGTAAAAGGAGTCGATTACGGCCCGCCATTGCTCTTCGGTTCTGACGGCGACGAGGGCGTTCCGGAGCTCGGTCCGGCGGGGATGCACCTTGGCGTACTGGAGGCAGAAATGGCGCAGGATCTTGAGCCCGCGCCTGGGGTCGTAGACCTCCGAGGCCAGCCGGAAATGGCGGAGGATGAGATCGCGCTGCTCGTCGAGGCCCGGCTGTCGCGGCGGCCGGCCGTCGGCGAGGTCCCGCGCCTGTTCGAAAAACCAGGGGTTGCCGATGGCGCCGCGGGCCGCGGCGACGCCGTCGACGCCGGTCTCTTCGAGCATCCGCAGGGCATCGACCGGTGCATGGACGTCGCCCGAGCCGATGACCGTCCGGCCCTGGAACTCGCGCTTCACCAAGGCCATGAAGTCCCAGTCGGCCCGGCCCCGGTATTTCTGTTCGACGCTGCGGCCGTGGACGCAGATCGCCGCGGCTCCGGCCTCGAAAGCCCCCCGGGCGATGGCCCAAAAAGAGTCTCGCTTTTCGTCGGCCTCGGGGAAGGCGCGCCTGAGCTTGAGCGTGACGGGCACGTCCGGGACCGCTTCGAGCACGGCCCGGACGATGTCCAGGGCCAATCGCGGATCTTTCATCAGCGCGCCACCGCGGTTCCGGCTGATGACTTTCCTGACGGGGCAGGCGAAATTGAGGTCGACGACGTCAAAGCCCATCCCCCGGAGCGCGGCGGCCGCCCGGGCCATGGTTTCAGGGTCGTTGCCCATGATCTGGCCGGCGACCGGATGGTCGGCCGGGTCGAGACGGATGAGCCGCTTGCGGAGTTTGCCTTCGAGAAGCACTTGCTTGTCGAGCATGGCCTCGGTCGCCGTGTAGGGAGCTCGACAGGAGCGGCAGATGAGCCTGTAGGGAAGGTCGGTGTAGCCGGCGAGGGCCGCCAGGACCACGGGAAAATCGACGGTGATCGCCCCGATCCGGAGCGGCTTGAACGCGGTCGTCATGGATGTCAGTATAGCTGTTCTTCCGGGCTTTTGGTATTGGCCATAGTGTTCTTGGCGTCTCGGCTACGCTCGGGTGACGGTTTCCGCCTCTCGTGACGTCGCGGACTCGGGGGGAGTCCCTCCGAAAAACGTGGGATTCCCCAGCGAGGAATCCCACTCTGTGATCGCTCCGCTCTCCTCTCGCTCCACTCGAGGAACCGTGCCCGCGTCGCGCTCAATGTTTTCTCCTGGACGTCCCCCCCTGCGTCCGCTATTCTTAATAGTCCGAGGCATTGCATCAAGATCGAGATTGCCCTAATATGGCTTTTCTTAACATTATCGACGGAGAGCATGATGGCAAAAAAGACCCGGCTCTTAATCGTTCTCGCCTCAGCGATGACCCTGGGCCTGACGCTTGTCGCCGCGGTTCCCCAGAAAGCGGCGTCGTCGCGGGCCTATGTCGGCCATGAAAACGACCTGGATATCAACAACTTCATCCGGCAATACCAGAAGGCCGCGGGGACGCGGCTGGACGATTGTCAGACCTGTCACCGCGGCGGTGTCACGGGCACGGACACGGAGCGCGAATATAGCCCTTGCGGTTACTGCCATCTCCTTCAGTATCCCAATCCCAGGTACAAAACCGGCGTCCCGTCCGACTATGAGGCGACCCTGAACGCCTACGGCCTGGCCTACGAGAACGCGGGCCGGACCGTCGAGGCCTTGGCCGAGATCGCGAAGCTCGACTCCGACGGCGACGGATTCGTCAACGACGCCGAGATCGCGGCTCTCTGCTATCCGGGAAACGCGGCCAGCCGGCCGGGCCAGACCCTGGCGCCGTTCGTCTCGCTCACATGGGACGAGATCCATGAACTCCCCGCCCAGAAGCAGTTCATGCTGATGAATACGACCAAGGAGCCGACCGACGATTATGTAACCTATACGGGCGTCAAGGTCGTGGACCTGCTGGCGGCGGCGGGAGTCGACCTCAAGGGCGTCGAGGGGATCACGGTCTTTGCCCCGGACGGATACAGCATCGATTATACGGTCGACGACGTGACGCGGCCGTTCCCCAAGGGATTCTTCTATGCCGCGCCGGCGGCGATCAAGGACAAAGATAAGGCGTTTGTAAAGTATCCGGAAAAGATTCCGCCCGCCGTCGCGGACGGCAGGGAGGTCCCCGCAGCCCCCTGGCTCGTGCTGGCCTTTGAGCGGGAGGGGAAGCCCCTGGATATCTCTTCGTATGAAAAGGGTACGGGCCGGTTGGCCGGCGAGGGTCCCTTCCGGCTGGTCAAGCCCCAGCGCGACCTCATGGGCGACCCCTCCAAGCCCGGGCGGCCCGATCGGTCATCGAAGGCCAAAGCTTTCGGCGACGGCTGGGATTTCAATCCCAAGATCGACCACAACGCCGGGGCCTGCGTCCGGGGCGCCTGCGTCATCCGGGTCAATCCCGTGCCCAAGGGATTCGAGGAATACGACTGGAAGAATGGCTGGCCCCTCATCACGGACCGCTGGATCGTGATCTACGGCCGCGGCGTATCGAAGAGATAAGCTCTGAGAGGCCAGGCGGAGGAGGGTCCGGGGGGGATTCGCGTGAACGTCCAAGACTTCTATCTGGCGAGGCGGACGAGTGCTCGCAGGAGCAGGTTGGCACCCTTCTCAAGGTCGTCCCAGTCGATCCTCTCGGCCGGCGAATGGCTGACCCCGTCGGCGCAGGGGATGAAGATCATCCCCGAATCGCAGGCCGAAGCGAGGATCTGGGCGTCGTGGCCGGCGCCGCTCGTGAGCTTCATCGCCGGATAGCCGAGGGCCGCGCATTCCTCTTCCAGCATCCCGACAAGACGCGCGGCGACCGTCACCGGTGCCGTCTGGTCGACAACCCGGGAAGCGAATCCGAGACCCCTCGTCGAGGCCACGTCCGCGGCGATCGAGAAAAGCTCGGACTCGAGCGCTTTGAGGGTTGCGGCGTCCGGGCTCCGGAATTCGAAGGTGAAATCGGCCCGGGCCGGGACGACACTGAAAACCCCCGGATGGAGGACGGCCCGGCCGACCGTCACCATGCTCCCGTAATGCCGGGTGGCGGCATGCTGGGTCGCCTTCAACGCGAAATCGGCAAGTCCAAGGAACGCGTCCTGCCGCAGTTCGAGAGGGGTCGTCCCGGCGTGGGCGGCCTGCCCGATGAACGAGCACTGCCGGTAATGCTTCCCGGCGATCCTCTCGACGATGCCGACGGGCAAGCCTTCATCTTCGAGGACAGCCCCCTGCTCGATGTGAAGCTCGAGATAGGCCTCAAGGTTCGGCCGCGTCTTGTGCGCTTCGAGGATCGTTTGGACGGAGAATTCCGTGCCCTTCAGGATGTCCTTGAGGGCGAGGCCGAAGGCCGTCCGGCCCTTCGCGATCTCGTCCTTGTCGAGGAGCCCCATGAACGCCCGGCTGCCCAGGAAATCGCCGACGAGATTGCCTTCCTCGTCCGTGAAGGAGGCGACCTCGAGGGGCCTCGTCATGGGAGCTCTTTCCTCTCGGATCCTCCGCAGACATTCCAGGGCCGCCAGGACGCCCGCGGCGCCGTCGAACATCCCGCCACTGACGACGGTGTCGATGTGCGAGCCGGCCATGACGGTCTTCCCCGCTCCCTCGATACGGCCGAACTGGTTGCCGGCGCCGTCCTGCCGATAGAGGAGTCCGGCCGCCTCGATCCTTTTTCTGAGCCAGGCCCGGGCCTCGAGGTCGGCGGGGCTGAATGACGGACGGCTCACCCCGCCGCCCGGATCCCGGCCGATCCGGCCGAGCTCCTCGAGGTCGCTTCTTAACCGTTCGATGTTGACCCGGATGTCCATGGATACCTATTTTCCTAAGAGGGCGAGCATCTCCCGGACAGCCTTCTTCACCCCGACCACGGCCGCCCTGGCGACAATGGAGAATCCGATCGAAAGCTCCGTCATCTGAGGGATGGCGATGATGGGCAGGACGTTCCTGTAATCAAGGCCGTGGCCGCCGTGGATCTCGAGGCCCTTCGACGCCCCGAACTCGGCCGCCCTCTGGATCACGGCGAGGGCTTGGTCCTGCACCTCGCCCGGCTTTGAATCCGCATATTTCCCCGTGTTGATCTCGATGAGGTCGACCCCAAGGTCCGCGGCCGCCCCGATCTCGCGGAGGTCCGGGTCGATAAAGATGCTGACACGAATGCCTGCCTTCTTGAGATCCCTGATATGCGGGCCGAGGCGTTTCGAGCTTCCGGCGACCTTCAGACCGCCCTCCGTCGTGAGCTCCTCGGGCCGCTCCGGGACGAGCGAGACGACGTCCGGCTTGATGTCCAGGGCGATCTTCTTCATTTCGTCCGTCGCGGCCATCTCGATGTTCAGCTTGGTTTTGACCGTGTCCCTAAGGAGGCGCAGGTCCCGCTCCTTGATGTGCCGCCGGTCGCCCCGGATGTGGCAGACGATGCCGTGGGCGCCCGCCTGCTCCGCGAGCAAGGCGACGAAAACGGGTTCCGGCTCCGTGCTTTTCCGGGCCTCCCGCAGGGTCGCGAAATGGTCGATATTGAGCGCGAGTCTCATATCTTCCTCCAAGTCGTTCTTGATTCCTCGCCCAGATGCTTCCGGACGGCCTCGGCCACGATCCGGGCGCAGGACTCGACGAGGCTTTGCTCCCTGGCCTCAACCATGACCCGGGCCAGGGGCTCCGTCCCCGAATAGCGGAGGTCGATCCGGCCCTCGTCCCCGAGCCGGTCCTGAACCGCCCGGAGGGCTTCCACGATCTCCGGGAACTCCCCGAAATCGGGTTTGCGGGCGACGCGGACGTTGACCAGGATCTGGGGGTACTCCTTCATCTCCCGGACAAGGGCGGAGAGCGGCCGGCCGTGCCGGCCCATGGCCTCGAGCATTCTCAGGGACGTGAGGATGCCGTCGCCGGTCGGGAAATCGTCGAGGAAGATCGTGTGGCCGGACTGCTCGCCGCCGAGGTTCGCCCCGCGCCCCACCATCTCTTCATAGACGTACTTGTCGCCGACGCGCGTCCGGACCAGCCCGATCCCGGCTTTCTCGAGCGCTTTTTCGAGGCCCATGTTGCTCATGGTCGTGGCCACGACCGAACCCGACCTGAGCCGGCCGGAGTTTTTCATGTCCAAGGCCTGGACGAAAAGCGTGTGGTCGCCGTTCCTGACCCGGCCGCCTTCGTCTACCCAGACGGCCCGGTCCGCGTCGCCGTCGTAGGCGATCCCGAGCGCGGCCCCCACTTCGACGACCGCCCGGGCGAGTCCCTCCGGATGGAGCGAGCCGCAGTCCCGATTGATGTTCGTCCCATCGGGCGCCGCGTTAATCGAGGCGACCTCAAAACCGAGATCGCCCAGGACGCGCGGGGCGACGACGGAGCTCGCACCGTTCCCGCAGTCGAGAAGGACCTTGAGCTTCTTCCCACCGCTTCCCGCGGACCCGAAGCGGCTCTTGAGATAGGCCGCGTATTCCTCCACAAGCTCCGGGTCGGGGACGACCGTCAGCGACCCGGGCTTTTTCTCTTCCCGGGTGCCGAGGATGGCCGTTTCGAGCTCCGCTTCCCAGTCGTCGGGGATCTTGACGCCCTGGTGCGAAAAGACCTTGATGCCGTTGTCCCGGAACGGGTTGTGGGAGGCCGAGATGACGATGCCCGCGGAGAACGTGTTCTTGCGTGCGAGATAGGACACGGCCGAGGTGGGGATGACGCCCGCGGTATCCGGCTCCCCCCCCGCTTCGAGGATCCCCTGGACGAGCGCCTTTTCCATCCACGGTCCCGATTCCCGGGTATCGCGCCCGATGAGGACGCGGGGTTCGAGCCCCTTCCCGCGGAGGAGGCGGACCAGGGCTCCGCCCAGGACACAGATGGAGGAATAGTCCAGGGGGTATTGGCCGGCCACGGCCCGGATCCCGTCGGTCCCGAAGAGCTTCTGCGCCATGGCCTGAGGACGGCTACTTTCTCCCCGGATTGCCCGCTTTCGAATTCCCCTTGTCCGCCTCGACCGTGACCGTGACTCGGACCGTCGTCCGGGAGGAAACGAGCCGGAGCTCGGGCTTGGGGAGGATGATGTCCACGTCGAATTCGGCCGTCTGGGCCAGGTTGGTGACGTCGACGGGCGCCGTCGTCACCGTATCCCGGGCCCTAACCTTGCTCTCCGGGCCGCGGACCTCGACCGCTTTCGGCAGGACTTCGATCTTCGAGATCCGGAAGCCAGGGAGGACCTTGCCCCGGACCGAGGGGTGGACATCGAGGGTCGCTTCCTTGGTTAGCTCCAGCTTGATCAGGGCCTTGTTCGGCCTGACCTCGATGACGTCGGCCCCAGGCGGAAGCGAGATCATGGTCTTGTTGAGGGGATATTCCTGCTGGTAGACTGAGGCCCGCTCGAGATTGAGCCGGGCCGTGACAGTGGACGGGCCGATCTCGTTGAGGATCCGGCTGGGGGCCCGGACCGTAATGTCGACCGTAAGCGTGGATTTTTCCACGATCTCCATGCCCTCGGGGGTATTCCGCGTTTCGAGGGGGATGGTCAGGGTCTTTTCCGAAAGGATCTTGTCCGCGGGCACGAGGATGAGCCAGAGGGCCAAGGCCAGGACGATGGAGACGAGCTTCAAGCCCCAATTCCGGACGACGAGCCCCTTCAGATAGTGTCTCATCGGTCCCTCAGGTACTGGATCAGGCGCTTCTGCGTCGCGTCGCTGTCCTCATATCTCTCTAGCCGCCCCTTGATGGCCAGGGAGACGTCGCCCGTCTCCTCCGAGATGACGATGACGGCCGCGTCGGTTTCCTCGGAGAGTCCGATCGCGGCGAGGTGCCGGGTTCGGGTTTGGAACGGGCTGGCCAGCTTGTGGGCCGCCGGGAGGGGCAGGAGGCAGCCCGCGGAGACGATGTGGTTCCCTTGGACGACGACCGCCCCGTCGTGGAGCGGGGAGTGGGGGAAGAAGATGCTCACGAGAAGGTCCTTGGACAGAAGGGCGTCGACCTTGACCCCGCGGTCGGCGTAGGTCGAGAGGGAGATCTCCTTCTCGATGGCGACCAGGGCCCCGATCCTCTTTTGGGACAGGTAATCGACGGCGAAGAACAGGTCCTCGAGCTTCTCCTGGAGGGACCTGAGGGCGAATGGCTTGCGGAAGGTCCGGGAGCCGATCCCCGCCAGGAACCTCCTGATCTCGCCCTGGAAGAGGACGATGACGGCGATGATCATGTAATTGACGAAGGACCGGATGATCCTGTTCGAGACGCTCAGCCGGCCCCAGACCGTCAGGAGATAGATCGCCGCGATGAGCAGGAGACCGGAGGCCGCCTGGTACGCCCGTGTGTCCTTGATGAGGAGGAGGACGTAGTAGATGATGAAGGCGATGAGGCAGATATCGAGGATATCCAGCACCGTGGTGTGGCGGAGGATGGTCCCGATATTAGCAAGCATGGGCCGCCTTCATGTCCTTCCCGCTTTTTTCGCCAGCGGACGGGCCCGCCGGCGCGGCGAGGATGGCCTCCGCGACGCGGACGGCCCTGGCCACGGCCCCGACGTCGTGAACGCGCAGGATGTGGGCGCCCCGGCCGACGCTGAGGACGGCCGCCGCGATCGTCCCCTCGAGCCTCTCTCCGGGCGGCAGGCCCAGGACCCGGCCGATGAAGGCCTTCCGTGAGAAGCCGACACAGACGGGCCGGCCGAGGTCCTGGAAGGCGTCGAGCCCGTTGAGGAGGGCGAGGTTGTGCTCAGCGGTCTTCCCGAAACCAATCCCCGGGTCGACGACGATCCTCTCGGCCCCGATTCCGGCCGCTTCGGCTTCGCCGATCCTCTCGCGGAGAAACGCCTTGACCTCGGCGAAGAGGTCGTCGTAATGGGGAGATTTCTGCATGGTCCGCGGGACGCCCTTCATGTGCATCAGGATGACGGCCGCGCCGGAACGTCCGATGAGCGGCGCCATCGCCGGGTCGGCCCGGAGGGCGCTCGTGTCGTTGACGATGTCGGCGCCGGCGTCGAGCGCGGCCCGGGCCACGGCTGATTTCATGGTGTCGACGGAGACGAGGACGCCGGTTTTCGGCCTCAGCTTGCGGATGACGGGCAGGACCCGGCCGATCTCCTCCTCTTCGGCGACGGGAAGGGAGCCAGGCCGGCTGCTCTCGCCTCCGATGTCGAGGACGTCCGCCCCTTCGCAGGCGAGGGCGAGCGCGTGCTCGACGGCCCGGTCCGGGTCAAGAAAAGCGCCGCCGTCGGAGAAGGAGTCGGGGGTGACGTTGACGATCCCCATGAGCCAAGTCGCCGGGCCGAGTGAAAAACACCGCCCTCGGATGTCCAGGGTGCGGGTTCTTCTCTCCACGGTCCTCACGCCTCGCCGGTTTCTTTGTCCTTGGGCTCCTGGGCCGGGATCGCCGCCGGGGCGGGGAGGGGCGCGTCCGCTCTCGGCGGGGCTTGCACTTTCGGCTTGCCGTCGACGATCTTGTTGATTTCCTCGGAGGTCAGGACCTCCTTTTCGAGGAGGGCTTCGGCGATCTTGACGAGCTTGTCCTTGTTCTTCTCGATGATCTCCTGGGTCCGGCCGTAATTCCGCAGGACGATCTTCTTGACCTCGTCGTCGATCCGCTCCGAGGTCCGCTCGCTGAAATTCTTGTTCACGGCCAGTTCGCGGCCGAGGAAGATGAGGTCGTCCCGTTCTCCGAACGTCAGCGGTCCCAGGTCAGACATGCCCCACTGGCAGACCATCTTCCGGGCGATCTCGGTCGACTTCTCGAAATCATTGGCCGCTCCGGTCGTCGTTTTTCCCAGGAAAATGATCTCGGCGATCCGTCCCGCCATGAGGACGGACAGCTGGGCCTCGAGATAGTCTTTCGTGTAGGTGTAGCGGTCATCGAGGGGGAGTTGCTGGGTGAGACCCAGGGCGAGACCGCGGGGGATGATCGACACCTTGTGGATGGGGTCGGCTTCCGGGATCAGGGTGGCCATGAGGGCGTGGCCGGCCTCGTGGTAGGCCGTGTTCTTCTTCTCCTCGTCACTGATGATCATGCTCTTGCGCTCGACGCCCATGAGGACCTTGTCCTTAGCAAATTCGAGGTCCTTCATGGTGACCTTGTCCTGGCTGTTCCGGGCCCCAAGGAGGGCCGCCTCGTTGACGAGGTTAGCCAGGTCGGCCCCGCAGAAGCCGGGAGTTGAGCGGGCCAGGACCTTGAGGTCGACGTCCTCGGACAGCGGGATTTTTCGGACGTGGACGCGGAGGATCTCCTGGCGGCCCTTGGCGTCGGGCATGGCCACGACGATCCGCCGGTCGAAGCGGCCGGGGCGGAGCAGGGCGCTGTCGAGGATGTCCGGGCGGTTGGTGGCGGCGATGAGGATGATCCCCTCGTTCGAGTCGAAGCCGTCCATCTCGACCAGAAGCTGGTTGAGGGTCTGCTCGCGCTCGTCGTGGCCGCCGCCGAGCCCGGCGCCGCGCATCCGGCCGACCGCGTCGATCTCATCGATGAAAATCAGGCAGGGGGCGTGCTTCTTCCCCTGGTCGAAGAGGTCGCGGACGCGGGAAGCGCCGACGCCGACGAACATCTCGACGAAGTCCGAGCCGCTGATCGAGAAGAAGGGGACGTCGGCCTCGCCGGCCACGGCCCGGGCGAGGAGGGTCTTCCCGGTCCCCGGCGCGCCGACGAGGAGGACGCCCTTGGGGATCCGGCCGCCGAGCCGCTGGAACTTGCGGGGGTCCTTGAGGAACTCGATGATCTCCTGGAGCTCGTTCTCGGCCTCCTCGACCCCGGCGACGTCCTTGAACGTCACCTTCTTCTGCTGGGCCGAGAAGAGCTTGGCCCGGCTCTTGCCGAACGACATGGCCTTGTTCCCGCCGGCTTGCATCTGCCGCATGAAGAAGACCCAGAAGAGGATGATGAGGAGGATCGGGAACCAGCTCAGGAGGATGGACAGGAGAGGGCTCCGGGATGCGTCCTTGACGACGATGTCGACCTTGTTCTCGCGAAGGATCTTGATCAGGTCCGCGTACCCGGAGGGGAGGGTGGTCTTGAACGTCTGGCCGTCCTTGTAGACGCCGTTGAGCTGCGTTTCCTGGATCGTGACCTTTTCCACGGTCCCCTGTTCGACCTCGGTCATGAACTGGGAGAAGGTGACGTCCTTCTTAGCGGCGGCCGGGGACTGGAAGAGGCTCCAGAGGAGGATGATGAGGATCCCGGCGGAGATCCAGAAGAGGAGGTTTTTCGTCGATCTATTCTTAGGCTTGGGCATTTTTTATAGTCCTTTATCTCCATCATTCTAGCATGTTTTCGACCGTGAAAAAAGGGGACATGCCCCTGAGGCGCGGCGCCCCGCCTTGATGTCCGTATTGACGGCCGTGAAGGGGCGATGATATATCATTGGTCGTGTCTGGGAAGTTTCCGGGGGACGCGCATCTCGGGGACAAGTCTCATGCGAAGAAGGGGAGCCCATGAGCCTTCATCCGATCGACCTCGGCATCATCGTTGTCTACCTTCTGGCCGTCGCCATGATCGGCGTCATCGTCCGCAGGCGGGCGACGAAAAAGCTCGATTCCTTCTACCTCGCCGACCGGAATGTGCCCTGGTGGATGCTGGGCCTCTCCGGCTGCTCGAGCTACATCGACATCGGGGGGACGATGTCCATGATCGGGCTCATCTTCTACCTCGGCCTCAAGTCGATGTGGGCGACGCACATCTTCTGGGGCTGGTTCATGATTTGTTTCTACATGGCGTTCCAGGCGAAGTACATCCGACGCTCCGGGGTCATGACCTTCGCCGAGTGGAACGAGACGCGCTTCGGCGCGACGAAGGACGCCGAGGCGGCCCGGCTGGCGGCGGCCATCTTCCTCCTCGTCCTGATGATCTTCAACCTGATGTTCATCAGCGTCGGGACGGGGAAATTCGCCGAGGAGTTCCTGCCCCTGCCGCGCTGGGAGGCGACGCTCATCGTCCTTGCGGTCGTGGGGGTCTACGTGACCTTGGGCGGCTTCTTCGGCGTCATCCTGACCGACGTTTTCCAGACGGTCCTCATCGGGATCGGCGCCGTCATTCTGGCTTTCATGGCGTTTGCCAAGCCCGCCGTCGCGACCTTCATCCATAAGGACCCGGCCTGGTTCTCGCTCGCCCCGACCTGGAAGCTCTGGCCGGGGTTCATGGCGGAGACGCCGCCGGCCTACCAGCATTTCGGGCTGTTCGGGCCGATCCTGGCCGCGGGCTTTTTCTGGATGATCTTCCGGCTCCTGGCTGGGCCGAATGTCTGGGACTTCCAGTTTTTTCTGACCACGAAGAGCCCGAGGGACGCCCAGCTCGCCGCCGGGATGTGGACCGTCGGGTATAACCTCCGCTGGATCCTGGGCTGCGCCTTTATGTTCCTCGGGATTTATTACCTGGGGTCGCAGGCCGGCTTCGACGCCGAGAAGATCATGCCCCTCGTCCTCAAGAAAATGTCCGTCGGGCTGCAGGGGCTGTTCATGGCCGTGCTGCTCGCGGCCCTGATGTCGACGATCAGCGCCATGATCAACGTCACGAGCTCGGTCGTCATCAACGATTTCATCAAACGTTATTTCGCCAAGAACCTGACCCAGAAGAAGCTCGTCCGGCTCGGGCAGATCGCCTCGGTCGCCGCGGTCCTCATCGGGTTTGTCTTCTCGCTGTCGTTCTCCAACATCGTCACGGCCTGGGAGACCATGGTCTTCGTCGTCGTGACCGTGATCCTCGTGCCGGCAACGCTGCGCTGGCATTACTGGCGGTTCGGGGCCAAGGCCTTCGTCTGGAGCATGGGGGTTTCGGCCGGCCTCATCACGATGCGGCTCATTCTCCTGAAGGGGCTCCACGCCTCGGCGTCGCTGGCGATCGACATGGGGTTGAGCCTCGTGACGACCATGGTCGCCGCGGCGCTCACGAAGCCCGCGGATATGGAGGTCCTCGTGAAGTTCTACGCGAAAGTCCGGCCCTTCGGCGTCTGGGGGCCGGTGAGGCGGGAGTGCGTGCGGCGCGGCCTTGTCCCGGCGAGAGACAAGATGCCGAGAATCGACATCCTCAACGGCCTGGTCACGGCCGCTTTCCAGTTCTCGCTGGCCATCCTGCCGTTCTACCTCTTCCTGCGCAACTGGAAACAGCTCGCCCTCTGGACGGCGGGCGTGGCGGCTCTGACCATCATCCTTTATTTCACCTGGTACAAGAATCTGCCGGCGAAAGACGAGGTCTAATTGGGGCCAAAAATAACGGTCCACCTCATCTGCACCGCGCATCTGGATCCCGTCTGGCAGTGGCGGTGGGAGGAGGGCGCGTCCGAGGCCCTGGCGACTTTCCGGAACGCCGTCGATATCCTCAGCGAACATCCGGGGCTCATCTTCTGCCAGAATGAGGCCGTCCTCTACCAGTGGGTCGAGCGATACGACCCGGCACTTTTCAAAAGCATCCGAAGCCTTGTCCGCTCCGGCCGTTGGGCGATCTCCGGCAGCTGGTTCATCCAGCCGGACGTCAATCTCCCGGGCACGGAATCCCTGATACGCCAGATCGCCGAGGGCCGGAGGTATTTCACGGAAAAATTCGGGGCCGTGCCGCGCGTCGCCTACAACTTCGACTCCTTCGGCCACGGCGGCGGGCTCCCGCAGATCCTGAGGCTCGCGGGCTACAAGATGTATATCCACATGCGGCCCCAGAGCCACGAGCTGGCGCTCCCGGCCGACCTCTACCGCTGGCGCGGCGCCGACGGCACGGAGATCTCCGCCTACCGCATTTCCATCGGCCTCTATCATACCGAGCGGGACAATATCGGGGAGCGCCTCGCGGCCGGCGTCGCGCTCGCCCTCGAGCTCGGCCGCGACGTCCCGGTCTTCTGGGGCCTGGGCAACCACGGCGGCGGGGCGACGCGGGAGGACCTCCGGAGGATCGATGCCTTTATCAAACGGGAAAGGCGTGTCCGGATCGTCCACAGCACGCCGGACGCCTTCTTCGACGCCGTCCGAGAGGCCACGAAAACGGCGCCCGTCTTCGAAGGCGACCTCCAACGGTGTTTCACGGGCTGCTACACGTCGCTCTCTCAACTCAAGCGTCAGGCCGTCCGGAGCCTCGGAGGGCTTGTCCAGTCCGAGGCATTGGCCGCAGCCGCCTGGTGGCTCGCGGACCACGAATTCCCGGCCGAAAAGCTCCGGGAGGCGTGGCGTGCCCACATCTTCAACGACTTCCACGACATCATCACCGGGTCCTGCGTCGAACCGGCCGAACAAGACGCCCTCGGTCACTACGGTCGGGCTGACGACATCGCCCGTGGCCTCCGGCTCGGCGCCGTAGCGGTCCTCAACCGCGGCGGGGCGAAAAGCCCGCCCCTTCCCGTAACGGTCGCGAACGCGAACCCGTCGCTCACCCGCGTCCCTGTCGAATTCGAGTGCATGGCTGATTACAGGCCGTTTGGGACAGGGAAGTGGCACCTGCGGCTTTTCCGGCCGGACGGGCGGGCGGTGACCTGCCAGGAAGAACAGCCGGAGGCCCTCCTCCCGTTCAACGACTGGCGCCGGCGGATCAGCTTCGTCGACGATCTGCCGGGGATCGGAGTTTCGCGCTACGAGCTCAGGGCGTTCGAAGGGACAGCCGGAAAGGAAGGAGATAAAAAGAAAAAAAAGGAAAGGGGAAAGGGCAATCCTTCTGCGGCCCTGACCCATGGCGTCCGCCGCATGACCGGCCTCGTGGGCTCGCTCAAAACCCTCGCGGGTTTGGAATGCCTGGCCGGTCCTCTCTTCGAACCCCTCGTCATCGAGGACATCGCGGACTCCTGGGGAACGGAGTGTTGGAGCTACCGGAAAATCGCGGGCCGGTTCAAACCGGAGGGACGGCCCCGAGTGATCGAGAGCGGCCCGGTCCGCACGATCAGCCGATCCGTTCACTCCTTTCGTAAGAGCCGGATCGTCATGGACCGCTATTCCTACCCGGACTGGCCGGTCCTCGAATTCCGGCTGCGCATCACCTGGGACGAGGAGCGGCGGAGGCTCAAGCTGCGCATCCCCACGAGCTTGGCCGCCCCTTCCGTGATCTGCGAAGTCCCCGGTGCCGCGCTCCGCCGGCCCTCCGACGGCGATGAGCACGTCCACGGCCGCTGGCTCCTTGTCGAAGGCCGGGTGAAGGGGCGGCCGGCCGCCCTGGGTGTCGCGACGGGCGGCCAGCACGGATTTGATTTCCAGGACGGCGAGGTCCGGCTCTCGGTCCTCAGGAGCGCCGCCTACTGCCATGAGCGCGGGTTCGACCTCAACGCCGCGGGCGAGGACACGAGGACACGCACCCCGGATCCACGTCCCCGGAGCTGGAAATTCATGGACATCGGCGTCCACGAAATCCGGCTCCTGGTGACGGCCGGGGACCCCGAAAAGGTCAGGGCCATGGTTCCGGGGCTGGCCGACTATCTGGCCGCGCCGCCGGCGGTATATTCACATCTTCCGATAGGAATATGGGATAATACGAGGGAGCTCTTGACATTGACCCCGGCCAGTATCCGCCTCCTCGCCTGCAAGCGATCCTCCGCCGGCGAGGCCCTGATCGTCAGGCTCCAGGAGACGGCGGGCAAGAGGATGCGGGTGAAGCTGAGCATTGGGGTGCCGGGGTTCAGGATGCACGGGCCGACTGCGGAGGAGATGATAGTGGAGATGGCCGCTCCTCCCTCCCCTCGGTCACGGAGAAGAAGGAAAATCCTCCCGCGAGTTCAAATTCCGCTCGCTTTCAAGCCCTTCGAAATCAAGACCGTGCGCGTCGAGAAGGATGGGCGATGGAGCGAGGTCCGGATGATCGAGGAGAATTGAGTCCTTCTTGAACACGCTGATGCCGCTCAGCCGATTTCCCCGACATGAGATCAGGATGAGGGAATGGGATGGAGGCCAAGGGCGAAATGTTTTCGATGGGTGAGGGGATTCTGTTGCGGCAACGTGATAATTTCCGCTTTGGGCAACGTGAATATTTCCGCTTTTTTGGGCTAAGGTACTCCTCCGGACAGGAGGAGGGCCGGCCCCGTGCGAGAGGAACTGATCACGTTGAC
>Ga0187886_1000115_pt1 | contig 114235 bp, 109 predicted proteins | sample June2016WEW_20_1_FD_133001 | JGI IMG/M metagenome (GOLD analysis project Ga0187886, IMG submission 133001) | Peatland microbial communities from SPRUCE experiment site at the Marcell Experimental Forest, Minnesota, USA - June2016WEW_20_150 | ecosystem: Environmental > Terrestrial > Soil >...
ACTCCTCACTCCTCACTCCTCACTCCTCACTCCTCACTCCTCACTCCTCACTCCTCACTCCTCACTCCTCACTCCTCACTCCTCACTCCTCACTCCTCACCCTTTTCTCCTCACCCCTCACGTGATCATGTCCGACCATGAATAGACTCACTCACGCAGATATCGATTCAAAGACCATATTATTACTCATAATGGTCGTTGTAGTAACACTTGCGGGAGGTCTGCTTATTGCAAAGGCTTCCACAGGCGTTGCTTTTACGGTAATTGCGGCTGTTGTCATCGGTATCGTCAGTTTCATCAATACAGAAATCGCCCTCTATATCTTGATCATTTCCATGCTTCTTGGACCGCAGTTTATTGTGGGAGAACCAACAGAACTACCCGGCCGCGGGCGCCCGTTCACCCTGCGCATGGACGACTTTCTCTTGGTCATCATTGGATTGAGCTGGTTTTTAAAAACCGCTATCAGGAAGGAATTAGGGCTCTTTACAAGAACACCGTTAAACGGACCGATTGCATACTATTTTGTCGTGTGCCTGATTTCAACACTCTTTGGATATATGATGGGAAGAGTAAAAGGAATCACAGGGTTCTTTTTTCTTTTGAAATACTTTGAATACTTCATCATATACTTCATTGCCGTAAACCATCTCAGGGGAAAAAAGCAGATTGAGCGGTTCCTGTTTACCATCCTGGTTGTTTGCTTTGTCGTTTGCATAGTTGCTATCTATCAAGTACCAGTGGGTGGCCGGGTCTCCGCACCATTTGAAGGCCCGGAAGGTGAACCCAATACGCTTGGAGGCTATCTTGTTCTTATGCTCTCGATCGTTCTTGGTCTTTTGCTGAGCTATGACGGCTCCAGAAAACAAAAAATCTTTTTGGGCACGCTCTCCTTTTTTATCTTGATTTCACTTGCTGCGACGCTTTCCAGAGCGTCCTGGGTTTCACTTATTCCCATGGTCATGTCGCTGCTGTATTTTAGTAAAAGAAAGTGGCCCATTATTGTGGCATTAATCATTATTGTTTTGGTATCCTCGTTTATCTTGCCAAAAAGTGTTAAAGAAAGGGTATCTTTTACCTTTACTCAACCCAAGGAACAGGGACAGATCACCGTCGGCACAACAAGGCTTGACACCTCAACTTCCTCCAGGGTGCAGTCGTGGAAGGATGTTCTTGAAAAGGATTTTGTCAGTCAGCCAATACTGGGCTATGGCATCACGGGATACCGTTTTCTGGATGCGCAATATCCACGCGTCCTTGCCGAGACAGGACTTTTAGGTTTTATTACCTTCTTCATTCTTCTGTTTTCCATCTATATGAATGCATTGTATACCTACAGGGGCACCGCAGACTCGCTTTTTAGTGGTCTTTCTCTCGGTTATCTTGCGGGCTTTACGGCAATGGTCACACATGGTATAGGAACCAACACCTTCATCATCGTCCGCATCATGGAACCATTCTGGTTTTTAACGGCCATGATTATCATGATTCCCTCAATAGAGGCTACCGCGTACAGTGTTATCTCAAAAGAATCTGACCGATAGAAGAGATTTCAATCCAGGGAAATCACTATGGCAAATAATCAATCCGATATCACAATTATAGAACCCAGAAAAATCTGGTCTTCCCTGCAATGGAAGGAACTGTGGCGATACCGTGAGCTGTTACGTTTTTTAACAGTCCGCGATATAAAGGTGCGTTACAAACAGACTGTTTTAGGTGGATTATGGGCAATTTTGCAACCTTTCATGAGCATGGTGGTATTTACTATCTTCTTCGGCATACTGGCAAAGATTCCATCGGATAATATTCCCTACCCCATATTTGTTTACACAGCCCTTTTACCCTGGCAGTTTTTCAGTAACGGGATCAGCAATGCGGCAAATAGCGTGGTAGCGAGCAGCAACTTAGTATCAAAAGTATATTTCCCGAGAATAATCATACCGGCAGCATCCCTCGGATCCGGATTGCTCGATTTTTTTGTTGCCTTTATCATTCTTATTGTGATGATGTTTCATTATGGAATTTATCCAGGTTGGGGTCTTTTTTTGCTCCCCCTTTTGATGCTTGGAGTCATTATAGCAACCCTTGGAATTGGAATGATGCTTTCCGCACTGAATGTTGCCTACCGGGATTTCCGATACGTAATTCCATTTCTTGTCCAGTTCTGGCTCTTCGCAACACCAGTAATTTATCCTTCAAGTATCATTCCTGAGCATTGGCGATGGCTGATCAACCTTAATCCCATGGCCGGACTTGTTACATCATTTCGCTCGTCTCTTCTAAATACTGCTTTCATGTGGCATGATTTATTAATATCTCTTTCCGTTAGCGTTGTGTTATTTATCGCAGGTATAGCTTACTTCACGGCGATGGAAAGACGTTTTGCCGATATTATCTAACTCACAATACTATCATTGTCATTTCGAGCGTAGCGAGAAATCTTAGTAGGGGGGGTAAAACTAAAAGATATCTCCCTTCGGTCGATATGACACCTTAATAATGAAATGATGTACTAAGATTCCAGGAACGAGAGGCAACACGTAATATGCCCACAGTAAGAATATGAACGACATCGTCATTCAGGTTGAAAATCTCGGAAAACTGTACCGTATCGGATCTGCCGAAGACCGCGATAAAACCTTCCGAGAAGCTCTTGTAGGTATGGTTGCAGCACCCTTTCGCCGAATCAGAAACGCTTTCTCGCGACCCGTTTCAAACGATCTAAACCCATCGGAATTCATCTGGGCGTTAAAAGATGTAAACTTTGAAGTCAAACGAGGCGAAATAGTTGGCATCATAGGGAGGAACGGGGCAGGCAAGAGTACCCTTCTTAAGATTCTTTCCCGTATTACCGAACCTACGGAAGGGCGTGCGCGAATTCGTGGTAGAATCGGTTCTCTTTTAGAAGTTGGCACTGGATTCCATTCCGAACTCACCGGAGAAGAAAATATCTATCTAAGTGGGACAATACTGGGCATGAGCAGTAATGAAATCAGTCGCAAATTTAATGAAATTGTAACCTTTGCAGAGGTAGAAAAATTCATTAATACCCCTGTGAAATATTATTCTAGTGGCATGTACATGCGTCTTGCGTTTGCGGTAGCAGCACACCTTGAACCGGAAATCCTCCTAGTCGATGAGGTGTTGGCGGTTGGAGATGCATCATTCCAAAAAAAATGTTTAGGTAAGATGGGCGATGTAGCAAAAGAAGGAAGAACAGTACTATTTGTTAGTCACAACATGAACATGATTGCCTCCTTGTGCAACAAGGCAATCTTTCTTTGTGAAGGAAACGCAAAAGGGCCCCTCAGCGTGATGGAAGGAATCAATCTCTATCTCGGTCAATCCGGCTTGAACGAAATAGTGTTTAAAGCCAAACCTCTGAATAGGGCAAAGGTCCAACAGAAAGGTGATATTATAGAAATTGTCGTTGAATATGAGCTTGAGAAGGAAATTAAGATGCCAGTTCTTGGTTTCATCATAAGCGATTACTTTGGCAATCCGATTTGTGGCTCAAATCTAATCGACCATCCTCAAGAGCAGCTCGTTAATCCCACCCACAAGGGCGTAGTGAAGGTGATTGTCGAACATCCACAATTGCTGAATGGCACCTATAGATTGTCACTCTGGTTTGGTGACGGCATAGAAAATTTCTTCGGCGATAAGGATTGTATGATCTTTGACGTATTGAATATGGTAACGAAGAGACAGCTCCCGATAGATAAAGTCGGCCCAGTTTTCCCCAAGTGCCGATGGTATTTTCAATGAATGTGCCCGTATTTAAAATTTGAGGCATATGCTCGGAATACGTTATGGACACTTATTCAGTGGAATTTAATGACTTGCATCAGGAAGGCCCCAAGCAATCCACACGGGTGATTATTACCATAGTGGTCTAACTGCTCCACCCCGGCAGTGTTTTCGATATCGGGTACGGGAATGATACTTGAGGCTTAAATTAATAAGAGAATCGACTTATGTGTAATGCATTCTGCATTTTATTTGGGGCAATGAATTTAACTAAAGAGGAAGTTGAAGGAAAAGATGTTCTGGAAGTTGGGGCGTACAACGTTAACGGCAGTTTACGCCCACTTATTGAATCGTGGGGTCCATCTAAATATGTTGGTGTAGATATTGTGCAAGGAACAGGCGTTGACGAAATCTGTAGCGCTGAGGAGATAGTAAACAAATATGGCAAGGAGAGTTTTGATATTATAATATCTACAGAAATGCTTGAGCATGTAAAGGATTGGAAGAAAGCAATTTCAAACTTTAAGAATGTTTGTAAAAAGAAAGGCACAATATTAATAACTACAAGGAGAAAAGAGGCGGAATATCATGCATGGCCTTATGATTTCTGGAGATATGAAATTGAAGATATGACGAAAATATTTTCAGATTTCATTATCGGAAAACTGGAATATGATAAATTTAGTCCTGGGATATTTCTAAAAGCTAAGAAGCCAGTTGATTTTATTGAAAATGACCTTTCTTCCATTAAGTTGTATTCAATTATCACAGAAAGTCGCGTCGAGGATATAGATGAAAGAATCATTAGGTCTTTTAATAAGAAATATTCAATGTATTTGATGTTAAAAAAAAATTTCCTGTGGGCAATGTCGTTCATTCCAAAAATGATAAAATCTTTATTGCATATTAAATGACATAATTTCTATGACGATCAAGGGTAGTCAGAAAGGAGCTAAACTGGAGCTGTATCACTGTTTGAAAGGCGCATAATAAGCCACCGTTGTGAATGAAACCTCTAATTATTAACATAATGCCTCATGGTCCAGCTTACCATTTCTCGCCCAATGAAAAACCGGACATATTTTGGGAAAAATCTGATGGCAGTTGGCTCGGCTTTTGGCCACGAGAATGGCCAGATCTGCTGGGTGAAGCAGTTCTCGAAGTAACCGAACGCTACGACTGGGAAGTATGGCAACCAGATTATCGCGCCGACAGAATTTATTCCACGACCTTAAGCACGGGTATACGACATCTCCTTTTCCCGGCTGCAGAAAAAGTATATCGTCCCGGGGTTAGAACGGCTAAGGGAATATACTCTGCAGAGATAATTTCACGCCTTAAGAATCTGGCAGGTTCTTATTTTATTTTGCAGCTTCATGGGTTCCGCATACCGTTTTATCATGAAATACTGAAGGCACTTGAACCTGTAAAGAAATTCCCCATACTCATTATTGGGCACGGCACTTTGAAAACCCCCATCGGCGAAATACTTGGTGTGCACAGACCTCTGACTTATCTATGTCTTGCAGTAGAACATATGCGGCTAATGAATATTCTGCGACACGTAAATGTAATCTCTGCGCCAGTCACGTCTTCATTAAGAGAACTCAGAAAAGTATATAATGGCCGAACAATAAAACTCACAATGGGTTGCGATTTCGATTTTTGGATTCCCGTTCCCTCGTTTGCTGCCAAACAATCAATCCGTCATAAATTAAATATAGACCCACAAAAAACGGTATTTCTGACTACGGGCAATTTTGTGTCTGAAAAACAATTCGATAAGCTAATCCAAACCTTTTCCACGTTGATTGCTCGTGACGATTTCTTTCTGATTATAGCAGGTCACGGAGACAGAGCAAATACGGATAAACTTGCCACTCTGATAAATAAGTTGTCGAAAGAAAGTAAAGCCCTTCTTCATCCTTATGTAACTGGTGAGGAACTTAGAGATCTTTACTGGGCATCTGACTTATACGTATCATCATCCAGCACCGAGGGTAGCTCTGTAGCCATAATGAAAGCCATGGCTTGCAGATTGCCAATATTATCAACACTTGTAGGTGAAACGACCGAATTGACGCAAGAGCACAGTGCAGGGCGGTTTCTTCCTGTTACCAACTATTTTGAGTGGTCGAAAGTTATCATCGATATTCTTGAAAAAGGGATGCCTCCCGTTCTTGATATCAAAATAGCAAAAGAAGCCTATGATTGGTCAAATGTGGCGAAGCGATTCATCAACCTTTATGATGAATTACTATATCCATTATCTTAAATATTAGAACATACCTTCCAATGCTTTACCAATAAGTCGTTAATAATCATTGATATGAAACGTTTATGGAATTAATAATACAATTAAACTCAATTCTTGTTACTATCCTGAACGTTGTGAATAATTACTGCTCATAAAGAGAAATGAAAACAAAAATTAGAAGTATCTATCATGATGTTCTTTGGATGTTTATCAAAAAATCTTTCTTATTTTGGCAAAGGCTTGGATTTCACATTACACCAAGTCATTTTTATGAACCTATACCAGACACAAGAACGTTGAAAGATAATTTATGGCTTAAAACTTCTGACCTTATTGGTATAGACTTCAATGAGACAAAAATTTTAGAGCTTCTATCCTTTTTTACTGATAAATTTAAGGCGGAATACGATAGTTTCCCTAAGCATAAAACCTCCACGCCTAACGAATACTATGTTAACAATGGTGCGTTCGAGAGCGTAGATGGCGAGATATTATATTGTATGATACGTCTTTTCCAACCACGAAGGATTTTTGAGATAGGTTCTGGCAATTCAACTTATTTATCCGCTCAAGCGATTCAAAAAAACAAAGAAAATAGCAATTATGAATGTGACTTAATTGCATTTGACCCATATCCAAAAGATGTGCTGAACCCTGGCTTCCCACACCTCACAAAAGTGGTCCCCGTCAAAATTGAAGATGTTCCTTTATCGGAGTTTAATAAGTTACAAGAAAACGATATTCTGTTTATAGACTCCAGCCATGTCTTAAAAATTGGAAGTGATGTTCAGTATGAATACTTGGAAATATTGCCTAGACTCAATAAAGGGGTGCTCGTTCATGTTCACGATATTTTTCTCCCTGCAGAATATCCCCGAGATTGTATTTTAAAAAGTTATATGTTCTGGACGGAGCAATATTTACTTCAAGCCTTTTTGGCCTTCAATGACAGTTTTGAAATATTATGGCCGGGAAGTTTTATGCATTTGAAGCATCCTGATGAATTGGAAAAAGCTTTTAATTCATATAACAGAAACGAAACATGGCCGGGAAGTTTCTGGATTAGGAAAATAAAATGACGTTACAACCTCTCAAACTTAGCGTAAAAAAGCCAAAGTATGAATTGCCGCAATCAATTGCTGTGCTTGCACAGTTTTAATTGAAAGTAGAAACTAAGAAGTTCTATTCTGCGTAATTCCCTCCTTATTTTTCAGCAGTCTTGCGATCAGAGAAAGGATGTAAAGTTACCACTATGAAATTAGCTGTAAAGGCAATTGCGGGCATTAAATATTTTGTAAATTTTTTGCGTAAGCGCGACGAACGATCAAGGTACGTCCTGGCCGAGGCACTATCACGGCAAATATATCCGCGTTACAAGTTTAGTGAATTTGGCAGGCTAATCGAGTACGACGATGATTTCGTCCGATACTATGAACAGTTTTGTGGTACGGACAATTATCATTCCCTCGACCGTAAATACACGCTTGACCAGTTGATGAAATTAGTTACCACTGTCGAAGGTGACACAGCGGAATGCGGCGTCTACAGAGGGGCGTCATCCTATTTGATTTGTCGTCGGATAGTTGGACTTCAGAAAACACATCATGCATTCGATTCATTTGAGGGATTATCAATTCCCGCGCCTGAAGATGGTACTCACTGGACAAGAGGTGACATGGCTGTCAATGAGGCTATTCTCATGGAAAATTTGTGGGAATTTGATTATGTCGTTTGTCACAAGGGCTGGATACCGGAAAAGTTCCATGAGGTAGAAAACAAGCGATTTTGTTTCATTCATTTGGATGTTGACCTCTATCAGCCTACGCGAGACGCATTAATATTTTTCTACCCGCGAACGAGCCCAGGCGGGATTATTCTCTGCGATGACTATGGGTTCATCACATGCCCAGGTGTAAAGACCGCGATGGATTCTTTTTTTTCCGATAAACCTGAAGAAATCGTGTCTTTGCCCACAGGACAGGGTGTGGTATTCAAAAGATAACGGCTGTCACGCTAAATCTAAAATGTTTGTGAGAATCATAACAATAGTTTTGCTTGTGAAAGTAAAAATGCGTATTTTCATGCATTGTCTCCTGTTATTAAATACCGTATTGTCATGTTGATATTTCAAGAAGAGAAAAGTAAACGGAAAAGTATATAATAACCGGCATTTCTGGTTTTGTTGCAAGACATTTCATTGAATTCCTCGAAAAAGGTGAAATTCATTCATCAATATTGGGGATGGATTTCAAATCTCCGCAAATAGATCAAAAAGATTATAAGTTTGTTAAGTGGAAATTCGAAAGAGTCGACCTTTTGTGTAAGGATAAGATTGAAAATCTTCTTTCCCAATTCCAACCTGATTACGTTTTACATCTTGCCTCCTTCAGCAGTGTTGCGTTCAGTTGGAAAGAACCTATTTTAAGTTTTCAAAATAATACCAATATATTTCTTAATTTGGTAGAAGCCATTAGAAAACTGAACATTGAGACACGTATTTTGTCCGTTGGTTAATCCGAGGAATACGGAAATGTGGATGTCAATGATTTGCCATTAAAGGAAACTTGCGAGTTAAGGCCAGTGAGTCCTATGCTGTGGCGAGATGCGCCCAAGAACTTTTATCCAAAGTCTATGTATCTGGATATGGAATGGACATTATTATAACCCGTTCTTTTAATCATGTCGGTCCATGGCAAAGGGAGACATTTGCTATACCGTCATTTGCAAAACAATTAATTGGGATAAAAAAAGGGGCTTAAGTAAAGGTGAACTTGTTGTAGGTGATTTATCAATAATTAGAGACTTTTTGGATGTCAGAGATGTAGTTTCTGCGTATTACCTATTACTCCATGAAGGCAAGAAAGGTGAAATATATAATGTGTGTAGTGGGAGAGGGATATCTTTAAAAGAGATAATTGACCTCATGGCAAAAAGCTTAAACATTGATATAATAACAAAGGTTAATGAAGAATTAATAAGACCTGATGACAACCGGATAATAATTGGGTCAAATGAAAAAATAAAAAAAGAACTAGCCTGGGAGGCAAAATACGATTTGCATAGAAGCTTTGATGATATGCTTGAATACTGGAATAATCGATAACAGAAACTGCCGCGGGAGATGATTGTTGCAACATAGGGAAAAACATCCCCCAACCCCCTCTCCTGGGCTATCCGGGGAGAAACAACGGTTGTCAAAGAGCGTTTTTCTCCTACAAAAACTTAGAAACCGATAAAATATCTGAAAATGTACGCGTCAATACAGGGAAATATTTAACATTGAAATCACGCAAAGGTTTTGAATTGTGGGTTGCAGTGAATGGTTGAATCGCTGGTTATATAGCATCCAGATCTTATTATGCATAATCCTAAAGTCAATATAATTATTCTTCATTTCAGAAACTTTTCCATATTGAGCGAATGTCTTCAATCATCTCAAAAAATATCATATCCTGCTTATGAAATTACTGTTGTCAACACTGGTTCGAGATTGCCCCTCAATATTGCGACACAGAATAAAATTACTGAAAGCTCTTTACAAGTCATCAACACTCAGGACAATCTCGGTTACGCCCGAGGAAATAATATAGGTATTCGAGATGCTCTAAAGCGGGGATCAGAGTATATTCTTCTCTTGAATGACGACACTGTAGTTTCACCAGATTTTTTAAGTATTCTTCTGGAAACGGCAGAAAAATCAACAGATATAGGAATTGCAGGGCCCACTATTTACCACTTCGATGAACCGCAAAGATTATGGTTTGCGGGGGCTCGTTTTGACCCGGAGTCGTGTATGATTAAATCGCTTGAAACTGCCCACATTGACAATGAAGTCTCTTCAGATCTTATTGATTCTGATTACATTACGGGTTGTGCATTGCTGATCAAAAAGGCTGTTATCGAAAAAATCGGTCTTCTGGATGAGAGATTTTTTTTATACTGGGAAGACGTTGACTGGGGGCTGCGTGCCAAAAAAGCAGGACTGAGGAACTTTGTAGTACCCCAGTCACGCATATGGCATAAAGTTTCTGTTTCAACGGGCGGCATGGATTCACCGCTCAGGGCATATCATAAAACCAGGAGCCACTTGTTAATGGCCAAACTGCATTCCCCCAAAGCTCTGACCAGACTACATATGGGTTTTTTTCGCGACATTGCGTGGCTCTTGATAAAATCTTCTGACATAAATCGTGTCCTGAGAGCCCGTGCATACATGGCTGGAATAATAGACTATCACCGAGACAGAACAGACAGAGGCCCTCAATGGCTATGGAGTGATTAATGGCAAAATTAAAAAGTCTGTACAACACATACTGGCAGAATCGCCTATTGGCGGAAGCTGTTAAGTCTGATCACCTGCCCAATGAAATACTCGAAACAATTGAACCGCTCTTAAGAAAAGGGAAACGCCTCTTAGACATCGGATGCGGAGATGGCTCCATAATAGAAATAGCGATTGATAGATACGAAGAAATACATGGTTGCGATATTTCTCTGAATGCCCTGAGTGAAACAAAGGACGTGGGAATGTTCTCTGTATGTGCCGATCTGAATGAGGGATGCGTTCCCTACAAAGACGATTCCTTCGAGTGTGTAACAGCTCTGGAAGTTTTGGAACACATTATAAATCCGCTTCGGGTTCTTGCAGAAATCAAGCGAGTTCTAAAACCATACGGACGATTAGTATTGACCACACCCAATATAAGATACTTCAGAAATCTGCATACATTAATTTTTCATGGATCATTTCCGCACACTACAATCGACGATTTCGTCTGGGGCGGCGGGCACCTGCATTATTTTACACGAAAGGACCTTTCCTTTTTATTGAGCCAGGCTGGATTTAAGCGAATAAACTTTTACATTAACGAAAAGCAGTTTCCCCGTTCATGGAAACGACGCTTTATTCGAGCAATCATTGGGAATTATCTGTTCGGAGAATATTTTTGCGGAGGCATTGCTCTGGAGGCAACTAAATAATGTCGACATCCCTGCCGACACTTCAGGAAATCCGTGAAGCGCACAGTTGGAAACGAAACTATGAGCGCTTCTTGCCGGTCAGCCGGTTCATATTCCGACCACTTGGCTTTTTAGCCACGTGGCTGGCACTCAGGCTTGGTATAACGTCAGAGGCCGTATCCTGGCTTTCCAGCGTTGTAGGACTTACAGGTTGTATTTTTCTTATTAGCGTAAAGGGGAAATTCTTAGTAGCCGGAATAGGCGTGCTCTTACTATTTAATCTCCTGGATTGTGTTGATGGCAGCATTGCCAGAACAATGAAAACGGAAAACCCTTACGGAAGGTTTTTAGATTCCATTTGTGGTAGCATCATTGACTTGATTTTTTGGGCAGTCGTCGGTGTAATGGCTTTTCGCAATCCAGAGTATCTTTTAATTCAGAAAATTGTACCAGTTCCAGTGTTTACTTGGCTCATTATAGGCAGTTTAACCTGTTTTCTTTTTATATGGTTAGGATATCTCGAGCAGACCTTTGACAGCCTGCTAAGGCCCGCATGGGAAACCCTGGGTGTCTCTGAAAATACATCACCTCCTCACTTAAATATTCAGCAGGATACGCCAGATACAGCTTATGGCATAGCTAATGTAGTCCACATTATTAATCACAATCTTCGTGTTCGTGAAACCCATTATATGATTCTTCTCATTGCTTTCATAGGAAGATCCATTGATTTATTTCTCGTTATTTTTTTCGTCTATTATCTTTTGAGCAACATTTTATTAACGGTAATATATTCATTACGGGGAGCCAAAGTAAAAAAATCGTTTGCAAAAAAAACCGATCGTTAAATTAATGATGCAACATACAAAAGGTCAATTATCGAAACGTCTCCCCTATCCAAGCAGTCTCCGGCTTGATATTCACAGTTGCGGTTTCCTTTCGTTGGAATTCTGCTGAAGAAAAAAATGCAGGTCAACGAGTAATCTAAGTCCAAGCCCACCTCAAGTAAATCTGCAAATTATCCGCTTATAATAGCAAGACCCTATATCACGACCAGCTCTTATGATTGCAGAATTTTTTAGGCAGCTAAAATATATCTTAACAATTACAAAACCAAAACATATTTATAATGCGATGAAATCCCCCCATCACACTATAAGGGCACTTAAATACCACTATCGCAGAGTTTCCGAACCGGCTTTCATAGATTTTTTTTCCAAGCAATGGGGATATCCACATCAGGATATTATCAAAGCCTACGCTGGATTAACTAACAACGAGCCTCTCTGGCAAGAAATCAATGAGAAGCTCTCTATCTACCCAAGCAGTTACGGCTTACAGATGACCATGGAACTTCCCTGCCTTTATTTACTCATTAGATTGACGCAGCCTGATACAATAATAGAAACAGGAGTTTCGTCTGGCGCTTCTTCTGCATATATTCTACGTTCTTTACACGATAATAACAGAGGCAGACTCTATTCCATAGACTTACCACCTGCGAATCTTCCAGAGGGTAAAGAAAGCGGTTGGATCGTGCCTCAATATCTCAGAAATAGATGGTCATTGCACATTGGCGATTCAAAGGAACTTTTGGAGTCACTATTGGATAGTGTTGGAGAAATTGATTGTTTCATACACGATAGCCTTCATACCCATGAGCACATGTTGTGGGAATTTAGAACAGTATGAAAACACTTGAGATTAGGAGGGCTCCTTTTGTCTCATGATGTCGGCGGCAATGACGCATTCTTTGATTTTATGCAGGAAAAATGCGTTCCATGGCATGTGCTCGGTGGATTCATAAAAACCAATAGCCAGAAAAGCGGTTGAGATTAATAGCTAATTTGCCAGACTAGAATAACTCTTGAAAACCAAACCAATCAACATATTAATGCTTTCAGCATCATTAAGTTTTACGGGCACTCACCGCATTCTATATGATTTAGTTTCGGGAATTGATCGTGAAAAGTTTAACGTTTCGATTGCCTTCAAACCTGAATTTTCCGGACCAGGTAATGATCTTTTGGCATCTTTTAGTGATCAAGGCTTTTCAGTATATGCACTAAGAGGCCGGCGACTTTTTGACATGAAAGGATTGCTGCAGCTTTATCAGATCATTCTTAGAAACGAAATAGACATTATTCATTGCTGGGATGAACTAGTTCTCATAGCACGATTTTTAAAGTTATTTACTGGTTGCCATGTTATTGAAAGTCACGGTAACCCCGTTATGTCTAAAGGATCCCTATCTTACTACTTGGTCAATAAACTTTCGTCTCTCCTATTGGATGGTGTTATATTTCAGTCGGAAGGAGTAAGGAAAAGTTATGAAAATACAAAAGTGATTTTTCTAAAGGGAATAAAAAAGTCTGTCATTCATAATTGCATAAACGCGAAAACGATTAATAAGATAACCTCTAATTGGAGCGAGATAAAAAAGAAATTGGGTGTGGATGACAGAACAATAGTTTTGACAAATATTGGTTACTTCAATGAACAAAAGGCACAAGAATTCTTAATCCAATCGATAAAGATAGTGGTCGACAGAATTCCACAAGTCAAATTGATTATAGTAGGATGGGGACCTTTGGAAAAAAAATTGAGAGAATTGGTGAAAAAACTCAAAATCGAGGGCAATGTAATATTTGCAGGCAAGCGTCAACATGAAGAAGTCTTTGAAATTTTATCAATCACCGATCTATTTGTCCTTTCTTCACTATGGGAGGGATTCGGCTTAGTGATTGGAGAAGCTATGGCCATGGGGAAACCGGTTGTTGCAACAGAAACCGATGGGAGCCAAGTTCTTGTCGTTGAAAATGAAACGGGGTTATTGGTTCCGCCAGGCGATCTCCGTGCCCTTGCCGTGGCCATTATTTCGCTAATCCGCGACCCGGAACGAAGAGTCAAGATGGGTGAACTCGGCAGAATCAGGGTTACTACTCTTTTCTCACCGGAGAAGTTTATTCAGGCGCATGAATCATTTTATCAAGATATCCTGGAGAGAAAATGAGTTGCCCGGATGCCCGCATCTCCATCTTTATTCCGGCTTATAACGACGGACACGATCTATCAGACTGCATAGAATCCCTGCGTCAAATGACCTATCCAAGGGACCGTGTTGAAATTGTAATCTGGAATAATGCATCAACGGATGATACCGTACAGATGGTTCAAGATCGGTTTACAGAAATGAAAGATGAAGGATGGCTGGGGCTGTCGCTGATTCAAAGCGATGAAAACGAAGGCAGCTATATACCCTATAACATGGTGTTTCCCAGGCTTTTACAGCAAACGCAATATATATTAGGTCTTGACGCTGATGTGGAGTTGGCGCCTGATACAATTACTAATCTCGTCGAGGCGGCGCAGGAAGATCAAGTTGCTGTAGTAGGAGCACGTTCAGTTTTTTATCATTATCCGGAAATGACTTCGCATGGCGCGGGATTTGTTAACCGGTGGACAGCTTCTTATGGTGAAAAAGATACGCGGGAACGGATTAAATGTGATTACGTTATCGGGTGCTGCTGGTTATTGAAAAAGAGTGTGTTTGATAAATTAGGTGGTTTTGATCCTGAATACTATATCAATCACTGGGAAGTTGATTACTGTCTGCATGCCCGTGCCGAGGGGTACTATATAAGCTATGAACCAAAAGCTGTGGCTAGACATAAAATTTCCCCTAGCGGTACGATTAATAATGCGAGGCTATACTATCTTTACCGCAATAAGATCATTCTGATAAAAAAGCTATTTCCTGTACCCCAGAGATGGATTGCCTTGAATTTCTTTGCATTGTTTTCAATACCGACGAGCATATTCGCGTCCATTATAAGAAACAGAAAACTGAATTTCGAGGAATTAAGATTCATTTACAAATCATTTGTAGATGGCTTCAGGAATATAAAAGGTAAGACTGTATAAATGATAGTGAAGCTACTTTTTGTCATTGATAATCTGGAATTTGGTGGTGGAGAACGCGTCTTCGCCCAGATCATCAACGGATTGTCACCCGAAAACTACGAAATTTGTCTCGTTTCCAACTCGGGCAGAGAGCTATACCAGTCTCTGACTAACAAAGAAATATGCTGCATTCCATTAGACTTTTCAAAAAGAGTTAACCCCTCGCTAATCTTTAAACTGATAAAAATTATTAAAGACAAGAAGATTGATATCGTCCATGGTCAGGGTGCGAGAGCAGAATTTTACGCTCGGATTGCCGCAAGGCTTGCGGGAGGAACAAAATATGTATCCACCATCGCCATGCCAGTTGAAGGATATAATGTCCCTTTTGTAATCAAACAGATTTACCGTTTTTTTGACCTTCTGTCCGAGAAACATGTTGAGAGGTTCATTGTCGTTTCCGACGTGCTGAAAGATATCATGATTCGCAAACATGGTATTGCTGCCGAAAAAGTCATCAGGATATATAACGGCATTGAAATTGAACATTATTATCCCGAGCGGATGGATGCAAATCGTAATAGAGTCAGACATGAGTTAGGTTTAAACGAGAAAGCCTCTATTATTGGAGCGATTGGCCGACTGGTTTGGCAAAAGGGATTCGAATATCTGATTCAGAGCTTTCCAGGAGTCTTGAAGTCCTGTCCTGATGCACGGCTCTTACTGGTCGGGGATGGCCCATTAATGGCCAATCTGCAAGTATTGAGTGAAGCGCTGGACATGAAAGACAAGATTATCTTTGCCGGGTTTCGTTCAGATATCAAGGAAGTTCTTGCCAGCATGGACATTCTTGTCATTCCATCTCTTCTGGAGGGCTTTCCAATGGTTACACTCGAAGCAATGGCCATGGCCAAACCAATCGTCGCAACAGATATAGATGGTCTGAGAGAGCAGATCATTGACGGCGAGTCCGGAATCCTGCTGCCGCCGGAGGATCCAAATGCCCTGACTACATCGATCGTGAAACTGTTAAATGATCCTCAACTCGCCGTGCGGATAGGTTCGAATGCGCGAAAGCACGTAGAGACGGAATTTCTCGTTGAGAAAATGATTATGGCAACACACGAAGTTTATCAATCACTGATCCTCCACAGATAAATTTATAATAGCAAAGAAAACCTGTGAATAAGAAATTATTACAATGGCTCGTATGTCCCTCTTGCGGCCATGAACTTCAAATGGAGATTGATGTTCAGGACCAGGCAGAGATTATCGAAGGTAAGCTGAAATGCATCTGTTCTGAGATATTTCCTATCATAAAAGGTATCCCCAGATTACTCTTGGGATCATTGCGAAATGATTTGTCACTACTATATGGTGATTATTTTGAACGCTATCCGGAGACATTGAATGTAAATGAAAAATCTATAGTGGATACGTTAGTATCTAAAAAACAAGTCACAATGAATCGTTTTAGCTATGAGTGGACATACTTTTCCGATTACGATTGCGACAACTTTTCATCTTTTATCCAACCCCTTGAGAAAGATTTTTTTAAAGGAAAACTCGGGCTTGATGTCGGATGCGGTGCAGGCCGGCATTCGAGCGCAGCCAGTCAGAAAGGCGCTGAAATCATTGCTATCGACATTTCACAAGCAGTCGATGCAGCCTACCAAAACAACAAAGAAAATGAGAATGTCCATGTTGTTCAATCAGATATTTATAATCTGCCTTTCAGGCCTAATACTTTCCAATTTATTTACAGTTTAGGAGTTCTGCAACACCTTCCTGAGCCCGAACGTGGTTATCTGACTTTAATACCGTTCCTAAAAAGTGGCGGGGCTTTGTTCATCTGGGTTTACGCGTATGCGCCGCGGAAGGTTGCATTGGAATTCCTGCGGGCCCTCTCTCAACGGCTCTCGAACGATAATATCAGACGCATGGCATACCTTTGCAATCTCCTTGATTACGGGATTTTTGTAAACCTTTACCGATTCCTTGCGCATTTGGCAATTTTCAGCAGACTGGCAGAGCGCTGGTTTCCTCAGCGGTTCAAAGAGTATGCTGTACATGGGTACCACGTCGCGTATGCGGACTGGTTCGACCGATTATCGGCGCCCATCACAAATTATTACAAGAAAGAAGAATTGATTACATGGTTGACGAGGAGTGAGTTGCACAATACAAAGATACTCCCCGTCAACGATTCATGGTGGTGGCTTTATGGTGAGAAGTGAAGGATGTCAGTTTGAACATATTATTCATCGACCCAATTTTCTTGCACAAACAAGATGCAAAATAAGATGATAAAGAGCCTCAAGTCGCCAATCCTGATTGTGTTAATCGCCGGCATCGGAGACCTGGTGCTCGCTTCTGCAAGCATAAGAGCTTTAAGAGCCGGTTTCCCAGATGCGGATATTCATCTTTTGACAAGTATAGATGCATCGAGCCTCGCTAAGAATTATAAATTATTAGATCATGTCTGGGCTTTTCCTATAAGAGAATTGAGGCACAATAAATTATATCTGTTCAACATACTGACGCTCATAAAGAACCTCAGAAAGACTGCTTTCTTTTCAGTCATAAACCTTTACATGGTGGACTCCACGGCTGGTGCAATAAAGATGGGGTTATTGTTTCTTTTATTGAAAAGTAAAATAAAAATTGGCCATGGCAATAAAGGCTTTTCTTTCTTCTTAACGAAAAAAGCTCCCAGTGACACATTTCAAAATCGTCATCTTGCAGATGCGATGATGGATATTGCCCTTTTGAGTGGAGGCATAGCCGATAATAAGACTATAGAAGTTTTTTGGGACAAGAACTGCGAGGGCAAATGGAATAATTTTTTTCGTAATATACTGTCGAAGAAAATAATTGGTATAAATCCAGGAGGTGACCGTAAAAACAGGAGATGGGATTCAGAACGTTATGCTATTGTTGCCGATCGACTGCTTGAAAAATTTGACGCAAGTATTGTCATTCTTGGTGGCCATGGCGAAGAGGAAATTTCCCTTAGTATTCAAAATGGAATGAAAAATGAATCCACTAACCTGGCAGGCAAATTATCACTTGATGACCTTGCTTATATAATCAGTCGTCTTGATTTACTAATTACTAACGACAGTGGACCTATGCATATAGGAGCCGCCACCAAGACACCCGTCGTGGCTATCTTTGGTCCGGAAGATCCTTTAATGACACGCCCGTATACATCATCTGACTTGTACAGGCTGATCAGTGAACCAGTCCATTGTCGCCCATGCAACAAGGATGAATGTACCAATCTTGTTTGTCTGGATTTAATCACCCCCGAAATAGTTTTTGAAAAATGTGCAGAGCTGTTGCAAAACAAGAACCAGAAACTGTCAGCAAGTAGACTCCCCACATATGAAACCTCATGAGAGAAATAGCAGTTCTTCTCTACCACAATGTTGGCAATTACCCGATAGACATGATGGAAGATGGCCTGTTACCAGAATCTTTTGCGTTTCAAATGCACTTTCTTTCTGAAAACGGCTACAGCGTCGTTGCCCTTGACCAGGCCGTGGATCATCTGATCGGAAAAATTAAGTTACCGCCCAAATCAATAGCAATCACAATTGACGGCGGGTATAAAGATGCTCTTACCAATGTGTTGCCCATCTTGAAAAGGCATCAATTACCTGCCACATTCTTCATTGCACCTGAGTTTATAGGTAGCGAGCAATTAATTTATGGGCAGCCTATCCAATGCCTGAACTGGGATGGAGTTAAGGAAATTATTCGGAGTGGTTATGAAATAGGCCTTTTGGCATACGAGGGCAGAGACATCAGAGATCAAAGTGATGAAGAATCCATTAAGGAAGGCATTTTAAAATCATTGGCGCTTCTTAAAAGCAGATCTAATGTGCAAGTCAGGTATTGCGCATTTAAAGAAGGTGTTCCCACAGAATCCTTATGGAATTTTCTTCAAGGACTTGGTTTTCAAGCGGTCTTCACTCAATGCCCCACGAATCAACCGCCGACGCCTGCCGGCATCGGCCGGATACAGATCGACGATGATGATCACAATATCTTTCTTACGAAAATCTCAGACACATACCTCTTCTTCAAAGACAAACCCTCCTGGAAATATATTCGCAGGTATAAACTCGATTTCTTAATGCACCATATGTCCGAAGCATTTAATAAATTTAAAGGAAGCCATTGATCTTATGTGCGGGATCTGCGGCAAGTTGACAACAGATGGAAAACCTGTAGACGAAGGCATGCTTCGAAAGATGTCTTCCGTCCTGTCGCACCGTGGGCCTGATGATGAGGGCTTTTACATAAACGCCCAGCATGCAGTTAGCAGGTCACACGTAAATATAGGTCTGGGACACAGAAGGCTCAGTATCATTGATCTCTCCGAGGCAGGCAGGCAGCCCATGTCCAATGAGGATAAGACCATCTGGATGGTCTTTAACGGTGAAATCTATAATTTTCAATCGTTACGGGCTGAACTTGAGAGTAAAGGACATCGATTCCATTCACATACGGATACCGAGGCAATCATCCACCTCTACGAGGAAGAAGGAATAGATGCAGTCAGAAGGCTTGTCGGGATGTTTGCCTTTGCCCTCTGGGACGAAAAAAAACGATCCCTGATCCTCTGTAGGGATCATATTGGCATCAAACCGCTCGTTTACTCATGGGACGGGAATGCTCTCGTTTTTGCCTCAGAGATTAAAGGTATTCTCCAGGATCCGGATGTAAAGAGAGAGATGGACGGGGATGCTCTAAGTCTTTATCTGACACTCAATTATATCCCGGCGCCTTATACCATTTTCAAGAACATAAGAAAACTCAAACCCGGGCACATTCTCGTTTATCAGAATGGGGAAGTACGGGAAGAGTCGTACTGGAATATCCAACCGAATCTCCGTGAAAACGGTGCTGAGAAAGATTTTCATGCACGGAAACAGGAGCTGTTCAGAACCATGGAAGAGGCGGTACGCATGCAGATGATCGCCGATGTACCCCTGGGCGCGTTTCTCAGCGGCGGCATCGATTCAAGCATTGTCGTGGCGCTGATGGCCAGGAATTCCAGCCGGCCCGTTGAGACATACACCATCGGCTACAAGGACATGCCCATGTTTGACGAAACTGACTACGCCAGGGATGTTGCACTATTCAACCGGACGGACCACCACGAAATTAAGCTCGGTGCCGCGGATATTATGGAAGCGATTCCCCAGGTGCTTGCTTCGTTCGATGAACCCTTCGGCGATTCTTCCGCAGTTCCCACATTTGTCGTATCAAGAGAAACGAGAAAAGGGGTTAAGGTTGCCCTTTCCGGCGATGGCGGCGATGAGCTTTTTGCCGGCTATAGAATGTATAAAGGTGAAGAATGGTATGGCAGGTATCGTTTGATTCCTTCATTCATCAGAAAAAAATTCATGGAACCTTTTTTCATGTCTCTTTCCGACTCGCGTGATGAAAAGCTTTCCGAATATATCAGAAGATCAAAAAAATTCCTCAGGGGCGCTAAGGACACTTTCGCCGAGCGCTTTTTCACCTGGAATGAAATCTTCAACAGAGATCTGCGAAAAGAGATTCTCAGTGGTTCCAAAACCGTGGACCAGGAACTCGGCATAAAGTTGATGGCATCGAGATTGAACGAGCTGCGGGGTGATCACATAAACAGCATGCTCTATGCCGATCTGAAAGAATCCCTTCCCGGCGACATGCTGAAGAAGGTGGATGCCATGAGCATGTTTCATTCTCTCGAAGTCCGTGTTCCCATTTTAGACCACAGGGTATGTGAACTGGCCTTTTCCATGAGGGGAGACTGGAAACTCCGAAACGGCAAGAGCAAATATATCTTAGTGGAAACCTTTAAAGATATTCTGCCCCCTTCCCTGCATAACCGGCCCAAATGGGGATTCGAGATGCCTATCAGCAAATGGCTCAAGACAGACTTGAGATATCTGGTCGAAGAATATCTGTCAAAGGACGTTATTACGCGGCAGGGCATATTCAATTACGCTGTCATCCAAGAGCTTGTAAGCAATTTGATGTCAAACAGGGTTGATACATCGTGGCAGATATGGAACCTCATCGTCTTCCAGGTCTGGTGTGGGCAGTATGGAAAAAATTAAAGTCATACATGTCATCACCCGTTTCGATAAGGGCGGGGCTGCTGAAAATACCTTTCTGACCGTTAAGGGACTTGACTCAAGCAAATATGAGGTCATCCTGATCAGGGGTCTTTCATATGAATCCAATATGGGGGCTTCTGAAACAAGAGCCGTAGAAAGCTGCCTGGAAGAAGCCGGCAGAAACGGGGTTAGAATATTAACGTTTCCCGAACTCGTTAGAAGAATATATCCACTCGGCGATTTGAGAGCTTTTTTTAAGCTCATAAGAATATTTAGAGAAGAAAGGCCGCACATCGTCCACACGCACACATCCAAGGCAGGCCTTCTCGGCAGATGGGCAGCCCGCCTGGCCGGGGTACCTGTCATCATTCATACTCCCCATGGTCATGTCTTCTGGGGCTATTTCAACAAATGGAAAACGAAGCTATACATTTTTTTAGAGAGACTGACGGCGACCATTACAGACAGAATCATTACACTGACAGGCCAGGAGAAGAGGGATCATCTCTGGTACCATATCGCGCATGAAAACAAGTTTACAGTCATTCATAGCGGTGTCGATCTGAGCAGATTTTCAAATGTCCAGGCCCATGGCGACGAAATGAAGGATAGGCTGGGAATACCTAAAGGAACATTCGTCGTGGGAACGGTGGGGAGACTGACTCCCATCAAGGGTCATAAATATTTAATTGAGGCGGCACGAAAGATTCTTTTGACAAGACCCGACATGACCTTTATATTTCTGGGCGATGGCGAGCTCATGAACGATCTGAAATCACAGGCAGCATCATCAGGCATCTACGATAAAGTGAAATTCTTGGGATGGCGCGAGGACGTCGCGGAAGTAATGTCCACTTTTGATCTCTTCGTCCTCCCTTCCCTCAATGAAGGCATGGGAAAGGTTCTGGTCGAGGCAATGGCCATGGGCAAACCGATCATAGCGAGTGACGTTGGCGGGATTTCCGACCTCGTTAAGAATGAAGAAAACGGCCTGCTTGTCCCTCCGGAAGACGCAGAAGCCATTGCGAGGAGTATATTAATCCTGCACAGCAACCCCCTGAAAAGGAAAGAGATGGGGGAAAAGGGAAAAGCCATTGCCGTCGAATATGGCGCCGACTCCATGGTGCAGAAGATCGACCAATTATACAGAGAATTGGTTGGGGGTTAATGATTTCTTGAGCGCAAAACTCAACAGAAAATCTTTGCATAACTCCTTTATTCGTCATTCCGGGCTTGGAGACTGTGTCATAATAGGGAAAAATGTCATTCTGAACTTGATACGCCTGCCCCGTACTTGATACGGGGGAATCCAGACGCACTGTCTTTGCTTTTCGCCCCCTTTGACAAAGGGGGCAACGGGGGATTTCTTATAGTGGAATAAAATCCCCCCGACCCCCTTTTATAAAGGGGGTGAGAAGGAGAAAGGATTTCTCCTTTCAGTCGAAATGACGAGAAGGGGTCGAAATGGGTATAAATATAGGTAACGTGTTGCTGAAAAGAAGATATTGTTGTTCAAAGGTTAATATATTTAACAAGTTATCATTGAGCCTAAAAAATAATGTTGAAGTGGTTCAATATTATGAAAGAAATGTTGTTTAAGATGCGTTTATTTAGATATCAAATTATATGGAACTACAATAGCATAGCCACTTTGCTTGGTACATTTATTTTAAAAATGGTAACTAATTACCAACACATTACCTATATATACCCGAAATGACAAAAAAAGAATTGCGGCACAGTCTCCAAGTCCGGCATGACAATTGGCGTGTTTAATTGCCGGAGTAATAATTTAAATCTTTCTGACATGGCAACATGTTACAAACTCTTCAAGAGCGATATAATTAAAAAAATTAATGTTGAACAAAATGGCTTTGGCATAGAACCGGAAATCACGGCAAAAATGGCAAAAACCAAAAGTTGCGTTTATGAAGTAGGAATATCTTATTATGGTCGATCATATAGTGAAGGTAAAAAAATAAAATGGCAGGATGGTTTCAAAGCCATTATCAGCATTATAAAATATGGAATTTTTCAATAAGAGAACAAATATTACTTACTATTTCTTGGCCTTTTCTGTACTACTTTTTTTAATTGGTTCATTAATTAAATTGAATACACCATCTGCCGAATGGGATTATTTATATATTGATACTGCTCAAAACTGGGCAAAGGGTATTAATAAAACACCGCATTTTGAGCACCCTCCGCTCTACCCTCTTTTTTTAGCTATTCTTTTTAAGTTTTTCGAGTCAAGCATAGTCATTGCCAGACTTGGAAACACCTTCTGTGCATTCCTTACTGCATTTATCTTATTTCGTTTAACCTCAAAGTTGTTCAGTCGAGATTCTGCCCTTTGGACAATAATTTTTTACTTTTTAGGTCCTATTTGCATTCAAGGAATAAGTATTATGGATGTGGCTGATACGTCTATATTACCCTTGGCGTTTGTATTTACAGCCAATGCTACTGTCAATAATACCTTACGTCCTGGTCTTAGAAATACGATAATATTAGGTTTGGGAATTGGATTTTGCCTTTGGGTAAAAGTAACTTCAAGCTTAGCTTTAATCGTAGGACTCTTAGCGGGCAATCTTGCCTATCTCATCTTTGAAAGAAAAACTAAATATTACAAAATATGGTTATTGAATATTACTAGTATGTTTATAGGATTAATATTCTTTCTATTAACGTGGGTTTGCATTTCACTATTTTTGTGGGGGAGCGATGCTTGTCTTGCAGTTCTTCGGTCACCATGGATTGCCTTTTATTCCAAACTCGAAAATCTTAATTATTTTTCAAAGTTGATATATGTTGGATATTACACCTTCGGAATTTCTATCTGGTTTTCACCTTATTTTCTCATAATATGTTTGAATAGCTCATGGTCACTGGTCAAAAATACACAAAGATCTGATTCTGTACAAGACAACATCAAATTTCTGTTTATCGGAGTGATCATTTTCTATTTTATCGGACATTTAGTAATAGGCGGTACCAACTATGGATTCCCAAGATATCATGCAGCTATCTTTCCTTTAATTTGTCTATTAGTCGGGGTCCAAGTTTCAAAATTCACGACTGAGCTTAATAATAGGACATTTATATTACTAAATCTGAATTTGCTTTTCTTAATTTTATTTTTTGCTTTCTTTTCAAACGATCCACTTTTTTTTCTCAATTTTCGAATAAAAGAAATGCTATTATCAAATTATGATTATGAGACAATTATAAAACATTTTTTGATCATTTTTGTGCCTCTGTATGGATTACCCATTATCTTCGGTATTTTAACAATTAGCTTTTTAAATATAAACCACAGAGGAGATGCGATCAAAATTTGCCTTTTTTTAGGTTGCTTAGCCACAATCGTCTCCCTGGACATCCAACAAATTTTGGCACCTTACAGGACATCAAACCAATATGGAGCCAAAGGAAAAATTGAATTAATTCAAAAAGTACGCAACCATATCAGGAATCATGACTACGTATTCGCAACCCCAGAGTTTATTTATGAACTTAGTGATAAAGGAGTCCCATCTATCGGTTTTGGTGAATGGGAATCAAATGAACGGTCTTATCAATTTATAACAGAGAAACAGCCATCGGCCATAATAGATGGGCTAACAGTCAGTACTTATGAACATTTAAAATGGTTACTTCACAAAGATACTCAAGCATTCCTATGTAAATATTACACGTTTGAGCGCATTGGTACATATTTTTTATGGCTGCGTAAAATAAAAACGAATCATCATTAATAAAAGACTAAAACATTAATATAAGAATGAAGATAACTGTTTTAAGAAAATTAATTCCATCCATCTCTATCATCCTTCTTTTTTTCGTTTTTTGCATCACTGAATCTTACGGAACAGATTACCAACAAATTGCGGCGCTTAAGGATCTGCGGACGACCTTCAGTGACGGCGCCTATGACATAGAACAACTTGTGCTGCTGGCAAAGAAGAAGGGCTTCAACGTCCTTTTTATCAATGACCATGACCGGGTTGCCATGGAGTATGGCCTTCCTCCTTTCAGGAATATAATCAAGAAAAGGGTCGAACAAAACTCCATCAATAAATATGGTGCTGATAAGTTCATCCAGGCGATCAGGATGGTCGAGAATAAATACCAGGATATGATCATCATTCCCGGCTCAGAAACTGCCAGCTTTTATTACTGGACGGGAAGCCTCTTAAAGGGAAACCTTACCGCACACGACCATGAGAGGCGTCTTTTAACCGTTGGAATGGAAAGTCCGGATGATTACGAAAACCTGCCTATCCTTCATAACAATCTCTCCATGAATTATTTCACGAAAGCCCTGCCGGAAGTTGTCCTATTTTCTCTTTCTCTCATTGCATCTCTCATTTTGATTAGACGGAGCGGATTGTTACGTGTCGCCGGAATTATTATTTTGATTTTATCCGTCGCTTTTATTATAAACAGTGATCCCTTCAGGGGCTCTCCCTTTGACCCTTATCATGGGGATCAGAAGATGGCGCCTTATCAGCTCGTGATCGATTATGTTAATTCAAGAGGGGGAATGACATTCTGGAATTACCCGGAGACAAAGTCCGGCGTCAGGGAAATGGGACCCATTCATGTAAGTACCCTTCCCTATCCCCACGTTCTGCTTGAATCAAAAAATTATACGGGATTCGCTGCCCTCTATGGCGACAATATTACGTTGACAGAACCGGGAAATATCTGGGATACGACTCTGAAAGAGTATTCTTTAGGCTACAGAGATCGGCCTCCCTGGGGAATTGCAACGGCAGATTTCCATCAGGAAGGAGAAGGCGGGGAACAGTTGGGAACATACCAGACCGTCTTTTTTGTCAAGGAGATTACGAAAGACGCCATCTTGAAGGCACTAAGGAATGGCAAGATGTACGCCTGTCAGGTCAAGTATCCGCAAATTTTGAAACTCGAAGAATTTTCTGTCTCATCATCGGATGATCGGACAAAAGGCATTTCAGGAGATGAAATTGCACTGAAGGAATTTCCACGGGTCAGAATATCTATTTCGACTTCTGTCCCTTCATCGGATAAGGTAAAGATACGCTTGATACGGTCGGGTCAGATGATTTATCTTTTCGAGGAAAAACTGCCGCTGATGATCGATTATGTTGACCCGTACTATAAGCCGGGGGAAAGGATTTATTACAGGATGGATATGCACGGGGCCGGGGCAATCGTTTCCAATCCTGTGTTTGTGAAGTTTGAATAAGCGTAATTTCTTACATTGTGTCATTGCGAGCGAACGGAGTGAGCGTGGCAATCTTTATTTAAAGCCTTTGCATAACTCCTCTATTCGTCATTCCGGGCTTGACCCGGAATCTAGGAAATACTTCATAGTACTGGATTCCCGCTTTCGCGGGAATGACAAAATTGCTGGTTTTATGCAGTTTTGCAAAGGGCTCAAGGTGTGATATTGACCGAAGGGAGATATCTTTTAGTTTTACCCCCCTACTAAGATTTCTCGCTTCGCTTCGAAATGACACGAAAGAGAATTACGACACTGTCTCCCCCTTTACAAAGGGGGGACATGTTAAGATGTAGGAACTGGAAATTATAAGAGATGATTGTATCCATCCATCAACCCCACTATCTGCCCTGGCTTGGCTACTTCGACAAAATCGATAAGGCGGATGCATTCGTTTTGCTCGATAACGTGCAGTTCAAGAAAAATGAAGTGCAGAACAGAAATAAGATAAAGACCGCCGCTGGCGGGCAGTGGCTTACAGTCCCGGTCATGTACCAGTTCCCGCAGTTAATCAATGAGGTGGAAATCAACAATAGAGAGCGCTGGCAGCATAAGCAGCAGCAGGCCCTCATCTCCAATTATAAAAAAGCGCCTTACTGGAGCGCCTTGGAAGGTTTCTTCACGGACCTGTTACAATCACAGTGGCCGACCATCTCTCAATTGAATATTCATGTCGTCAAAAAACTTGTTGAGATACTTGGCATCAAGACTCCCCTGCATATCGCTTCGGAAATGGGGAATTTCCCGGAAGACCCGGATGACAGACTTATTGCCATTACAAAGTATTTTGCCGCTGATACCTATTTAGCTGGAAGCGGCGGCCGGAATTATATGGATATGGATAAGTATGACAGGAATTCCATAAAAGTTTTATTTCAGGATTACAAACACCCTGTCTACGATCAGCTCTTTGGCGACTTTTTACCTTATATGTCTGTAATCGATCTCATTTTTAACCACGGAGACGAAAGTCTCAAAATACTGAGGGGGAACTAATGAAGGTGCTTGCGATAGGGTCTCATCCCGATGATATCGAAGTAGGCTGTGCCGGTACGCTCATGAAATACTCAAAGTATAATCATGAAATCTTTCTCCTGATTATGACGGAAGGTCACAAGGGCGGCGATGCCTCTTTGAGAAGAGAGGAGCAATTTAAATCCGCAGAAATCCTGAAGCCAAAGGAGGTCATGTGGGCAGGATATAAAGATACAGAGCTTTCCCCCAACATGAATGAACTGATTCATGATATTGAAGCAGTCTTGAATAAAATACAGCCGGACTTTACCTTCACCAATTATGGCGACGATACGCATCAGGACCATAGGGCCCTCTGCAGGGCAACAGTATCGGCTACACGCTATATAAAGAATGTCATATTCTATGAAACGCCGACCACACTCGATTTTTCTCCCACCGTCTTTATAGATATCAAGGAAACCATAGAAGATAAAGTCGCTATGCTTCTGGCTCACAAATCACAGGTCATGAAGACGAATATCGAAGGACTGTCTATTGTGGATGCCGCAAGGTCCACGGCTATGTTCAGGGGGATTCAAGGACGTGTTCAATACGCTGAAGCTTTCATACCGTTACGGTTATTTATAAATATATGAACCTCTGCATTTTTCTCTTGTCATTTCGAGCGAAGCGAGAAATCTTAAATGGTTTCAACTAAGAGCTATTATGTTTATTTACTGACAAACTGGAACAACAGAATCATGTACGTTGGCGTAACCAACGACCTAAGTCGGCGCCTTTATGAGCACAAGAATAAACTTATTGCCGGCTTTACTGCAAAATACAATCTGAACAAGTTAGTTTATTTTGAGGAAACTCAAGATGTTAATATCGCCATTGCAAGAGAAAAAGAAATTAAGAAATGGCGAAGAGAAAAAAAGAATCAACTTGTAAACGGTGATAATCCATTATGGCAGGACTTAAGCAAGACGTTATAAGATTTCTCGCTACGCTCGAAATGACAATAGTACATGGAAATTTCCGAACAGTGGCATAAAATACGTAACCGAATTCATGAACCATATATCCTAAGTATATCATTTCATTATTAAGGTGTCATATCGACCCCTTCGTTTTACTCAGGGTAAACTCCGGGAGATATCTTTTAGTTTTACCCCCCTACTAAGATTTCTCGCGGAGTTTATCCTGAGCATACGCGAAGGACTCGAAATGACATTTCGCTTCCCAGGTATGGTTGAGATATGATACCCCATTCCAGACCCACACTTGACCGAGATGATTTCGACAGCGTTCTTCATGTCCTTAAATCCGGGCAGTTAGTTCAGGGTGAACAGACTGCCAAATTTGAAGAGAACGTTTCCTCTCTGATTGGTGTCAAAGGCGGTGTTGCCGTCAGTTCCGGCACTGCTGCGCTTCACCTTGCCCTGATCAGCCTCGGTATAGGTAAAGGCGATGAGGTTATTTTGCCCGGCTTCGTTTGTACCGCCCCTCTCAATGCCATATATTATGTGGGCGCTACCCCCGTGATTGCCGAAGTTGACCGGCTTACATTTAACGTCGATGTCAAAGACCTGAAGAAACGGATTACGAAAAAAACAAAGGCCATTATAATTCCCCACATGTTTGGTCTGCCGGGAGACATGGAAGATATTGCATCCCTCGGCATTCCTATTCTTGAAGACTGTGCACATTCGATAGGCAGCAGGTACAAGGACAATTATACCGGTAGTTTCGGCGCGCTTTCGATTTTTTCCTTTTACGCTACGAAAGTTATGGCGACCGGAGAGGGAGGGATGGTTCTTTCAGATAATGAGCAATCAATCGCTACAATCAGGGATTTGCGTGACTACGACGAAAAAAACGCTTTTGCCGTCAGGCATAATTACAAGATAACCGATATCCAGGCGGCACTGGGTATAGCTCAACTTAAAAAACTTTCTTTATTTATTCAAAAAAGAAAAGGAATTGCCGATAAATATGGCAGAATATTTGATGATTTGAGTATACCGGCTCCTTTTGTTCCAAAAGACAGGGAGCACATCTTCTACAGGTATGTAGTCCTTCTCGAAAATGCGGAGCGTTTCATGGAATCGATGATGAAAAGAGGGGTGGCTTGCAGGAGACCCGTTTTCAAACCTCTGCATAGATACTTGGGATTATCAGGCTACGCGACGACGGACTTGATATGGGAAAGGGCGGTCTCCATTCCTATCTATCCCTCCCTTACCGACGAAGAAGTGGGGCTAATAATAGACTCTATGATATTGGCCTTAAGTTAGGAAGCAGATGCGCATTTAGATTTTTATGGGTATTGCATAAAATGCAAAAATCACGTTTTGCCATATTTGATTCCGATTCGAAAAAGGTGTCCCCTTTACGAATCTTTTGGCTTTGTGCCATTATCACCTTTTTACTCCTGTTATTGCCGATTATACGTTATCGCTTTTTCGAGCATCTCGGCACGTGGCTCTACATCCTTCTTTTTGCAGTCTCCCTTTCTGCAAGTTTAACGCCTGTGATGAGGACAATTGCGCTGAAACTGAATATAGTCGACCTGCCTGAAGAGAGGAAGGTCCACGAGAGCAGCACCCCTCTTCTTGGCGGCGTGGCGATTATTATTGCCTTCATAGCAGCTCTCGCCGCGAATTTGAACCTTGACAGGTCATCCATAGCCTTGCTTGTATGCGCGGTTTGTGTCGCCGCGGTGAGCTTGATCGACGATTGGAAAGGGCTACCCGCCAGGCTGAAGCTGCTGATACAGATCGCAGCCGCACTTGTGCTGATCCACTATGGAATCATTATGCATCTATTTCCCGGAGAGACATTCTGGGGATATGGACTAAATTTTATTCTCACAGTTTTATGGATTGTGGGAATTACGAATTCCCTAAATTTTTTCGACGGCATGGACGGATTGGCAGCGGGAATCAGCGCCATCATGGCCTTCTTTATGGGTATTGTTGCGTTCCAGACAAATCAGCCATTTATGGGATGGATCGCGGTTGCCATGGTAGGAAGCTGCCTTGGTTTCCTGCCCTACAATTTCCAGTTCAAGCGGCCTGCTTCCATTTTTCTTGGTGATACGGGCAGCATATTCCTGGGGTTCACATTGGCTGCCTTGGCAGTCAAAGGTGACTGGTCTTTGCATAACCCCATCGTCTCCTTTGCAGCGCCCGTCCTGATTTTCTGGATCCTGATATTCGACATGACCTATATAACCGTTGAAAGGATTCTTACGGGGAAAGTAAAAAGTTTCAAAGATTGGATAGAATATGTGGGGAAAGACCACCTCCATCACAGATTGTACACCCTCCTCGGTGACAGAAGAAAAGCTGTGCTCTTCATCTATTTTCTCTGTGCAACCCTCGGCATCAGCGCTATAGCGCTCAGAAATGCAAGGCCCATCGACGGGGTGCTGCTAATCGGCCAGGCTTTCCTCATAACAGTGGCTATATCCATATTGGAATATTCGGGACGGCAAAGGCATTAATGACGGTATCGCCCGATTAATAATCTATTGACAATGAACGTCTTTTTAAATAGAAATAGACAAAGTTGTGATCTTCAGCTTAGGATGGATTGCAGGCAAATACACAATGAGTGAAAAGAGCGCAGTACGTCAGCAGATTGAAAAGAATGGGCTTTTATTAATCGCTATTTTCATGGTGCTGATTTACTGGGTACTCGATTCCCTCACATCGGACCAGATATTCTCGCGCTCACTGATTGTCCTCCTTGTGCTCGCATACGGGCTATTCACCCAATCATTGATCAATTCCCGTAGAGAAGCTCTTGAAGAAAAGGAACGGACCCAGCAGAAACTGATTCAGTCGGAAAGCATAGCCGCCATCGGACAGCTTGTTGCCGGAATAGCCCATGAGCTCAATAATCCCCTGGCAAGTACTTCAAGCATAATCCAGACAGCCATTGAGATCATCAACGAAAAAAAAGATAAGACGGATATCGATACTGAACTGCTGAACGATCTCGAATTCTCATTAAAGGAACTCAAACGGGCGGAAAGTATTGTAAAAAGCGTCCTGGGATTGTCGCGCCAGACGCAGATCTACGTTGAGGATGTTGATATTAATGTAAACATAGAAGACGCTTTGAGAGTCTTGCACAACCAGTATAAAGATTCGGGAGTGATTATCGAAAAAGACTTCGATGAAAACCTGCCGAGAGTCAATGGCAACTTTGCAAATCTCGGTCAAGTATTCATCAATATAATCAAGAATGCTACCCAGGCGCTGCCCGACGGTAAAGGAACTATATTCCTGAAAACGAGGTATAAGAGGGAGACAAACACTATTTCCATAGAGTGTCGTGACACGGGCATGGGAATTCCGGAAAACGTCCTTAAGGATATATTTAAGCCATTTTTCACCACCAAGGTCGTTGGCAGCGGGTCAGGCCTTGGTCTTTACATTTCTCACGAAATCATCAAGAAACATGAGGGTCTTATCTCAGTAAGCAGCAAACCGGGGCGAGGTACTACATTTACTATAGACCTTCCGGTGAAACAGGGGGCATCATGATAAAGATACTAATCGTAGACGATGAAGAGGGTGTCCGAAGATCCTTGAAAAAGCTTCTTCAAAGGGACGGTTATGACATTTTTCTGGCCGAAAACGGTACGGAGGCCATCGATATCATTCGAGAGCATGTCAATGAAATTGAAACAGTGATATGCGATTTTAAGATGCCGGGCCTCGACGGTTTGGAAACACTCATTGAAATTAGCAAGATCAATCCTGAAATCATCAAGATAATCCTCACCGGCTACGCGACCCTCGATCGCGCTATTGAAAGTGTAAACTCAGGCATTGATGGTTTTTTAACAAAACCCTTCGACAACAAAGAAATCAGACTGAAGCTGAAGGAATTTCACATCAAGAAAAGATTGAAGCAATTCGTGCCGGCTCAGGTTCTCGAAGAATTACAGAAGTTCGGGGAGAACCTGGAGTCCAGAATCCAGAAAGTAAGCATCCTTTTTACTGACATCCGCGGTTTCTCAAAAATATCCGAAGCGCTGACACCTTCTGAGCTATCGCAGCTTCTGAATCTTAATTATTTTTATCCTCTCGACAACATTATCTTTAAACATAACGGCACCCTCGATAAACACATCGGTGACGGCATTATGGGAATATTCGGCGCACCGATTACCCAGAACAGAGATGCCAAGAGAGCCGTTGAGTGCGCAATTGAGATGCGAAATAAAATAGCCGAAATAAACACGGAAATTAGCGCGGGGAATATAAAGATTCCTGTTGGCTTCGGAATCAGTACAGGTGAATCCATGGTCGGAATTTTTGGCTCCGCAATCAGAAAAGAATATACGGCCATGGGTAATCCGGTTAATCTGGCTGCAAGGCTCGAAAGGATTGCCAAGGAAAACCAAATCCTGATATGCAACGATACATATGAAGCGGTAAAGGATTGCTTTAAGGTCGAAAAGATAAGACGTGTAAAAATCAAAGGAATGGACGAAGAAACGTCTGTCTATAATGTTATTGATGCGCTTTAAATCCTTACTTCTTTGTAACAAGAAACTACCTTCTATTTTAAAGACATGGTTGAAACAAAACAAGACATAATGAATGCGTTACATCAGACCCGGACCAAGATCAGAGAGCTTGGCGTAAAGCGACTTGGGTTATTCGGTTCGTTTGTTCGCGGCGGACAACATCTGGACAGTGATATTGATCTACTGGTGGAATTCGAACATGGCCGCAAAACTTTTGATAGCTTCATGGAGCTTTGCTTTTTTCTGGAGGAACTTCTGCAGCGTAAAGTTGAACTCGTAACCATCGAATCGCTTAGCCCATATCTTGGCCCACATATTATCGAGGAAGTTGAGTATGCCGCTCTCGCCGCTTGAGTATCTGCGTCACATGCATCATGAGGCCGCATTCCTGATGTCTAAAAGGCCACATTTGACTAAGGAGCAGTTTCTACACGATGAAATGGCAAAGCGTGCATTTGTGCGAAGCATCGAGATTATTGGGGAAGCATCGAAAAAAGTCCCACCTGAACTGAAAGAACGGTATCCAAAGGTCGATTGGCGAGTGATGGGCGGTATGAGAGACCGGCTCATTCACAACTATTTTGGAGTAGACTACGATATAGTATGGGATGTCGTACAGAAAAAGATTCCAGTTCTTCTGCAGGAAATTGAGCATATTCTTCGCGAGGAGAATATCTGAGAGTTACAACTATCTTCTATATCAAACGGCGAATTATAACCCCCCAAAAATTTGACCTTATTCTACACTCAGACGTCGCCACCATGGGTGATTCTGTGCACTTGACTGGTCAACAATGGCTGATTGGAGCCCCCTTCCCTCTTCTTCGAATAGAGAAAGGATCCCTCCGTAATCGATAAGTAAGTCCCCTCTATATCCCGCCAAGTAAACCCTTCCATTATCCTCTCTTAAAAATCTTAGAAGACCATTTAGCAACGCAATAACTCTGCGCAATTGTAAAGTTACGGACAAGTATTGATACTGATTTTTCTCCTCGCTTCGAAAGGCGTACCTGGACTGACAATGCCAGTCGATTCTATATTATAGGTCGGAGAAGTGGTGCAATCTCGAATAACAAGAGAAAATTTATCACCGTTGGCAAATGTGAAATTTCTGCCCGTGGTATATCCTACAGGTTTAAGCAAAGCATAATCCTTCCCCGCCTGGGCAAGGACATATGCCCTGTTGAAATTATTTGCAGTAATCTCGCCCAAACCGAAGGTAGAAGATGATCCCATGTAGACCATCCCCACAGCCAGTGTAGCAGCCATGGTCATGGCGACTATAACATAAGTAATGACATTCCCTTTTTGATTCGCAGACACTTATATCCCTCCCGTTTCCAGGTACAGATTAACGCGATCGGTAAAATTTATGACGGCATTCTCGGCGCCTTTCAACTGAAGCGTCATTTCAATCATTGAAGTGGTTGACAAATAGGGAGAATTTGTCGAATTATAAGAATTATAAAAATTCAAATTAAAGGAAGTTACAGGCGTAACTAACGTATCGCTATCCAATTGCAGAGGGCTGCCGCCGCCGGCCCACGATATGGTATGTGTTGACGAATCCGAACTTCGGACGAATTGGATGGATGTAGCCGTCGGCGTACCGGTTACTGACTTGATATTGCTTAGTTCCTTTTTGAGCCTTGCCACTGCGATCTGACCCTGTTGCGCTATAAAGGCATTCTTTTTTGAAAATATATAACCCTTAGTTATTTCGACTAAGCCTACCCCGGCTACAACCGCAATTACCGTCATAGCGACAATGGCAAGAATTATCTCCAGAAGCGTAAAACCTTTTTCATTGAACTGTTTTCGTAACATCGTCTATACTTTTAGTTAAATAAAAATAACGCCGTCAGTGCTTCCCCCTGATCGCTCCTAATCGTAACCTTCAGGATCTTGCTGCTGGAACAAGCATCATCCTGTTCGTAATCAGAAGGAAAGGATACACACCTATTTTTTTCCACATGATATTTGCCGTAGGCATTATTCTGATCCGTATTCTCCGTACCTATCCACAACTGCAAGTTGCTCCAATCTGGCAACCCTGGAGACGCTGTCCATAACAGTGTCGTAGTCCAATCGGGTTCATGCGCAGTACTGGGGCAAACAGCAATACATTGATAGTAATTGCCATTCCTAACCGTTGGTATAACCTTGTCAGGATTGTTATAATTTACGCCACTTCTCCACTTAGGGTACTTATTATAATCCTGAACTATATTTGCCATTACCGTATTGAGAGCCGCTACTTTTTTAAGTCTTCCGATAGATTGACTGCTCTTTACAAGTGAATCAGAAAGAAATACGATCATGATGCCACTGAGGCTTGCAACCAGAACAATTGCAACTATAACCTCAATGAGAGTGAAACCGGATTCATCTGTGGCACTGTTGTATTTCATTGAATAAATCCTGTATTCTTAGTGACGGTTATATTGGCTGGCGCCTCACCGCTCTTTGTCAATGTAAGTGTGATATTGCCGGTCACGGGGGCGCCCGACGCGTCTATAGGAGCACCCCATTCATTGAAAGCCACAGTTGTAACGCCTCCTGCAGTTACCGTCACAGTCACACCAGTTGCAAATGTATGGGTATCACCAGGATGGGTCAGCGGTTTATCACCAGGTAGGTTTGATGTCGGCGTAGTGATGCTTTTTACAAGCGTGTATGATGTAGAATTTGGAAATATCCCCCATCCCAAGGGAGCTGTATCAACCGTATCATTCATGGCCTTGATCTGCGCATAGCGGAGACTTGTCTTTAGACCGTCTGTCTCAATCATCAATACATTGGTAGCCGTCGTCACATAGCGACTCATGAATCCGGCCGCCATAATAACAAGTACAATCAGGACAAATATTATTTCGATCATGGTGAATCCTTTGTCCTTATTAGCTTTTCTTTTGGACGGTCTCATGATCATTAAATATTCTGAAACGTTGAAAAATTCAAGGAGAAATTGATTGACCTGGGGCTGGAGTATAGCTGCTTACTGGCGCTTGCTGATAGTGCCCCCTGTTTTGATTTCCTTTGCTTGCGACATAAGAGTTCGCTTGATTATTGATAATATCCTATCTGTATAGATTTTGTGAACAGACGAAAGCCCGTCGCCTGCGGATTGACGGACGAAATCCTCAAGTTGTTTGTCTCCCTTCAGATACATGAGGCTGGAGACTACCTCCTCCAGGGCATCCTTGTCGCCTTTTTTGTCATATAAGTCTATCAGAAAAAGATATGCTTGAGCATATAGGGGATGTATCCGCACTACATCTTTTAAATTCAATATTGCCCTGTCATAGATTCTTTTTTGCCATTGTACTTCCGCCAGAATCAGGCGCGGAAATGTCCTGTTCGAATCTTGCTGCAACACCTTGCTTGCCTCTATTGCTGCATTCCTGTTACTTCCCCGCTTCAGTAGTATAAGAGAGTAGAGTTCGCGATATTCAACTGCGTAGGGATTAATCTTCAGTGCCTTTCTTATATATTCGTATGCCCTGCCAGTATCTCCTATTCTGAGATTGATCTGGGCAATGCCTGCATAGGGCTGTGCATTGGTGGGACTAATCCAATTTGCCTTTTGATAATGCTCAAGGGCTAGATTTTCTTGGCCTTCATTAAGATAAAAATTGCCCATATTGATTTCGGTTCTTGCCTCTTCGGCCAAATGTTCATATTTGTTTAACCGCAATGCTTCTATATACTCTCCCATACCGGCTTCGCGCAGCCCCTGTCTTGTATAGTTAATACCGAGATTATTATGCGGCCTACTGAGCCTTGGATATTTCAGGATATTATCGATCCATAACGCCATATCCGTCTTCAAGACTTCATTTCTCATATAGACAGTATGTCCTTCTGCAAAAAAAACAAATATGATGCTGAAGACTATTAGCCACCGGATTGCCTTTTTGTAATCAAAATAATCCAGCATTCTTAGTATGAAAATGGCCACGGGCACAAAAAAGAGCATGGATGGGATGTAGTTTCTGTGCTCAAAAATAAGCTCGACCGGGATAAACGATCCTTCAATCAAATGATTCAAAAAGAAAAAAAGGATACAGAAAGAGATGAGAGGTCTTTTCCTGGCGATTGTGAGCGCATAGCCTACGCTGAAGACGATAATCAGGATCGCCGGCAGTGTCGTCCAGGGGTCTATCAGGGATTTGGAAATATTAAAATCGTGGAGAAGAGTGAGCCGGGAATGGATCGGATAAAGGAGAAGGCTAATATAAAAGATTATGACTCTCGGTTCCGTTAATAACCTCTCGCTTAATGTATAGGAACGGACCCGGTAGTCATCGAGAATGCTTGATAGATCTAAATACGAATTAGCAAGGATAATAACGACTGCAAAAGGGATAAATGCAAATTTCAGATTCTTTCTTACCGTTTCTCTGTCCGCACCCTGGATCAGAAAAAGATCATAGATAAAAAGACTGACTGGCAGCATGGCGGCAGTCTCCTTGCTGCCGAAAGCGAACAACGCTACCACGGCGCAGCAGAGGAAAAAGAATGCTCTATTTCTTATTCCCTCCGCAGTGCGTCCCTTGAGATAGAAGTACATGGCGGCAATGTAGAACATTCCCGCCAGAGACGCCATTCTTTGAACGACGTAGCTCACCGCAAGTACCTGTACGGGATTAATCGCCCAAAAGACAGTCGCCAGTGTAGATATCGCGTAGGCTCTTTCACCGTACCGATCTTTTAGCAGCGGCAGTCTTAGCGTATCGAAGACAAAAAGGAACAAAAAAATGGCTGTCACATAATGAATAATAAAGTTAATCAGGTGATAGCCGAAGGGTTCTGATCCACCAAAGTAATAGTTGATGGCAAGACTGAGATAGGATACCGGGCGTATGAGATCTCCCCGGAAGTGAAAAGCATTATAAATTCCTCTTAATGAAAGATTCTTTAAATGTACATTGGGATTTTCAATAATATTGGGGATGTCATCAAAATGCCATTCCCCATGAAAGCTGTTGCCATAAACAGCGAGGAGCAATATCAGGAGGGAAATAAAGAAAAAAGCATATTTCCTCAAATTAGGAAAATGCCAAGGGATATGCAATTCATAACCGTTGTCACTGGTGATCATCTTCGGATATATGTGGGCGAACCGTAAGACTTAATCTAAGAAGGCTCCCAATAAATATTGTCTCAAGCTTTGAAAAAAGACAGTAGAAACAAATCAGGGGAGCCTGCAAACTCCCCTGATTTAAAAGGCATTACTTCATACAGTTAATCAAATATTTTTCAAATTAAGTACATCATTTCATTATTAAGGTGAGACCTTTGCATAACTCCTCTATTCGTCATTCCGGGCTTGACCCGGAATCTAGGAAATACTTGATAATACTGGATTCCTGCTTTCGCAGGAATGACGATTTGCCGAATTTCAGGAGTAATTCAAAGCTCTCGGGGCCATACTCAGCATTGAATCGACTTATACTCTTGAGCAGCTAAATTAGTCGGTGACGACTACAGTCCAGCTATAAGGCTCATTTGCGGTATCCGATGGTGCAACCCTCGTAAATGTAACCTGTTTACCGCTAAAAGTAATCGCTGTGGCGTCGGGTATAGCGGCACCACCATTCCAATCCGGGCCAAGGACTGTGCTCGGGCCGGTGACCGTGCCACCATCTCCAGCTACTTTTGTTGCAGGCGCAACACCAGGATATGCGCCATCACCGTCTTTCAGTTTCCACTGGGCGAGCACCAGTCTTTCCCGGGCATTAAGCTCCATGGTTGCAGCCGCTGCAGCCTTCACGACTGCCTCTTTTCTCATATCCAGATACTTCGGGATAGCAACGGCCGCGAGAATTCCGAGGATAACCAAAACAGCGATGATTTCTATCAGGGTAAAACCCTTCTGATTTCGGATATGCTTTCTTAGTTTCATTTTAAAACCTCCTTCTTATTTGCATACCATTATAAAATACCGTAAATTTTGTCTTGATTAATAGCATCTTTCGTGCCATGATAAAAGGGGTTAGGGGTGAGGGGTTAGGGGTGAGGGGCATGATGAATGATAACATATAGTATTTATTGGATATTATTTATTTTTAAAAGAACGATAAAAACAATTTTGTAACCTGTTATTAACATTCAATAATTCAAATCATACACGGATTGATGGATAATCTACATTTTTTGTAGCTTCTTAAAGGACTCAGTATCTATGCCATATTTCTTGATTCTATGCCAGAGACTTCGCTGATTGATGCCGAGGAGCTCAGCCGCCTTTACCTGAACGCCACCGGTGCGGGTCAAGGCTTCTATTATCAAACCCTTTTCAATTTCATCCAGGCGTTTGTCAATACTTAGAGAAGCAGGCGAATCCGGATTTTGAGAAATATGGTCTTTCATCATACTCGTTACATTTGCAGGCAGATTCACCGGTTCAATCAGCCCTGTATCCGTGAGGACTACTGCCCTTTCGATGGTATTCATCAGCTCCCTGACATTACCCGGCCATGAGTACCCGGCAATCATTTGAGTGGCCTCGGCGGAGAGCTTGATCGGTTTATGTCTTTTGTCAAGAAAATATTCTATAAGTTGGGGAATGTCTTCCTTCCGCTCTCTCAAAGGGGGCAGATAAATAGAAAACACATTTATGCGATAATAGAGATCTTCCCTGAATAGACCCTGCTTTACCATCTCGGCGAGGTTCTTATTAGTAGCTATTACAAAGCGGACATCAACCTTAATCGTCGCCGTGCCGCCAACCCGCTCGAACTCTTTCTCCTGGAGCACACGCAATATTTTCGCTTGCGTTGCCAGGGTCATGTCGCCAATCTCATCAAGAAAAATAGTACCGCCGTTTGCCACTTCAAATTTGCCAATCTTCTGAGACGTGGCGCCGGTGAATGCCCCTTTTTCATAGCCGAAAAGTTCACTTTCCAGGAGACTCTCCGGTATGGCTACACAGTTAATTTTTACAAAAGGCTTTCCCCTGCGCATGCTGTGTTCATAGACACCGGAAGCCACAAGTTCTTTTCCCGTTCCGCTTTCTCCCATTATGAGCACTGTTGAATCAGTCGGCGCGACCTTCATTACCTGCGCGAATATCTCACGCATGATTCTGCTGTGTCCCACTATGCCGGGGAAGAACTCTTGTGCTTCAACTTTGCTCAAAACAGTGGCAATCTGCTCGAATACCTTTGCGTAATGTTCTACGTCGCCCTTCTCCTTGATGTCGTTATCTTCCCCTTTGTGAAATGCGGGGAGGCTCTCAGCCTTCTTAACCAACATCATCACCGGTTTGAGTAATATCCGCGTAATCAGGAGACCTATCAGATATGTCAATACGAAAACCGTCATGACCCACATCACGAAGGACCATGTATGATTCCGCACTGTCTTCATATAATATTGAACGAAGTTGTCGGTCATGATGACCCACAGCAGGGAGATGGCGCTGAAGGTAAACGGAATGAGTATATAGAGGCTGACTTGAATATATTTTTTCTTCATTTGATTGTCTGAGTTACTTTTGTCAAATCCCACATGGGCAAAAATATGGCAAGCGCGAAAAACAGGACGACGATTGCAAGCCCCGCAACCAGTATCGGACCGATGAGATCCGACAGCCTTTTCACAACATAACTGACCTCATCATCGTAGTGTGCCGATACCTCGCGGAGCATCTCTTCTATGTTGCCTGTTTCTTCCCCTATGGCAATCATGTCGACAACCATGGGAGGAAAATACTTTGCAGAACTGAGAGGAACAGCGATACCACGCCCCTCGTGCATCAGCTCCCTGACGCGCTCAAACTCGCGGGCGATGGCCGCATTACCGATGATGCCTGACAAAACCCTCATGGCGGTCATAACCGGAACACCGGCAGACTGCAGCATTCCAAGGATGCTGGCAAAGCGTGACATGGCAGCCATCACGAATAGAGGACCAATAACAGGCAGGCGGAGGATAAGCGTGTCTTTCATATATTGCCCATTTTCCGTCTTTAAATAGATTCTCAACCCGGCGAAAAGTACGATGATGCAAACAATTAAGAGATACCAATAGTTTGCTAAAAAATTATAAAGCATGATGGCGATCCTCGTCGGCAAGGGAAGAGCAATGCCGGACTTGGAAAACATCTCCGCAAATTTGGGAATGACAAAAGTCAGAAGTACAAAAAAAGCAACGACGAGGGCAACGACCACCATAATAGGATACTGCAATGCCGATTTGATATCAGCTTTGATTTTCGCTTCATGTTCGATGATATAAATCAGGCGTTCGAGCGATTCTGTAACGGTGCCGCTCATTTCGCCTGCTTTTACCATGCTTACGTATAATGGCGAGAATATCGTCCCATGTCTTTCCATGGCCCCGTAGAGAGAAGACCCCTGCTTGATGTTCTGGGACATGGAAGCGATGACTTCTCTTAAAGTACTATTTTGTGTTTGTGCCCCCAGCACCTGAAACGCTCTGATTATAGGCACTCCCGCCTTGAACAGCGAATTAAACTGTTTAGTAAATAGTATGATATCCGCATGCTTGACAGGGTTCTTGAGTCGCTTTTTTGACCACTGGCCGAAGGCAAAACCAGCCCCTTTCTCCTTGACTTTCGAGGGGATATATCCCCTGTCAGCCAGCATGGTTAAGGCGCTGTCGCGTGACTCAGCCTCGATATCACCCTTTATGGTCACTCCCCGCTCATTTATGGCTTGGTATGTATAACTATGCATGACTATCTTAACTCGCGCTCCCTACCTGGCCATCTCCTACATCATGATTGCAGAGCTCGCCTCTTCGAGGGTAGTGATACCCCTGAGTACCTTGTTGCCGGCATCATATTTCAGGGTATTCAGGTTACCTGCGTCTACAGCTTTACGTATAATATCATGGGCCGATTTTTTCTTAATGATCATATCCTGAATCATCTCGTCAATAACAAGCACCTCAAACAAACCGGTGCGCCCCTTATACCCGGTGTTAAAACACTGGCTGCATCCTCTGCCGCGCTGAAAATCTGCAGAATCCCAATTTTCCAGGCCCCATGATGCAAGTATCTTATCCGGCGGATTGTAAGGTTCTTTGCAATACGCGCAGACAGTCCGCACTAAGCGTTGAGCAATGGATACCAGTAGCGTTGAAGAAAGAAGAAAAGGTTCAATTCCCATATCAATAAATCTTGTTATGGCGCCCACGGCATCATTGGTATGTACGGTACTTAAAACCCTGTGACCGGTCTGCGCAGCCTGTACAGCAATAGCCGCCGTCTCGGCGTCACGAATTTCTCCCACCATGATAATATCAGGGTCCTGACGGAGTATGGATCTGAGACCGCCGGCAAAAGTCATTCCCGCTTTCCGGTTCAGCTGTATCTGTCTGATGTTTTCTATGCGGTATTCAACAGGATCTTCAAGAGTCATGATATTGCTGTCCGGCCTGTTGAGTTCATTCAAGATAGCATAAAGGCTGGTGCTCTTCCCGCATCCGGTCGGTCCCGTAGCTAAGATCATTCCGTAAGGTTTCTCTATCATAGACCTCACCCTTTCTATGTCTGCATTGACCATTCCAAGGAGGTCCAGGGCATAGATACCGGAGCTCGTATCCAGAAGTCGCAGGACAATATTCTCACCATGAATCGTTGGTATGGAAGATACACGGACATTTATTTCTTTATTTTCCATCCTCAGGGTAAACCGCCCGTCCTGAGGCACTCTTGTTACTGTAATGTCCATATTGGCGAGGATCTTTATCCTGGCAACAATCGGCCAAAAAAGCGTTTTGGGGGGAGAGGGCACCTCATGGAGCTTCCCATCTATACGGAACCGAACTTGAATGCTGCTCTTCTGGGGACTGACATGCACATCACTGGCCCCTTCACGAACAGCCTGAGCAAAAATGGAGTTGACAAGTATGACAATAGGCGCCTCTCCAGCCATATTCTGAAGCGACGCCAACTGAACATCTGCTTCTTCATCCTCTTTTTCTTTAGCCGGCTGCGCTTCGATATCCATACTCTCCAGGATGCCTCCCATACCCGATTGGCTGCTATATATACTGCTTATCAGTTGGTTCAGTTCACGTTCTGTGCAAACCACGGCCTCCACTTCGCAATTCGTAACTATTTCTAAGACGTCCAGGGCGTTTATGTCCAGAGGATCCAGCATTGCGACGGTCAGGAGACGACCCTTTCTCATTAAGGGTGCTACCTGATACTTCCGGGCATCGTCAAAAGAAACTAGATTTGCCAGTTCAATATCGAAAGGAAACATTTCAGGATGATATCTCTTCAGTCTCAACTGCCTGCATAAAACATCTACTATTTGTTGCTCGCTTACTATCCCCTGCCGGAAGAGATACTGACCCAGCTTTAGACCTTCCTTCTCCTGCCCGGAAAGAGCTTTCCTCAGTTGCTCTTCTGTCAGCAGCAGCTCCTCAATGAGCATCTCACCCAATTTCTTTTTGATTGTCACGTTCCCTCCTGCGTCAGGGAATAGGGATTAGGGAATAGGGATCGCAAAGTATTAATCAGCACAATTTTTCCCCAATTGTGAATAGCATCTTTCGGAGTTCCACTATCCTCTCTGTTATTAACATTAACTCTTCTTCACGAATATATTGCAACTTTTCTGCTATGATTAATTGCGTGTCCAATTCAGCCAATGACCCTAAAGCGATATAAATGAACTGTCTGAATTCCGACGAATGCTGCCTGGAATGTCCCTCGGCAATGTTCGAAGGTACAGAAACTGCTGATCGCCTAATTTGCGAAGTGAGTGCATATCTTTCCTCAGAAGGAAATATAGAGACAATTTTATATATCTCCAAGACCATTTCGATGGCTTTTTCCCACACTATAAGATCTTTATATGACTTTACTTCCCTCGCCATTCGAACCCTATTCCCTACCCTCTGCCCCCTGATCTCTGCCTCCTATCTCTTGAAAAAAATCGTATCATCATCACTCACCTTTGCAAAAACCTCTGCATTTCCCGCGAGTGGCTGCGGCAACCGTCTGGCCGCACCCAGAGCATCTTCCATGCTCGAGAAGCCATCTTTCAAGACAATGGCAAATGCGAGACCTTCTCTGCTATTCCAGTATGGAAGAAAGTTCAGAGACGGCAAAGTGGGCTGATAATTCTTATATAATTCATAAATCTCATCAATTTTTTCACTTCTTGCTACGCGTACCCAACATTTCCCCGACGCGATGGGATTCGACTTGGCGGGAATGGCGGGCAATTCAATTATCTCACCCGCGCTTACCCTGCTTAAGTTCTTGATGTGCGGATTGGCACGAGCTACTTTTTTCAGTTGCTCCCTGTCGAAATCTCCGTAAAAGTCATTGAGCAGCCTCCAGATGGTTCTTCCGCTTTTCAGTTCCACCTTTCCCAAAATGTCCGGCATGGTCTTATTAGTTAACTGTATGTCATCCCGGTTTAATGCTTTCGCATCTACAACAGGCGTCGGTGCAGTCTGACCTGAATAGCCGGGAGAGGCGTGTCCCGATGACGATATGGCCTCAGTCTTTATTATCCCCAATGTCTCATTGCCAGGCCAGATTTCAAATAATACCACAGGGTAAAATCCTGCCACTGCTGCGAAAATAATAATGGCAGTGAGAGCCGCTGCAGTCACCCATTTAAGAAGTCCCTTTCGATCAGCAGGAACCCTGCGACTGCACGAACGGACGAGGAACCAGCCGGCTTTCGACCTGTTCTGAATAATCAGTGCAAGTACAATCTGATGACAGAGGGTCACAATCTTTCTGGGATAGCCGCCCGTCGCCAGATACAATGCCCATAACCCCGGATACGAGAAAAGCGATGGGGTCTTATCTGTATCGCTCGCCTTCGCTATGCGGAATTTTACCATACCCTGGGTCTCCAGAAAATTGAGAGGCCTAAGAAGATAGTAGAAGTTTACCCGATCGGCAAAATTCTTCTGCTTCTTAAGAATATGCTCAAATTCCTTCTGGGCAAATATGACTATTTGGAGCAATTTAAATTCATTTGTTTCGTAGTTGAGAAATTCACGCAGCAGTTCGAGACAAAAGTCAGGAAGTTTTTGTCCCTCGTCTACGATGAGAACCACAATCTTGCCCTCATCAACACCTTTGCCAAAAAGATAATTCTTGATGTTCTCTTTAAGTTGCCATTCGCTGGCCCCACTGCCGGAATTGGCTACGCCAAACGTCATCGCAACTGTTGACAAGAATTCGAGGGGATTCGTGAACGATGGATCCAGGATAAGATGCGTTTCGATCTGCTTTCTATCTTCTTCAGATGCAGCAAATTTCAAGATGAGCTGGCGGCAAAGGGTAGTTTTTCCCGTCCCCACTTCCCCTACCACAACGCTTAATCCCCGGCGGAGACGCACGGCCAGTTCTAACTTTTGCAGGCAGCCCAAATGTTTGACCGACTGGAAAAAAAACTCCGGTTCCGGAGAATTGGAAAAAGGCTCCTTCTTAAGGTTTAGAATCTTGAAATAATCCATAACTCTTTTATTGCGCAGGCATGGCCGGAGATAGCTGCACGGGTGATTCCTCAGCTCCTTTTGCGGGTTTTCCTGAAACAGCAGCAGCCGTCTGGAGTGGCAGTATCGTGGGAGTAATGAAAATGAGAACTTCCTCCATGATATCGCTCTTGCTCGCTGACTTGAAAAGCCATCCCAGAACCGGTATATCTTTAAGCCCCGGGAGTCCGCTTTCCCCATCTTGCGTTGTCTGCTTTGTCAATCCTGAGATGACTATTGTTTCCCCGTCTTTAACGATCAGATTGGTGCTTGTCTCTTTCTTGAAGAAGCCCGGGTTCCCCTGAACGTTGCGCGCTGGATTTATTTCATTCTTCTTCACAAGGACTTTCATCCTGAGATTTTGCCCGTCAATTACATGGGGTGTAATCTCCAGACGGAGAACAACGTCCTCAAAAGTCACCGTGTTCGTCACAACACCGCTGCTTACCTGCTGTGTAACATAGGGCACGCGCTCCCCGTTTTCCGCATAGGCCATCTGATTGTCCATGGTGGTAATCGACGGGGTGGAGAGGATATTCAATTTGCCGTCCTGTTGAAGGGCTTGCAATTGCAATTCAAGCATATTGCCGCCAATTGTTCCCAGCATGAGTCCAAGAGAACCTGCGCCGCCGGCAGCGCTCATCGCTCCTGAAGATGCAGGGAAATTCACACCGAAACCATAACCGCTCAGGCCAGGGAGGCCGAAGACGGGGGTAGTTGTTGTTCCGCCCGTAGTAGATGTAGATATTGTTCCGCCCGGCGTCACAAAGAAATTACCATTATTATACCACCCACCCCACTGGATCCCGAGGTTTCTCGCGGTATTTTTCGTGGTCTCCACAATGTTGGCCTTGATTAAAATTTGATGCGTAGGTTTATCTATCTGTTCAATGATGGGAATCATTTTTTCCAAATCATTGCGTATGGCATTGATAATCAGGCCATGACTGTGCTCATCCACTCTTATTGATCCGCGCGGCTTGCCGTCCTTATCTTTTGTGAGCATATCATTAAGATTTTCTCTCAGGTCTTTGGTGCCCGCATAATCAATCGGGATGAACACTGTGATGAGCGGCTCCACCAGCCTCTCATCTTTCTCCTGGGTTTTCCGCTTCAGATCCTGTTCCTTGTCCGCTATTGTCATCACCCTGATAATGTTGCCTTCCCACTCATATGCCAGACCCTGATTTTTGAGAATACTGCTGAATGCCTGGTCCCAGGGAGTATTCTTAAAATCAATACTTACTTCTGCCTTTATATCATCTCTTATCAATACGTTCTGATTTACAATTCGCGCTAAGGACCGAAGGACGACTTTTACATCAGCCTGGCGAATCTTCAGACTGACCGGCGTGTCAGGCAGACCCCTTCCGCCAACACCTGCCTTTTCCGCCTTCAGACGTTCCTGCTCCATTATCACTAACTCGCGAATCTTTTCACGAGACCTGGGCGCGGGCGAGTGTCCTTTTGATATATCAGCCATCTTTTCCCATTTCTCGAAGAAAGGATCCTTCTTTGTCATTTTGTCGCCTGCACAACCGGCAACAATAAACATCCCCAGGAAAAGGACAACGGTCAAGCAGCGAACTTTCTTCTTATAGTGAAAACAAGTCAAGGCCTATCCCCCCTTCCATCACCTGTGTTATTCCTGCAAAGGAACATCAAATTTTGCTCCACTCTTTTCGTTAACAATTACGACTTTGCCTGGATAAATCTTTTTCAGGACGTATCCCTCGATTTCCAGCGGATCACCGGCTTCGTACTCTACACCATTTATAATTGCTAAATCTTTATTGCTGACCTTTAGATATCCGGAATAGCTAAAGCTAACCTTTTGTGATATTCCACCGCCGGCTCTGGCCCGTTCTTTGCGCTTCTCCCATTCCCGGAAGGTTTTTCTCTCATAAAATGGATCATGCACCCATCCTGACTCGGCGCGGCTCAGTACGTAGGCATCAGCAGCAGGTAGTGACCCTTTTGGCAACCTTGAAGTAATATCACTTAGAAATGCCTCCAATTCGGATGCTTTCTTCCCAATGTCAATCAGCTCCGATTTTGAGCGTGGCGCAATGAAGAAATCATATACGGCAAACAATATGACGAGAGCCATTATGGAAAGTATGATGATTTGTTGTCTTGTCAGTTTCGGCATTTCAATCCCTTACAGGCTGTTGAAAACCGTGTTTTCCAACGCCTTCTGATAGCCGGCCTCGCTTGACTACGCAATGGCCAGCCATAACTTCATCCTGAATTCCATGCTGTCCTCATTTTGCTGGATGCGGATTTCCTCAATACCCTCCAGACAAGGCACTCCCCCGAGACCGATGAGAAATTTACGAAAATTCAAAAAATCACCCTTGAGAGTCGCATTAACCAGAATAAACCTTTGCTCACCGCCTAAAGTATTCAGATCCGGAGAGGCAGCGACCATATCGATATGGGCTTTCTGCGCCTGCTCTCTGATAATCGAGGGCACTGTATCTATCTTCGTCCGTGAAAGGGGGCTCCTTGCAGGGAATGGCAAAACTTTCGAGCTGCCGGAATGGGTCCCCGCGTGTAGCATTTGATAATAAGGGTTAAGCCTCTTTTGCTCTTCGAACTGAAATTGAATAATTGCAATTTTATTATCTAAACGCGTTACGGCCATCTGCTGCGGGACGATGCCGGCAAGAACGATGAGGAGCACACCGGATATGCATGCAAATAAGATGACGATGCTTCGCTTCGGAATTATTGCGTATATCTTTTCCATGACTGAATTCTAGACCAGTTTTATTTCAATAACAAAATACAGGACTTCATCCTTTCTAAGAGGCTCTATGCTGTTTTTCTGTACGCTGATATGCCTGAACATCGGTGACGATTTTAACTTCATTATATATCCGGCCAATGATGCCTCAAGTGCTTTCCGATCACCAAAAACAACTCCCTCAACCGTGACGTTCTTTGCTTCCTCCTTTGGAGCAGCGGCCTCCCTCTTAGGTTCTTTCGCCGTCATCTTGCCCGATTGAACGGCTCCTGTGCGCACCTTCAGGTCAATGAGACGGATATTACGCGGGGTCATCGAAGACAATTCACTGATAACCGCCATGCCGAGATATCTGTCTACGTAAGTCCTCGCGAGCTGATGCTGCCTGCTTGAACTCGAGAGCATTCCCGATATCAGGTTCTGGTCGACCCGTGGCTTATACTGCGACAACTGCTGTTCAAGTTGGGCTATTACAGTTTCTCTTTCACGGGCCTTTTGAATTTCAAATAGCAAGAAACCCGAACAGACGAACAGAGCAACAATAAATACGGCAAAAATGATTCGATTGGCGCGTGTGATGTTAGCTTCCCTTTCCTTGTCCTTGAATCTGAACATCAGGTTCGGCGTGTAAGCGTTATCGGAAAGGGCAAGTCCAAAGGCTGGAATAAGGGCAAGAATTTCGGAGACACTGGCTTGTTCCATGCTCTTGCCTATATTGGGTATCTTAGATTTGAGGGGATTCAGTATATCGCTCTTGATGCCCAGTTGATTACCCACGTACTCTATGACAGGCTGAGAAATATTCATGGCGCTCGATACGTAGATTCTGGTCACCATGTCATAATTGTGACCGCCCGTATAATGTTCAAAGGTTCTCTCCACCTGTCTGACCACCCTCTCCAAGGCAGGCAGAATGGTCTCGAATTTTTCTTCATCTGTAAGCCCGAAGCCGATATCGTTCTCCATTAAAGGGGGAGAGTCGGGACTGAGGCTGAAGAGCACCTTTTTCGCCTGTTCAAAGCTTAGCGGTGGGAGGCTCCTATCCTTCCCTGCTGCTTCTTTACGTGTTATTCTAAGTCTTTCCATCAATGACTCAACCATGCTGTTTATGCCGGCCTTTATGCCCCGGGTCATGATAAGCTTCCCTTTAGCAAAAATATCGATGCGGGAAAAATCATTACCAATAAAAAGACTCGCCACGGTGCCTTCAACAGCCGGAGGAATCCATTCTGTCTTGAATAAGTTCTGGATTGCAAAGGGTGTGATGGATATGCCCGTCAACGGCAAGCCTATTTGGGAAAAGAGCCCCTTTAATTCTTCAATTTCCGCCCTCGGGGCGGTGTAAACCATAGTTATCCATTTGCCCACACCCTGCTCAGTGACTTCTCTCTGAATTTCAAAATCGAATACTGTATCCTTATCGTCAAAAGGCGTTTCTTTTTTTATCGTCCAATAAACGGCATTCTCAATTTGTTTCTTGGCCACCTTAGGGATATTGATGTGGCGCACATTCACCCTTGCTGCGGACATGATAGCCCACAGATTCGCATTTCTGATGCTGCCGCAAAATTTGTTCAATTCAGATCTTAAGAAATTGCTGAAATCAGGCGATTTCCTCGTTGTTATATGGGCGAATGGCACGCTCTTGTAATCAAGCAATTCCCAGCGCTTATCGGCTGATCTTGCCGTCTTTACCATTCTCAAATATTCATGGCCGATATCGATGCCAATAGTCACCGGTTTCTCGCCGGAAACAATTCTTGGGTGAGTGAATTTGATTAGTTTTTTCGGCGGATCAATCTTAGATGTATCCAGACGTTCAGTCTTGATTTCATCCTTCTTATTGCGAATGATGTTGAGAAGTCGTTCTGTGGAAGTGATCTCTTTCAAACGGGCCAAGGGAGGGCTCCTCTTTAAGTTATTTCGATCCTCCTGCAAATCGTATCACGATGCAGGGACAGTGTCTCTCTTACCGCCTTTTCTCGTTCTTAGTGTTTCGGTAATTATCTAAATGAACTTTAGCCAAATCGATGTAATCAATAGGGAAATGTTTCAATATCCGCACGCCGTACTTGATTTCCGGCGGTTCGGGAATAATACCCCTATGGATATAATCCCTGATAGTTTTGGCCGAGACACCCAACCGTTCAGCAGCATCAACAATCGTATAATGCGTTTTTCCCTTTACTATAATCATATGCACGCCCCCAAATGCGCAATTCTCGACAAATTAGAATTGGCAACCCCATCAAAAAAAGAAAAAGGATCGAGATGAACGGCTTCGTAAAAAAAACATGCGTCATAAAGCGCTTCTTTCGACAGGCAGGAAATATAAGTAACTAGCAGAAAGGCCTGAACAGAGACATGCTCTGCAGTCTGCCCTGCACCTGCAAAAGGATATACGCAACCAGACTTAATATTCTGGACTGCGAACGCAGCCGTCAGTAATGTCACTTAGGTGCGAACATATCACACCTCTCGCACCTATACAACATTTTCTTAGCAAATTTTTTAAATTTGTTCAAAATTTGACCTGCCCCCCTAAAACCGGTCCAGTTTTTGGGGAACCCTCAGGCGGACGGATTATAATGAGAGTTCTTTGCGAATTACAATCAGAACAATTGCAGAACTTTTGCAATTAGCAAAGCAGAAAAAAAGGGCCGGTGTCGTAAAGGACGCCGACCCTTTATATCTCTGGAGGCGGCAATCGGATTCGAACCGATGAATAACGGTTTTGCAGACCGCTGCCTTAACCACTTGGCTATGCCGCCAAATAAATGGAGCGGGCGAACGGATTTGAACCGTCGACGTCCACCTTGGCAAGGTGGCACTCTACCCCTGAGTTACGCCCGCTCATGAAGTACGTTTTCCTATATCAAATTGAACCCGTTTGTCAATAGAAATTCATTTCAAAATATTATTTTGCCTGAGGGTCGTCGCTCTTGCCCACCAGCCACTTTACGGATTCCAGATACGCCGACATGCCATGTGAAAAAATATCGTTATGATTCGCCCCCGGAATTTTTAGAAATTTCTTATACCGGGACGGACTCGCTTCAAACAGAAGCCGCCCTTCAGAGAAAGGGATAATATGGTCGAACTCTGCGTGAATAACAAGAGTGGGTTTATCGAAACTGCGCATCTTATCCAGATTGCGAAATCCCTGCTCTTCACTTATCCCTAAGGCCTGCATGTTAATTCCGAAAAGACCAAGCAGCGGACCTGCATAGGCAAAGCCGCTGTCAATGATAAGGCCGTCAATCTCATCTCTGTAATGAAATGCCAGTTCGAGAGCCGGAGCGCTTCCCAGGGATCTCCCCATCACTATGATGGGACCGGTGTATCGTTTTTCCTTTAGCCAGCCTTTTATGTAAGAGAAGACCGTGTGACTGTCCCGCATTATGGCTGTAACCGTCGGCCTGCCCGTCGAGCGGCCGTAGCCGCGGTAATCAACGGGGAGAAAATTTATACCCATATCGGTATAGACAATGCCCAGATCGTCATAATCCGCCACGATCTCGCCGTTGCCGTGAAAGAAGAGTATTGTGGCGGCAGCCGCCCCGGCCATGTGTAACCGGGCGCCAATCACAACATCCTTCTCAACGGGAATAACAATCGATTCGACAGTTTCGTCGTCAGCGCATGCACCCCATTCGGGACGCGGATAAAACAAAGAGGCTGAGATCATGGGGCTATCAAAGGACGAATAATCTACTTTAGAAATATCGATCATTGCCATCCTTTTTATCTGCTCAGGATATTCTTATAAAACTTTATCAAATAATCTATGCCTGACGAGACGGATAGCACAAGGGCAATGTAGAGTATCACCGTTCCTACCACATGGGCATCTGCGCCCATAAAGGGATAATGAATCATAAGGGCAGATACGGCAAATACCTGACAAAGGGTTTTTCGCTTACCAAGCCTGCTTGCCTGAATAACATAACCCTCCGATTGAGATATAGCCCTGATGCCATCGACAACAAAATCCCTGATGATTATGATAGCGACAATCCATGCAGAGATACGTCCTATGGGAATCATTAAGATCATCGCCGTATTGACGATGAGCTTATCTGCAATGGGATCCAGGAATTTCCCCATCGCCGTGACGATCTCATATTTCCTGGCCAGATACCCGTCAAGGAGATCCGTGAGGGCAGCCAGAATAAATAAGCCCGCAATTATCAGACTCCCGGTCCGGCCGGGAGATAAAAGCAGAAAAAATAATACGGGAATGACAGTAACCCGAAGAAGGGTTATTGTGTTGGGAAAGTTCAGAAGGGCCCCCTTCTCCGTCATATCCGGCAGCCTGTCAATCGATCTTTTTATGAGGCCATTCATATCAACGTGCCCATGCCTATTTTCTGTTCTTGGAAACTTTTTTCCAGTCTGCCAAAAACGTCTCTATTCCCTTATCCGTCAGAGGATGCCTGGCGAGCTTTTCGATTACATTAAAAGGTATCGTGGCGATATCAGCCCCCATGAGGGCTGCTTCAAGGACATGCAGCGGATGTCTAATACTTGCCACGATAATCTCTGTCTCAAAACCGTAGTTATCAAAAATTGTGATCATCTGTTCCACTATTCCCATTCCGTCGTGACCAATATCGTCAAGCCTACCCACGAAGGGGCTGACATACGCGGCGCCTGCCTTTGCCGCCATCAGGGCCTGTACGGGTGAAAAGATCAGCGTCTGATTAACCTTGATTCCAAGGTCTGCAAAGATCCTTGTGGCTTTCAAGCCCTCTGTGGTCATGGGAACCTTTATTACGGCGTTGGCGCCCAGTTTCACCAGTTTCTTCCCTTCCTGAACCATTCCCTTTGCTTCTGCGCCAACAATCTCCAGACTCACCGGCCCGTCAACCACCTCGAGAATTTCTTTTACAACCTCTTCGAATCCCCTCTTCTCCTTGGCAATCAATGAAGGATTGGTCGTTACCCCGTCAACCATCCCCAAACTGATGCCTTCCCTGATCTCGTTAATATTTGCAGAATCAATAAAAAATTTCATGCGGCCCCCTGCGCTTTCTTTGTTGAGTGCTCCGATATGTATTTTTCAAAGCACTTTTCACTGCAAAAATATAAGTCCTGCCCGTCAATCGTTGCTTTATGGGCCTGGCTCATCGGCACGTATATATGACAGTACGGATCCTCCGCCAGATCCTCGCCTTGCGCGGCAGATACCTGATGCTCCGGCATGTCCCGGCCCTTGATGCCCGGCGAGAGGATTATCCATTTGGCGAGCCTGTAAACAAGGTAAATGAGAAAACCGAAAATTACTAAACGAATTAAGCTAAGCATGGCTCTCCACTTGCCCGATACAGATAAACCCTGCTTTCATCATCAAGCCGCTCCACCAGTCCGCGGACAGAAACTCCAAAGACCGGGTGAATCGCATAAGACGCTATTTCACATAAAGGTTCAAGAATAAATCGTCTCTTGTGAAGCCCGGGATGAGGAATTACCAGGTCATCTTCCTCTATTACCTCCTGGCCATAAAGAAGGATATCGAGGTCTATAATCCTCGGTCCCCACTTGGGTCCTCTTACCCGTCCCATCGTGTCTTCTATCCTTTGCAGGGCTTTCAGAAGCTCATGGGGAGGCAAGACCGTTCTTATCTCAGCTACGGCGTTAATAAACCAATCCTGCTTTTCAAATCCGACAGGCTCCGTCCGGTAGAGGGACGACTGCCTCAGGACCTTTATACCGCTGACTTGTGAAAGGTGACAAAGGGCCTCCGCACACCTTGCCGCAGGATCATCCAGATTCGAGCCTACGCCAACAAAAGAGATAACCCCGCGAGTGTCATCAGACGATTGCACGTGCACGTAAAGTCACTTCCCCCTCATCCCTAAGACATCCTGCATATCATATAGGCCGTTTTTCTGATTTACGATCCACTTCGCCGCCAGTATTGCACCCCTTGCGAAATTGTCCCGGCTGTGGGCTCGGTGAATAAATTCCAGTCTCTCACCGACACCGCCAAACATGACTGTGTGTTCTCCCACTATATCACCGGCCCTCAGTGTTTGAATACCGATCTCGGATTTTGTCCTTTCACCAATCATGCCTTTCCTGGTGAAGACGCCCACCTTGTCCAGGTCACGCCCCAGTTTTTCCGATATGATCTGTGCCATTTTCATCGCCGTTCCGCTGGGAGCATCCTTTTTCAGATGGTGATGCGCCTCAACTATCTCCACATCGTAATCCTCGCCGAGTATTCCGGCGACGTAGTCAAGAACCTTGAACATGACATTTACGCCGATGCTCATATTGGGTGAGAGGATGCAGCGGGTTCCAGCCGCAATCTTCTTGATCTTTGCCATTTCATCCGCGGTAAAACCCGTAGAACCTATAACTATGGCACGGCCCTTTTCGCGAGCGACCTCAAGATGGCCTACCGATGCCTCATGGTTCGTAAAATCAATGACCACGTCGCCTTTTTCGATACATGCTGCGAGGTGGTCATCGACAAGAACACCTGTTTTACCGAGGCCGAGTTTCTCCCCTATATCCTGGCCGATAAGAGCATGCCCCTTCTGCTCCACGGCGCCTGCCAATTTTATCTCGGGAGCCTGGGAAAGAAGGCTTATAATCCTGCCTCCCATCCTGCCGCCAGCGCCCGTAACAACGGCTTTGATCATACGTAATCTCCTGTGTGTTACTAAGACCTTTTTTTAAACCTTCTAAAATCTACAGCCAATATCATTGCGAGAAACTTACATATTGTCATCGCGAGGCGCAGAGCGCCGTGGCGATCTTATGATTTATCAATAATTAGTAAGATTTCTCCCTCCGGTCGAAATGACAGAAAGGGGGTCGAAATGACAAATTGGAAATTAGTCAAATCTCTCATTATGAGATTAGCCCGTAATTCTTCATCACACCCTTCAGCTTCTCATAGTTGCTGTCTGACATCTTGTACATGGGAAGACGCACATCGTAGGAAATCTTACCCATCATCGAGAGCGCTGCCTTTACCGGTACCGGGTTAGTCTCTATGAAGAGGGCATCAACCAATGGAACCAGTTTGTGATGCAACTTCGCCGCCTTTTTGATGTCACCTGCCACAAAGGCGTCTACCATGGCCGCCATGTCGGCCGGCACGATATTGGAAACAACAGAAATGACGCCCCTGCCGCCAATTGACAACAAGGGGAAGGTAAAAAAATCATCGCCGGAAAGGACATCAAATTTTTCTCCGCAGAGACTGATTACATCCTGCATCTGCTTCAGAGAGCCGGATGCCTCTTTGATTCCTACGATATTGCTTATTTTTGCAAGTCTGGCGACAGTCTCCGGCATGAGATTAACACCGGTCCTGCTGGGAATGTTGTACGGGACAATCGGAATTGGAACACTTTCCGCGATAATCTTGAAATGCTGATAAAGGCCCTCCTGGGTCGGCCTGTTATAATACGGGCAGACCATTAACGCCCCATCCGCACCCGCCTCATAGGCATGCCTCGTCAGCCGCAGGGCTTCATCTGTGCTGTTCGAACCGGTGCCGGCGATGACGGGAACCCTTTTGTTTACTGCATTTATCGCTATTTCAATTACCCTGTCATGTTCCTCATGAGACAGGGTTGAGGATTCGCCTGTGGTTCCACAGGGAACAATGCCGTCGGTTCCATTCTTGATCTGAAACTCAATGAGTTCCCTCAGGGACTTCTCGTCCACTTTTCCTTTTCTGAAAGGCGTGACGATTGCCACAATTGCTCCACTAAACATAATCGCTCCTTATCTTAAAAATTCGGGTATCTCCTCTCCCCTGATTAAATCCGCGTAAACCTCTCTTTTTCTGATCACAAAAAATTTGTCGTCTCTGACAAGAACTTCCGGTATCCTTCCTCTTGAATTATAGTTGGATGACATCGTGAAGCCGTATGCGCCGGCGCTCATAACCGCCATCAACTCCCCTCTTTCAAATCTGAAAATCTTTCTTCCCTTTGCCAGATAGTCGCCGGATTCGCAAATGGGGCCGACCACGTCGGCTATAATCTCCTCTCTCTTCTTTTCAACCACCGGACGGATATGGTGGTAAGAATCATACAGACTCGGACGCACCAAGTCGTTCATCCCGGCATCAATGACGATAAAGTTTTTGGCGTCATTGCTTTTCGTGTAGAGAACCTCTGTTACGAGAATTCCCGCATTGCCTACAATTACCCTTCCCGGCTCAAAAATGAAAGTACAATTTATATCTTTTGAAGCATTAATAATGGCCTTGCCGTACTCTGCGGGATGAGGGGCATCCTCCTTATCGTAGGTAATGCCGAGGCCTCCTCCCAGATCGAGATACCGGATGTCCATCCCGTCTTCCCTGAGCAGCCGGACAAGCTTCTCGATATGATTGAGAGCGTCAAGGAAGGGGGAAATCTTTGTCACCTGAGATCCGATATGACAACTTACGCCTTTAACGTTCAAATATTTTAGTCTACTCGCCCGCCGGTATTCTTCCATAGACTTCTTGATGTCGATCCCGAATTTATTGCTCTTCAGCCCCGTTGATATATGAGGATGCGTTTCGGGATCCACATCCGGGTTGACCCTCAATGCAACTCCCGCCTTCTTTCCCAGCCTTTGGGCACAGCTATTGATTACCTCGAGCTCTTGGGAAGACTCCGCATTAAACATCAGAATGTCCGACTTGAGAGCATACTCGATTTCATCTACTTTTTTCCCTACCCCGGAATAAACAACCTTGCGGGTGTCAACCCCCGCCTGAAGGGCCCGATACAATTCCCCTCCGGAGACTATATCTACGCCGCTTCCCTCAGCAATAAAAATCCTGAGTACGGCAATATTTGAATTAGACTTAACGGCAAAGCATGTAATGTGCGGGACATTGGAAAACGCCTCATCAAACACGCGGAAATGGCGCTTCAATGTCCTCTGGCTATAGAGATAAAATGGCGTCCCCACCGCCCTCGCAACGTCTGTGACGGGAACTTCTTCGCACCAGAGTTCTTTATCTTTGTAATGGAAGTAATTCATTTACCCTTGGTCTCAAAAACAATAATTCTTCCCGCGTTGATTCATTTCTTTCCAGATCCTTCCTTTCCACGAGGATAATCCGGGCCGACCACAACTTCCCCGATATTGGACGCCTGGCTGCATATTCCCGACAAATCGCATATTATAACGCGATACGTATAAAGATACCCTGCCTTAATTCCGGAGTCCAGATAGATCACAACATTCGCCCCTTCCTTCGCCAGCTTGGGATCATTGGATGCAATGTCGGCCACAACAGCATATTCGAGCGGACAATCCGGGCACGTAGTCCCTTTCGCACGAAGTTCGCTCCTCTCGATCCTGTATCTCTGAATGCCGTCTTTTGCATCCGGAATGGTCCAGCGGAGAACAACCCCGTAATCAACAAGACTCGCCTTCAGGTCCGAAATGGCTTTTGGCGGGGCAACACCGGAAGGCCGCGGATCGCCTTTCTTCCCGCAGCCGTAGAGCACTCCCCCGAGGACTAGGCCAGAGCACAATAGTATGATCAGCAACCTGAGAATTCTTGTCACTTTTTTCTACCTCTGATATCTTTGATCCGCAGCGAAACATTTTTTTTCGCAGTCCCGCCGTGACTCTTCTTTGAATGCACCGCATGTTCTACCTTGAGAAATGCATAGATGTCTTCCTCAAAGCCTCTGTGGAACCGCCGGAATTCCGCCAACGTCAAAACGGGCATGTCCATTTTCTTCTCAATACAATAGGCAACGAGTCGCCCGACTACTTTATGGGCCTCCCGGAAAGGAACGCCTTTCATGACGAGATATTCAGCCACGTCCGTCGCCGTTGAAAACCCGCCGGAGGCGGCTTTCAGCATTTTCTCTCTGTTGAATTTCAAATGCCCTGCCATTTCAGATAGGATGTGGACGCATTCCTTCACCGTATCTACAGCATCAAAAAGCGCCTCCTTATCCTCCTGGAGATCTCTGTTATATGTCATGGGAAGTCCCTTCATCATGGTGAGCAAGGCCATTAGGTCCCCATATACGCGCCCCGTTTTCCCCCGGATAAGTTCAGCCACGTCGGGATTCTTCTTTTGCGGCATGATGCTGCTCCCTGTGGTAAAGGCGTCAGATATCTCCACAAATTGAAACTCATCCGTTGACCAGATGACGAGGTCTTCACAGAATCGGCTCATGTGCATCATCAGAAGAGAGGCAACAAAGATAAATTCCGCGACAAAGTCACGATCCGATACGGCGTCCATACTGTTGTGAGATATTTCTGGAAATTTCAGCAGTGTGGCGACATACGCCCTGTCAACAGGCAGACCCGTCCCTGCCAGGGCGGCCGAGCCCAGGGGCATGATGTTCACCCGCTTATGACATTCCCATAATCGCTCTTCATCCCTGTCCAGCATTTCCCAGTAAGCCAGAAGATAATGGGCTAAAAGCACGGGCTGCGCCTTTTGCAGGTGAGTATATCCCGGCAGAATGGTCCTCTCTTCCTTACCAGCCAGTTCAACAAGCGATGCCTTCAAGAGGGATACCGCTTCGACGATCTGCCGGATTTCTTCTCTTAAGTACATCCGGACATCCAGCGAGACCTGATCGTTTCTGCTTCTTCCTGCATGAAGCTTACCGCCCGCTTCACCAGTCATCGCTATCAGGGCATTCTCAACGGCCATGTGGATGTCTTCGTCCCCAGGCTTGAAGACAAATCGACCTTCTTCTATTTCCGCAAGGATAGCCACAAGCCCCTTAACTATGACTCTCTCATCCTTCTTGGAGATAATTCTCTGTTTGGAAAGCATCCGGGCATGAGCAATGCTCCCCTCGATGTCATAGCGATAGAGGCGTTTATCAAAGTGAATAGAAGCGGTGAATGCCTCTACCATCTTAGCTGTCGGCTGGCTAAACCGCCCGCCCCACGGTTTTTTCTGTTTTCCTGGCATCGGTCTGTCCTTACACTTTTCCTCTTTTCATAAACGCTTGAATTTTCAGCCTCAGGGCATTGAGCCTTATGAAGCCTGTAGCGTCCTTCTGATCGTAAACCCTGTCTTTCTCAAAGGTGACAAATTCCTCACTGTAAAGCGAGCTTGGTGACTTGCGTCCGACAACAATGCAATTCCCTTTATACAATTTCAGACGTGCAGTCCCCGTGACATTTTCCTGCGTTTCATCGATGAATTTCTGCAACACCATCATCTCCGGTGAATACCAGAAACCGCTGTAGACGAGCTGCGCATATTTGGGAATCAGGGAGTCCCGCATCAACATCACTTCGCGGTCCATTGTAATAGATTCTACGGCACGATGGGCCGCCCAGAGCACCGTACCACCCGGCGTTTCATAAACACCCCTTGATTTCATACCGACAAAACGATTTTCCACCATGTCGACCCTGCCGATCCCGTTAGCCCCCGCCATTTTATTCATGCTACGGAGAAGCTTTGCAGGACTCATCTTCACCCCGTCGATCGCTACGGGATTCCCTTTCTGGAAATCTATTTCCACGTATGTGGCAAGGTCAGGCGCTCTCTCCGGGGCTGTCGTCAATACGAACATATCTTCCTTCGGCTCCATCCATGGCTCTTCGAGGATCCCGCCCTCGTGAGAAATATGGAGGAGATTCCTGTCGCTGCTGTACGGCTTTTCCTTTGTCGTAGCCACAGGAATGTCGTGCTTCCGGGCATAATCGATCATAGACGCTCTCGAATCAAAGAACCACTTCGGGTCCCTCCATGCCGAGATGATCCTGATGGCTGGGTTCAGGGCCGTGTATGTCAGCTCGAATCGCACCTGATCATTTCCCTTGCCCGTGGAACCATGGGAGACGGCATCAGCCCCTTCTGCCGCGGCAATCTCAATCTGTCTTTTTGCAATGAGAGGCCTCGCGAGCGATGTGCCCATGAGATAGGTGCCCTCATAGATGGCATTGGCCCGGAGAGCCGGAAAGACAAAGTCCCTCACGAATTCTTCCTGTAAATTGTCTATATAAACCTTGCTGGCGCCTGTTTTTTGCGCCTTTTCCCTGAGACCGTCCAGCTCTTCTTCCTGACCTATATCGGCGGCAAAAGCAATTACCTCGCACTTGTATGTCTCAATCAACCATTTCAGAATGACGGATGTATCCAATCCTCCTGAATAGGCCAGCACTACTTTTTTCACCTCATCTGCCAAGACCTTATCCTCCCTTTCCAGCATTTCATCAGTTATACATCATCTCGAGCGAAAGATGTCATTTCGACCAAAAGGAGAAATCTATTTGCATTCCGCACTCTTTAAGATTTCTCGCTATGCTCGAAATGACAGTATTGTTATGCTGTTCTAAAACAATCCATTAGCGGATCAAAATTTCCATAATCGCCTTCTGCACATGAAGGCGATTCTCTGCCTGATCGATTACCACAGAATGGGAACCATCGATAACATCATCCGTTATCTCCTCGCCCCTGTGGGCGGGTAGACAGTGCATGACAATAGCATCTTCCCGTGCCCGGGCAAGCATTTCCTCATTGACCTGATACTTTCTAAATATTTTTTTCCTCTCTTCCTTTTCGGCCTCCTGACCCATACTCGTCCAGACATCCGTATAGATTACATCTGCATCCTTAACAGCATCAGCGGGATTACGATAAACAGCTATGCCGCCCTGAGCCTTTTTCGTGCCCCTTTCCAATATATCCTGATCGGGCTCGTATTTCTCCGGACATGCCAGGCTGAGCTGAATAGGAAGCCTGGCTGCGGCGTCGATCCACGAGTTTGCCACATTATTGCCATCTCCTACATATGCAATCTTCAATCCTTCATATTTGCCCTTTTTCTCAATGATGGTGAAAAGATCGCTCAAAATCTGACAGGGATGCTGCTGGTCTGTCAGACCATTGATAACGGGAATAGTCGCATATCGGGCGAAGTTTTCCACAAAGGACTGGGAATATGTCCTTATCACAACGGCATCAAGGTACCTCGACATGACCCTTGCAGTATCGAAAATATCCTCACCCCTGCCAACCTGGGTATCGCGATTGTTCAGGAATAAAGCCATTCCTCCCAATTGATAAATGCCCACCTCAAAGGATATTCGGGTTCTCGTAGACGATTTATCAAAAATCATCCCGAGGGTCTTCCCGGAAAGCGGCGTATGGGATACACCCGCCTTGAGCATCTTTTTGACTTTATCAGCCTTTTCGAATAACGCCTCAAAATCAGCTCGTTCAAGATCATAGAGGCTTAAGAAATCCTTTTTCATTTATCGCCTATCACAACTTCATAAAAAATCCATATGCTGCGTTGCGCATCATACTTCGTCATTGCGACGTACGCTCAGGGTACGACTCATTCCTCAGTATTCGCACGCCTTGCCTCTGGAGCTTTTTATGAAGCCGTCCTCCCTTCAACCAAATTATAACTTTATCCTAATATGACCCAACACCTCGCCTAAAATTGCAACAGCAGCATTTACATCTTTCTCCGTAATAGTCAATGGCGGGACAAATCGAAGAACATTTCCACCAATGCAATTGATCAACAAGCCTCGGTCCATGCACGCATTGACTATTTGCGACCCTTCAATGCTGACCTCCATGCCGATAATTAGACCTCTCCCTCTTATCTCCTTTACAATGGATGACCTGTTTTTCAGCTCGTGCAGCCTCTTTATGAAATAAGACCCTACCTTCCCGACGTTTTCCAGAATTCCGTCCTTCATGATGGTCTCCAGAGTTGCCAGCGCTGCAGCCATGGCGAGCGGATTTCCGCCGAACGTTGAGGCATGGCTGCCTGGCTGAAACGCAGATGCAACGCGATCGGTGGCCATCATCACACCTATGGGAAAGCCATTGCCTACGGCCTTTGCCAGTGTGACGATATCAGGCTTTACTTTATAATGTTCATAAGCGAAAAGGGTTCCCGTCCTTCCCATCCCTACCTGAATCTCGTCAAGAATCATGAGTATTCCCTTTTCATCACAAATTCTCCTGACTTCAGAGAGATATTTGTCATCGGGAATCTTTATGCCCCCTTCTCCCTGGATCGGCTCCAGCATGACTCCGCACGTCTTATCCGTGATTGCATCGCGCAGCGCAGAAATATTGTCAAACGGCACATATTTGAATCCCTCAAGGAGCGGCGCAAAGCCAACTTGAAACTTAGTCTGTCCGGTGGCAGTCACCGTCGCCATCGTTCGCCCATGGAATGAGTCTTCCATGGTAATCAGTTCATATTTTCCCTCTCCCGTGTTCTCATAGGCATACTTCCGGGCAAGTTTTATCGCCGCTTCATTTGCCTCCGCTCCGCTATTGCAGAAAAATGCCTTGTGGGCGAAAGAATTCTCCATGAGCTTCCGGGCATAAAGAATCTGCGGTTCTATATGGTAGAGGTTGGACACGTGGGTGAGAATCTCCACCTGCTTTTTTATCGCCTCAACAACTTTGGGATGCGAATGTCCCAGGCTGCAAACGGCAATCCCTGCAACGAAGTCAAGGTATTCTTTCCCGTTGCTATCCCAGACCCTGGCGCCGGAGCCCCTCACGAGCACTATGGGAAAGCGTTTATATGTGGACATAATATATTTATCTGAGAGCGCTATTAATTCATCTGTTGTCATTTATCAACCATACCTTTATCGATCCGAAAAGTAATTATGATACATTCTTCCCCAATTTAGCCGCAAGAAAGGATTCGAGGATTCAAGGATCCAAGGGTTCAAGTGTCTGCTTCTAATAATTTGATAAGTGCCTTGAGCATCCTCTTTTCTTTTAGAAATTCTTTTCCACCTTCGGCTTGGTTTCCAACTATTTATCTCGAATCCCCGACCCCTCGGCCCCTTCAATCCTTGAGACGCTCAAAACTTTTCCGGAGATCAATCCTACAATACTATTTCTGTTCCTATGCCTCTATCCGTGAAAATCTCGAGAAGCACGGCATGCTTCAGACGCCCGTCGACAATATGGGCTTTCTTTACGCCGCTGTTAAGCGCTTTGAGACAGCACTTAACCTTAGGATACATGCCTCCGCTTATAGTCCCGGTGTCTATCATGCTGATAACGTCCCTGTCCTTCATGGTATTGACCAACTTGCCATCCGCATTAATGACACCTTCCACATCAGTCAACAGAACCAGTTTCTCCGCCTTAAGCGCGGCCGCCACCTCGCCGGCAACGATATCCGCATTTATATTGTATGTCTCACCATTGTCTCCCAGGCCGGTGGGGGCAATCACAGGAATAAAACCATTATTCTCAAGGCAAACTATCAACTCTGCATTGATGCTCTTGACCTTCCCCACGAGGCCGATGTCGATAATTTCCGGAGGTGTAGCCTTTGCCTTCTCTTCACTCAAATAATATTTTTCCGCCCTGATCAGATCTCCGTCCTTTCCGCTCAGACCCACGGCCTTGCCGCCGTGTTGATTTATGAGACCAACAATTTCCTTGTTAACCTTGCCTACGAGGACCATCTCTACAATGTCCATCGTCTCTTCGTCAGTTACCCGCATGCCCTGGACAAACTTGGAGTCTTTGCCAAGTTTCTTCAAGAAGCTGCCGATCTGCGGGCCGCCCCCGTGAACAACCACGGGATGGATGCCTATATACTTCATCATAACCACATCTTTGGCGAAGAGATCCTTCAGCTCCGCGTCGACCATGGCATGGCCGCCGTACTTGATGACGATGGTCTTGTTATAAAACCTGCGTATATAAGGGAGGGCTTCCAGCAGAATTTCGGCCCGCTCAATGGACTTCCCTATATTATCCATATTAATCTCCCGTTATAAGATATATCTGCTTAAGTCTTCATCCTCGACGATGTTCTCGAGTTTCTCTTTCACATAGTTGGCATCAATGACTACTTCCTGTCCCGCCATATCCGGGGCATTGAAAGATATGTCATCCAAGACGGTCTCCATAATGGTATAGAGCCGCCTGGCCCCTATATTTTCCGTTCTTTCGTTCACCACTGCCGCCACTTCTGCAACCTCCGCAATTGCATCATCCGTGAATGAAAGTTTGACCTCCTCGGTGGCCATCATTTCTATATACTGCTTGATAAGGGCATTATGTGGTTCCGTCAGGATGCGGATGAACTCCTCCTTCCCGAGGGAATCCAGTTCAACCCTGATGGGAAACCGCCCCTGAAGCTCAGGAATCAGATCAGACGGCTTCGACGAACTGAATGCGCCCGCTGAGATAAAAAGTATATGGTCCGTCTTAACCATTCCATAGCGTGTGTTTACAGTGGAACCTTCCACAATGGGCAGGAGGTCCCTCTGAACGCCCTCTCTTGAGACATCCGGGCCGTGCGTTGAATCACTCCCCACGATCTTATCGATCTCATCGAGGAATATGATGCCCGACTGTTCAACTCTTTCAACGGCCGCTCTTGTAACCTTGTCCATGTCTACCAGTCTCTGGGCCTCCTCCTGCTCAAGCATTTCCAGCGCTTCGGGGACTTTCACCCTTTTCTTCTTTTTCTTCTGCGGAAAAATATTTCCAAACATTTCCTTGATATTCAAACCCATATCCTCGATGCCGGAAGATGTAAATACTTCTATCATCGGGCCGCTTCTGACTTCCGATATTTCTAATTCCACAAAGCGGCCGTCCAGTTTCCCTTCGCGGAGAAGCCTGCGCATCTTTTCACGGGTATTATCTATTTGCAGAGGCTGCTCGGCTTCGTGCAATTCCAAGTGTCTGTCTGAAATAAGATCTTCCACCTTCCTCTCAACAGGCTTTGGCGGAAGCAAAACATCCAGAAGTCTTTCCTCCGCCAGCTCAGCCGCCTTGGGCTTTACATTCTCCTGCTCTTCCGATTTAATCATGTTCACAGCCAGTTCAACGAGATCGCGAACCATGGATTCCACATCCCTGCCGACGTAACCAACCTCGGTAAACTTTGATGCCTCCACTTTCAAGAAAGGGGAGTTTTCCAACTTCGCCAGTCTACGGGCGATCTCCGTCTTGCCTACGCCGGTTGGCCCGATCATGATGATGTTTTTGGGAGATATTTCCTCTCCCAGTTCTTTCGTCACATTCTGGCGCCTCCACCTGTTTCTGAGTGCAATTGCCACTGCCTTCTTGGCCTCGCCTTGACCGATGATGTACTTGTCTAATCTTTCCACAATCTCTCGTGGCGTTAATTGCTTAGATGACATAATAATTCTTACCTTTTCCCGTCCATGATAGTTTTTTTGCAAATCCAAAGCACAGCTTGCACCGCAGATCATGGTCACTACGGCAAAAGTCTCGACCTTGTTTTAATCAATTCATTACTTCGATTTCTTATCGCTCCTGCCGTCCGATTTCTGATTAACGTCCAACTCCTCAACGGTAATATTGTCATTTGTATAAATACAAATTTCTGATGCTATCTTAAGGGCCTCTTTTGCTATCTCCGTTGCCGTCAAACCCGAGTACCTGACGAGGGCGCGCGCTGCCGCCAGAGCGTAAGCGCCCCCGGACCCTATGGCCATTACATCGTCATCGGATTCGATGACATCGCCGTTTCCTGATATGATCAGAAAATGCTCCTTGCTCACGGCAATCATTAATGCCTCAAGATGCCTCAATATCCTGTCCGTCCGCCAGTCCTTCGTGAGCTCAACGGCGGCCCTCAATAGATTGCCCTTATACTGCTCCAGCTTCTGATCAAAGCGGTCAAAGAGGGTAAAGGCGTCGGCTGTTGCACCCGCAAAACCGACAATCACCTGATTATTATACAGTCTGCGGACCTTTCTGGCGCCATGCTTCATGATCGTTACATCAACTGTAACCTGACCGTCACCGGCAACCGTAACCTTTCCCCCATGTCTTACGGCTAATATCGTTGTTCCTTTTATATCCATGAGCGCTTAAAACCTCCCGCAAAGAGTCTTCTTGATCACTTCGCCTCTATTGAATTATCCTCTCTTGTATGAACTTCCTCTTTTTCGAACTTATCACCTCTGGCCTTCGGATGGGCTTTATCGTAAACTTCCAACAGCCTGCCGACGGTGACAGACATATATTTTTGCGTCGTGGAAAGGCTTTCATGACCGAGAAATTCCTGAATAGCCCTGAGATCAGCACCTGCTTCCATCATATGTGTGGCGAAGGTGTGTCTCAACATGTGGGGGCTTATTTTTTTCCCCAATCCGCTCGCAAGAACCAATTTATCCAGGATCCTTGCCACACTCCTCGTACTCAGCCTCGCGCCTGCCCTGTTGATAAAGATCGGTTCATCCGAACTTTTTTTAATATTTCCCGGAAAAATTTCATTCCTTTTTTCAAGATATGTTTTCAAGGCAACAACTGCCTTATCGCCAACCGGGACCATCCGTTCTTTCTTTCCCTTTCCCCTGATCTTCATGAGGCCCAGACTGTAATCGACATCACTCCTGTTTAGGCCCGCAAGTTCAGAGAGGCGGATACCTGAAGAATAAAACAATTCAACAATTGCCTTGTCTCTCAAACCAAAGGCGTCTGTCGGGCTTTTTGAGTCGAGCAGACTAAACATTTCTTCCACCGATAGGAATTTAGGTACATATTTTTCGATCTTCGGCGCCTGAACCATCTGTCCGGGATTGACCTTTATCTTTCCTTTACGCTCAAGATAATTGAAAAAAGTCCTGAGAGCACTCACCTTCCTCGATATGGTGACCTTCTTGAGCCTTTCACGATAGAGAGATCCCAGGAAGGCCCTGATTACCATGTGATCTATATCAATCATACTGCCCGTATCATCTAATTTCGTAGATATGTTATTAGCATCAAGAAAGGCCTTGAACTGCCTGACATCCGCAAGATAATTCTTCGTTGTATTCGGGGAGAGGTTTCTCTCAACATCCATGTGAAGCCCGAAATTAGCGATTTCTTTTTCCATATCTCTCAAAAAATAAGAGCCACGAAATTTTTTCAAATTTAAGCACGTTCGTACTCTCTCGTGGCAAACATAATACTTTGACAGTCACTTATTAATCGAAATTACATCCTGTGAACCTGCAGACCATTATATAATTCTTGATCTTAACTCTCCAATATCTCAATCGTCTCACATCTTATACTTTCCAAAATCGTCAGGAGAAAGGTTCTCCAGAAATTCTTTCAATTTATCATCTTTTAAATTATCGAAATCTGTTATTTTCTTGCCGAAGTCAACATTCCTCGATTTTTCGATAACATTTTCGTCCACAAATATTGGAGCATTGGCCCGCAACGCAAGGGCAATTGCATCGCTCGGCCGGGAATCAACCACTATTGTCTTTCCGCCTCTCAGCAAATGGACATTGGCGAAAAAAGTGTTATTTCTGAGATCATGGATCTCAATCTGGATTACCTCTACATCGACGGCCTTCAGAATTTCATAGATGAGATCGTGCGTCATGGGCCTGGAAAAAGTAATTTTCTCCATCTCCGTTGCAATGGCGCTGGCCTCAAAAAGGCCTATCCATATGGGAATGGCTTTTTTCTCATCCATATCCTTTAAGATTACGATAGGCGTATTCGTCAGCGGATCTATCGTTAATCCGGCAACCTTCATCTTAATTAACATTCAGTAACCTCCCCCTCAGAGAATGTTGATAGGCATCGGTAATCAAGACAGATACTGTCTTGCCGATCAGTTCATGGCTTCCTCTGAAGTTCACAATCTTATTGGTGCGTGTCCTGCCTGTCACATCTTCTTTGGAGTTCTTGCTTATTTCCTCAACAAGAATTTCCTCCATATTTCCTACCATGGCTTCATTCCTTTCCAGGGTATGCTTTTCTTGAAGTGCCTGGACAATTTTAAGTCTATCACTCTTAACGCATTCGCTTACCTTGTCACCAAGTTTTGCCGCGGCAGTCCCATCCCGTTCCGAGTACTTGAAAGAGAACAAGTTATCAAACCTGATTTTCCCCATCATGTCAATTGTTGCTTGAAAATCCCTGTCTGTTTCACCGGGAAATCCCACGATAATGTCTGAAGTAATGCTTATGTCAGGGCAAATAGCCCTGAGTTTATGCACTCTGTCAAAATAATCAGCCCTTGTATAACATCTGTTCATCATTTCGAGGACCCTGTCAGAACCCGTCTGTACGGGAAGATGGATATGTTCACATAATTTATCGACCTCTGAAAAACAGCGTACCAGCCTATCGGCGAGGTCTTTGGGGTGCGATGTTGTAAATCTTATTCTTTCGATACCTCCGATCAATCCGATTTCGTACAGCAAATCTGCAAAGTCATGTCCATTGCCAATAGTCTTGCCGTATGAATTGACGTTCTGCCCGAGAAGAGTAACCTCTTTAATGCCGCGACCAGCCAGCACCGCGACTTCCTTTACGATGTCCGATAATGATCTGCTCTCCTCCTTGCCCCGCAAGTGGGGAACGACACAGTAGGAACAAAAATTATTGCATCCCTGCATTATAGTGACATAGGACGTCACTTTCCCATTTTCAGTAGGCGCCAGAATGCCGAGGGACTTCACGGCTTCCTGAAAATCTGTTCGAACTACCGGCATTCCCGTATTTTCGATCGTCGTTATCAAATCGGGAAGATTGTGTATGTTATGTGTCCCGAAAACCAGATCGAGGTAAGGAACTCTTTCAATGAACTTTGATCCCCACTGTTGAGCAAGACAACCCCCTACCCCGATGATGAGTTTGGGTTTTCTTTTTTTAAATTTTTTCAACCTGCCCAGTTGACTGTATACCTTCTGTGCAGCCTTTTCTCTTATACTGCACGTGTTGATAATGATAAGGTCAGCCTTCCCGACATCATCCACACTTGCGTATCCAGAGTTTTCCATCAATGCTGCGATCTTCTCAGAATCGTGCACATTCATCTGACAGCCAAATGTGTAAATAAATAAATTCTTTTTCTCCAATCTCTCCGGTTGTCCTAAATATTTATTGACGGCTCCCTGAAATTAGTCCTGCTCCACCTAATTGCAACCCTCTCGCCGCGGCGAAAGCCCATGTACACCGCATCGTAGCATATTTTATTCTGAGCCTGTGCCAGATTCGCTATGCCTGCGGACCCTTGCGAAGCCGCCTATTTTCCCATTAATATTTGTCTTTTTTCAAGAGCATCTATAATTTTGAAATAATTAATATAAGGGCAATTTATAGTCAACAAATATTTAAGTCTGAAAAAATCAGTTCAATGTTTTCCGGCGAGAGCCTTTCGCAGAATTATTTCATTGCTGTCCTTCCACGGTCAGGTCAAGAGATGTGCGAGCTTTGAACAAAGGGTTCCCGGTGACGAGTCAATATTTCCGAAAACACTTGAAATGATGAGAAATACAGAGTATATAGGACTTTAATTACCACCCAGAACGAACGGAACGAAGGCGGAAAGGATAGAAATTGAGCAAACAAGTGGCAGTCAGCTTTGAAGATAAATCAGTCAAGGTGGTTTATGCATCCTGCGAAAAGGGAAGAACCATCATCCAAAAGACATCAGTTCTAAAGGATGAAGACTTTGATTCTTTCTTAAAGACTGCAAAATTTCCCGATCTCACCGTAGTCTGCCGACCCAAAAGGTTCTACAGCGACACCATGATGGTTCCTCCCGCAAAGAAAATATATCTAAAAAAAATTGTTGAGGCTGAAATAAGAAAACGTTTTTCGGAATTGAAGGACTTTTCTTATTTTTACAGCACTCTTACGGAGAAAATGCCCGGTGAGAAGGGAATGAGGGAAATATTCTTCTTTGCCGTTGACAATAGTGAACTCTATGAAATTACCGAACGATTCAACAGATGCGGCATAACGGTGAAATACTTATGCCCCGACATTCTGGCACTTTCGCATTTAATCAAATCATCGGATAACTGGAAAAAAAAGACGGTCCTATGCCTGTTGGTTTCCGAAACGGAAAGGACTTTTTTTCTCGTTAGGAATGGAGAGCTTTGCTTTATCAGGGTCACACCGTCTTCAGGATCGGAGCTAACTGATCTCGATCTCGACAATATCAACATGACCGTCAGTTACTGCCGGCAGAATTTGCGATTGAATGCCGAGCTGATCATTTTAATGAATGCCGCAATAAAGGAAGGAACCCTAAATACAATTATTCCAACTGTCCCCGTTGCCTACCCGACAAGTGTTCTCGCCTCTGATGCGACTCTCAAGAATTTCATTGCACCCATATCAGCCATCGTTTTCGGACAGGAACTGGGAGACGCAAATCTCCTGCCCCTCAAATACAGAAGGCTTTTTACACAGAGACGCGTTGCTTCTTACGGCACTGTTTTTTTTCTTCTGCTCTCACTCATTGGATTTGGCCTGATGCTTATCAATGTGTCGCAGATTTTCCTGATGAAGGAGAAAATTAACTTACTGAGAAAAGATCTCACAGAAATTAATGCAGTTGCATCCGCTTATGAAAAGGATACGGCGCGATTGCAGCAATTTCTGCCTTTAATTAATCTGATTAATGAAGCCCGCTCTAGTCCTGACTTTCAAAAGGCGCTGCTTTCGCTGAGATTCCTTCCCATGGAAAACGTGCATATTCAGACCATCCAATTGAACAACAAGAGAGATTTTTTGTTGATTCAGATATCCGGGAGCATTTCCTCGAAAAACTACGGAGAGATGCACAGGACATTCATAAAGCTTTTGGCAAATTGCAGCAGCGTTTCGGGTCTGGCTGTCGTTTCAAAAAATATTGAATTAAGAAATGGACACTTCCAAATTGATATTGAAAACAGGGTCTAACCATACAAATCGCGTTCCCATGGATGCGAAACTCAAAGCGCTTCTATTGCGTTACGCACTCTCTGCACTTCTAGCTACGGTGCTCATGTCCGGCGCAATTATCACGGAGTCTTACATCACAAGCCTCGGAGATACGTTAAATAAATTCCAGACTCTCAAAATAAATAGTGTAAAGATGAAAGAGGCATCGAGAAAGGAAGGCGAAACTTTTGCAAGTGTCAGGTCAATCTTCCGGTCGTATGCTAAGGACGAGGCAACGGAAGGCACCATCTTAACGGCCATCGATTCTATTAAGTCGCGCATGAAAAATGCCGACATCATGGTTGACAATTTTGAAAAAAAAGGGAACGAAACTGCCTTGCCTGTAGTCCTGACGGGTATGGTTCATGACTATACGGCATTTATTAACCACATTGGTTACTTGCAGTCACTGATTTCACCTTTTTTTTATATCAATAGTGTAAGCATCTCAAACCTGTCAGATGAAAAGGGCGCACTTGTTAACTTTGAAATAAAAGGTACATTTAGAATGCAATCTGTTAACATGGATAGTAATTCGTGAACGAGAACAAGAAAATTATTATCTTCCTCGCTTTGATTCCTGTGGTTGCCGTCATGATTATTCTGACAAGTACAATGGCGAAGTTCGCCCAATCCTTTTCTCCGGTGGAGCAAAAGGTCTTCAACTTCACCTATGAACGTGTGCCCGATATCTCAGAGAGACAACCGCTATCCGTGAGTTCCATAAGAAACCCTGTCGACCTGCGGCGAGGCGGAGAACAGGGATTCCCCAAAACAGCACTTGCGGAGATGGTGCCTCCTCCGGAGACCGCGGAAAAGAGAGTTTCATTTATATTAGTTAACCAGAAAAAGAAATTAGCCATAATTGACGGCAAATTTGTGCATGAAGGCGACGTGATTGATAAGCATAGGATTGCAAGGATCGAAAAAGACAAGGTTTTACTGAAAGGGAAAGAAGGTGAAAAATGGCTGAAGTTGGATTAAGCAAATTCTCCATGCCAAAATTGTTCCTGCTTGCAGGACTTCTGGTTTGTGTAATTTCCTGCTCTACCTCTACACTGGAAATCAAAAGGGAAGTCCAGATACCTAAAGAGTTCAAAGAGGGTGAAGGACCGGGAGTTACCCCGACTCCGCCGGTGAAAACGCCGGACTTCATTCCCGTCCATGAAGACATATCACCGCTCAAGACGAGAATAATAGATATTTCTGCAAGGAATACTCCTTTGAGAGATGTTCTCTCTATCATTTCAGAAGCAACGGGCCTCAATCTGGTCATGGAAAAAGAAATTGCTCCCGAATTGCCTGTAACAGTCAGTTTGAAAAACGTCACCGCCGAGGACGCTTTAAACAGGGTGTGCGCTTCTGTCGATTACTTTTACACGGTAAAAGATAACATGCTCTTTATTAAAGCAACAATGACAAGAACCTATGAACTGGGACTCCCGGCCATTGTGCAAACCTACCATACAGATCTGGGAGGCGACATGCTTGGCGGCGCAATGACAGGATCCGCAGGAAGCACATCAGTTAAGGGAAATATTTCTCAAAAATCAGAAACCGATAAAGCTGCCTACAACCTCTGGGACGTCATTGAAAAATCCATCGAGAAACTTTTGGGCGCCTCGGCAGGAATGCAGTCCGCCGTGCAACAGACCTCTGTGGTCAACCGGCTTACCGGAACCATCGTCGTGACGGCAACGAAAAAGAATCTTGAAAAGATAGAGGACTACATCAATACAGTCAAAAAAGTCATCAACAGGCAGGTTCTGGTGGAGGCAAAGATCATCGAGGTCAACCTGTCCGACGGCCTCCAGTTCGGCATCAACTGGAGTTACGTATTGAACACCCGAGACGGACAGAGCGCAACTGCGGCGACAGGACAATTTGCCGACGTCGTTTCCACCTCGGCTGCAAACTTCAGCATAACGACTGTAGCGGCTGACTTCACTTCCCTTCTCCGCGCCATTCAAACGCAGGGCGAAACGAGGATCCTTTCCAACCCCCGTATAAGTATCATGAATGGACAGACAGCAATTCTAAGTGTGGGTCAGGATAGAACCTTTATTTCAAATATCCAGACGACAACCACAACGGGCACCACCCCTATAACGACTTTTACTGTAAGTACGAGCACCACGCTTTCCGGGATCATGATCGGAATTGTTCCGTTCATCAGTGATAACGGCGAAATTTCCCTGAGTATCACCCCCATCACCTCTGATCTCACGAAGCTCGATTCACAAAAACTGGGCACACCGGATGCTTCAGGGAACTATCCGTACCTCATTCAACTTCCCACCGTTAATCTCAGACAACTGAGCACCACAGTGAAGGTAAGAAACGGGCAGACAGTAATAATCGGGGGGCTCATTACAAACAGGGAAGATATTCAGGACAGTAAGGTCCCATTTCTGGGAGACATCCCTCTCTTGGGTTACCTATTTAAAAGCAGGGCAAAATCGGTAACAAAAACCGAACTTGTAGTCTTAATCCAGCCAATGATTATTTCTAAATAAGAATATACTAACCGTTATCGTTATAGCGAGGATGTGAACCGTATGGCAGCAGAGAAGATTGGAGAAATCCTTCAGTCAAAGAATCTCATAAATGAAACCCAGCTTCAGATTGCTCTTGTTCAGCAGAAGATTACCGACGAGCTTCTCGGCGATACACTCGTCAAGTTAGGCTTTGTCTCATCAAAAGAGCTGGGACAATCTTTGGCTGAACAGGCTGGCATGGAATTCATTGACCTCGGCCAATATCCCCTTTCCGAAGAGGCTCTGAAACTCATCCCGAAAGAGGTTGCGGAAACGGCAGGCTTCATTCCAATCGAAATCACGGATGGCAGGTTGTGCATTGGTGTAACCAATCCGAGCAATATCGTCGCCGTTGATAAGGCAACGTCCATCACCAGGAACCAGCCCAAGGTTTACATGGTCGACCCTGACAATTACCGCGAACATCTGGAGAAAGGCTACTTTTTCCTCGAAAACCCGATCCAGCAGAGCAGGGACAAGATCATTGGAGAAATAAAGGAATCACATTCTGCCAGCGGCCCTGCTGTAACAGCCCTGTCGGACCTCATTTTCATGGATGGGATCAGAAGAAATGCAACAGATATACATATTACACCGGCTTCAGATATTATTCACGTATTCTATAGAATAGACGGAGTATTACAATACGGGCACGGGCTTCCACGCATAGTTCATGCGGGCGTCGTATCGAGGATAAAGATTCTGTCCAAGCTGGATATCGCGGAATCACGGCTTCCGCAGGACGGCTCCTTTACATTCGATTTTCTCAATAAGGGATATGATATCCGTGTATCCACGGTGCCGACAATATACGGTGAAAATGTTGTGATGCGCATTCTTTCCGGTACCGGTCCTCTCCTCAGGCTGGAGATGCTCGGATTTGATGAACATAACGTAAAGACAATCAGATCCCTATTTCAAAAACCATATGGCGTCATACTCATCGCCGGACCGACCGGCTCCGGTAAGACGACGACACTTTATGCAGCGCTCAGAGAAATCAACCTCCTGGAAAAAAATGTTATTACCGTCGAAGACCCTGTAGAATACAAGTTAAGCCTGACAAAGCAGAGCCAGGTAAACGAGAAGACCGGATATGACTTTGCGTTTGCCGCAAGAAATTTTATGAGGCAGGATCCTGATGTCATGCTTATTGGAGAAATCAGGGATGAAGAGACAGCAAGGATCGCAGTCCGGACATCGATTACCGGGCACCTTGTCCTTTCCACTATTCATTCAAATGATGCCGTAACTGCCATACCACGGCTTCTGGATCTTAAGGTCGATAAGTTTCTCATGTCGTCATCGCTTCTGGCTATCATCGCCCAGAGGCTTGCAAGGAAGATATGCCTTTTTTGCAAAACAGTCCACGCCTTAAGCGACTCCGAACATGAACTATTTGAGGAGCGCAAAATACAGATCGACAAGACATACAAAGGTGTGGGATGCAGCAAATGCAATGGCTCCGGTTACGCAGGAAGGTCGGTTATAGGAGAAATCTTGACCATTGATGATGAATTAAGAGATTTGATCTATTCTGACGTTCCTATCACCGCCATTCAGTCTGCGGCCGTACGAAAGGGCATGATTCCTCTGAAGGAAGATGGTCTCAGGAAGGTAGCTTCCGGCATTATATCTCTGGATGAATTGCTCAGGGTGGCAGGATGAGCAACTATTCCTACAAGGCGCTTGATGCCGATGGCGATATAATCAAGGGCATGCTCGAAGCGGATGATGCATCTTCAGTGTATGAGAATCTGAGGACCCGGGGCTTATTTGTCGTTGACGTCAAGAAATCAAGCATATTTCTTAAAAAGATCTCGGACAAATTGCTCACATGGAGGATACGAAGAAAGGACACCATAGAATTTTCATCAAACCTGGCTATCATGATTCGCGCCGGAGTTCCGATCCTTGCCGCACTTGATGACATAATCGATACAATAGAAAATGAACACTTAAAGTCCACCATAGACGACATAAAAAAGAATATAGAAATGGGCTCAAGACTTTCCGACGCTCTGGAACTTCATAAGACAATATTTCCAGACATATTGGTCAGACTGGTGCGGATCGGGGAAGAGACAGGACGATTAGAGGGGAGCCTTGCGGAGGTAGCGAGTCATCTTCAGAAGTTGGAGGACTTAGCTGCCACAGTAAAGCGGGCTCTCATTTATCCCTTATTCTCATTGATCACTACAGGGATTGCCGTCATTTTCTGGCTTGCATATGTCCTGCCTAAAATCATGCAAGTCATTCGGGATTTGGGCGTCAAAATGCCCCTTCTCACAAGAATTCTCTACGAGTTGAGCAAAATTACCGAAGACTACTGGTACGTCTTATTAGTGATACCCGTATTGATTATTCCAGTTTGGCAGGCCATGAAATTGAGGTCCGTATCACGATACTACCTGGACTATATAAAAATTAAAACACCCATTATCAAACTCCTCGTCTACAATAAACTGCTCGCCCTTTTCTGTGAACAAATGAGACTGCTGATTACAGCGGGCATTACGATTGATCGATCATTAGACGTTGCCGCAGACGTCATGGGAAATGAAGTCTTCAAGAGAGCAATACTGGAAGCAAAGATGGACATTGTGGCTGGAAATAAAATTTCTGAGGCGCTCAATGCCCGCACCATATTCCCTTCCCTGCTTATCAGGATGGTTGCCATCGGAGAATCAAGCGGTAATCTCGACCAGCAGTTTAATTTCCTCGCAACCCACTACTATAAATTAGTGGATGACTTCTCGGATAAGATCGGAAAAATGATTGAGCCTGTCCTGATAATAACACTGGGTTGTGTCATGGGAATCATGGTTGCGGGGGTTCTCCTGCCCATGTATGATGTTTTTACTAAGCTTGCCAAATAGTGGGCCATATGGATTACTTGGATTTCTTTAATCTCAGCGAAGATCCTTTCGGACTTACACCGGACTCGCACTACTTCTACCCCTCGAAGATGCACAATGATGTCCTGGCGTCTCTGGATTATGCGGTGGAACAGAAAGAGGGATTTTCTCTTATCATCGGTGAACCGGGTACGGGAAAGACGACGATCCTTAAGATATTTATTGATCGATGGAAAGAAAGGGCGGAAATTGCCTTGATTATTACACCGAGGCTTTCTCCTGAAGAGTTGTTGCAGGCTATTCTGGATGACCTTAGTATCCACATTGAAACAACGAACAAAAACGAACTGATCAAGGTCTTCAGGGATTTCCTCATAAATCACTCCCTCGCCGGCAGGAGAGTAATCATCATTGTGGATGAGGCCCAGAACCTGTCAGACGGCTGTCTCGAAGAGTTGCGGCTGCTGTCAAATTTAGAGACGGAAAAAGAGAAACTCCTGCAGATCATCCTCGTCGGGCAACCCGAGCTTCAAAGAAGATTACATTCCGAGGGATTACGCCAGTTGGATCAGAGGATTTCGATCAGGGCAACTTTAAGGCCCCTCACGGCGGCGGAAACCTCCGATTATATCAGCTTCAGGTTGATTAAGGCGGGTAAAGGGTCTGCAATTCTTGACGATAAGACGAAGAAATTGATCCATAAACTGTCCGGCGGTGTTCCTCGATTGATTAACCTCACCGCCTCCAGAGCCATGATGATAGCCTATATAGGAGCAAGCCATCATATCAGGAAGAGACACGTTCTGGATGCGGTTAAGCACATTCCGGACACTCGACCGAAAATGGGCTTTCGTCTTAGCACTCTCAGATACACGGTTATTGCTATCATTCTGATGGGCACTGTTTCGGCCTTACTCGTAGGTTACAATATACTTCAACGCAGCAACGATTCATCTCCGACCCCTATGAAAACCATGGGCCCGTATCATGAAGAGAAAGCCACTCCTCCATCAGTCAATTCCCCAATTTCCGTCAAACCTGACAATTCAGCCAGTGGTCAAAGAATTGCAACCGTAACTGTTCGTGCCGCCAGACTGCGAGAATGGCCGTCCGTTCAGGCAGGAATAGCGAGTGTCGTTTCCGAGGGCGAAAGTTTTGAAGTCACCGGTGAGTGGACGGCATCTGGCGGAAGCAAGTGGTACAAGGTGCGAATCCCCAATGGGGGAGAGTACTGGATTGCTTCATATATAGTAAGTGTCAGCTCATCACTTAGTAAGCCGCATTAGTCTATCGTTAGCCGTATTCGATGCCTGAGTATCTGCAGTATCTGTCGATTTGACCATCCTGTAAAAATGAATTGCATCGGCAATTCTGTTCTGCTTCTCAGCTATTCGCGCCGATCCCAAATAACCTTGAGCATCCCCCTCCTGAGATAGTCTCGTGTAGTATTGATCGGCCTTGTCGAAGGCGCTTTGTTTTTCATAAAGGAGCGCAAGATTCAACAGCGCATAGCGGTTTGCCGGTTCGATAGTTAATGCCCGCCGGAAATAACTTTCGCTCTCAGACGCCTTGCCAAGGTAGCTGTAATCAATACCCAAATTGACCAAGGAAGGCACATAGTCTTTCCTGATTTCAAGCGCCCTTTGGGCATACCGCATGGACTCCTCATATGAACCCAGATGAATGAGCATGCTGGAAATATTATTCATGACGGCATAATTATTTGGTTCCATGGCGAGCACATCCTTATAATGGGATACTGCTTGATGATATTTCTTTTGCATTTCATATGTTCTCGCCGTGTATAGTGCAAAATCCTTATCATCCCTGCTAAACCCCCTCGATGCCTTGGTCGATTCCGGCAATTCCGCACCTGATGCTTTCTCCCTTCTCATTTCATTCATGGAGCCATTTGCTTCCCGTCCAATTCCTTCGACATATTTTTTTGCTATGACCTTTTTTCTGCGAGGATGAATTGGAGAATCCTTTCCCCGTTCAGGCTTTACGGCAGTTTCCGTCACATTTTGAGCCTTCGAGGCTGCCGCAATTTCCTCTACCTTTGGCTTAGCTTGCAGAGCTGGAGATGCCAACTGAGAGGCTGGCTCAAATGCAGGTGTGGTTGCCACGGGCGCGCGCAAGGCTGAAGGAGGCTCCTTCAGGTACTCCATGAGGTAGACTGCGCCAAATCCTGCACCAATGAATACAAGTGTGATAAGAAGCACAGTTGCCAGCCTTTTTCTGGTCTGCCTCTCCGTTGTTGATTTGAACACAGCATCTTTCAGGATCGGTGGAATATCCCTCCTGGGTTCCCGTTGCTTGACTCTGGAGAGCAAATCAGTGATGAGACTCATGGCTTTTCGCTCTGTACAGTGCTTTCCGCCTCACGCACCCTTAAATACAGCGATTGCCCTGACCTTGCATTTTCGGGTAATGATTCCTTCTTTCTGGCTATCTTCCTTACCTTTTCCTTTTTCAGTTCACGGAATATTCTCCATGAATAACCGACCCTTTTACCTTTGCTCTTCGCATTATAACATCCGACGGCTTCCCAGGTATATCCGTGTTTGTCTATGCACTGCCTGAGGATGCGGGCCCCGGCCATAACATTATAGCAAGGATCGGCAATTAGCTCTTCCCTGTTCAGGTGCATAGGATCGATCCATGCAGAGTTGATCTGCATCAGACCCAAATCCGTTGTTCCATTTCTGTTTACGTGAAGAGCCTTTGAATTCAAGCCGGATTCCACCCGGGCAATCGACTCGAGAAGATCATAGCTGATATTATTGGCTCTGCCAGCCTCATCAAAACAGAAGGCGTGCGCAGATACCGAGCGGAGAATCAGAGAAAGGACAAAGATTGTGAGGGACAGACACAATATCGTTTTTCTATTCATTCTCAAAAAATCTTCCTTTGTACATGCTCACCTCACAACGGCGATCAGACTATATGCAAGAAATCTTTCAGACTCTATCAAAGGCTGAGTGCAAAATACCATATAAAATTATAATTGCAAAATATTTTCATATCAATTACTTATTCTAACAAACTAATTAATCCACATTCACGGTACTGAATCATGGTTTCCATCCTCCTCATCGAAGATGATATTGCTCTAAGAAAGCAGATTCGCTTTTTCCTGGAAAACATGTATTCCATATTTGAGGCGGGAAATAAGAAAGAGGCTATCGACGCCCTTAAGACCAATAAAATTGATATTGTCATCTTGGACCTTGGATTGCCGCCCCATGAAAGCACGCCGGATGAAGGGTTAAGAGTGCTCGATCATATACTGGGCAAATACGCCTGCAAGGTTCTCATTCTCACGGGTCAGAAGACAGAAGGGATAGCCCTTGAGGCAATCAAGGCAGGGGCCTTCGACTACATATTGAAGCCGGCCGGCACGGAGAAAATTCTCTACTCCGTTGAAAGGGCCCTCCTCTTTAAGGAAACGGAAGAGCAGCTCGAGCGTCAGGGCATCAAGAAAATTTCATTGGAAGTGGAGATGGGAAAAGGCCTCCAGACGCTGCGGGATGAGGCAGACAAGAACATTATCTTGCGGATATTGAGGGACACAAATTTCAATGTTTACCAATCGGCAAAAATCCTCGGTGTCAAAAGAGAGAGTCTCTATTATTTCTTGAAAAAGTTTGGCGTCAAGAGAACCTATGACGATTGAATCCATCTATCCTTTTTTTATTTTCGCTGGTCTTGTTATCATCGGCGTCCTCATCTACGTCAGATACCTTACCCGAAGAGCCATCCGTTCCGTACTTGAACTATTCGATCTCAATACACAGCTCGACTATGACCTTCACCGTTTCTTGCCGGAGGTCATACAGGTGTTAAAAAAAATAAACATTGATGATCTCTATTATGATGTCCTTTACCTGAATACTGCTCTCATGAATAAAAAAACCGTAAGCGGAAACTCTCTTGAAAAAGACATACAGCGGGTTGATTACCGGATAAAAATAGGGATTGTGCCGCGTCATTCACGAGGCGAACAATATTATCTGAATATGATTGTCCTTGAAATCCTCTTTTTCCTCATCGAAATGGATGCGCTCCTCAGGATTAAGGTCATTCATGAGGCCTTTTATAAATTCTCTAAGCTCCAAACATTTATTCTCCACGATGCCAAGAACCTCTCTCAATTCATCGAGTTTCTGTCTTATAACGTGCGCCACTTAGAAACTTCTGAAAGACAAGAGCGTTTTATTTCTTATCTTAAGGAAACCCTTCCCGCACAATCCCGTCGGGGAGCAGCAATCATCAGCTTTCTGGAGATGGAAAAAGGGGCTGATGTCGAGACAACTGATAAGAGCACAATTGACATAAGAGCCACACTGGAAAATCTGACAAAGCACTACAGGCTCAACTGTACTGTAACGGGCGAAGGATCAATAGTTGCCGAGGAATACAAGGTAATCTCTATTTTAGATAACGTCCTAAAAAATATCTACGACAAATCTCTAAGCGAACCAGACCTGACCTGCCATCTCGATATCGCTGCTACAGGAGACAGCTTAAGAATTGAGATCTCCGATACAGGGAGCCCCATAAAAGACAATGCGCGTTTATTTGAACCATTTTACTCCACTAAGAGAGGAGGGCTGGGAATTGGCCTCTTTCAGGCAAAGAACATTGCCGATGCCATGAAGGGCAACATCCGTGTTCTTCCTCAGGTAGCCGGTGCCGCATTTGAGATAATACTCCCCGCACATAAAGAAGAGTAAAATTCTTTTACACTTGATAATTCATTCTTATAGACTTTTAATTGACATACAGGATTGTAACCGCCTATCTGTAAAAGAAAAAAGGAGGTAAACATGTTCGCTTACACAAACAAACGTGAAAAAGGTTTTACCCTTGTCGAATTGGCCATCGTGCTGGTAATCATCGGCCTCATCCTTGCCGGTATCATCAAGGGACAGGAGCTTATCACGAACGCGAAGATCAAAAGAACGTTCAATCTACAAAAGGAGATCGCTGCAGCAATCTATACCTACTTCGACAGGTATCAGTTTTATCCGGGTGACGACCCGGGGGCAGCAGCAAAATTTATAAATCCCGTAGTTACAAACGGCAACGGCAATGCCCTCATCGCTGCCGGTGCCGCAACCACAGCCGCCAATTTCGCTTGTGCTGCGACAGGTACGGAACAGTGTGATCTCTGGGCTGAATTGAGACAGTCCGGTATTCTTACGGGCAGCGGCTTTACCAACCCTACGCATCCCTATGGCGGCGCAATTGCCGTCAGCTATTTCAACGCGCCTCTCGCCCCTGCTCTGTTGGCTCACTGGATCCATTTCCAAAATGTACCGTATGACGTCTGTCAGCTCATCGATCAGCAATTTGATGATGGGAATTTTGCGACTCTTGGAGGTGCGGCAACGGGAACCATCAGGGGAACGACAAACTATATGCCAGCTACCACTGGTGTGTTCCAGCTTGAATTCAAGCTCTAAACGAAATTCATCGGACAGTGGTCCGCGAAATTAATACATTGCTGGCTGCTATCTCACTGTCGCCAACGCTTTTCGTTATTGACGGATAAGGGGACATCACCTCCCCTTATCTGTCCTTTATTCTTTTCTTCCCGTTTTGGATGAAGGTCTTTTCATTGGCGAAGAGGCTCATTAATGGTTGGCACAAAAAAAAGTGAACGAATCCTTCTTCGAACATACTTACCCAGGCGCCAATTGAGACTGTCCTCCCATCAAGGCTTTTCACTAATTGAAATTGCCGTAGTCATGGTAATAATGGGATTAATTCTGACTGCGGGTATCACGTTCTTTCGGTCTTCAATTTTAGGCACAAAATTATCCACAACAAAAACCAACCTGGATAATATAAAAAATTCCGTCATAAATTTTGCCATAGCTAATGGCAGGCTACCGTGTTCAGATAATGGGGTAACCCCAGGATATTCAAACCCCGCTATTCCCGGTGCTTGTGCTTGTGCAAATCCACCGTGTTCTGTCCCTTATAAGACCCTTCAACTACAGTTGCCGGGAGGCAAGGATTCATTCGGTAATGTATTTTTTTACGACAGCAGTTACGACAACGCCCCAGGAACAGGCGGATTAACTAATACCACTGCGGATACATTCTGCGGTGTTTTATATGAATACATGACAAATTCTACAGTTCCGCCTATACCGGCTCGACCAATACCATACGTCACAGACGCAACTAACAATGGTTACAGCGTTGCAGCTGTGGTCATTAGTGAAACATCGATTGACAATGTCTTCAATGTGCCAGCTCCACCTGCTCCGAGTTTAATGGGCAAGAATTTAGGACCACATGTGGCAGCCAATTCACGCTCATATGAAATGGCCAATGCAGCAAATGGCATTGCTTACGGTGACCTTGTTGCCGAAGTTACATACGGAGATTTATATAACAAGGCATGCAACAGCCAGAACACACGTCTGGCTGTGTTTGCACCCGCTGCTGGCAATTTCTCCGTCCGGATTGGCGGCACCTGTTATCCCATCACAAATATAAATCCAGCTTACCTTACCATAGGTCAGACAATGGAATATCATTCAACATGTATCGACTGTACCTGTCTAACGAACACCTATACTTATCAAACACTGTCCAATACTGATTGGAATCCGGCAGCACCTGTTAATCCAAGAGACGGTAAAGTAAATGCAAATAATACAGACCATTAACTGCTATGAAACATGAATTCTATTATCTTTCCCTTGCTCACGATAATCCTGCAATAAATTGACACAGCAATGCCCCTAATAATCTGGCCGCAGGCATGAACCTGAAATCTCTTTCATAAAATGTCTTCACTTTTTCCAGGTGATCTGCAGATAAATCGCCGTATATCGATTATTTAATCCATTGATTACATATGCATCTTAAGTAGTTGACAGACATATCATCTCATGGTACACGTATTTACGTGATAAACATGGAAGGAGGCTGTATATGGAAAGGCAGAATGTGACCTTGTCTTTACCAAAGCCATTACTGAGGAAGGCTAAAGCTCTGGCTACGAAAGCAGAAAAATCGTTGAGCGAGCTTTTGAGGGAAGCGCTCGAAGAAAAAGTAAATGAAGAGAGCGGATATAAAAAGGCAAAGCGAAACCAATTGAATCTTCTCAAGGTGGGGCTTGATCTCGGCACTGAAGGATACATAAAAATTTCAAGGGAAGAACTTCATGCCAGGCGATAAATGTTTTCTGGATACAAATATTCTGGTTTATGCCTTTGACGTCTCAGCAGGACAAAAGCATGAAGTTGCGAAAAGAATTGTCATCGACTTATGGGATACAAAAGATGGTATTCTCAGCACACAGGTTCTGCAGGAATTCTTTGTGAGCGTCACCAGGAAGATTCCAAAACCGATGGACGCAGGATTGGCCAGGGAGATCGTCTCTGATTTTCTTAAATGGGACATTGTCATCAATGATGAAAACTCCCTGTTAGACGCTATTGATATTCACATCCGTTATAACTATTCCTTCTGGGATTCTCTTTTAATCCAAGCCGCTATCAGAAGTGGTGCCGTACTTCTGCTAACAGAAGATTTAACCGACAGCCAAAGCATCAAAGGCATTTCGATAAAGAATCCTTTCAAGCATCTCGTGAAGTCCCCCTGATAATGATTTATTCTCCACATATACCCCATTTTTTTGATAAAAATCTTTGCGTCTTGAGCCGTTTTGAGTTAGAAGTAGCCATTATTTAACTCACGAGCAAGAGGGGTGTCATTGTGGATGAAAGATTGAGCACGATAAATATAAATAGGGATGTAAAAAGAAAATTTGTCCTCGTGGGATCGTCGATTATTGTATTTCCGGCACTGATCCTTGTATACATGCATTATCAAGCGGAAGTAACTTTTAGTTACTATGTAAGCATACTCCTTATACTTGTTTTTCTCATCGTCCTCACCGGGTTATATATACTTTTCAATATATTCGACAACGTCTTCTCCTTCGCGGAATCTATTATAAAAGAACTGACGGAACAGGCGTCCCAAAGCAACATAGAACTCACGGCCATCAAAGATCTTACAAACAAAGCCTACCAAAACAGGGACTTCGAAGACCTTCTTGATGCTTTTCTTGATGCCGCCCTCACAGTGACAAATTCCCAGATCGGCTCGTCATTCGTTGTCGATCCCGAAACGAAGCGCCTTCGCCTTGTCGGATCGAGGGGTATAAAGGGTTTGGTAAAGGGCCAATACATCGACATCGACGACTCTGTTATTAAGCACGTAATTGCCGAAAGAAAACCTCTCCTCGTCAAAGATATCGAAAGAGATCCGAGAACCAAGAAGAAAAACGATCCCAAATACGGTTCGCCTTCATTTATCAGCATACCCATTTATGCGAGACATAAGGGCGATGTCACAGCTGTAGTGAATCTATCGCGTAAGAAATCAGAAGGGTCTTTTGATGCCAAAGATGAAAATCTCTTATCAACCATGCTTATTGATATCAAATTAACTCTCGAGAATGAGCTGCTTCAATCACAAATCGCAGATTATATAGAAGATATACAAGAGCGAAATATCAAATTGGAGCAGGAAATTACCGATCGTAAACGGGCAGAGGAAATCCAGAAAAAACTTCACGAAGAACTGATGCAGGCGGAAAAATTAGCCACTGTGGGCACATTTGTTGCCGGAATTGCCCACGAGGTGAAAAACCCTCTCGCAATCATTATTCAGGGCATCGAATATTTGAAAACATCCTCCGGCTCTGATGCTCTCCTGGCTGACGTTGTGGAAAGAATCAAGAAATCCGCACAGCGGGCGGATACTATAGTGAAAGGGCTGCTGAGTTTCACGCGCCAGATATCAATTCAGACAGAGAAAGCGGAGATTACACCCGTCATTGAGGAGACTCTGTCATTTGTAGAACATCAGATCAATACCAAACATATAACAGTGCTCAGGCAATACTCGCCGGATGCACCACTGGTAAGTATTGACAGCGATCAAATCAAACAGGCATTCGCCAATATTCTCTTGAACTCCGTAGAGGCCATGGGGGACGGTGGAACGATAACGATCGCCGTCCGGCAGATAAGAAATGAAGCTGATCAGCCGTATCTACAGATCTCTTTTGCTGATGTGGGATGCGGCATCCCAGCGGACAAGATTGAAAAAGTGTTCGATCCTTTTTTCACAACAAAGGATAATTTGGGAAACACAGGCTTGGGACTCTCCATTACAAAAGGGATAATTGATAAGCACCACGGCACTATTCGGATAGATAGCAAGCTTCAGGAAGGAACCCAGGTTGTCATCGAATTACCCGCGACTTCAATAGACTAAAAGGCCGTGTGTACCGCACAAATATGAGTATTCGCGTTACAGTTCCGGAAGTATGCATTACGTTGCGTCCGGAGAGGCATTGAGACGCATGATGGTAAAAGAATACACTCTTCGCCAGCAGATAGAACGCAATGGTCTGATATTAATTGCCCTCTTCATGATATTAATATACTGGATCATAGATTCTCTGGCGTCCGATCAGATACTCACGCGTGTACTCATTGCCTGTTTTGTCATTATATACGGAATTTTTACCCAAACCCTCATCAACTCCCGCAAAGCGGCGCTTGAGGAAAAGGAAAGGACACAAAAGCAGCTGATCCAGTCCGAGAAGTTAGCAGCTTTGGGCATTGTAGCTGCCGGTATTGCCCACGAGGTGAAAAATCCTCTTGCAATCATTATCCAGGGGGTCGAGTACCTGCGGACATCCGCTGATTCTGATGTTCACATTGCGGATATCTTGGAGAGAATTAAGAAATCTGCATTCCGGGCTGATTCCATCATAAAGGGACTCCTGAGCTTTACACGTCAGATGCCGATTCAGACCGAACAGGTGCAGATTCCGCCTGTCATAGAAGAAACGCTGTCATTTATAGATCACCAGTTGAAATTAAAGCATATAAAGCTTGTTAAACAATTCTCTCCCGGTTTGCCGAAGGTGACAGTTGACAGTAATCAGATCAAACAGGTATTTCTCAACCTCCTATTAAATTCTATTGATGCCATCCAGGACAGAGGAACTATCACCATTCGTGCTGAGAAAGTTGAGAGTGCGCCCGGAGAAAGCCACCTGCAGATAACCATTGCTGACACCGGGTGCGGAATCCCGAAAGATAGAATTGAAAAAGTGTTTGATCCCTTCTATACTACTAAAGACAGCTCCGGGAATGCAGGTTTAGGACTCTCTATCGTAAAAGGGATCATCGATAAACACCATGGGACCGTACAGATAGAGAGTGAATCTGAAGGAGGCACATGTGTCATCATCGCATTGCCCGCCAGCGATCCCGTTTAACAATGTAGGCGATTCCAATCCACCAATATAGGAGAGCATCATGAACGAAGAAATTAAATCAGAAGCAGCGCCTGAAAAGAAAAAAATATTGCTCATTGATGACGAAGAAGATTTCTGCTTTTTTGTCAAGCTCAACCTCGAAAAGACCGGGAGATTTGAGATACTGACAACTACGAGCGGAAGTAGCGGCGTAGTCCTGGCTTCGAAGGAGCGTCCCGATTTAATTCTTCTGGACATAATTATGCCGGAAATGGGCGGCGGTCAGGTGGCTGAGCTATTGTTCGAGAACCCAAAAACACGGAAGATCCCCGTATTGTTCATTACCGCCATCGCATCAAGACGGCAGGTTCAATCACAAGAGGGAATCATAGGGGGAAGAAATTTTATTGCCAAGCCGGTAACGCCTGAAGAACTGATGGCTAAAATAGATGGGGTCTTAAAAAGCATCCAATGAAATGTTAAATTGAGGAATCAAAAAATTACATAATTGGCAGGAATTTAAGTTTGCAAAAGAAGTAAAGGGGTTAAGAATTCCACTTAACCCCTTAATTTTTCTGGTGAGCCCTGCCGGGATCGAACCGGCAACCTACTGATTAAGAGTCAGTTGCTCTACCTGCTGAGCTAAGGGCCCACACGTTTTTTTTAAAAATTCACTAATAATCCAATAATCTGGCGCGCCCGGTACGACTTGAACGTACGACCAACAGATTCGAAGTCTGCCACTCTATCCATCTGAGCTACGGGCGCTTTTTTATCTCAACGATCTTATTAAAAATGGGGTGAGTGAAGGGATTCGAACCCTCGACCTCCGGGGCCACAACCCGGCACTCTAACCACCTGAGCTACACCCACCATTTATCTCTGGTACGCCTGCGGGGATTCGAACCCAGGACCTACGGATTAGAAGTCCGTTGCTCTATCCAGCTGAGCTACAGGCGCATAATACAGGCATCTCTAAACCGTATAAGGTTGAAGCTAATAACCCCTTTGAAAAATTTTGTCAAGCTAAATGCTGTCAATAAGCACAGAACAAAATGCATGTTTTTATTATCTCACATATCCGGCAATACCATCAAAACGATAACCCTTTTTGCTGACGGCTTCTCCGTTCGGATCAGTCGAATAAAAGTGACGGGCCGTAGACGGATTATACCAGCGATACAGTTCCTTCGTATTTGTCAGCCTGGAAGTTGCTATGTTTCCGATTACTCCTTCATATACATAACTCTTCAGGGATCTTCCTTCTCCGTGCAGGTCGTAAGAGTAGAAGTGGTCATTTTTTTTGGCATTATACCATCTATGAAAAGGCGTTGTTCCAGGCGCTCCTTGGCTGAACAGCCTGTATGCGATGCCTTGTTTTTTATACGCTTTAGCGTGAATAATATTTGCTTCTGCCTCAGGATTTGCCGTATACAAATAATCGTTTCCTGCCGCATATCGATAAACATCCACAACCCTCGTCATTTTATTGTCTGCTGATATTTCAAGGGATACCTCAATGATCGCTTTTCCGCCATTGGAATTGAAGATTATATTTTCATCATAAAAACCCGCACTCAGCTGTTTAGTACTTGCCATGATGTTCACATAATCTATTTCCCTTGTAGTATCACCTGAATCCGGAAATATGCTTATTAAGCCCGGGGTTCCCTTCTTTACGTCCCTGCTGTGAACTCTCACTCCCTCAACAACCAGATGAGAACCTTTGTTGATGATGGAAAGAATGTGCTGGCCGTACGGCAGCCCTTCGGCAACCAGGCACTCCTTCGTTTCTTTCTCCCCTTCACGACAATCAGGCTCGATGGCATGTTTGTCGTCTACGTGGAAGGCTACGCTTTCCTCATCATTCTCCATTGACAAAAATACCGTAATACTTGATCCCCAAAAACGATATCGTATGGCACTGGACGGCGCCGAGCTTGAGGGAAGCCCATTATTTTCAGTCCATTTGCCGGTCATATCTACACTTTCTTTCAAATGAGATGGCGGCAAATAAACCCCGCTTCCCTTGATGTCTCCATTGAAGAACGAACTGTATCTGCCGGATTCAGGGGACGTACCGTTGAAACTGTTTTTAACGGATACTTGCCACCGCAGTATTTCCTGTCCTTTGTTTGTAACTTTAATCCTCCTGGTTGCATATTCCCCCGGCTTCACGGCTCCAAAATCGATTCTCACAGGATCCACATCAATCTTAGGTTCTACATCTCGAGAAGCCAGCTCAAATCTTATAAAAACGGTCCTTGTTCCTCCGTTCGACGCAAATTTCAACGCCTCTCTGTAAGTGCCGAATGGCAGATTCTTGCGATAAATGTTGATACCGTTGTTAGCTTCAAGACTCATTTGGATCAGGTTTTTCCCGTCCGTGGCGGCATCACTTGAGTTCAGGGTCTTTTTTAGAAAACTGATGTGAACCTGAAGGTTTTCTAAGCCATTCTTCAAGACACCTGATAATTTTCTCTCATCGAGAAACGACCACCCTTCCGATCCGTTTGCGTGCCAATTCAATGAACCCGAACCGACATTTTTCAAAACAAAAGTACCTTTGACACCTTCATCCGGTCCAATGACGCCAAGATCTATTTCTCTCGGCGAGATATTTAGGACGGGGCTTTGCGCATTCGTCTTTCCTTGATCAGAAGTCACATTCTTTTTAGTCTCTATATCCGACAAATTGTCAAGAGCCCACACCCCGGAAGAATTGATAAGCACGATAGTGAGTATAATCAGCAAAGGCAAGCGACGGACCATAAATAACTCCATATGAAAATATGCTGCTTTCTAACCCAAAGAATGGGAGAACGCAACGGTTTTTAACAATGAAATGTCTTGACACACTTTTGATATCCGATATATCTTGCCTTAATTTATGACTTTCCTGAATTCTTATCATCTAACGGGGGCATTCCATTCTAAAAAATGATCGCGAACGACCGGAAATACTGGATAGCATTAAAATCTATCGATGGAGTAGGAAGTGTCGGCTTCAAAAATCTTGTTGATGCCTTCGGTCATCCAAAAAACGTATTCAATGCATCTCTTCAGACCCTGACGGCCGTTCCGGGAATCGGCCCAAAGACAGCCGCAAATGTTAAAGACTTCAATGGCTGGCATAAGACAGAAGAAGAACTTGAGCTACTCAAAAAATATGATGCCCGCCTAATTACATATCAGGATTCTTTATATCCAAGAAGCCTCTTAAATATCTATGATTTTCCACCCTTTCTATACAGTAAAGGGCTTTTGAAAGAAGATGACGTTAATATCGCTGTCGTCGGTTCCAGGATGGCGAGCACGTATGGTAAATTTTCCACACAACGGCTCTGCCGCGAACTTGCCATAAACGGCATAACAGTGGTCAGCGGCATGGCCAGGGGAATCGACTCCGCCGCACATAAAGGCGCCCTCGCAGGCAGGGGCAGAACCATTGCCGTCTTGGGATGTGGTCTTGATACTGTCTATCCGCCCGAGAATCAAGAGCTCTATGAGGAAATTGTTTCCAAAGGCGCCGTCATCACCGAATATCCATTCGGTACGCCTCCGAGCGGGTCGAATTTCCCGGCAAGAAATAGAATAATCAGCGGTGTCTCTCTCGGCGTTGTTGTAGTTGAAGCTAACGAAAAGAGCGGATCTCTTATTACGGCAAAACTGGCCTTGGAACAGGGACGGGAGGTGTTCGCCGTACCGGGCAGCATCGATTCAGCGGGATCCCGAGGAACGCATAAATTAATCAAACAGGGGGCAAAACTCATAGAAAATGTCTATGATATTCTGGATGAGATCCTCCCGCAGGTGGAAATGCGTTCTAAAGATGCTACCCCAGAAGAAAGAATATTGAGGCAAGATAACGGCGAAAAGGAAAGACCTGAACAAAAAACGGCCACCCATGGATTAACCGATACAGAAAAGTCTATATTGAAAAGTATATCCTCAAAAGCCTTAGATATTGACAGTATAATCACTTCCACAGCGTTAAAACCAAACGAAGTGTTAAATATTTTGTTGACTCTGGAGCTAAGAGGGATTATCAAGCAACTCCCTGGAAAAAAGTTTATGGTTAAGGAGTAGTCATGCCGCATTCCCTCATTATTGTTGAATCGCCTACAAAGGTAAAAACTATTAAAAAGTACCTTGGCTCGAATTATGAAGTCCATGCCTCCATGGGACACATTAAGGACCTCCCCAAGAGCAAGCTCGGTATAGATCCAGAAAACCATTTTGAGACTGTATTGAACGTCATTGAGTCCAAGAAAAAGGTCGTTACCAATCTAAAGAAAGCGGCAAAGAACGCAGAGCACATCTACCTGGCGCCTGACCCGGACAGGGAAGGCGAAGCTATAGCCTGGCACATTGCCGAAGAGATAGGGATGAAAAACAAGGACATCCACAGAGTTCTTTTTAATGATCTCACGAAAAAAACCGTCCTGGAAGCAATGAAGAACCCCTTGGAACTGGACGTAAACAAGTACGAAGCTCAACAGACACGGCGCATCCTCGACCGGCTCGTGGGATACAAAATCAGTCCTATCCTGTGGGATAAGGTGAAACGAGGTCTGAGCGCCGGCCGGGTGCAGTCTGTTGCCGTAAGAATTATCTGCGACAGGGAAGAAAAAATCAGAAAATTTGTCTCACAAGAATACTGGCACATCACGGCACAACTGGAAGGGAAAAATCCTCCTCCGTTTGACGCCCGACTTACTAAAGTCGAAGGGAAGAAGGCAAATATAGCCAATGAATCCCAATCGTCAGAAATTTTAGAGTACCTGAAAGCAGTTCCCTTTATTGTTGCAAAACAGGAAAAGAAAGAGATAAAGAGGTCTCCCCTGCCGCCCTTTACTACGAGCAAACTGCAGCAGGAATCCTCGCGATGGCTTCGCTTCTCTGCAAAAAAAACCATGAGCATTGCTCAGAAGCTCTATGAAGGGATAGAATTAGGTGCAGAAGGCCCCGTCGGGCTGATTACATACATGAGAACCGATTCTGTCCGCACTGCTGAAGAAGCGATCGGAGACGTAAGAAAATACATAGAGGAAAATTATGATCCCGCTTTCCTTCCCCCAAAGCCAAAGGCATTCAAGAATTCTGCAACGGCCCAGGACGCCCACGAAGCGATACGACCATCGTCCATGGCCTATAGACCCCAGGATATAAAGACATACTTGAGCAATGATGAATTTCGCCTCTACCAGCTGATATGGAACCGCTTTACGGCAAGCCAGATGAGTCCCGCTGTTCTTGATCAAACTACAATTGATACGGAAGCAGGGAAATACCTATTCCGCGCGCAGGGATCGGTGATGAAATTTGCCGGGTATACGATCGTTTACACAGAAGGCAAGGAAAACGGAGAAGGTGACGATGAATTCAGCAAGACCCTCCCCGACGTTTCCGTAGGCGAAACCCTCAAACTTATTTCTTTGAAACCCGAGCAGAAATTTACTCAACCGCCGCCGCGATTTACAGAAGCCTCACTGGTGAGAGAATTGGAAGAAAACGGTATTGGCAGGCCGAGCACCTATGCAAACATTCTGAGCACGATCCAGGACAGAGAGTATGTGCGTCTGGAGAAAGGGAGGTTTATCCCGACAGAGCTGGGAATGCTGGTTACAGAATTGTTGGTGAAAAATTTCCCCAAGATACTGGACGTTGAATTTACGGCATCTCTGGAAAATCAGTTGGATCTGATCGAAGAAGGAAAGACGCAGAAGTTCGACACATTGAATGATTTCTATTCCTCTTTTGAAAAAGAGCTCAAGAATGCCGAGCTGCATATGAGAAATATCAAAAAGGAAGAAACACCCACGGATATTATATGCGATAAGTGTGAAAGCCCGATGATTATAAAATGGGGCAAGAGGGGCAGGTTTGTTGCCTGTTCCAACTACCCTTCCTGTAAGAATACAATGAATATCCCCGACGGCAACCAGGAAAACGCAAGCCCCGGTGAGACCCCGTCCACTGACACGGTATGCGGTCACTGCGGTAAAGGCATGGTTATCAAAGAGGGCAGGTTTGGAAAGTTTTTGGGCTGTTCCGGATATCCTGAATGTAAGAATACTATGCCCATCAACCTCGGTATAGAGTGTCCGGAAAAGGAATGCACGGGGAAGCTCTGCGAAAAAAGAACGAAGAAAGGAAAAGTATTTTTTAGTTGCACCAACTATCCTTCCTGTACGTTTGCCATATGGGATAGACCCGTGTCAGAGCCATGTCCCGAGTGCGGCGCACCGTTTCTCGTCGAAAAGCGCTCTCCGCGAGGAGGCAGTTATAAGACCTGCCGTGCCGCGGATTGCCGATACAAAGCCCCCCTGCAATAGAGATGACCCCTGACAGACCCATCATTGTTATAGGCGGCGGCCTTGCCGGCTGTGAGGCAGCGTGGCAGTTATTGACAAGGGGCCGCCCGGTTGTCGTCTATGAAATGAAACCAGAAGCATTTTCCCCCGCCCATAAATCACCCAACCTGGCAGAATTGGTATGCAGCAATTCACTTCGGTCTAACATGCCGGGGAACGCCGCGGGTCTCCTGAAGGAAGAGATGCGTATCATGAACTCTCTCATCATAGAGGCGGCGGATAGAACGGCAGTTCCTGCAGGCAAGGCCCTCGCCGTGGACAGGGCGCGTTTTTCCATATATGTGGAAGAGAAGCTCCTTTCGCAGGAAAGGCTTACCATCATCAGGAAGGAATTGCAGGAAATCCCCGATGACCATATGGTAGTTATCGCTACAGGTCCTCTCACGTCTCATGCCCTGGCCAAGAGCATTGCAGAACTTACCAGCAGCGACTACCTTTACTTCTACGACGCCATCTCCCCGATCATTGACGGGGACTCTATAGATTATACCAGGGTTTTCCGAGCTTCAAGATATGGCGGCGGAGAAGGTGATTATCTGAATTGTCCTATGGAAAAGGCAGAATATGAGCAGTTCTGGCAGGCATTGATAGAAGGCGAAGAGGTCCCCCTGAAACCGTTTGAAGAATTGAAATTCTTCAGTGGGTGTCTCCCCATTGAAATTCTTGCCCGAAGTGGAAAACATACCCTGGCGTTCGGGCCGATGAAGCCGGTGGGACTGTTAGACCCAAAGACAGGCAAGCAGCCATATGCGGTGGTACAATTGCGGCAGGAAGATGAGGGCGGCAGACTCTTCAATATGGTGGGATTTCAGACAAAGCTTACCTGGCCTGAACAGCGTCGCATATTGAGAATGATTCCGGGACTGGAAAATGCAGAGTTTGCAAGATACGGGAGCATCCACCGCAATACCTTTATCAACTCACCGGCGCTCCTCGGAGATACTCTTCAATTGCGAACTAAGGACAATGTCTATTTCGCCGGTCAGATAACAGGGGCGGAAGGATACGTTGAATCTTCGGCAATCGGTCTTTTGGCCGGACTGAGCGCCTTCTCTCGTCTTTCCGGCCGGGTGATGACGCCGCCACCTGCAACAACGGCGCTGGGCGCCATGCTGCACTATATCATTCATGCAGATCAAAAAAATTTCCAGCCCATGAATATCAATTTCGGCATTTTTCCTCCCCTTACGCAAAAGGTACCGAGGAAAGACAGAGGTCAGTATTACGCGGAGCGTTCCCTGATAGCTCTGAGAGATTGGAAAGAAAGACAGGGTTATGATTTTAGTTCATCTTCAACAGCGGCGGGAAAGGCGCGTCAACCGTCTGAATCGCTATGACTAAGCCTTTGCATCGAAGTAATACTGCCTGATCCGTGATATATACGTTCTGGTTTCCCTTGGTAATTTTCCCGGATTCCTCTCCACGTTTCCCATACCCCAGTTATATGCGGCAAGTGCGCGGTCAACATTGCCATCATATCGATCCAGAAGGCCTTTCAAATAGCGTGTCCCTCCAATGATATTTTCATAAGGGTCATAAGGATTTTTGACGCCAAGATCTCTGGCAGTTTCCGGCATGAGCTGCATAAGCCCCATGGCTCCTTTGGCTGATGTGCTGTTCCGATTGAAATTGCTTTCCGCCTTTATGACTCCCCTTATCAAATCAGGATCAACATTGAACCTCTGAGCAGCATTGCTAATTATGTCATCAATATCGTCTTTATGCGGGCTATCGTCATTTTTTTGCGGACTGTTTCATCCAGGATCTTCGCTTTGTAGGCTTGAATTTCCCTGGAATATGAAGGTTCAGTTTCTATGTTATTTCTTATCGGAATAGCCATAGTTAACCCCGGACTGTAAGTTATATCCATATTACTTACAAAACATATGCCAATTTTACCCGATATATGATACCTTTAATCTCCATAATTGATAAAATACGCTTGACAAAATAGCAATTTTATCCCACATTTACAGCATCATTATAAAACTTTATTTTCGGATTTTATTGCAGTTATTTCACTTCCATGTGGAAAAGATGAAAGGAATTCATAGTGAACTTGAGTGAGCAACTAACATCCCAAGCACCAAACGGTGAATTATTTCCCCTTCCCAGGGAGGGTGACTATGTTTCGGAATTCGAGCATCTGCAAGAGATCGTGCATGAACAAAGGGCACTGGGGCGTGAAATCGTTGTTATCATGGGCCTGGGATTTGTGGGCGCCGTCATGGCGGGCGTCGTCGCCGATACCGTCGACCGGACTACGGGGAAACCAAAAAAGTTTGTCATAGGAATGCAGAGACCCTCAACGCGCTCTTACTGGAAGATCCCCTATATCAACAGGGGCATTGCACCCGTCGAATCGGAAGATCCGGAGGTCGCGCCCCTGATCAGTCGCTGCGTTAATGAGAAAAAGACTCTTATTGCTACTTTTACCTACGATGTCCTTTCCCTTGCCGACTGCGTTGTGGTGGATGTCCAGTGTGATTATAACAAAGAAACCCTGGGCAACGTGAGGAGCGGGGAGGCGGATATCACCGCCTTCGAAGACAGTATAAGAATCATCGGCGAAAGGATTAAGCCGGAATGCATGATTCTGATTGAGACAACGGTTCCACCGGGAACGACCGAATATATAGCGTACCCAATAGTAAAGAAGGCCTTTGAGAAACGCGGCATGGCTGACCGGGAGCCTCTCTTTGCCCATTCCTTTGAAAGGGTTATGCCGGGACGCCAGTATGTTTCTTCAATCCGCGATTTTTGGCGCGTCGCGAGCGGCATCAATGAAGAGGCACGGAAGCGCGTCATAGCTTTCCTCTCTGATATTATTAACGTTGGAAAATACCCTCTTACGATTCTGGACCGCCCCATCGAAAGCGAAACCTGCAAGATCGTGGAGAATTCTTATCGGGCCACCTTGCTTGCTTATCTCCATGAATGGAGTCTTTTTGCAGAGCGCAACGGGGTTGATTTGATCAAAGTATTGGAAGCCATCAGGGTCCGTCCTACGCATTCCAACATAATTTTCCCCGGCCCCGGCATCGGAGGCTATTGTCTTCCGAAGGACGGCGGGCTAGGGGTCTGGGCTTATCATACCTTGATGGGGTTTGAAGACGACATCTTTAAAATTACGCCCATGGCTATCGATATAAATGATACCCGCCCCCTTCACGCAGTGCAACTGGTGCGTGACGCGTTGCGGAACATGGGAAAGATTGTAGCCGCTTGCAGAATTGCCGTTCTCGGGGTGTCTTACCGGGAAGATGTGGGCGATACCCGCTACAGCGGCTCGGAGATCCTGGTTCGCAAGCTGACAGAGATGGGGGCCGATGTCGTCGTACATGATCCCTATGTAAAGCACTGGTGGGAATTTGAAAAGCAGGAAAGCTATCCGGCGCCGGGCCATTCAAGGGCGCGGTTCTTCCGAAATCAGGAAAAGCTCGCTGAACTTCGCGTCAACAAGGATATTTCGGAGACGCTGGGAAGGGCTGATGCCGTTGTGCTCGCAGTGCGTCATGAGATGTACCTGCAACTGACACCGGAGAGTGTCGTAGAAATGACGGGACGGCCTGTTGCTGTTATCGACTGCTTTGGCATATTGGATGATACAAAGATCAGACGCTTCTTCGAACTTGGCTGTGAAGTGAAGGGATTGGGCCGCGGCCACGTGAAGAGGATAAAGGATGAGGTACGAAAAGCACAATCATGAACAAAGAAAAAGGGGTTGTCATACCGGCAAACCCCTTGATTTATTTTGGTAGCGGGGGATGGATTTGAACCATCGACCTTTGGGTTATGAGCCCAACGAGCTACCAGACTGCTCCACCCCGCGTCATCTCAATTCTCCACAAATGAGTGTGACTTTGTAAACTAACACCTGTACTTTGTCAAGATATTTTTCGTGTTTCTCCTCGCTTACACGGGAGTTCTATCGAAAAGACAGATCCTTTACCCTCCTCGCTTTTCACGGAGATAATCCCGCCGGTTCTTCTTACAATCTCATGAGAAATATAGAGACCCAATCCCGTCCCCTTACCGACTGCCTTAGTCGTGAAAAAGGGCTTGAATATGTTTTTCATCTGATCGTCAGCGATCCCCTTCCCAGTATCCCTGCATTCAATCAAGACACTGTCCGTCTCCTTCTTATACTCTGTCACCAAGATGATCTTCCCATACCCGGTGCCCATCGCCTCAATAGCATTCTTAATCACATTCATAAACACCTGACCCAGATTGGCAAAATTACCTTCCACGACGGGCAAGTCATTGTCGTATTTTTTCTCAATTTCAATCTGCAGATGTTTATGCAGATTATATAGAACCCGCAGGGCGTCATCGATTGCAACATTTATGTTAACAGGTTCAACGTAGACCTGGGTCTGGCGTGAAAGATCCAGAAGGCTCCGCACAATATCGCCGGCCCTCTTCAACTCTTTTATTGAAAATGCGAGATCGTTTATAACCTCATCCCTGTTCCCGTCCTTGATCTCCCATTCACCAACTGACTCAACACTGGTCTGAATAAGACTTGATGCACTTGCCAGAGGGTTATTCAGTTCATGTGCCGTGCCCGCAACTAATTGCCCGATGGCGGCAAGACTCTCCGATTGAATCAACTGCTTCTGCGTCCTCTCCATCTCCTCCATGGCCTTACGCAGAGCAGCGGTTCTCTCTTCCACCTTTTTCTCCAGATCGCGGTTTAGCTTTTCGATCTCCTCGTATGATTTGGCATTTTCCAGGCTGGTAACGCTCTGGTTCGCAATGGTTGTCAAGAGTTCCAGATCCTCATGAACAAAAAGTTCCCCCGATTTTTTCTGCCCGAGGGCGATCATGCCAATCAGCTTAGAATTAGAAATCATAGGAACTATCAGGGATGCTCCCAGTGAATCGAAGACGGAGAATATCTGACCCTCTTCATCCGGGTCAGACGCCTCTTTTTCAACAATGTATTTGTTTAAGGGCTTTCTTGTCTTTTCAAAAAAGGCAACGATTGGATGCATCTCATCAAAAAGATCTTTATCCGTCCCTTTGGACAATTCTGCATCATCGGAAAAAAACTGAAAATATCCTTTATTGTCAACATAGACGATAAGGCATACATGTGTAACCTGTAAGGCTGCGGAAACTGACTGGAGTATCAAATCCTTTATCTGCTCAAATCTCAACAGGGCGGCCATTGCCCCGCTTATCTCTCTCAGAAGCTTTTGGTAATTGTACTTGCCCCGGAAAAATAGATTATCAATCCATCCCTGCACCTTCACTCGTAGCGGGTTGAATAGAAGTACGATCAGCGCTGCCAAGACCAGTGGCAAGATCAGCGAGCTGTCATCGTCGGATAACATGAACGATGCATGAAAGAGATAAATGACGGCTATATAAAAAACTGTCAGGATACCTGTCAGAATGAAATAGATTGTCCCCCTTCTTATGAGGACACCCATATCCAGAAGATCATACTTCAGTACCCCGAAAGCCAGAAAGACGGCGGGGACACAGCTCGCACTCCCCATGGGGTATATCTTAAGGCCACATATTGTAAGTATGTTCGATGCAATGAACAATGCGCCGATCCCCATGCCGCCCAATATATACTTTATCCGGTTTTTCTCTTGATTATCCTTAGCCTTCCGCATGCTGAAAAACAGTATCGCAAGGCAGTAAAGCACAATCATGCCGGCGATCAACGAAAACACATAATACACCGGCCCGGCTTTGGCGATGACTCCAAAATTATAATGCTGAAATCCGCTTATAAAAAGATCTGAAGGGACAAAAGAGACAAAAATGAAGCTGACCACAAAGGTGGCGTACACAAGCCATCTCCGGCCGGAAATATGAAGGAACGAATGAATGAATTTGATATAGACGGGCAAGGCAAGGACAAAGAAAAAATGGAGTGTCCTGTCTATAGTAAGGGCGAGGGTCTTATCCGGAATGGTTGAAACCAGTACCATGTCGGCATTAACCAATGCACCTGTAAGACAGATACCGGCAAATAACGTATTTGTGGGATTCTTCCCGCCCCTCAGAATGGAAATCAAGGTGAGAGATATGAGAACAAGAAAGCCGAGAATCGGGGGAATCGCATAGGCACCTGACGTTTGCAGGTAGTCCGTAAGCATTTGCCTACTCCCTGTATTTACAATTTTCCCGCCTACTTCGCCTCAGTCAAATAGCCCATCATTCTATAGATCAATTTCGCAGTAAGGAAATCGGGGGCAACCATGCCGGGAATAGGTGAAAGCTCAACGACATCAAAGCCCCGTACCCGGCAACGGTTTGACACCTCTCTTACGAGACGTAAGACGTCTTTCCAGTAAATGCCCCCTGGCTCAGGAGTGCCGGTTGAAGGCATGACAGAAGGATCGAGAACATCTATATCAATAGTGATGTAGATGTCACCACTTAGGTTTTCACAGATTTTTTCCCACCAGTTATGTTCTTCAAGTATAAAATTCGCAGAAAAAGTCTTTATTTTGCCTTCCTTCATAAAGGCGGCTTCTTCTGCACTCATGCTTCTGATACCAGCCTGGACGAGCTGGCAGATTTCAGATATACGGCGGCCGACAGACGCATGGCTGTAAGGACTGCATTGATAATAATTCCTGAGGTCCGCGTGTGCATCAAGTTGAAGGACAGATATACCGGGGTACTTTTCGTTGAACGCCTGAACGGCGCCAAATGAAATGCTATGCTCCCCCCCCAGCAAGACCGGAACCTTGTTGGAAGAGAGAATATCAGCGATCGCATGCCTTACGGTATGCACCATCTCACCTGGGCCGCGCGCATCAGACTCCAGGGGTGGCAGGGTATAAATACCGGCCAGATAAGTTTCCTTGCAAAGCTCCTCATCGTAAAGCTCCATCTGGCTGGAAGCCTCCAGGATGGCATGAGGCCCTCTCCGTGACCCGGACTGATACGTTGACGTCAGGTCATAAGGAATGGGTAAAACTATGAATGTTGACTCTTCGAAAGATGGAAATGCAGGATCAACTCCGCCGAAATTCATCATAACTCCTTTGAAAAATAGGTTTTATGCTTAGCATACATGGCGCAGCACGTCCAGTTTTCCTCGCCTGCCTCCGGAAACGCATCACGCGGATTTGTCCCCTTTAGATGAAAAGACAGACTTGTAATACGACAATGTGAAGCGGCCATCCTCATAGCAGAGATAAGAATAGTGTCTGATCCAGTCACCAAGAGTCACAAAAGTTTTTCTTCGTCCTCCGATCTCATATTCCTTCAAAAGCGGGATATGGCAGTGACCCATGATTACGGCATCAATACCTTCATGAAACTTATTTAGGGCGAATGCCTCCATCTTATTTGCAATAATAGTTTCAGACTCAATTGTAAGTTCCTTACTCACAGCGGAGCTTGCGCGGGCAATTTTCCACAGGACAGATGGAGGGATGCTCCTCTGCATCCTGTAAAATACACCGCTCCTCAGGAGCTTCCTCAGAAGAATATACTTCTTGTTTGTCCTGTCTATGGTATCCCCGTGAGATATGAGTACGTTCCTGCCATCCAAATCGATATTAGCCCATTCGGTAAAAACTGTTATGCCATGCGTTTTCGTAAAATAATCTCCGAGGAAGAAATCGTGGTTCCCCTCGAAGAGGTAAACGCGCATTCCCCTCTTCTTAAGATCAGCAAGCTTTTCAATAACAGTGTTAAACTCCGGATAGATGTGACTATCCCGGCAGAACCAGAAATCGAATAGATCCCCCAGGATAAAGAGATCGTCGATATGATCCCCTGGGAAATCCAAGAACTTCATGATTTGATGATAGCTGTCATCAACCTGATTTTTTAAATGGGCGTCAGACAGGAATACCGCTTTCGTCATCCCCCTACCCTCTTCTCACGTCAATAAGAAATGACCATACTTTCTCCGTTTCAATTAACATAAATATGGAGGTATCAAAAGCCTAATTTTTTGATCCCGTCGTATTTCAAACCCCAAAAACAATCGGTTGTGAGTCGTCAAAAAAAGTTGTAGATGGAGGGTGAACGATCATATAGGATATTAGCCGCGTATATAAATATTAAGGCATAGACATTCAAGAGGTTTACTATTGACGGGAACGCTTGTAAATACGGGAGCCATCATTGCCGGAAGCGTAATCGGGATTTCTGCAGGCCGGTTCCTTTCGGAAAGAATTAAGACGATTGTCGTGCAGGCCCTGGGTCTTTCCGTCGTATTCATAGGTTTCAAAATGGCGCTTTCCGGTAAAGAGCCGATCGTCATTATCGGATGCGTTTTGTTAGGCGCAATTACCGGGGAGTTGATAAGAATCGAGCAGGGTGTTGAGTACCTGGGGAGATGGCTTAAGGCGCGCACCCGCTCCGACTCTTCAACATTTGTGCAGGGCTTTGTTTCAGCCTCAATTCTTTACCTTACCGGTGCCATGATGATCGTCGGCTCTATCCAGGACGGCTCTTTCGGAGACGCCAGTATACTCTATATCAAGTCGTTGCTTGACGGGGTAGCCTCAATTGCCCTTGCGTCCACCCTCGGTATCGGCGTGGCATTTTCTGCACTATCCGTTCTTATCGTCCAGGGCTCCATCACCCTTTTGTCCTCAAAGCTTTTATTTATGCAAAACCCCGCCGTTATCGAAGCCGTCACTGCTTCCGGCGGTATCCTCATCATAGGCATCGGAACCAACATCCTCGAACTTACCAAAATCAGGATAGGAAATTTTATCCCCGCCCTCTTTTATGCTATTCTCTGGACGGTATTCACTTGAGTGGTAAAAGAGTTAATCATTTCTGCTCAGGCAACGCTCTCCCCAGCGCATGGGCACTATGACTGCAAGAATGCAAAGAAGGAGAACCAGCGAAAAAGAAACAACGAGCCATATCCACTGAAGAGTGGATAGGCTCGCTCCGCGAAAGCCTGCCATAAAGACCGTATAGACGGGCCCTGCTTCCAGAACAATAACAGTAGCAATGAAACCAGCACAGAGAATCATGTATAGGAGACCGCCGAAGCTTGTTACAGACTGTGCCGCATTTTCAGATTGAAAGTCAGGATAGGCCGCGCCAAAACCTACCCCCATAGATACAATCCCCGGAACCATAAAGAAGACCGTCGTGACCGACAGGACCATCATGAACGGCGTTACATGAAGGAGAATATTGGAGACAATGATGAGAATCTCCGTAAGGAGAAGAAGGGGCACGTAGTACACGCAAAATTTTATCCAGAGAAGCGTTCGTATCTTGACAGGTGATGATCTTACAATCCAGAATGCTTCCCCCTCTATACTCACGGCAGGATAAACAAATCGCGCCGCCACTGCAGTGAGAACAAATGTTGCAAGTCCCATGTTTAAGAAAGAAAAGATATTCTGAAGGTACACGGTCTTTATGGGAGACTTGTCGAGGGGCAGAACGGAAAAGTTGTACAGATAGATAACGATCAAGGCAACGATAAGAAATATTTGCGGCCACTGGGTCTGATCCCTGAAAAAAGTCTTGATTTCCTTCACGGCAAAGGCTCTCACAGGGCCTGATAGATGATTCAAGATATATGTCCAGTCCCGGCTCCTTCCGCCGCGAAATGGAAACAGGCGCCCGGCTGTAGTCTGCGCCTTAGAGTAGCCGGTGAAATACGTCGCCCCTGAAATCCAGGTTATTACAAAGATCATGGCAATGGCAAAACTCCAGGTAAGGACCAGGTCGAAAACCGCACTGCCCGCCTGTCCTTGAAGGGCGGCCTGTATGCTGTCAAAGATCCACGTCGTCGGAAGAAGAGGTGAGCCCGGCGTTTCAAGAGATTTAAAGTAGAGAATGAGAGAGGCAAAGGTATCAGGATTGACAAGCCTCTCTGGCCTCATCATGCGAAATGCTATAAGCAGAATCAAAAACAGTGCAAAGCCGAGGAAAATGAAAAATGACCTGAGGCGGCCGGCCGGCAGTACCAGGGCAACGAGGACTACGGCAAGGGCGCTTATGCCTGAGGCAATGAGACATAGCGGCAGAATTGTGAGGCCCACCGTCGTATAAAACAATAATCCCGCCTTATACACGATACCGTAAGAGAGGAACACCGGCAGCATGTAAACGACTACCATCCATGAACTGTCGAGAGTACTCTCAAACCAGCGCGCAAGAAATATCTTCGCCGCGGACACAGGCATGGAATGGACGAGAATAAGGTCTTTGCTGAGATACAGCTTTGTGAGAGAAGTTATTATACTGCTGAAGATGAGCAGTGAAAACAACGTCACAAGCACCATGGACATGAGCTTGCGGGCCAGGACGTCTCCGAAACCTTCAACACCCTGGAAATAGACCAGAACACGATAGAAGATGGCAAAGATCCCCGCCCAGAATAACAGACCAACCGTACCGAAGAGGAACCCCTTTAATCTGTGGTTCTTCGCATCTCTTGAGTAACTTCCATTTCTAAACGACCAAAAGCGCGACCTTAGAAGGGCAAGAATCTCTTTCATTGAATCTCCTGCTCTTCTGTCAGATTCAAAAACACTTCTTCCAGGTCCGCCTCTTCTATCCCCGCAATCCTCCTCAGGTCCCCCGTGGTACCGGTCGCGATAAGGGAGCCTCTGTGAATGACACCAATACGGTCGCAAATGTCTTCCGCCACCGCCAAGGTATGGGTCGACATGAAGATTGTCATCCCCTCACGAGCCAGTTCCCGGAACATATTCTTAACCATTTTTATCGCCGCAGGATCGAGACCTACCATCGGCTCATCTACAATAATCACAGTAGGATTATGAAGAAGGGCTGAAGAAATAATGAGGCGCTGTTTCATACCGTGAGAATAAGATTCTATGAGTTCGTCCGCCCAGTTAAGAATGCCAAACTTTTTTAATAGAGCCTGGGCATTCTCCAAAAATACCCGTTCATCGACACCATAAAGATCTGCCGAAAACCTCATAAATTCCATGCCTGTCAGCTTTTCATAGATAAAGGGCCTATCAGGTATGAACCCTATCCTTCGCTTGACGCTCTCCGGATCATCGGCCATATTTATACCGTCGATAACCACCATACCCTCGGTTGGTGCGAGCACGCCACCCATAATACGTATAGTCGTTGTTTTGCCAGCGCCATTAGGACCTATGAAGCCATATATTTCACCTTTCGATACGGAAAGATTGAGATTGTTTACAGCCAGAGTATTCCCATAGCGTTTGGTCAGATTCTTCAATTCGATCATCTTGTGGTCTTGCAGATCATTCATATTAATCGTTACCCAATGGATGAGGCCGTCATCTGGATTTATCGAGGACAGTGAGCCGCACCTTCCCAATAACACCGATCAGATCGATCTGCTGATCCGCCTCTCCTCGAGCGAATCGAATGTGTGTAACATCCGCCGGCATCTGGTCCATGACGGCATCCGCAGTAACCCATGTTCCGATAAAAAGTACATTCCACGCATGATAATAAAATCTTCCCCTCTGATAGACGAGTCCTACTTCCACCTGTGCCGGAATGTCCGCAGCCCGGGCCAGTGCAGCAAGCAGGACTGCGTGTTCATTGCAATCGCCAACGAGATTGTTCAGTGTCTCAAGGGCATTGGGAACGGAGAGTACAGGCCTTTTCTCCACGTTCTTATAAACCCACGCTACAAGCTTTGAAGCCTTCACAGAGACGGGATCATCAGGAGAGATAATTTCCTGCACCTTGCTTACGATCTTCTGATGGTCAGATTGAATAAATGGACTGGACTTTAGAAAGTCTTCATTCCCCGCAATATTTGCGACCCGGAAGGGGCGCGTCGGAATCGTTTCTTTCTGAACCACCAGTGTATCCTTTCTTAACGTTTGTCTGCCTCCATTTAATTTGAGGTTATTCTTCTCTATATTGGTTATCTTGACCTTCAGCATCGCCAGCGCAGCTGCATCGTCAATGACCACATTTGAAGGGACAGAAGCAATCTGTGTCAGGTCAGCACTGGCAGCGAGAGTGAATCCATCTAACGCCTGACTTTTTGTAACCTGCTCCAGGGTAATCCCCAGAATACCCTGTTCTTTTAAGATATCACCGGCCTCTCCGATCCATGCGAGCTGCCTCGCTCCCATAAAATCAACAGATATTTTCCTGGCTTTTCTGCTTTGACCCATAATCGTGATGACATCATCGCCCAGTACGGTCAGCTTTACAGGTCTCTGACCCATCGTTGCCGGATCAAAGACATTAACACTTCTGGTCTCTCCCTCTTTCATTTCCGCAATGTTGGCAGACTCAAGAATGCCGTTAGCCAGATGGGGCGCGTCTTTGAGATTAATCACCGTCTTCTTCTCGGAGCCGGGCATTTCTGTATAAAGTGTAACCTGTTTGCCGTTTACAACCCCATGTGCCTGGAAACGAAAGAGGCTTGAACGGAGGTCAAAATCAAAAGAAGACATGGTCATATCGGGATTCAGATTTCCGTCCGTCTTAATCGTCATCCCCTGGACTACGCCCATCGTATTGATCTGCAAGAAAACAGATTCCGAAAGATGATGCCCTTTCTCGGTTTTTGAAAAAAGCCTGTGGCTATACCCTATTTTTTGACCGTTCTGAGAAATATTCATCCACGATTCTTTTTCCTGCAGCTCTTGGACCCCGGAAAGATAAGGCGCTTTGCCGTCTCTTGACGGAAATAATTGGTATCGCCCCCAATTAAGAACATCAAGACGAACGGCAAGCAGCAAGAAAAACAGTATTACGAATCCAATACCGATAATCCAATGCCGTTTTACTCTGAAGACAGCCATATTCCGTCCCGAAAGCCTTGCAAGAAGGCCCCTAAAATACCCTGCGCAACATCCTTCATCACATCAAAATCCGCTTCGGTATGTATCAATTTTCCGGTTTGACTGTCGAAAGATGCGTCAGCGCCTCACGGCCATTGCAAAGCCATCTGTTTCCAATTCGATCTTTCATTTTTCCAGACGCTTTCAATCCCGATCATGCCCGATAATTTTGAAGCCCATTGACATTGGGAAGTTGACGGTCACGATCCAATTTTTCAGAGTATAATTAACTGGCCTTGAGATGTCAATTAAACTCACAAGAACGTCCGGGTTATCTCACGAAAATCGATCTTGTCATGGATTTTAATTTCTGATAGCCTTCGTTCCGTATATTATATTGTTCAACCTGGTAGAGGCTACATCGGCGGCACTGTAAGGGGTTCCATGGCGCATGAAATTTTGTGCAAAGCTCGGCTATGCACGCGTCATGCGAATTGCACTTTTTACTTCACCGTCCTATGCACACACAATTTCTCACTTTTTGCGAGGTCATCAGCATCTAATGAAAGAAAGTCAATCAATGAAGCGGGCAAAAGAGGTCCTGAGGATAGAAGCAGAGAGTATTTTGGGTCTTATCGATAAAGTAAACACCAACTTTGATAAAGCAGTTAGAATTATTTACAGATCCAAAGGCAGGGTTATCGTAACCGGTATAGGCAAATCAGGATTGATCGGCAAAAAAATTGTCGCCACCCTTACAAGTACCGGCACGCCTGCCATCTTTCTCCACCCTGTAGAAGGCATGCACGGAGATTTGGGCATTGTCACAAAGGATGACGTCATGCTGGCAATTTCAAACAGTGGTGAAACCTATGAGCTCAATATGATCATAGGCAGCGTCAGAAAGATCGGTGCGCACCTCATTTCTTTCACCGGTAACCTCTCCTCAACGCTTGCAAAAGCCAGTCATGTCGTCATCGATGTCGGTGTGGAAAGAGAGGCCTGTCCTTTCGGCCTGGCCCCGACTTCAAGCACCACGGCGTGTTTAGCCATGGGAGACGCTCTGGCGGCTGTTCTTATAGAGAAAAGAAAATTCAATGAGAATGATTTTCATAGATTCCATCCCGCGGGAAATCTGGGACAGCGCCTGAGGGCCAAGGTAAGAGATGTAATGATAACGGGTGCACAGATTCCCAAAGTTCGTTCCGGAACGTCAGTCGTGAAGGCAATTGAAGAAATAGACAGAGGCAACAGGGGATTCGTTCTCATCACGGGCAGGGAAAATTCTTTGCAGGGAATTTTGACAGACGGTGATCTGCGACGTCTAGTACGGCGGGGTACGGATTTTAGAAACAAGACTATCGATGATGTAATGACTTTATCACCGAAGACGATCGAGGAAAATGCATCACTTGCCCGCACCATTGAATATATGCAAAAGGAAGAAATTACCACCCTCGCTGTTGTAAACGGGAAGAACCGCCTTACAGGATACATTCATCTTCACGACATCCTGGGCAGAGGGGGAACTTTGAAGATCTCCGTAGCTTAAACAAAGGGGAGCGCCAAGTAAGGCATACAATCATGCGAAAAACTGCGGCGTATGGATGTTTGGGATGTCTCTTGAATTCTAAATGATCAAGGGCGACAAAAGATAACTTATAGATGACTCATATCAGATCATAGTCACGAACTTTCCACCTTCCAAGTTTTTCAAATGCGTCCTTAGCCGCCTTTAAGAGTAATTTGCTGGCAACAGGCTTGACAAAAAAATCATCAAACCCCGCGGCACGGCACTCCAAAAGGCCATAAAAAGTACTGTATCCGGTAAACGCGTAGACTATGCAGATTTTATCCTTCTCCCGAATCTTCCAGCAGAGATCTATACCGTTCATACCGGGCAGCCTGAGGTCTAAGAACATTACCATGATAGTCTCTGTTTTAAGAATCTTCAGCGCTTCTTCCGCATTTTTGGCGGTTCGCACCTCATAGCCGGCCATGCTAAGAGTCTCCTTTAGCATAGCGAGAACTGACGCTTCATCATCTACAACCAGAATCTTCTTATCGCCCGCAGCAACCATGATAAACACCTTTCAAACTCTCGGTACGGACTTTTTGAGAATATTTGCTGGAATTACAAAGCGAAATAAGAAAAGCATCCTGGGCAAATAAGTCTTGCCATACTGACAGAACTTTAGGCACAGCCCAGACATAAAATCAATTTAATCAGCGCCAGAAGATGCTTAACTGACAGCGACCTGATCCTAAGGCGGACCTTGCAGGAAGAATGGATCCGTATAGTCACTGAAGGAGCCGGATTGTGCGATTCGTTCGCAACCGGTCAGAATCTGGTTATGAATAAAGATTAACCCAATATGGTTAACCATTTGATATCATTGGTAGGCGGTACTGGATTTGAACCAGTGACTTCTACCGTGTGAAGGTAGCACTCTCCCCCTGAGTTAACCGCCCATTAAGTGCCTCCTATATCCTAAAGAACGGTCATTTTCAAGAGAAAAAGCCACAAGAAAATGTACGATTTCTTCTGTTCCGGATTGTGCAGGTCCTGTCATCCGAGCGTTTCAGATTTTATTTCTCTCGCCATTCATTTTTGGTTATAATAGCGGCAGGACTGGCGCATAACATTTAACAAATGACAAGTGCTGATTTATGGCAATGAAGAAAAAAATGATTCGCTATATTTCATTATTCATAATTTTTCTTGTGGCATTTCTTGCCTACTCCCTGTTGAAAGTAAGGTCTACCCCCTCTGTCTCAGTCAAGAGGCGGGATACAACTCTTATCGGCGATACCCGCAAGCTGCACAGGCATGTAAAACAATTAACCGTGGAAATCGGTTCAAGAAGCATATATGAATCTGACAAAATAGAAGCGACAAGAGAGTATATTGTCTCCTGCCTCAAAGCCTTCGGCTATGTCCCCAGCCTTCAAACGTACACCTACAGTGGAAGAAAATACAGCAACGTCATCGCTTCAAGAAGGGGAGCAAAACTTCCCGATGAAACCGTTATTATCGGCGCTCATTATGATACCGTGTATGGAACACCCGGCGCTGATGACAATGCCAGCGCCGTTGCCACCCTTCTCGAAATTGCCCGGGCTTTGAAAGGCTTCTCTCCTGACAGGACGCTGAAGTTGATTTTCTTCGTAATTGAAGAACCTCCTGTATTCAGATCCGAACAAATGGGAAGTTATGTCTACGCAAAGGAGGCTAAAGCGAGGAATGAAAACATAAAGTCTATGATTTCCCTTGAAATGCTGGGATATTATACCAATGAAAAGGACGGCCAGACGTTCCCCTTTCCCATGATGAGCCTTATTTATCCATCTACACCTAATTTTATTGCCGTAGTCGGCAATCTAAATTCGAGAAGCCTCGTTGGGAAGGTCAAGAATTCCCTGAGGGCAAGTTCCCGCATCCCCGTCGAAACCTTGTCTGCGTTCAGTTTTGTTCCCGGTGTAGATTTTTCCGACCACCGATCCTTCTGGAAAATGGGGTATCCTGCCATCATGATAACAGATACCGCCTTTTACAGAAATCCGAATTACCACACAGAAACGGATACCATTGATACGCTGGACTTTGATAAGATGTCTGATCTGCTAAGAGGCCTGATACAGGCGGCCAAAGACCTTACAGATTCTTCACTGCCGTAGTGCAAAAAAATCCCCCCATCACTCTTTTTGAAAAGGGCTCAGGGGGGATTTAGTTTTCAGTAGTCATAATCTCCCATGTCGGGCGGCATTCCTCCCGGCATAGGCGACGCCGTCTTCTTTTTGGGTTTCTCAGCAACCATGGCTTCCGTGGTCAGGAGCAGGGACGCTACGGAAGCGGCGTTCTGAAGGGCGAAACGCGATACCTTCGTGGGATCAATAATTCCTGCCTTTGTCATATTCGTATACTTGCCATTATCGGCATCGAATCCAAAATCATCCTTGCCCGCCTTAACCTTCTCCACAACAACGGAACCTTCATACCCCGCATTTATGGCAATCTGCCTCGTTGGTTCTTCGATAGCCCGTTTAACGATATTCACCCCATACTTTTCATCGTCAGCGACCTTGGCCTTCGCCAGGGCAGGCAAGCTCCGCAGATATGCGACTCCACCGCCCGGTACGATGCCTTCCTCAACAGCGGCACGTGTTGCATTCAATGCATCCTCGACGCGCGCCTTTTTGTCTTTCATCTCAAATTCCGTTGCCGCACCTACCTTGATAACCGCAACGCCACCGACTAATTTCGCCAGACGTTCCTGCAATTTTTCCTTGTCGTAAGTCGATGTGGTTTCCTCAATCTGAACCCGAATCTGCTTCACCCTGCCTTCGATGTCGGATTTCTTCCCGCCTCCGTCGATGATGGTCGTGTTATCCTTGTTTATGTTCAGGCGTTTGCATGTTCCCATATCTTTTAAACCAATATTTTCCAATTTGACGCCGAGGTCTTCTGAAATGACCTTCCCCCCTGTCAAAATGGCTATGTCATCCAGCATGGCTTTTCTTCTGTCGCCAAAACCGGGGGCCTTCACCGCCACACATTTCAGGGTACCGCGGATCTTGTTGACGACGAGTGTTGCCAGGGCCTCACCTTCTACATCCTCCGCAATAATTACGAGGGGCTTGCCCATCTTTGCAATCTGCTCCAATATGGGCAGCATATCCTTCATGTTGCTTATTTTTTTCTCGACAAGCAGAATATATGGACCTTCCAGGTTAACTTCCATTTTTCCCGGGTCCGTCACAAAATAGGGCGAAATGTAGCCCCGATCAAACTGCATCCCTTCAACAATTTCCAGGGTCGTCTCAATAGACTTCGCTTCCTCTACCGTAATGACGCCTTCCTTTCCTACCTTCTCCATTGACTCGGAAATGATCTCGCCGATGGTCGCGTCGTTATTGGCGGAGATTGTGCCAACCTGGGTAATCTCTTTCTTGTCCTTTATCGGCTTGGACATCTTCTTCAATTCGTTCACGACAATCTGTACCCCTTTATCGATGCCCTTCTTGAGGGCCATGGGATTCATTCCGGCAGCTACGAGCTTGGATCCTTCACGGTATATCGCCTCCGCCAGAATGGTCGCTGTCGTGGTGCCGTCTCCCGCCACATCTGAGGTCTTGGATGCCACCTCTTTCACCATCTGTGCACCCATATTCTCAAATTTATCCTCCAGTTCGATCTCCTTTGCCACAGTTACTCCGTCTTTGGTAATTGTCGGGGAACCCCAGGATTTTGCGAGGACAACGTTGCGTCCCTTCGGCCCAAGCGTCACTTTTACAGCGCCGGCCAGGATTGCCACGCCTTTCATAATCCTTTCACGGGCAGCCGCGTCATATTTGATTTCTTTCGCCGCCATACTTATACCCTCCTTTCATCAACCAATAATGCAAAATATGTCATCTTCTTTCATAATGATCTGATCTACGCCGTCTATCTTGATCTCCGTTCCGGCATACTTGCCAAATAAAATCCGGTTTCCTTCCCTCACCTCCATGGCGATGCGATTGCCGTCGCGATCCCGTCTTCCGGGGCCCGCAGCGATAACCTTTCCTTCCTGCGGTTTTTCTTTAGCCGTATCGGGGATGATAATGCCCCCGGACGTCTTCTCCTCCGCTTTGACGTGGGAAACCAGCACATAATCATTCAATGGTTTAAATTTCATGATTTCTTGACCTCCTCGCTGATAATGATAAGTGTCATAATTGATGAACTCGTAAAAAGTCAAAAACCATGTCACTCCCGCGGAGGCGGGAGTCCAGAACTATATAATATTACTGGATTCCCGCTTTCGCGGGAATGACAAATAGAGACGAAACCTGACTTTTTAGGAGGGTGTTATAATTAATAGTCACTAAATTCACATTGTCAAGGCATCGACAAGATTTCGTGACTATTTTTCATATTTTCCCTCCTTCGGAAAAATAAGCAGCCGATCACCCGGTTTCACCTGTTTCTTAGACCCCAGATTGTTCCAGATGAGCAGCGCCGGTAGAGGCACGTCAAAATCGGAGGCTATCGAAGAAAGATTCTCCCCCTTCTTGACGACATAAACATGTTCTTTGCGCTCTGCCAGCCATTTCTTCACGAGACCTTCATACCTTGCCTGAAATCCCGGAGCGGCGCCTCTGGGAACCATGATGTCATATTTCCCTTTGGCTAAATAATGCCCCTTGATTTCAGGATTTAGATCCTTTATCACCTTGAAGTACGTCCCGGCAGCCTGAGCAACCAGATAAATGGGCGTTTCCTGATCACACACAAGTTCAACGCGATCAAATTGCAGCGGTGGATAGATATCTTCCTTTGACAACTTGAATCCATATCTTTCGGGATTGGATAGAATCTCTTTTGCAGAAATCGCCCGAAAAATATATTGCTGCGTCTCCATGGGAAGATAGAGATAATAGTAATTGTTCGTATTCTGCAGGAGCATTTCCGTTTTCAGGCCTTCTTCTCCCATATTATAGGCAGCCGCCGCGAGTGTCCATGAACCGAATTTCTCGTAAAGTTTTTTTAGATAATTAATGGCAGCCCTGGTAGAGGAAAAAAAATTTCTCCGCTCATCGACGTCTGAGTCAATCTTAAGACCGTACTTTTTCCCCGTCCCCTCCATAAACTGCCAGCTGCCCCTCGCTCCCTTTGATGAAATCAGATGGGACGTAAGCGAACTTTCTATGATAGCAATATATTTAAGGTCCATGGGCATATTATTCTGTTTCAGCATTTCTTCGATATAGGGCATGTAGCGTCCGGAGCGTTTCATCCAGAGGATAACCTGGGGACGATTCCAGAGAGCAACCAGGAACTCCTTCTCCAGTCGCTCCCGGACTTCCGGATTATCAAGCGGAACAGGCTCTCCGCAAAAATCAAGTGGTCCCATCTTATTGATAGAGGAAATCATCGAAGAGGAAGAAGGTGGCTCAAGCATAGAAGGAAGATCGCCCCGGGCAGGTGTACCCGCGAGCATCGTCATACAAAAAGCAAATAGAAAAAGCCATGAGCGTCTCTTAAAAAAGTTTGCATGTTCATAACCTAAAGACATGTTCCTCTCCTTGTCATTTCTTTGGATTAATAATTAACGTATATTACCATATATACCCCCAGTCAAGATAAGTTCGATTGCGCACCTGATGAACACGGTATGCGATTCTGCGATAAAGGGGTTTACAAACAGGTGTGATTCCTTTAATGTAAAACAAGACAAATCATAGACATCTCTTGCGCCCCCGCGTTTGTGATGTTTTGGAGTCACATCCCCTAAGACGATTTGCGGAATATTACTATCCCAGCAGTTAAGAAATATGGCCGTTAAACCGAAAGATGCCGCAACGGTGGTTATCCTCCGTCAATCACCGAGAGACCCGGGAGATTTTGAGGTCCTCATGGTCTTGAGACACATGGACAGCAAATTCGTGCCCGGTTCCTATGTATTTCCCGGAGGCTGTCTGGATCAGGGAGATTATTCACCGGACATGGAGAGCCTCTGCACCGGTATTGACCCGAAGAAGGCGCAAGCCATCCTTTACGATATGTCGCCGCCGGAAAAGGCCCTCGGTGCATGGGTGGCCGGTATCCGGGAGACATTTGAAGAAGTCGGCCTGCTCATGGCCTATCACGGTGACAAGACTTTGATGTCTTTCGATTCGGAAGATATCCAGAACCGATTCCGTTCATATCGCAAGAAATTGCAGACCGGAGAAATCACTCTGAAAACCGTCCTCCTGACTGAGGGACTGACGCTCGCCGCAGATCGTCTTCACTATTTTTCCCACTGGATTACCCCCGAATTCTTGCCGCACCGTTATGACGTCAGGTTCTTTATTGCTGAGGCGCCTGCAAACCAGGAGGCCCTCCATGACGGCATCGAATTAACGAGACACGTCTGGCTTACCCCGAAGAAGATCCTCGAGGGCTTCCGCCGGAAAGAATTTGATATGGTAGTTCCCACTCTGGTGACAATTGAGGAACTCTCCCGCTACAAGACGATACAGGAAATTATCGCCTCCACGGAGAAGAAGAAAGTCAATTCTATTCTCACCGTCATGATCGAGGAAGGTGGCGAGATTGTCGAGTACTCGCCCGACGGGCGGATTTTCAAAAATATGCCGCCTTCCGTAGTGTAAAAGCTCAGGCAATTGACAAGAAGGAATGCGGGGTGACATCATGAATGTCACCTCTTGCTATTTATGGGCGATAATTTGGAGAGAGAAATTAAGACGGTTCGCATTATGGTTGAGATGTTTTGCAAACATCACCATGGCAGAGGCGAACTTTGCGAAGGATGTAAAAAGTTATCCGATTATGCCCAGGACAGGATAAGAAAATGCACGTTCGGAGTCAATAAGCCCGTCTGCGCCGAATGCGCAGTTCACTGTTTCAAGACGGACATGCGATCTCAAATAAAAGAAGTGATGCGATTTGCAGGGCCAAGGATGACTTTCAAACATCCAGTGCTTGCGGCACTTCATCTTATCCGCAAATTCAGTACGTAGAATGCGTCAGCATCGGCCTAAAGCAACCAAATTTCTGTTGCCGTCAATTTCTAATATTGTCTATATGGCTCCCCAGTAAAGATGAAAATGGACACTGGAAGGAAATGCTTATTTTGTAGTGAAGTCGATTATTGCTAACACCTTGTGTTCTTATGGATTAATGAATGTTATAAACTACCCTGGGACGCCGGGGTAAAATGGGAGGAGTGAATCTGTGTTTCACCTGATGCCAGAGAGCATGGTTTGTAGAGTAGATCC